>Ga0209402_10000892_pt1 | contig 34116 bp, 31 predicted proteins | sample ArcticOcean_MG_C_3_FD_187437 | JGI IMG/M metagenome (GOLD analysis project Ga0209402, IMG submission 187437) | Marine microbial communities from western Arctic Ocean - ArcticOcean_MG_CB8_126 (SPAdes) (version 2) | ecosystem: Environmental > Aquatic > Marine > Oceanic | place: Arctic Ocean... | reverse complement strand
GGAGCTGGATCAGAAGGTGACAGAATACCTGAGGTTCTTGAAGATTCAGGATTACCAAATGTTAGCTTTATGGTTGGTGCACTTGTATTAGTTGGCGCAGCTAGTCTACGCCGCAGAATCCACTAAGCATAAATACGCGGTAATTACCCTCTGTTTATGGAAGAGGGCATACCTGTAGTCAGAATGTATACTGACAGCAGTGGACATACTAGATTCGCAAAAATGAAAATTCCAGTAGAGAAGAAAACAGGTCTTGGATCTGTAGGAATGTTTTCATCCCTGTTTCTTAACAAGAATATACAGGATAATACTGGAGATTTAAAAACACAATTTGCGCTTACGCCAGTACCAGATAATTTGAAAGGTGAAGGTCCCAAATTAGCCCATACGGCACCTAGGAGGCAATTGGTTTTGACTCTGAGCGGCTGTCTTGAATTCAAAAGTTGCGGCGTCGAAAAAGAAGATGCAGAACACAAGGTTACAATTCGTCGTGGAGATATTTTACTTGCTGAAGATTTAGAAGGTGAGGGGCATGTATGGCAGTTTGTCGAAGCTCAGGATGGTAGACTTTATCCGTGGATTAGATGCTATATTCATTTAGGTGAAGAATATGATCATTTTATATCACAATTAGAACCAATCTAGTTTGTATTGTGCCTAAAGTTTAATAAAACACAGTTTAAGGTCAAGTTAAGATGGATGAAATACCATTGAAGAAACGTTGGCGCATTTCGATGTTAGCGTTCTTCTTCTTTTTTATGATAGTTTTGGCTGGATTTATTCCAGGTTTAGGAAGAGAAATGAATCAGAGAGAAGATTTCTCTTATCCTGAAGATCCTGTTTGGCAAGCTTCAGATAGGGCTGATGAAAAGATGCCAGAAGAATATTGGTTGGTATTTCAAATTGTTATGGGAGATTCAGTAGACACAGAAGACCATAATGCCTTAGATTTTGGAATCTTTAGAGAGGCAACTGAACGTAATGATAATTTACTTGCTGATGAATCTGTAAGTCAATATTTTGATATTAAATTTAATTGGCAAGTACAACAAAATGAAAATTCAAGTATATGGGGTATTCCAGACACAGTCCGTTCAATAATGAACAAGGATACACCTGTTTCTTTTTTGATAAATTATACAGGTTCTAGCTATGATAATGCATCTGATGATGAATTAACATATGTTTTGAATTCATTATTTAATTTTCAGACAGAAGATGGTTCATTTGTTTACCGAAATATAGTATCTCCCGATTTATGCGTAGTTCAAGATACTGAGTGTAAGATACCGCGTGATAAAGATAATTATCCGGTTGAACTTAATGCTACAAATGGAGAATATTGGAAAGCTAAAGGTTTTACTCTTGTCGGTGAGGCAAATTCCGAAAGGCTTTTTGCTGATTACCCTAGGCAAAAAGGAGATTATGAACATTTTGAATATTGGGAACAAAAGGTAGATTCATTCTATCTTGAACCACTTAAATCCGATGAAAAGGTTAGTTTCTATTCATATTTAGCCTTCGGTCTTGAACTTGAAAACCAAATAAATTCAACTTTACCTTTGGTTGGCGTTTCTTTTATTCTGATGGTTGTCTTATTATCTTTTTATTTTAGAGATACAGGTGACGTTATTGTTTGTGGACTTGGTTTAGGATTACTAATGGTATGTATGAATGCAAATTCATTCTGGTTAGGATTTCCACAAAGTCAGCTTGCATCTATGTTACCAATATTGATGTTAGCTTTAGGTGTAGATTTTGCTATTCACAGTTTAACACGATGGCGTAAGTTAACTTTAGAAAATGAAGATTATTCTTATAATCCACAGAAAGCTAGTTTTAATGCTGCATGGGGCTCTATTCGAACATTATTTCCTGCTTTAGGTGTCGCTACACTTACCACAGTTGTAGCTTTTGGAACTGCAACTCTTAGTTCTATTCCCGATTTATTTGAATGGGGTATTCTAGGCCCTTTAGGTATTATTCAAGCTTATCTAATAATGGGTATTTTTTGTCCAATATTAAGGAGTATATTCCCTCCGAAACCTCCTGAAGAAAGCGATAGTCTTCTAACTAAGATAAGTGAATATTTCAATGTAAAGGCTATGGCTTTGTTAATGAAAGAACGATCAATGTCGATGCTCGTGGTTTTTCTTCTTATAACTATAATTCTATCGCCAATTGTTTTAGGAAATCCAGATTCCACTTTTGATGTTAAAGATTATGCAGATAATGATTCTAGATTTATTCAAACAGTCATAGTTGGTCAAGAAACGTTCACAGAACAGGGCGAACCAGGATATTATTTAATTGAGGGTGAAAATCTTGCCACATATGATAATTTACTTGTAATTGATAATCTAGAAAATAAGATAGTTGGTTACAATTTTAGTGCTAGATTTTTGGGTAGTTTACCATATATTGTTAGGGCGCAAACGGCTCTGGCCCTTAACGTAGAAAATATGGGATATATTCCGAAGACTGTTAACTTTTCAACAGGATTCCCTACTTCCGATGAAGAAATTTATAATGTTTTAGAAGATGTTTATACCAATGGCACTAGGAATCTGGATGGAACTTTCTATATTTCACCATCCGATGCTCGAGCCACTTATCATCTTGAAGATGGAAAATTAACGATGGTACGTTCTTGGTTTTTGGTTTTGCGTCCAGATGATATGTATGGCCAGATGAAAGTACAAAAAAATCAATTGGATACTGCTTCAATTGAAATTAACCAGATGGCCGGAATAAATGCTCAAGTAGCTGGTTTAAGTTATGAAAGATATGTTTATGTTTTAGAAATTACAGATAGTTTCCAAGAAAGTTTAATTGTAGCAATTATTTTGGCTTTCTTAATTGTTTTAATTGTACTCAGAGATCTCCGTTTGAGCATCATTACAATTTTCCCTGTGATTGCAATTACTATTTGGCTCCGAGGAGGTATGGTTCTTACAGGCACGTCAATAAATTTAGTAACGGTTCAAATCTCTAGTTTAGCTATTGGTTTAGGTGTAGATTATGCCATTCACATGGTTCAAAGAATACGTGAAGCCAGATATGACAGTCCACATTCAAGTCAGGAGGAATGGATGTCTGAAAGTTTAGATGAAACAGGCAATAATATTGCAATGTCAGCCTTTACAGATTTTGTTGGTTTCATGGTCCTTACATTAGCGATTATGCCCTTATTCGTCACATTTGGAATGATAATGGCTATTATGATTTTTCTTTCTTTTGTGGCTGCAGTTTTCATGTTGCCAGCTTTATTATTTCAATTTGGTAATTTAGAAGGTAATCGCCCACCTAGGATTAATTCTATAGTTCCAGAGTCGGAACTATCCGTTCCAAAGAAGAAAGTTAGAGTAGTTAAGAAAATTATGAAGCGCCGATCTTAAAATCCACTTCGTTTGAATTTTTTGTCGAGCTCAGCAGGAGTAATAGTCATCACAGTTGGCCTGCCATGCACACAAGCATAAGGATTAGGAATTGATTCCATTTCTCTAATTACAAATTCCATTTGAGCCATAGTTAGTTTGTCTCCAGCTCTTAAAGCTGAATGACAGGCTACAGTATACATCATCAAAGTATGTTTTTCTTCAGCTGTTTTCATTGAACCACTTTCAACAATATCATCAATAGCTTCTCTTATCCGATCAGGTTCAGAACCTGCCAAGAGTGCAGGTACACTTCTTATCATAAATGAAGATGGCCCTATTTTTTCCGCATCGAAACCCATTTCAGTAATGTCATTTAACATTACTTCAAATGTTGTAGATTCACTTTTGGACAACTCAAGAGATATAGGTTTAAGCAAATCTTGTTTTCCAACCCTCTTAAAGCGTGTTTGATCCTTCAAACGTTCATACATCACTCTTTCATGTGCTGCATGGAAATCGATGATGTAAAGGCCCTCTAAGCCCATAGCCACAATATATTTATTTTCTATTAAAGATAGGGGCCTCATTGAAGGCATATTAGTTTCGATGTTTTCTTCTTGAAGAGAAACGTTGAATTCTTGTTGAAAACTATCTATTGAGTTTAATGCAGCTGCTTTGTTTCTTGTTTTTGAAGTAGGTATCGGAGTTCCAAATATTGAATTGGTTTTTGTAGTTTCTAAATCAATATGTGAAATTAAAGCCTGTTTAGCTAAAATATCGCGAATTATTTGTCTTAACATCTTATTGATTATTTCTTCATTGGCAATTCTTACTACTGTTTTGGCAGGATGAACATTTACATCTACATCTTTTGATGGTATTTCTATGAATAAAGCACCTATTGGGAAATGGCCGTCATGTAGTAAACTACCATATGCGCCTTTGATTGAATAACAAATATTTCTAGCTTGGATTGGTCTTCCGTTAACATGCAAATATAATCCAGCCATTGATTTTCGGGAAACAGAGGGCCTTGTCAAGAATCCTTCAATTCTTAATCCATCAATTTCACCACTCATTTCAATTAATTCTTTAGAAGCTTCTCGGCCTAAAAGAACACCAATTCTTGTTTTAAGATCTGAGGCTGGCGCTTCAATTAATTTTCTTTCACCATGAATTAGATTAAAAGAAACATCAGGCCTTCGGATGGCTTCAATTGTTACAGTTTTTACAATATGTTGAAGTTCAGTTGAAACACGCTTAAGATACTTGGATCTTGCAGGTGTATTAAAAAATAAATCCGAAACTTCAATTGTTGTACCCTGAGGTGCCGCATAATCTTCAATATTGAGGTCATTATTTCCTTCGATAGTTATCCTAGTACCAACAGAACTGTCTTTTTCGGAAGTAGTTATTCTAAGTCTTGACACGGATGCGATAGAAGGTAAAGCTTCACCTCGAAATCCAGAAGTGATAACATCTTGTAAGTCATTAAATTCTCTTATTTTTGAAGTTGAATGTTTTCTAAATGCTAACGTAGCATCATCGCGATCCATCCCCAACCCGTCGTCTCTAACAACAATCAGTTCAGTTCCTCCTTCTTCTACTCTAATCCAAATATTTTTAGCCTTTGCATCTAATGAGTTTTCTACAAGTTCTTTGACTACTGAAGCTGGTCTTTCAATTACTTCGCCAGCTGCAATCTGATTGATAGTGTGGTCATCTAAAACTTGAATATTGCCCATTGAGTAGGTTCCATAGTGCGCCCATTTATTATATTTTTAGTAAGATAAGGGTAAACCTTAAGAATAAACCCCAGATATCATTAGATTATGGATATAAATCAATTAAAACAATATTCGCAGTATTTTGGTTTTGGATGTTTAGCACTTTATTTGGGTCTTCTTTTCTTACCTGTAGCTACAGGCGATGATTTTAATTTTCCAGGATTTAAAGAAATAATTGCTTTCATTGGTGCTTTTTTCTTAGGAATGTTTGTTTCAGATATGAAGCATAAAGGCGAATAAATAGTTAATTTTAATCTCTACTATTTCCATTTGTAAAGAGTGTCGTAATTCCTTTAAAGGTTCCAGTTATAGATCCAACTAAAGAGACACTATATTTTTCTGAAACAAAATGTGCTATCACTAAATATACTGATGCTCCAAAAACTTGTAAAGGAAAACTTTCAGGCATTCCCATGAAGCCAATTTCACCAAATTCACGTATGGCTTTCATAACAAGATAGGCTGCAAAACCAATGAGTAATGAGGTAGATATATTGAACATAAACCGAATATCTAGATTCTTTGTTGAGCTGAATAGTACATAACCGAGTATTGTGGCAATAATAATTCCAATAAATAATCCGGTGATAGCTTCATTACTTTCAGTTCCAGCACCTATAAAAATAACAGTCTCGACACCTTCTCTCCAAACTGAAACAAAAGCCAATAGACCAATTCCAAATGCTTCACGTGTTTTTATTGCTTTTTCAGCCTGTTTTTCTAAAACTTCTCTAGTTGCATGCCCTATAACATGAAGAATAACTGTTGTAATAAGTACTGCAGCAATTAGATATAGAAACCCTTCAAAAAGCTCTTCATTTTTATTTGAAATTCCACCAACCATGACCTCAAATGCTTGCCAAGTTAGTATACTAGCCACTAGTGCAAGCACCACACCACCCCAAACCCATTTGACCATAAATTCTCGGTCAGTTCTGTACAGTAGGCTGGCTAATACTCCAATTATCAATACAGCTTCGAGAGCCTCTCGAAATCCGATAAGAAATCCAGCTTCCATGTCCATTTTTTATATCCTTAAGTTTAGGGCGCCCTAATTTAGGTCACCCTAAAAAAATGACTCTATATATAGTTTAGGCCTCCCTAAATTTTTTATACACTCCTATCACATCCCAATTATGTCTGCTATGGATGCTCTATCTGAAAGTGCTGAAATGATGATAAAAAACATCAATGTTTTGGCATCTAGCGGTGAAAGAGTTCGAACATCAGATCTTTCAACTAAAACTGAATTGAAACCAGCTAGTGTTACAGAAATGATTCAACGTTTAGGAGATTTAGGATTAGTAGACTATGAACCATATCATGGAGTACATCTTACTAAACAAGGACAGCATGTAGCAGATGTCATCGAGCATAGATTTAATATTCTTGAACGTTTTTTGACAGAGATACTTGGTGTTGATGGTAATGAAGCTTCAGAAGTAGCATGTAGAATGGAACATGTTTTAACAAGAGATGTAGAGCATAAGCTTACTACATTCTTAGGAGTTGATCCTCAAAAAGAGTCTGAACTTTTTTGTCACAAAATAAATATTAAATCTGATATTGAGCACAAATATTTACCATTAAGTAATTTTGGAGAAGGAAAAACTGGTATTGTCAAATTAATATTTGAAAGTAACGAATTAGCAAATATATTAGAGGGCAAAGGAATAATTCCAGGCAGTAGATTATTGCTTAAAGGATCAAATAATAAAGTTTATACTATACAAAATGAAGAAGGTGAATTTTTAATAGATAGAGAGACTGCTTCTAAGATAATTGTTCAAAATTAATATGACTTCTAAAGGTGTTCTTTACATTGTTATCAGCGGACCTGATAGTATTCAAAGGGCTATGGAAGGGCTTAGAATGGCTGAATATCAATCGGGTGATGGAACGCATGGTGTAGCTTTAATGCTTCAAGGAGAAGGCGTTGAATGGCTAAGAGATGGCGATGAAGATTATAGAAAGGAAATACAGACTTCTATTGGAGTAATCCATGAACTTGGAGCGCCTGTTTTTGTTTGTGGTGCTTCCATCAATGAAAGAGGTCTAACAGCTTCAATGAAAGATTATCAATTTACAAAGTCTTCAGCTCCTAAAAGAATAAGTCAAGTAGTTAGCAAGGGATGGCAATTAGCAGTTTTTTAAAAATCTAAGAATACGCAAAGTTTCAGGTATCCAAAAACATATATTATGGCCTCTTATAGCAAAATAATATTGACAGGTCTGAAACCTTTTTAGGCAGTTTTTAAGGAGATAAAAATGAGTACAATAAAAGTAACTGATTCCGATTTTCAAGATACAATTCAAAATAACGAACTGGTCTTGATTGATTTTTGGGCACCTTGGTGTGGCCCATGCAAAGCTATAGCTCCAGTATTAGAGGAGATCTCTAATGAACATTCTAATGTTGTAATAGCAAAAATGAATACTGATGAAAACCCAACTATTTCATCTCAGCATGGAATAATGTCTATTCCAACAATGATGATCTTCAAAAATGGACAATTAGTTGATAGATTAGTAGGTGCTTTACCTAAGCCCGCTATTTTACAGAAACTCGAAGCTCATTTTTAGAATTATAGAGAAATTTTATTGAGAGGTAATTCTTACTTCTGCATCTTTCAATTCTTTTAGTATCTCGTCACTATCAGTTTTTGAAACTTGACATTTTAAGGAATACACTTCATACATTTTGTGAAAACTACTAGCTATGATAGATACACCTTTGTTTGTTTCTTTAAAAGTTACATTAAGCAATTTTTTCATTGGTATTCCTCCACTTCGAGGTTCTCCTTCCATTATTAATCCCAAATCTTCTCTATTGAGCCCACCTCCTTCGATAACTAAATGGTCACCATAAATCATAAGCCAACGACCTTTACGTTCTACATCTTCCCAAGCTGAGGATGCCGGGAGTGGCGGACCATTTTCAGAGATTCTTTCAGTAGGCTCATTAGTCCAATTATCATCATTCCAAAGATTAACTTCATCCTTTCTTTCATTTTCATCTAATAATAATGATACAGGAATCCAATCTACACCATCCCAGAACCTTGCTTCAACAGTTAGTTCTCCGTTTTTAACATCAGATATAATTCTCTTAACTGGAATAGGGCCGTAAATTTCATCATTTACTTTCACAGGAAATTCTTCATTTGTTACAGTCATTTATACCTCATATACATATGCCTCATTAGAATCTAAATCAGGAAGTTCACCTAGTTTCCACCCTGGTGCTGTTGTTTCGGCATAATAATAACTAATTTCATCATTTTGATTTTCATTTAAGATATAATTTACACCACTTGCACCTTCAACACTAACTCCTACTGCTGCATGACCATAACCATCCCAAGCTTCAGGAATCAAGATCATTGCAGCTTCATATCCTAATGATTCAAGTAGTGAAATTAATAGTGCCGAAGTATCTTCACAGTCTCCAGTTTGATCAATTAGTGTTTCTATAGGATATCTTGGATATTCACCAACACCTGCGGTTATATTGTCTTCAGAATATTTTAATGATTGAGCAAAACTTATAACAAAATTAACTTCTGTTAGATTATCAAACTCTTTTTCTTGAGAAATTTCTCTTAACCTTAATCCTATTTCAATAACGGCTTCTTCTTCTATAGTTACAAAGGACGTGTAATCTTCATACTCTCTAATGGTATGCGGCTGACTCTTATAGAATGAATATACAGTTGGATCAAAGTTGTAACTAATTTTGTAGCTGATTGTATTAAATTCCCAACTGTATGATTTTAGATATCCGAAGTTATATGTTTTAATATTAATGAAAACACGCGCATCATCATTTTCATCCAATTCGTCGAGTGAGCCATCGAGAGTTCCATTATTTCCTTTTTCCCAAGACCCTGTGCTAAGATTATAATTAATTACAGTTCGATAACTATCATTTGAATCACTAATATCAAACTCTTCTGCATTCCTGAATTTATAATTAACAGCAATAAGAGTAAATGTATGTATTTCAATATTATCAGCAACATTAATTTCAAAATTACTATTTAGGTAAAACAATTCTTCCCATGGAACTTTCCATGGAGCTCCATCATCATCAAAACGATGTACTTTCTCATCATTTTGATATAGATAGAAAATGACTGGTGTATTTGCTTTGTTATTTTGCTTATCTATTAATTCAATCCACTCTAAGTTAAAATTTAAGGCAATATCATACAATGGATCTATATCTACACTGTCATTATATCCATCATTGTCATCATCCAAGTCTGCATTATTTCCGATTCCATCTAGGTCATTATCTTCTTGTTCAGCAGCATTATTTGGAAACAAATCTTCGGTGTCATTATATCCATCATTGTCATCATCAAGATCATTATTGTCACCAATGCCATCATTGTCCGAATCTTTCCATTCTGTAGAATCATTAGGAAATGCATCGTTTTCATTGGAAATTCCATCTAAATCTTTGTCATACATATATTGATTAATGCCAGATCCCATGAGAACTCCAATAATCATTAAAGTAAATATTTTGGCTTTAGATTCCATTCAAATTCCTAATAAGTCAGATAATTCATGCATGGTCTTAAAAGGTATGGCACCAGCGTTTTCTAATTCATCCGTTGAACATAATTTTACCAAGCCATAAACTTTGATATTAGCATTAACTGCAGCAGTTACTCCAGGTATACTATCTTCAATGACTATACATTCATTTGGTTTAAATCCCATTCGTTGTGCAGCATATAGAAATAAGTCGGGTGCTGGTTTTGGTAATTCAACTTCAGATGCTGTAAAAATTTGTTCATTAAAATAGCCAATTAATCCAGTTATAATTAATGAATTTTTGACGTGTTTTGGCTCTCCATTAGAAGCTACACAGATAGGAATATCAAGATTATCAAGCAATTCTTTTATTCCTTCCATGGGTCTTAATTCAGCTTTGTAGGCTTTACTAACTTCTTCCACTAATCTTGGTAACCAATCATTTGGAATATCTTTGCCTGATAATTCTTTCATTCCATAAATTACAGCATCCAGGGTTTTACCACCAAATCTTTTTTGAGCATCTCGAAGAGTCATATGAATTCCCAACTCACCTGCCATTCTGGCAACAACACGATTTGTAATATTCTCACTATCTACTAATGTCCCATCACAATCAAAAAGTATACATTTTGCATCCATTTAATATGCCCTCATATTTTCAGATTTCATTAGTTCTCTAAGGAAAGAGGTAGCATATGTGCCCTTGTGCAACCAAAATTCCAAAGTAGGTTTCCCGTCATCATCTATTTTCCATTTTAAGTCGTTTATCTTTTGGTTTAAAGGCCTATACATTCCAAATGAGGATAATTCAGGTATCTTTCCGATTGAAAAATCCTTGAATTCTATGTTTTCATCCCTCATAATTTGTCTTTCTAAATCACCTTGAATTCCATTTGTATGTTTACTTTTTATTCCAGGCAATAATCCAACAATCCAGGCTTTCCCCTCACTACATCGTTTTTCTAATTTTTTCTGATTTCTTTCTGTGACTTCAATAATCCGTCTTTGATCAGGTCCGCCATATATGTCTACAGGAACTATATTATCTCCAATCAAAGGTTTATGGATACTATATCCTCTCTCTATTCTTAAATTAAGAACATGATTAAAAATTAAACTTTGGTAGGCATGTACAAGCATTTTTGATAAGTTTTCAGGTAATTGTCTAATTGCTCCAATATAATCTTCTTTTTTTCTTGTTAAATGCCCAATTATTTGTCTTTCAAATAATAGCTTATACGGATATTCTTGCAGTGCCGTATCCAAGTCTTTAGTATTTTTTAGATTTTGTCTTGCCTCAGAACCAAAACTTTCGTATTCTCCTCCACACAAATAATCCCAAACAGCTTCTTCGTATTTATCCTGAACTATTTTTTTCCCAACAGTATGCGTAATTGGACGTACAGCACCAAAGCGTTGAATTCCAAAATAATTAGGAAAACCTTCTTTCAATTCATCTAAAATATTTGCAATGGTCTCTTCTTCATTTTTAGATTGGGAAATCTTAATTATAAATTCATTTGCCACCAAATTCCCCAATCTCACAGGTTTAACCGATTTATGAATAAATTCAATAGATACATTTTCAAGATCAAGTTTATCAATTTTATTAGGTGAAGACATTATGGAGATATATTGAGTTGTCAAAGCTCGTTTATCTTTTGTTCCTGCAAATCCAACAGCTCTTTGCCCAATATTCAATCTTTTAGATATCTCTTTAATTAAAACATGTGTATCCCAATTTTTGGCAGTTATCTTAACAATACTATGCCTTCCATTATCAGAGGGTTGTGCCCAAGCCCAATGTGCACTGTGTCCTTTTTCAATAATTTCATTTACTACAAAATCTTCAGGAACTTCACGCAGTTTTCCGTTTATTCCGTTTGTTTTTGAAAGATACGATTCATTACCCACTTCCGGTCTAGCCGGTGATTCCATGAACTTTATGCTAGTCCGTCACTAATGGTTTTGATATCAGCGATGATAGTCTCCACGGCTTTTTTGATTGCATTTTTTGGAGTTCCTTTTTTTGTTCTAACGTAAAATTTAGGCGAATCCAAAACAATATGCCCCATATAGTAGGAAGCATAATCTACATCAGAATTAGCTAAGGTGTGGTTCATTAGAGGTCCTAGGAGAGTTTCGGTGGCCCCGCGTATCTCAATTTCTAATTCGTTTTTTGTCTTGTTAACTACGGATACTTCCATGGGTTTTGCGGACTTTAAGGGGTATTATAAAGATTGGGCGAGTTCTAAAGCTTCATTTCGTTTCTTTTTAGGGGCTGTAGTTTTTATTCCAAGTGGGGAAAATACACTGGAACTAGCAAAATATTCCAAACCTTGTAGTGCTTTTACAATTTTCACTCTTCGAGGCGTTTGTCCAATACCTGCTTCTTTGGCCATGTCATTAATGTCATATAACCCTGGAGGGCCATCAGCTTCTTCTCTCAGAATGTCAAAAAATCGACCCAAGACATCTTCACAGTCTTCTGGAATCATTTTTTTTTGAATTATTTTTTCAGTCCACAAAGGTCCTGCAGCACCTTCAACCTCTTCATCCACAACTTCCATTTTAGGACTAATCCATTTTAGAGAGACGTCATTTTGTGTAGTGACTCTAACAAATGCACGTAAATGATGTCCTTCCGAATAGCACAGCAGAGGTTCAATTCCTTTTCCCATTGAAGAAGCCACATTATGGATTCTAGCCAAAAGAATTCGAATTCCAATTTCTTTTGCAGCAACTCTCTTCATAGACATTGCCCCATATCGTTTAAGACAAATTGATGGTTTAGCTCCACAAAGAACTGCAGTATCTGTTGCAGATATTCCCAATATTCCGTTATTGTTCAATCCCTTTAGTGCAGCTTCAATATATGGGGCTGGCGTTCCAAATGGATCAATATCAATACCATCGTATTTTGTTTTAAAAAGTAATTCTTCTACAGGTAAATTATGAATCTTACTATTAATTCCATTTAACTCTAAATTAGTAGCAATTGTTTCAGTTGCTAAGATAGACGTATCACAAAATTCTACATTAAAATTAGCTTCAAGAGCCAATCGAATACCCCTTATTCCTGATGCAGCTAGTCCATCTAATAAAAGTCCACTAAAATCTAGTTTTTTGGCAAAAGCGACATGTAAATCTCGGCTTAGTTTCATAGCCGGGTTGTAAAAGACGCCTTTTGCTTTTCCAGGACCTTTATCTTTACCCGAAAGATTAGCTCTGAATACGGCTTTACCTTCTTGAAATTCTTTCACACCATTCCAGTTTTTAGAATAGTAACTGCTTTAGATGGAAGTATTGCTGAATTTATAGGAGTAACTTCTAAAGTTCTCAAATCATCTCTTTTACGAATAGATTGTAATAGTGGATTACGAGATCGTTTGTGCATTGTAATTAGCATAGGTTTACCACACTTTAGAGCTTCTTTGAGAACTACACTAAATTCTTTTGATTCCGATACTAGTTTACCGACTTCATCTACTAGAATCAAATCAGATTCCTCAATAGCTCTAGCGACAGATTCGGTAGCAATCCTGTTGACGGCATCTAGTCTTATTCCCAAAGGTGTTGATTCAGGTGTCTTTCCAGGAAGTCTTGGTTTAACATCCCACCTAACAGATGCTGACAATTCTTCTTCACCTGTTATGAAGTTTTTGAGATTATAACCTACAGTTTCTCCATCTTCAACTATTGGATGTGTAGTGAATCCACCGATAGTAAATTTATCTTCAATCATTTTGGCTATTCTCAAGACTGTGGTTGTTTTGCCAGTCCCGGGTTGGCCTGAAATAGCTACTTTTACTGGAATCATTGTTTGGCCGCTATTAATGGTCTGTATCTATAAGCATATGTCCCATTATCCAAGTTTAGCCCCTCAATCTTTCAGGACATCCCTTTCTTCTAGAACAATGGTTGCATTTTCCAGCTCTTTTATGGTTTCTATGAGCTTCCATATCTCCATTGAGAATATCATTCATTTCTTCTAATTTATCAGTTACTATATTTTTTAATTTTGAATCCCATATAACTTCGTGGGGGTCATTATCAAAGCCATATCTTATTTGGCCATGGCTGGGCTTAGTTTGAAATGTTTCTTCAGATAATAAGCAATAGGCTCCAATTTGTAAAACATGGCTAAAAAATGGGGCTTTAGGTTTTCTGCCAGTTTTAACTTCTACTGGGATTCTCATTTCCTCATTTTTAATTAAATAATCAGGCCTTCCTGCTAGATTATAATTGTTTGATTTCAATACCGGTGTTTCTTTTGTTAGGGCATCTGGTGTTTCAATATCACTTTCACCTAATTTATAATCATCACGTAATTTATCTATTTTTTCAGTTGATAATAATAATCTGTAAAGGAAAAGAGATGCGACAAGCATCCATCCAATTCCCAGAATTAGTAAAATGACGCCTAAATTTCTTTTTAATAAATCATTATCATCTGAAATCCATAGTATTCCAATAGCAAGTGTTACAAGAGTCATAATTAAACCGACAACAGTCATTAAAGTAGTAGATGTAATTCTTGATTTTTCTTCTTCAACTAGTAGATTCTTTAGTGAATCTCCTATTTCTTTGTGTTTTTCAACACCAGTATTGACTTCATCACCCTCTGCCTCTATTCCTTTAAGATCTAAGTGCCACGATAGTGGGCAATAGCCATAGCGTTCCATTTCAGAAGCCGATATAATCTGCTTGGGCATGAGTGTTGAGTCCGGGGTTAAGTCCAGTAGGTTTTGTTAGGATTAAGCCCCTAATAAAGGATTACATTATTTAGAAACTAAAATATTGTTCATGCCAAGCTAAATTTCCATAATCGGCAATTTTATAATTATAGATTATATTTTGCTTGCCATCTTCTTGATTAAAATCTAACGTAATAATAAGATCATATTCATCAGCATGAGGCCCATCAAACATAAGAGCTTCAAGTTTAACGGATTGTTTAGCATTTAAAACGCCAGGATAATGAGTGTCAGTTTCAAGCATTTTAGTTCCATTCCATACACTAATTTTTATTTTTAAGTCTGTGATTTCTTCAGTTCCCATATTGCTGATTCTTGATTGTACGAACAATCCTGAATAAGAACTATGGTATACTGTATCAATTTCAATCTCAGTTCTTGGAAGAATGTATGAATATGATACTGAGATTATGAAGAGTGCAAGAATGATAATGCCAAATTTAGCTATTATTTTCTTTTGTTGCTTATTAAAGCTCATATGCTAGCCTCCAGCGAGGCAATCAGGCTCATACCTGGTTCAGGAAGAATATAATGCTTTTCATTGTTACCTAATTCAGTATCAATTCCATTCTTTTGAACGCCTAACCAAGTAGGCAATATATTGTGTCCGCCTACTTCTTTTATTCGTAAATCCATCAATACTACTGATGTTTTAAGCTTAATTGGCCCTATGCTCAATTCACCACCAATAGCAAAAGATAACTCTCCACCTTCGGCATTAGCCAATTCAAATATAGGATAAAGACCAAAAAGTTGGTTTGGTATAATTTCAACATGTTTTACATCTTTAGCATGTATGACCATATAATCTAGATAAAATTGAGATGTTGCTGGCGAGTTAGTAGCTCTCAGATACGCACTATCTATTCCATTAGGTGAGTCAATTATATAGTTCACACCATCTAAAATCATGCTGGTATTATCGCCTATGTTTATAACGTCCATAAAAGTGCCAGAATGTCCTCCAGTATATCCTTCATCAACCATTAATAAAACATCAATTTCAGAAGAACTTGTTGAAACAAAAAGATTTGGGAATCCTTGGAAAGCAAATGCTAAGTCCATATCAAATTCATAATTTGGGTCAATTCCCATATGAAATGATTCTGGAACATCATGCACAATAGCTTGAGCAGATCTCCATTGACCATAGTCTTTATTGGCTGTTTTTACCCAGATATAATCTAATGTTCCTTCAGCTTCATATATAATATCGATTTCTTTCCCGACAATTAAATCAGCACGTAGGTCTTTAGGTATTTTTGAAAAATAAATTTCATTAAATGAAGGTCTTGTTTGATTATGTGTTTTAAGATACGAACTACCTATTCCTCCAGTTTGATGAATATCAAATATTGCATCTAAATCTCGCCCTTCACTTTTCCCGGTTTGAAAATAAGCATCTATGTTATTATTATCTCCAACTTCATCTAAGAAAAGCTCGATAGTAGTCTCGTTGATTCCTCTGTCTAAATCAAGATAAATCCATTTTGTAATCGGCGACCAATCCCCTAAATTCAAGTTAATGATGTCTGGTTCGCCGAAAGCTGTAGAAAGCTTTGCAGATGTAACAGTTCCTTCTAAGTACAATAATAGTGCATCTCCAAAATCATTTTGCCTCAAGACAATTCCATGAGTCCATGTTAAATCCATTCCAGTTAGATTACCTGATTCTAAGCTTAGAATTACTCTTGAAGGTGCACTTGAAGAGCTAAAATCAACGTTTATTTCATCACCGATTACAACTTCTAAATTAATGTTTTCAGGTACGTCAGGTACTGCAATTTCTAATTGACTTTGAGATTGTTTATCACTAATCATTGCATAAATTGAACCTAATTCTTTACTAGATTCAAGACTAATATTTCCTACAAGGGCAGTTCCTTCCATACCTTTATCATCTAAATAAACAGAAGCATTGAGGTCAAAATTGTTTGGCAAGTCATCAATTCGTAGTAAAACGCTCTTATTTTCAAAATTATTGATATCAACCAAAATCCGATCCATTGCAGGCACATTGTGATTGAAATCTTCAAGTGATATATCTAATTGAGCACCTCTATCTTCAGTGTCCCAAAGTTTGATTCCAAAATTTGGAGAAATTCCTCGAAGATAGGCCTTCATATTCATTGCCCCATCATCAGACATATCAAGACTGATGCCTTCAGTCCAATATGTTTCTAATTCAGCTGAATCGCCTAAATCAATTTCGAGTGCTACAGTATCAATTCCTTGATCAGAGCTAATATTAAATTCTAATAAATCATCATGGATTTCCATATCTATAGTCATACTTCCTGGAAGACTTGATATAAAAGCTTCAACACGGTATGGATTATCTTCTTCAAATTGTTCTAGAACTAAATAAATTGGACCGACAGGTTGACTTGTATTCATGCTTATACTTCCGCTTAGTGTTAAGTTTTCAACAGTAGCATTGAGTATTAAATCAGCATTCAAATCTAGATCCAGACCAACAGGTATTTCTTCAATAAATACAGTTACTTTAGGTCCAATTATTCCTTCTTCTTGGAATATAAGATAATCGGCAGTATCTCGGTAATTAAAATCTTCCAAACTAAGTTGCAAGTCTATGTTATCACCCTTAGAAGTATAATTTGCATCGACTGACTGCGGAAGTCCTTTGAGAAGCAATCTAGCACCTAGAATGGTGCCGCCTTCAACCTCTTTTTGACTAGACCAAAGTCCTTCAACCCATCTTGGAGATTCATCTAATAATTCAATTTTCCCTTTATTGACCCAAGCTGTTACAGATACTTCTTCATTAATATTGTATAAAAATCTAGCCACAGTTTCGAAGGATTCGACATTTGTTACTAAATTAATTGATAAATCTGCAACAGTATTTACCAAAGCCTTACCAATTTCAGAGAGGGCCTCAATGAATCGAGCTACATCTCTTAAATCATTAATTTCTGAAGCACCACCACTAATGATACTTTGACTATCAAGAATAGGTACAGTTACAATAATTTCAGCAGGTAAGCTATCAATGAATACATATGCATCTAATCCTTTGTAATTATCTTCATATTCAGTGTCATCAATTGCTCCTACTTTGAATTGAACTGGCTGTTTATGATTAATCTTAAAATTCGCTAATTCTCCACTTCCATCATCATCTAACCGTAAAGATTGGATCCAGCTTAAATTTCCAGATAGACTAGCAGTTTCATTTTCCATACCCATGTTATTTTGGTATAACATGACAGAACTCCCATTGTAATCTGAATGATTCCAAACCCATGATGTTGCTTTTTCATTTTCAGTAACATTAGTTATTGTAAATGTAAAATTAAACCAACTATCAGTAATTAATCGTAAATCTCCACCAGAGCTAACAATTTCTGCAGATCCTGGCAAGTGTTCTAATTTTAATCTAGAGTAAATTCCACTTGCAAAACTTGTAAAAATTATGTTGTCAATTATTTCATTAGCACTATTTCCACCGGCATAAACCAAATTTCCATTATCAATGTTCAAGGTGATATTAGTAGGAATATTACTAAGTGTGATGTTTGCCCAGTGTGAAGTTTCTCCAACATCATCAATCCCTTCAAAATATACTCTGAATGGTTTATCTCTTATTGGATCCATAGAAAGTGAAATATTGGTTATTCCTTCTCTTGAATAAAAGTCAATATCTCCGATATCAGTAATTCTCGCACTGAAACTATAATCTTCATTTTTTAATGATATTGAAGATCTAGAATTAGGTGCATTATTCTCTAAATATGCAGATTCATTATATATCGCAAAATAATCATCCCCACTTCCATCATTAAGTTCTAAATATTTATGACTAGTAAGGTATACGAATATTTCACTTATGTAAGCAAGTTCATTTTGGCGGGTTCTTAATCTCATTGCAACTTCACCGTCACCCTCGCCAATTGTGGATTGCAATACTGCTTTTGGAATAGAACGTAATAAATCTCCGACATAAACAATTCTTCCAGCTAGTCCAATTAGTAAGTCACTAATTAATCCTCCAACAAGTGAACTATCAATGCTTGTTACATCATCATTCACCGGAATTGAGCTTCCTCCACTTTCATCTAATTGAAGATTTCCTTCCAAAACGAAACTTTCAGGCAAGTCAGTTATTTCTAATCCTGTAAATAGTTGATAGTCATGATCTAACCAAGTTGCGCCTCTTCCATCTTCTGTATAGTATTCATAATCGCCATATACTATTGACTCAATCGGTTCAGTTGAATGAAATTCGATTACGGTCCAATTTTTATCCGAAGTAGATTCATTTCTTACTTCTAACCATAATGAAGCTTTAGGCATATTTAATTCATCTAAGCATATTTCATCTCCACTCTCATTTACTTTACAAACTGGCACTCCAGTAATATCAGCTTCAATATGTGATAAGAAGGGATCAAGGTCGTCTCCAGGGTTTAGATTATATTCGTAGTATTGGAAGCCTAAGTTAAATTTCTTATTTGTTTCATTTGAATTAGTAGTTTCAGTGGCTGGCGCATATACCTCAATTGAATCTCTATCTACTCCATCTTTTGTTTGAGATACAAGTCTAATACCTAATTCTCGAGGAACTTTTCCTCTTGGGTTGTCTAAGTCAATTTTTATGAATGTTATTTCCTCTAATGCATCTCCAGGATTTATTGTAGTTCCACTACTCCAATTATATTTAAGATATCCAATTGCAATCTCTAAATTATCGATTCCATTATTGAATGGATTACCAGTCTCATTATTCATTAAGACATTAATTTGGTATGGAGCATTAACATAATCAACATCTCCGGGATTTAATCCAATACCGCCACCACCGTCTGTACCTATAGTAAAAACAAACTCTTCAATGACGACAGATAAGCTATATTCATCTGGAACTTCATTTGGTGGAAATTGTGTATTAACGCCCCACACATAAGTTTGATCAACATCATTTTCATCAGTATATGTTATCCCTCTTACGATGGCAATATCTAAGGTTTGATTTAATTCTTCTAGTTCTTCAAATTCAAAACTTAATCCAAGATTAGCCTCTAACCCCACATCACCATCTAGTGGATTAACGTCAGTATCCTCATTTATAAGATCATTAACTACTGGTACCAATCTAGCACGTATTTCGTTATTTCCATCTCCATCTATATCAATTGGAACCCATGCAGTATCCCCTTCATCTAAAGCATTAATAAATAATAAAATAAAATCAGACGCAATATTATCCAAACCAAGTGACTCAACCCATGCAGTAATTAATGCGGTCGAGGCACCCCAAAGTGTTGATGCTAAATTTGCTTCTACTACTCCCTCTTCACAAGGTTCACCAGGTGGCGCATCATCACCACATCCACTTACATCAATGGTTCCGTTTCCATTTGCATCATATGCCCAATAAATCAAATAAGTTTCAGTAAATATGGATAGTGCCGTGCCCAAGAATGAATCTTGATATAAATCAGCATCATTTTGCATAGTATTAATTATATCTGTTTTAACAGGTTCAAGATCATTTACATCATTGGCTTTTAGACCTCTTTCTGAATAATCATACGTTACAGTTTCATAATCTGAAATATCAGCGATTACATTTTCACTTTCATCTTTATCATTCATTGCTGCCTTACGAGTGTCTAACAAAGACACGGCGAGTTCGCTTCCATCGTGTAAAGATCTTAAAAAGTTCAATTCTTCGATTACAGTTTCATTTACTTCGTCATTTCTTTGGTTGACACTTTGAAAAAAAGTATCTAATTCTTGAGCAGTACCATAGTTAGCTTCTATACTAGACGGTCCAACTACTGTAGGGATCATTACAATCTGAAGCATCATCAACAAAACTACTGAAATGACAAGTACTCTTTTTCGGTTCAATAATCGGAAAGAAGCTTTCTTCATTGTTAATATTGAGAAACCATCTCTATAAATAAGGTATTAGTTAAAAATATAGATTGATTTTATATAGTGAATCAAAATCGATAGAAAGATGGATGAAGAGTCTTTACAAGAAATGCTGGCCGATGACGGCACTTTTAAAGGCGAAACTGATGAGAGTGAATTAGAGGCTTTAGTATCTAAATTAAAGACAAATATTTTGATAATAGGTAGTGGAGGGGCTGGCAATAATACTCTAACTAGGTTGTATAAAGAAGGTATGAACTCTATAGAGCTTCTAGCTTTGAATACCGATGCACAACATTTACTCAATACGCCAATTCCTCATCGAATGTTAATTGGTAAACAATTGACAAAAGGTTTAGGTGCAGGTTCCGAACCAGGGACTGGCGAAGGTGCTGCAGAAGAAGCTAGAGCTGAATTATTAGAAGCTTGCCAAGATGCAGATATTATTTTTCTCACGGGAGGATTAGGTGGCGGAACAGGTACCGGTTCATTGCCAGTCATAGCTCGTTTAGCTAAGGAAAAAGGAGCGCTTACTATTGCTATAGTAACACTCCCTTTCAGTAATGAAGGTGCCCGCCGAACAAGGAATGCACGATTAGGTCTTGAGAAATTACGTAAATCAGCAGATACGGTAATTGTAATACCAAACGATAAATTATTACAAGATGATATCATGAACTTACCACTTAACTTAGCATTTAGGCACGCGGATGAAATATTAGGTAATGCGATAAAGTGTATGACTGAAATTACTTCACATGGAGGATTAGTTAACATAGATTTTGCAGATATGCGATCTATAATGGATGGCGGAGGTGTTGCCATGATTGGAATGGGAGAAGGGCAAGGTGCCAATCGAGCCTCAGATGCAGTGATTGCAGCCCTGACCTCACCATTATTGGAGTTGGATATAGCTGAATCAAAAGGAGCTTTAGTAAATGTCACTGGTGGAGATGATATGACTCTTCAAGAAGCACATGCAGTTGTTAAAGAAGTCCATAGTAAGATTAATAAAGATGCTCGAATCATTTGGGGAGCTTCAGTAGATTCTACCCTCGAACATCAGATACGAGTCATGCTCGTAGTGACTGGTGTAAAATCGTCTCAAATATTGGGACCTCCATCGGGTGTAGACAATGAAATGCAAAACAGATACGGCATAGAATTCGTACAATAATAAAAATGAGTTTCATAGATAACGTATGGCAAATGCAACATAAGCTTGAAGAACGTTTCAAGCGAATAGGTAGAGGTCAGTATGGCCGTGTTTTACGTCTTGCACGTAAACCAACTTCCGATGAATTTGTAAAAAGTTCGTGGGTTGTCGGTATTGGAATAGGAATTGTTGGTGCACTTGGATTTATAGTATATTATATTTGGCTAAAAGCCCCACCTATTATAGCAGATTTATTTGGAATTTAGATATTATGGCAAAATTCATTGAAGAAGAAGAAGAAGAAACACCAACCGAAGACGGCGCAGCCCCATCATCAGACACTCAGATTTATACGATGAAGTCTCAAATTGGACACGAACGAACAGCAAGTGAAAGGCTTGCCGATAGAGCCAGAAGAAGTGGATCTCCAATTTATGCAATCCTTGCACCTCCAAAATTAAGAGGTTACATTTTTGTCGAAACAGATAGTCCCGAATCGCTTAGAGATAATTTGAAAGGTTTAACTCATGCTAGAGGTATGGTAATGAACAAAGGTAAAGGTTATGGAAGATCCAAAGAACCCGATACTTTTGGAACAACGTCACTTGAAGAATTAGCACCTCATTTGACTCCACCTCCTGCTGTTTCAGGAATTGAAGAAGGCAATATTGTTGAAGTAATTGCAGGCCCATTTAAGGGAGAAAAAGCAAGAGTTCAACGTATTGATCAGGCGAAAGAAGAAGTTACAGTTGAATTATTCGAAGCTATGGTTCCTATTCCAATTACAGTTAGAGGAGACCATGTTCGAGTTTTAGAAAAGGAAGTTAATTAATGGGTGAAACAGTTGAAGCACTAGTAGACGCAGGTAAAGCCTCTGCAGGACCACCGTTAGGTCCAGCATTAGGTCCATCTGGAGTCAATGTTAAGCAAGTAATCGAAGAAATCAATTCTTTGACAAAAGACATGGAAGGCATGCAAATACCGGTAAAAGTTAAAGTGGGAGACGATAAAAGTTTCTCAATTACAGTAGGTACACCTCCTGCATCTTCTTTAATCAAAAAAATATTAGGTATAGCAAAAGGATCTGGAGAAGCCGGAACTGTCGTCGCAGCAGATTTGCCTTTGGAAAAAGCAATTAAAGTTGCTCAACAGAAGGGCCCTAGTTTGACTGGTGGAGATATTAAGGCAATGACCTCAGAAATATTAGGTGTTGCAAAATCAATGGGATTAAGTTGTGAAAGTAAAGATCCTAAAGAAATTCAAGCATTAATTAAGTCTGGTGAATTAGACGATAGATTTTAATTAAATAAAATTTATATTTTCTTCATCCATTTTGCGGCCACAATATGTGCATTTAATTTGAAGATTTTCTTTATTTAGTAATTTGAAGTTAGTAGATACACCTCTTTCATTATTACATATACAATTTTCATTTGGACAATGTACAATTTCTGAAATAAATTCCGGAATTTCAATTTTTATTTTATCTGCTACAGAATAATTTCTAATGATATTAACAATAGCGTCTGGGGACAATAATGCCAATTTTTCTATTTCAATTTCATTTAATTCACGATCTTCTATTTTTATAATATCTTTACGTTTTTGGATTTTACTTTGGACATTAATCAATAAACTAATAGTGGTATCACTTCCGCTTAAATTCAAGATATCTAGAACTTTTTTCCCCCGACTTGCTTTGATATGGTCAATTACAGTTCCATTTCGTATAGGTTGTACTCGAAGTAAATTGTCGCTCATTATTTATCTCCAATTAATTTTTCTAATAATGCCATTCTTACAGGTATTCCATTGAAGGCTTGTCTAAAATAAGCGGCATGTTTTGTATTATCTACATTAGTTGATATTTCATCAACCCTTGGAAGGGGATGTAATATTTTCATTTTCGGTTTCGCATTGTTTAGCAATTCAGAATTTATTCTATAGGCTCCAGCAACTCGCTTGTAGTCTTCAACATCAGGAAATCTCTCTTTTTGTATTCTAGTAACATAAAGCACATCTAGTTCTCCTAACACGCTTTCCAAGTTTTGATGAGTTGACCAATTATTTGTTAATTCATCAGTTACGTGGTCAGGCATTGCCAAACTTTCAGGGGAAATAAAGTATAATTTTGTATTGAAGCGATCTAATGCTTGTGATAAAGAGTGCACAGTCCGTCCATATCTTAGGTCACCTAACATTCCAACTTTCAAGTTTTCTAGTTTACCAATTTCTTCTTTTATTGTAAACAAATCAAGAAGTGTTTGGGTAGGGTGTTGTCCAGCTCCATCTCCTCCATTAATAATAGGGACATCAGATACCTCAGATGCTAACTTCGCAGCTCCTTCTCTTGGATGTCTAAGAACTACAGCATCTGAATATCCTGATACCATTCGTATTGCATCAGATAGCGTTTCACCTTTTAGATGTGATGTTGCCGACGGATCTGCAAATCCAATACAACTCCCACCTAGGCGTTGCATTGCACTTTCAAAGGACAATCGAGTTCTAGTTGATGGTTCAAAAAAGCAAGTTGAAAGAATTTTACCTTTTAATTTATCGGATTTTTTCTTTCCTTCTGCAACCGGTAATAATTCACTTGCACGTTTAAGAAGACTCATGATGCTTTTGTTATCCAAATCTTCTATTGACACTATGTGCTTCATGGTCAGCTAACGAGGGGGGTTTTTTAAATGGTTTAATGAGTTAGACACTTGAGCGTTATTAGTTTAAAGTCAGTCCTTCCTAATAAATCAATTATAGGAGAATATGTATTGAAAACTCTCAAAACAGTTGATGAAGTTGTAGAATTCTATTTTTCATCCAGTAGTCGATTGCGTAGTAATATATACATTATTTTAGGCTCTGTGTTTGTTTTTTTTGCAATAGTAGGGATATGGGTTCCGGGTTGGCCTACTGTTTCTTGGGCGGTTCCAGCTGCATTTCTTTTTTCTCTTTCTAGCGAAAAATTGTTTAGATGGACATTAACTAATGAGTATTTTGGTTCAGCATTATTTGATTATTATTCCTCAGGAAAGACTCTTCCCAATCATGTTAAAAGAATTATTGCATTGTTTATTATTAGTATGTCATTAACATCCTCTTATTTTGTTTGGTTAGTTTCAACTAAAGGAGATGGTGAATTATTAGTAATATCCTCATGGGATGGAGCTGATCCGGGTTTTGGTTTTATTACAATAATATTCGTTGGCTTAATTGGTGTTTGGTATGTTTTGTTTCAGGTTAAGTCGAGATAGATTCTCTGTTAATAGTATAAACTATCACTTATTGATATATATGTGACTAAAAGTAAGCGCACACATAGACATGGAATTTATAAATTATATGCTCCTATTTATGATAGGTTTATGGCTCCCTCATTTTCAGATGGGCATTCCAAGATGTATCAACCTCTTAATTTAAAATCTGAAGATCATATATTAGAAGTTGGCGTAGGAACTGGTATTTCTTTAACAAATATTCCTGATTTTGTTAAAGTGGATGCCATAGATTATAGTGAACCAATGTTAGTTAAAGCCCGTAAAAGGCAAGAAAAGGGTGATTTCGCAGCGCAAATAAATTTCCAACAAATGGATGCCCATGTTCTCGAATTTGAAACCAATCAATTTGATCATTCAGTTGTAGCCCATACTTTGGCCGTTGTTGCAGAACCTGAAGTAGTTCTCAAGGAGATTATGCGAGTTACTAAACCATCTGGCTTGATAGTTATCGTTAATCATTACAAAGATAAGAAGGGGATCATAGGCACATTATGGAATCCTTTTAGGAAGCGTTTAGGACTTGGAAAACATGTTGACTTCAAGCAAGTAATTGAAAAATGCGGACTAGAATTGTTGAGTGAAGAACGAGTAAATCGGTTTACTACACATTCTAAAATGTTAGTTTGTAAAGTACCTTGAAATTAGTGTAGTGTTTGTTTAATCCAGTTTAAAGTATCCCTCAAAGAATCTTTAAGTTCCATTGGGTTCCAACCTAATACATTTTTAGCTTTACTAGAATCATAATTGGTTATTTTTCCCATATATTCTTTAACCGTTTCAGGTGAAATAAGTGGTGTGTATCCAAAGAATGCTTTCATCGCTTGCCATCTTGCAAATATTTGCATTTGCCACATGGGGGCTATTTTGCTAGGCAGTTTGAGTTCCGGTTCAAGTTCTTGAATTAAATTCATTAATTCAAATCCATCTAAACATTTAGTACAAAGAATATGTCTTCCTTCTGCATTATTATTTTCATAAGCTTTCAGATGTCCAAGAGCGACATCTCTTACATCAACATATCCAAAAGTTTGCGGAGGCAATACGCTTAGTTCACCTTTCAAGAGTTTATCAAAAAGCATGGTGCTTGGTGTGTGTCTATGAAAATAAGGACCTATTACTGCAGTTGGATTAATTACTACTAAATTCATATCAACCTCTTTTGCATATTCCCAAGCTCTTCTTTCTGCTTCAGTTTTTGCATAAGAATATGGATGCTTTGATTCAGAATTCCAGTCGCTTTCATTCAAAGCTTTACCATTTGGTCCACTTCTTCCAATAGCAGCTGTACTTGAAGTAAAAACGACTTTTTTAACTCCAGCTTTATTGGCTGCTTTTAGGGCATTTATCCCTCCTATGATTGAAGGGTTTATGATTTCTTCATCTGGATTTTTAGCCCAACTTTGGTATACTGCTGCAACTTGAAAAAGGCCATCCATATTTTGCATAGCGGATTCAATAGTCTCAGGTTCCATCAAATCCATTTCAACTATTTCTATGTTTAAAGAATCAAGATGTGAGACAAGTTTAGGATTATTTTTATTTCTTACTGATGCTCTAACATTATATCCTTTTTCTACTAATATTCTTGTTAATGTATATCCTACATGCCCGTTAGCGCCAGTAACTAGTACATTTTTTCCACTCATTTATTTGAATAAATGTTTCCGGTAAAATTTCAGTTCTTCAATGGATTCAATTATATCGCCAAGAGCTCTATGGTTCTCTTTTTTTGGAGGCACAATTGCGTTGATTTCGGGATGCCATCTTTTTACAAGTTCCTTAATTGATGTAACATCTACAACACGATAATGTAATCGTTGTTCAAGCTTATTCATTTGATCATCCAAAAAACGTCTATCTGTTCCTATAGAGTTTCCACAGAGAGGTGGTTTGTATTTCGTACCTAAATGTTTTTCGATGAATTCCAATGTTTGTTTTTCGGCTTCCTCAATAGTAATCTTGCTATTTTTTACTTCTTCAATTAATCCTGAACTGTGGTGCATTTCATGTACAAAGTCATTCATTCTCTCAAGAATTTTATCATGTGTGTGTATCACTAAATCAGGCCCTTCAGCAATGATATTCAAATCTAAATCAGTAATAATTGAAGCGATTTCAATTATACGGTGTCTTTTTGGATCCAACCCAGTCATTTCCAAATCCAACCATACTAATTCTTGTGCCATAATATCAGATTAAGGACCTTCTAAATAGAATTTATAGCGATAAATACCTATAGGCCTTTCTAAATGGTAATATGTGGCATTTTTTGACCCTGCAAAGTTTACAGAAGAAGCGATTACTAGCCTTAAGTCTCAATTGAATAGCAAAGCAATAATCGCAGCATCAGGAGGTGTTGATTCTACCGTTGCAGCAGCTCTTGCAGCTAAAGCAGTAGGTGACAATTTGTTGGCAGTTTACGTAGATACGGGGTACATGCGTTTTGGCGAATCTGATTTTGTTTCATCTATGTTGGAAGAGTTAGGTATACAGCATAAAATGGTAGATGCGTCCGAACGTTTTTATGAAGGTTTAAAGGGCATTACAGATCCTGAACAAAAACGAAAAATAATTGGGGAACTTTTTATTCGTGTTTTTGAAGAAGAAGCAAATGTATATGGAGGTAAATTTTTAGTTCAAGGAACTATTGCTCCTGATTGGATTGAATCTGGAGGTGGTTTACGTGATACAATCAAATCACATCATAATGTAGGGGGTTTACCTGAAGACATGGAGATGGAGCTCTGTGAGCCTATTAGGGAGCTTTACAAAGATGAAGTTAGAAGTTTAGCCGAATATCTAAAAATTTCAGTATCTCAAAGGCAACCTTTCCCAGGGCCTGGTTTAGCAGTTAGAATTATGGGTGAAGCCACTCCAGAACGTACTGAAGTGGTTCGTCAAGCATGTCATATTGCTGAAGAAGAGATGGAATTAGCAGCAGAACGAAATGAAATGGAATTACCTTGGCAGTATTTTGCAGTTCTTATTCCAATTAAAACAGTGGGCGTCCAAGGCGATGTTCGAGCCTATGGTAATACGGTTGCAGTTCGTGCGGTTCACAGTTATGATGCAATGACTGCTCAAGCTGTAGATCTTCCTTATTCAGTTCTTAAGAAGATATCTGAGAGAATCACTAGGGAATTAAAGTCAGATGTAAATCGTGTTGTTTATGATATAACTGACAAACCACCCGGGACAATTGAGTGGGAATAAATCGAGATTAATAAAAAAAGGAGGATCGATAAGTTATTTGGTGCCGGGGGCGGGGTTCGAACCCGCGGCCTTCGGATGTCCCAGGCATAGCCGGAACTATTCTTACCCTATGAGTCCGACGCTCTACCAGGCTGAGCCACCCCGGCTCCGTCGTGGTTGATTCATTAGGGGATTTAAGTTTAAGTTTCGATGATTCTTTATAACATCCTCTTAATCAGGAATGACAATGCCTAAAACTAGTTCCGAAAAGCAACCGCTTAATTCCGGAGCTTATGATCCAGTATCATTAGAAACAGAAGTCTCTGAAAGATGGAATACTGAAAAAACATTTAAGAAAAGCATTGAACAAAGAAGAAATTCTAAACCATTTACTTTCTTGGAAGGGCCACCTACTGCAAATGGAAAACCAGGAATACATCACGTTTTGTCTAGACTCTACAAAGATATGGTTTGCCGTTGGAAGACAATGGAAGGGCACCTCGTTGAAAGAAAAGGAGGTTGGGATACACATGGTTTACCAGTTGAAATTGAAGTTCAAAAACAATTGAATTTAATGTCTAATGAAGAGATTGAAGCATATGGGATGGAAGCTTTCAATCAAAAGTGTAAAGAAAGTGTTTGGACATATGAAGAAGCCTGGCGTGAAATGAGCGAACGTATGGCTTTTTGGGTTGATATGGATAATCCATATGTAACATTACATGATGAGTATATTGAATCTGCTTGGTGGTCTCTAAAGCAGATGCATGACAAAGGTCTTCTTTTTAGAGGTTATAAAGTTCTTCCTTACTGTCCACAGACAGGTACTAGTTATTCTACACATGAAGTTTCTCTTGGGTACAAAGAAGTGGCGGAACCTGCCGTCTATGTTAAATTTCAATTAGTTGACGATAATGCTTCAGTATTAGCTTGGACTACTACACCTTGGACATTGCCAGGTAATGTGGGTCTTGCAGTTGGTCCCGACGTAGTTTATTGCCGTATTCGTATTACTGAACCTCCGGCAGGAAGTTGGGAAGGGAGAGGTGGAGCTAAGGTTGACGATGAGCTAATTCTGGCCAAGGATCTCTTACCTGAAGTTATGCGGCATAAGATGGAAATTATAGAAGAATTTTCAGGTTCAGATTTAGTTGGTAAAGCCTACCATCCTCTTTTTCCTGGTGCAATAGATCGCGGAGATTCCGAAACAGCTTGGACAATAGTAGGGGCTGATTTTGTTACAACGACTGATGGTACAGGTATAGTTCATACGGCAGTGATGTATGGAGAAGATGATTATTCGTTAGGTATGGAAGTTGGTTTTCCAGCACAACATACGGTTGGAATGGATGGTAAGTTTATCCAAGGAACACATGATAAGTTAGATGGTCAATATGTCAAAGATTGCGATTCTAAAATTATTGATTTATTATCTAATGATAGCCAGCTTTACAGAGAACATATCTATACTCACGATTACCCACATTGTTGGAGAACAGATCATCCTTTACTTTACTATGCTATGGACAGTTGGTTTGTCCGTATGACTGCAGTTAAAGATAAGATAATAGAGTATAATTCACAAGTAGAGTGGGCTCCAGAATGGACTGGAACTGGTAGAGTTGGGGAATGGCTTCGAAATATTAAGGATTGGGCAATTAGTCGTGAACGTTATTGGGGCACGCCGATACCAGTTTGGATTTGTGAAGAGTGTGGACATGATCATTGTATTGGCAGTATTGAAGAAATGATTTCATTAAAAACCGAAAGTTCACCTACACCTAAGGAGTTGCATAGACCTTATGTGGATGATGTAAAACTTCATTGTACTCAAAAAAAATGTAATGGAGAAATGGTTCGAGAGCCCTATGTTATGGATTGTTGGTTTGATTCCGGCTGTGCATCTTTTGCCCAATGGCATTATCCTTTCGAAAATGAAGATAAATTTAAGGGAAGTTTCCCTGTAGATTATATTTGTGAGGCGGTAGATCAAACACGAGGTTGGTTCTATTCACTTCTTGCAGTTTCTACAACTGTTTTTGATAGTATATGCTACAATCGATGCCTTTCACTAGGGCATGTTTTAGATAATGAAGGAAAGAAAATGAGTAAATCCAAAGGAAATGTGGTAAATCCTTGGGATCATTTCAATAAAGAAGGTACTGACGCAATCCGTTGGTACATGACAACTCAGAGTGCACCTTGGAATCCTATGAATTTTGATCCAAATGGGGTACGTGAGACTTATGCAAAGATGTTCCTTACATTGTGGAATGTTCACCGTTTCCATGCAGATTATGCATTACTTGATGGATTCACACATTCAGATAAATCTAATTTTGTTCCAGTAGAACAACGTAGTCCTTTAGATAGATGGATTCTTTCTCGAATTGCTACTGTAGCTCAAGATTATCATAATCAGTTTGTTTCTTGGGAATTCCATAAAGCGGGTCGAGATTTAGAAAATTTTGTGATAAATGATCTTTCAAATTGGTATGTTCGTCGTTCACGTCGTAGACTATGGGATGAAGCAGATAGTAACGATAAAAGAGCTTGTCAGCATACTTTACATGAAGTCTTGTGCACTGTAAGTAAGCTTATGGCTCCCGTATCTCCATTTATGTCTGATAGAATACATTATGATTTAACTGGAATTTCAGTTCATATGACTGATTGGCCGATGGGTTCTGATTTAGTAGAAAAAGATTTACCACCTCAAGATTTAGAATTAGAAAAACAAATGGCTATTGTACGTAATTTAACTGAAACTGGCCGTCGAATTCGTGTAGATTCTAAACGTCGCCAAAGACTTCCTTGTCAGTCAGGTTGGATTGTTGGAGGGCCTGATTTATCTGATTTTCATGCCATAATTGCTGAGGAATTAAATGTGGAAAATTTAGAAACAGAAGATGATTTAGACCGATTTCAACAAATCGAATTATTTCCTGAGCACAAAGTTCTTGGTAAAAAATATCGTGCTGAGCTTCCTAATGTTTTAGCCGAATTAAATAAAATAGATTCAGAAACTCTTTTATCACAAATTGATTCTGGAACTGCGAATTTAGGTGGTTATGAAATAACTATGGAAGATGTTTCTATTAGACGTGTTGAAAAAGAGGGTTATGCAGCATCAACATTTGCAGTTGATGACATAGGAGATATTTCTTTAGTTTTAGATATGAGTCTCAATGATTCTTTAATTTCCAAAGGATTGGCAAGAGAAATTACTCGTAGGATTCAATCAAAACGTAAGGACTTAGATCTTGATTTGGAAGCTACAATATCATTGAATGTATGGTTATCGGAGGATTCTCCGAAGTTAGCATCTAAAGATTGGGAATATGTTAAGTTCGAAACACGTGCCAGTAATGCTGAGTTATTTTATTCAGAACCAAATATTACCTCTGATAGATTTGAAGTTGAAGGTAAAGAAATATCATTTATCCTAAAATTAAATAATTAGAAAAATCATTCGTTAGCTATTTTGAATTTTGGTTTCTTATTATTTACTGCAGTAAATTTAGGAGTTTTTTCTTCAACAGGCTTAAATGATGGTTTTTTATCACTAATAGCAGTGAACTTTGGAGGGCTTTTTTTCTCTTTGAAAGAAGGCACATCCTTTGAAAGTTCAAATGTAGGGGCGTTACTTATTCCTTCACTTTGTCCACCCATAACTTTGACACCTCCAGATCCATTTCCTAATGCCATAGAGCCAATACTTCCTGAAGAATTACCTAACATACTATCTGTATCTAATTCAGTTAGTTCCATAGAACTGGCATTCTTATTAATTTTCGTTTGATTTTGTTGAGGTTCTTGCGTAGATTTTTCCACACCAGCATCGGTCATTTCTTTTATTGCTTCTGCAGCAGCATCACGCACTACTTTTGATCCATCTCCAGTCATGATGAGTGCACGATCCATTACATCTGGTGGCATTTCCCAAGAAACACCTTTTGAAATCGAAGCTAGAGCCGTTATTGCCGTTGCTCTAATTCTAGAGTCTCCAGAGATAATTTCCTTAATAATTTTTTCTACAAGATCTGTAAATTCTTCATATTTCAATTGATTAACTTCATTCCAGAACTTTTTAACTGCAAAAATATCGCCTTTTTTAATAGGATTAATAAATTTATCTAGATTAGTTTCGTTACTAATTGCTTTGAATTTTTTAACGCCTTTCTTTTTACTCTTCTTAATAATTCGTTTTTTAGGGGGTGCATTTTTACGGATAGATGCTTTTTTACCAGATAATTCTCTAACTTTAAAAATTCGGCTACTAGGTTTTCCTGAGTTTTTAGGTGTCACACTACGGCCTTTTCTTTTAGCCATAATATCACTACTACTTTGAACTTCCAACCCTACTGGCGGTGCAAATAAATCAGGATTACTATTGTCAATTATTGGTTCTGCCTTAGGAATTTGAATAGCTGTATCATTTAGGTCAACAACACTACTGAATATATCTTCAAGAAAGTCATCCTTAGACATTGTTGAATTACTGCTATTAAGTTCACTTTCAAGTAATTCTTCTCCAGCTGAGATTACAAATACAAATTTATTAATATTCAAATAATCGGATATAAATTCAGAAATAGACATGAATGAGCCAACAGGAGCTCTTTCAAGACCTTGGACAATAACAACTAGAGGTTTTTTTTGAAGGGTTATTGCAGCTAATTGTTTAAGAGCTGAATCAAATTGGTGTATTAATTCAATCCTGTTCTCACTAGTGAGATGTGTACTGTTTAAGGCAGGTGCGCTTTCATTTATTCGAATAACTAAATCAGTACTTGCTCCACTCGTATCGGATTGAGATTTCAACTCAGTAACTATTTGTTGTATCAATGGTTGTAATAAGTCATTTTCAGAAAGATATCTTCTTGCATTAAATTCTATAACATTTAAACCAGCACTAAAAAGGTCATTTGATAGATCAGACATTACAGCTTTTCTTTCACCTAGTGAACCACTGAATAATGCCACTAATGAGGGTGGATTTGTGCTCCCAACCATCCTTATTATTTTTGTAGTAGCTGCCGTAGACATGACTATTTTTTCCTTAAGTTGTATATTTTTCATGATGAAGCTCTCTTTAAAGGTTGTCTACATGGACAAAAAGCGCGGGGGTCGCATAGCCTGGCCAATTGCGCCGGACTTAAGATCCGGTCCTTAGTGGTACGAGGGTTCGAATCCCTCCCCCCGCACCATTATAGGTTAGTCATTAGAACGTTCAATCTCCATAAAAAGAAGATTGCAAAAATTATGGCAAATACTTGCCAATTATTAATGGCGACTTCTCTCAAACTTATTTTCTTATATTCTAGCAATGGACTAATACTGGTAAATAACCCAATAAATAGAATAGAAATACTAGTTAAAATAATGAAAAATGCAATACTAGGTGTATATGTAATTTCAGTTTCAGTAATATAATTTCCATTTCCATCAAGACTTATACACTCACTTTCTCCCCAAATAATAGGCTCACTCATCCAGCAACCTGCTGCATTATTTTGATTATCATCTAATAAATGCTCATCAGCAGTTAGTGCATTATCAATTAATGTTGTAAATAGTAATAAGCTCGTCATGGTAGTTATCAAGCAAAATGAGAATATAATTCCAATTGCCATTCTGTATTTTTCAGCTCTAAAATTCAAGAGTAAAACTAAAAAACAAAATAGAGCTGATAACGATAGAAAAGTTTCTATAGTTCCAAATAATGAACTTCGATAATCGCAGTTATAGTATTTGTCAATTTCATCAGTACACCTAAAACTGTCATAACTTGCAGTAGTTTCAGAGTTTGATGTGGAAGAATATTCTAGAAAACTAGAGTAATGCTCTACTGTAAATGCTTCAGATGATATCATTGGCAATCCATCTTCATCATTCTCGGAATACGTTTTTATTCCTTCCACTTGAAACCAAATTTGGTTTGGAGCTATTAAAAAACATATTAAGCACACGATTGCCATAAGTTGAATTCCTCTGTCAGCTTCAGCATTCAATCCACTTAACGAAAAACTAAATCTGTTAAAGAAGGAACTATTAGAGTTTACATATTTCTTATTTTCTCCCAGGTTTGCATAATCTGGATTTTCAGTT
>Ga0209402_10000887_pt1 | contig 34378 bp, 36 predicted proteins | sample ArcticOcean_MG_C_3_FD_187437 | JGI IMG/M metagenome (GOLD analysis project Ga0209402, IMG submission 187437) | Marine microbial communities from western Arctic Ocean - ArcticOcean_MG_CB8_126 (SPAdes) (version 2) | ecosystem: Environmental > Aquatic > Marine > Oceanic | place: Arctic Ocean... | reverse complement strand
CAAATTGCAGGTACTATCAATATCGCTTTAGATAACGCTGGTGGCACAACATTAATAGAAGCCGCTACTACATATAAGGTTTGTTATAACACCCCTGGTGGAATACTTGATGGACAGACAGTAAATGTTGATATAACAGGTGCTGCACCTCTCGTTCCTCCTCAACATGGTGGAAGTCCTACCTATAGAATTGTTATTGATACTGGAACATGTGCAACAGGTGCAGAAGCTAGTACTACTGTTACTTACGTTGATGCTGACACTGTTGCAGTGAAATATGCTGGAGCTGCTCTTGCTGCAGCAACAGCTAAAGAAATTTGTTATACAGCTGGTGGTTTAAATAATGCCACTGATTATGAACTTGTATACACACGTGGTGGTATCTCAGACGCAGCAGTCACAAATGTTGATATTGCTGAAGCTGTTAATACACCATTATTAACTGCAAACGGAACATTTAGAGTCGTTGCTGATGCTGGTACATGTGCTACTGCTGCATCTGCCAATACAACAACTGCACTAGTTGATGCAAATACAGTTGGTATTACATTGGCTGCAAACCAAGTCTTAGTACCTGGTGCATACGAAATTTGTTATGGATACGGTAAAGACCCAAGCAAACACTTTGGTTGGGATACGGATAATGCAGGAAGAACAGTTAAAGTTACCGTTGGATTGAATACAAATTGGGCAAATGAAGTTTCAGCGATTGAAGTTTTCGTAATCCCTGCTGTTCCAGAGACAGGTGAAACTACTGCAGATTCCAAGAGACCAAATGCTACCTTTAGAATGAGTAATGGGGGATTCTTCCCAACAGGAAATCAACTTGATTTACTCTTTACTTGTGATGAAAAGTGTAGCCCTGGTGCTTTAACTGGATCAACGAAAATTGGTATACACGTTGTGAAAACAACCAATGGAACACATGTTGATACGTTTAGGTCAGATAATCCAACTAATATTTCAGAATTGAATGCAATGCCTAATGTTGGATTTAAACTAGATCAAACTGCTAAAGTTGCTGCTGCTGTTGTTGTTGCACCAACACCAACACCAACTCCTGTACCAGAAGTTGTAGAACCAGAGCTTCCTAAAGCTGGTGGTGCAACTCCTTCAAATAATCTTTTGATTACTTCTGGAATAGCTGGAACATTATTGATAATCATAAGTTCTCTCTATATGTATAGAAGAAGAGCAGAAGTTAGAATTAAATAACATTCTTCGTTCTGTATAATAAAAAACTTTTAAACCATCTTGCCTCTAACAGACAAGATGGTTTTTATTTAAGGGTGATATATTGGATTTAAATAATGAAAACTTAGAACTTATAGAAACTCATGCCGTTTCAATTGCTCTTACTGCCAGTGAAACTATTGAGAAATTTTTTCATTCCACATTCGATATAAATTATAAATCCAAAGGTAAATCAGACCCAGTAACTACTGCTGATACTGAAGCGGATTTAATAATCAGGAAACTCATTACAAATAAATTTCCGGAACATTCAATTATATCTGAAGAAAATGAAGCGTATATAATACCAAATTCTGATTATTGTTGGGTTATTGACCCCTTAGATGGTACAAATAATTTCGTTAATAAATTTCCTTTCCATTCAATTTCAATTGGTGTTTTGTATAGAGGAACTCCTGTTGTTGGGGTAGTTTTACTGAGAAACCTACCTTGGCAACCATCATCTATTATTAGAGCTAGAAGAGGTAATGGTGCTTATCTGGATGACCATAAAGTCAATGTAGTATCCCATGACCAACCAAATGGTACGGGGCTTTCTAATATAAGGTTTTCTCGATCACGCTATAAAGCTACAAGGAATCTTGCCAAAAACGCGGGTGATTTTAGAAGTATTGGTAGTACTGCATATGAAATAAGTTTAGTAGCTACCGCTTCACTCCAATTTGCAGTATTTAATCATCCTAAAATTTGGGATATTGCAGCAGGTTTAATAATTGTTAAAGAGGCGGGTGGCAATATTCTGATAGAAACTATTTCTAATAAATGGATTGAATCAGAGTCAGTATTTCTTAATGAAGCATTTAACAATTATTCTAATTTATTCAACTGGAATCTTTCTGTTATAGCAGGCCCTACTAAATTAGTTAATTATATAACAAATAATATTACTCGACGTTCTGCAGTAGATATGTTTGTTCGCAGAACTCGATGGAGATTAGGTTTAGTATAGCTAAAGTAGTGGCCAAGGATATGGTCTTTTATCGTCTTGAGGTTCGATAAATGCTTTTTCGGAAATAATATTCTTCAACCTTTTATCAAACGCATTAACTTCGTTTAGTGATAGGTAATTCTCCAAATCCCTTTTTAAACCATTTTTCACCTTGAATGAGTGGTTTAGTTCCTTTAAGTCATTTAAAATCTCTGTAGGGATTGCTTCAAGCATATAATCCCATATTACTGTTCGTAATTTATATTCTTCATTAAAACAGATACCATGATCGATTGACCAAATTTTATTGTTACTATCTTGAATACAATGACTTCCTTTCCGATCAGCATTGTTTGTAATAATATCAAACACACATATTTTCATCATGTCATTTGGATATTTATCACGTAAGCTAAAGAAATTCTCATCTGTAATTGAATTTATTCGGTATTGTACAGATCCAACCCCAAATGGACCAATACGGATAGTTGTAGGGGGAATTAAATTCCAGTGTAACTCTTCACTCACAAGGTAGCTTGCATATTCCCTTAAATACAAAGTCTCAGGTTCAAAATCAGATAGTGGTATTTCTCCCATTCTTGGTTTATAAATTGCTTGGCATTGATTGCCGGAAATATCCTTTAGGCTAATATAAAATGTGTAATTTGAACCAGTTTCAGTAGAAGTACACTCAGTAATCTCACCGTAAGATAGCAAATTCAAAATTACATCAAGTTGAAATTCGGGATTTTTCATTTTTATTGAAGGTTTTTAGTTTTTTCTAAAACAGTCTTCCCATACACAGGAACTGTTTTGTGTTGGAATTAAGCATAATGGACATAAAGGTCTTCCTCCTGCACAGATTGTAAAGCTATCTTCAGCTAGTTTATCTATGACAGATTCATTGGTGTAAAAACTTACTTTTGGTGTGTCCAAATCTAACTCATTAACATCATAGAAAGAAATAAAGTAGAGGTCTGATTCTTCTTCATAACCGACCTCTAGGTCACTCACTTTAAATTCAACGTGAAGATTAGGAGGGATATTAGATAAAGGTTGGTCTTCGTAGTGTTTTAATTTATTGCTTATTGATTCAACTTCTACTGTTGCCACCGTACGTTTTAATGCCACAGCCATATTGAAAAGTTGCTCTTTTTCTAACCATATTATAGCTGAACTTGCATTGTTTGATTCAACTATAATATGGAAAGTACGTTGTCCTGGTTCACCAATGGATTGTGCACTTAATTTTGATACCTGACCAAAGTCATATTCAGCGTTATTCATTTTGCAGTTTTCTATATTATTTGACAGTTAAGTAGATAATGGGTTCAATATATCTATTATACACTTTGAAGAAATCCAATTCATATATTATAAAATATTATTTAGAGTACAAAATATGAAAGAAGAAATTGAAATACCAATTTTCCCGCTAAATTTAGTAGCATTTCCTGGAAGTAGGGTAAGTTTACATGTGTTTGAACCTCGATATAGGCAAATGTTACAGTATTGTCTTAAAAATAATACTGAATTTGGTATTTGTTTGATTAAATCAGGTAAAGACGTAGGGGACTCAGATACTGAACCTTTTGACGTTGGAACATTAGTTAGCGTAGTGGATGTTTTAGAATTACCAGATGGTCGCTTTGATATTCAGGTGCAAGGTATTAAAATTTTTAAAATTCTTCATTTACTTTATGATGAAGCATATCTTAAAGCTTTAGTTTCAATATTGCAGGAACCTGAAGATAAACTAGATTTTAGTGTAAATGAAAAGCGACAAGTAATGAAATACTTAACCGATTATATTAATAGTATTGCCGGTTTAAAAGGTGAGTGGATATCCGATAGAAAAGTTCCGTTAGATTTAGAACCTCTTTTCAGTTATGGGATTTCATTGCTAGATATACCAAATGCCCGAAAACAAGAAATACTTGAAAATACATCTTTGAAGTCACGAATAGGTATTTTGACAAGTATATTACTAAGAGAAACAAAAAAAAATCAGATTAAATTAAACAAGAAGTTTCTACGAGATAAAACAATTTTAAATTGATTATGTGATATTATGAATAAATATGAATGTTGAATTAACCAAAAATAAATTAGCGAGTATTGAAAATCACATTCAGGAAAATTATATTAAATCTGGACGTTTTTCTTGTGGCGCGACACTTTTTTACCATAAAGGTGAAGTTGTAGATGGTTCATTATTGGGATTAATGGATATAGAGAGGAATAAATCTGTTACCCGCGATACTATTTTTCGAATATACTCGATGACTAAACCTATTACTTCCGTTGCTTTTATGAGATTGTATGAATTAGGTTTAGTTGATCTTGATGATCCTATCCATAAATTTATTCCCTCATGGAAAGATTTAATAGTATATCAATCGGGTGATATGAATAACTTTTTTGGAACTCCGCCAACAAAACCGATGACAATTAAGCATTTAATGACCCATCAATCCGGGCTAACTTATGGACTAATGAGTGATACTAAGGTTGATCAAGCATATCGTGCATTAATTAATTTAGCAGATCCTCATTCACATAACTTAGAAGAACTTATAGAAATTGTTTCTAATATTCCATTAATGTTTACGCCAGGAAGCGCATGGAATTATTCAATATCAACAGATGTGTTAGGATATCTAGTTTCGCTTATTTCAGATATGGAATTTGATGAATATCTTAAAAAATATATTTTCAACCCATTAGGGATGGATGATACAGATTTTTATGTTCCACCAGAAAAACTTGATCGCTTTGCTGCAAATTATGTTTCAGGCCCATCTAATAATACTTCAGAAAAAGATTTTTCATCATCGGCAGGATTACGACTAATTGATGACCCAGGTGCCAGTATTTATTCTGTTAAGCCTACTTATTTATCTGGAGGTGGTGGACTAGTTTCAACACTAAATGATTATATGAATTTTTCTAGAATGTTATTAAATAAAGGTACTTACGATGATGTTTTTATACTAAATCCTGAAACAATTGAACTTATGACTCAGAATCATATACCAGACAATCAAGATCTTACTAATTTTGCTATGCAAGGGATTCGCTGGGCAGAATCAAGTTTTCAAGACGTGGGATTCGGTTTGGGTTTTTCAGTCCAATTATCCGAAAATAATGAAGGTTCGAAAGGTCAATATGGATGGGGAGGGGCTGCGAGTACATATTTTTGGGTTGATCCAGAAGCAGATTTGATTTGTATTTTTATGACTCAATTTGTTCCATCTTATACGTACGATATTAGAAATGAATTAAAAAGATTAGTGTATGCCAAGGACTAAATCAAACTTTTGGATTGTCCTCCATCGACATTAATCGATGTACCAGTAATTAAACCAGCATTTTGGGAAGATAAAAATACAGCTAAATCCGCTATGGGTTCTGGCCACCCGAATTTTCCCATTGGAAGATTGTTTTTAATAAAGTCTTGGACAAATTCTGGAGTGTTCTCTTTTTGAAATCTATCCCAACGACCGCCTTCAAAATAAATGGAACCTGGTGCTATAGTGTTAACTGTAATTCCTGTACTAGCTAAGTCTATTGCAAGATGTTTAGACATGGAAATCAAGGCTGATTTTGTTGTCATATATGTTAAACCTCCACCATGTTCCCTCCCATAAATTGAAGAAATATTAATTATTCTACCCCATGAATTCTCTTTCATATTAGGTAAGCACATTCGGATCAGTTGTATGCCTGAAATGAGGTTGAGATCAATAGTACTTTGCCAATCTTCGTCAGTTGTAGTATCAAAAGTCCTGCCCGTTGAACCACCAACATTATTGATAAGAATATCTATAGGTCCAATAGTATTAGTCGTCTCATCATAAACATCTTTGATCCCATGTTCATTTGTAACGTCAGCTACTATTCCTACAACTTTTACATTCAGTTTTTTTAATTGTACTAACGCAGAGTTAACATCTTCTTTAGTTCTAGCACAAAATCCTATATTGCACCCCTCTTTCGCAAGAGCAGTTGCTATGTAATACCCTAGCCCTTTTGAAGCTCCTGTTATAAGTGCTGTTTTATTTTTTATACCGAGTTCCATATATATCCTTATTCTTTAGATCTACGTACAGGGTTACTCAAAGTACCTATTCCAGTAATTTCTATATCTACCACGTCACCATCTTTGATATCTATTGGAACATCGTCTGTACCCATCCACACAACATCACCGGGGTAGAGTGTTAGGTATTTTGTCATATTACAAAGATAATCTGTAATACCAAATATCATATTATTTGTTTTGAATTGATCTTGAATTGTGTCATTTACTTTCACAGTTGTTGTCATATCATCAGGGTTAACATCAGTTTCTATCCAAGGCCCCATTGGCTTAAAGGTGTCAGTATTTTTTGCCCTCCATAGAGTTCTATCACTTGCTTGCCAAGTTCTTTCACTTACATCATTTCCAATGGTATATCCGAGGATATATTCCCAAAGATTGGATGGTGTTAGGTTTTTTGCAGTTTTACCAATGACAATTACCAATTCACCTTCATATTGAACTTTTTCGGTCGCATCATTTGGTATAAGAATAGTTTCATTGTGAGCTATTAAAGCATTATTAGCCCTATATCCTATATCTGCTGCGGGTGGAGGAGATCCTTCCCTCCCTGTAATTGCTGCCATTTTAAGTACGTGACCCATATAATTGATTCCAGCAGCATAAAAAGTTTGTGGAATAACCGGGACAAGTAATTTTGTATTTTCTAATGGTATACTCGCATTACTTCTTTCATAATTTGTAAAAGGACTTCCTACTACAGGAATAATTTTATCGTTTTCGATTATGCCAAAAGAAGGTTCATTTTGATTTTGGAATCTACACCATTTCATATAATTTCTCCTCGTGTAAACATTATATTTATTGCGTTACTTAGGTGGGTTCAATATACTTGAAGCGTATAGACTAGTCAATTAGATTTGGATAGTTTCATATATAACTTTGATACTATTAATGAAAGGTGTGGTTGTTGATGGATACTAATCAGCGTATTGGAGTCGCAGTTAATGAACCGACCGTTCAAAAAGTTTTAAATAGAATATATCAATTAGAATCCTACGGAATAGATGCAGCTTGGCTGACTACTGGTGGTGCAAGAGCAGATGCTTTATCTGTTTTTCCTGCAGCAGCAGTACAAACAGATAAAATATTAATGGGAACATCTATTATCCCGATATGGCCAAGACATCCTATTTCAATTTTTCAACAAGTTAAAGTCATCTCTGAATTGGCTCCAAATAGATTTAGGTTGGGGATAGGCCCTAGTCATAAACCAAATATGGAGACAATGTTTGGTGTGGACTTTCAAGACCCTTTAGGACACTTAAAGGAATACTTAGCCATTTTAAAAGCCATGATTCAAAGTGATGGTGTGGATTTTAGTGGTAAATATTATGAAGCTCATTCTCAAGAGGGTTTAAATTCAGATATACCTATAATGTCTTCTGCTTTGAGAAAAAAAGCATTTGAATTATGTGGTGAATATTCGGATGGAGTAATAACTTGGGTCTGTCCTATGCAACATATTACAAATGTTGCAATCCCTTCTATTGAAATTGGAGCACTTAATGCTAATCGTGATAGAGTACCCCCTCTAATAGTTCATGCTCCAATTTGTATCTCTGAACAAAAAGAATTAGTGAGAGATGCGCTTAGGTCACAAATGGGAGTATATCCAACATTACCTTTTTATAATCGAATGCTGATGGATTGTGGGTATGAAGAAGTAGAGCATTCAAAGGTTTGGAGTGATAGAATGGCTGACGACTTGGTTATATCGGGCACTGAGGAAGAAGCCTCTTTAAGAATTGATGAAATGTTTGAAACAGGCGTGTCTGAACTAGTATTTTCTATTCTTACCATTGGTGATGACAGAGAAGAATCTTTAGAGAGGACTGTGAAGTTCCTCAGTCATTATATTTCGAAAAGACAATTAAAAATTTAGACTTTCAGCAATTTTACGCTTGTGAAATCTTGGATCTCCAAGGAAATGGTACAAAGTTCTGGACATTTTAGTATGTAATGTAAGCCCATATTCTCTTAAAGAACCGATACCCGCATGAACTTCATGGCCTCCATCACAAGCCTTTAAGTAAGCCTCACTAGATACGGCACTTGCAAGATGAACGCTGGTATTGGCATACATATTAGATTCGAGTTTCCACAATGCTTCATATGTGGTCCATCTGGCTGCATCTAATTGATTAACAACGGTGATTATATGATCTTGCACTCTTTGGAAACGTCCAATTGATTGTCCAAATTGTTTTCTTGTTCTACTGTATTCAACTGAAAGATCAAATACTGCTTGAGATCCACCTACTTGATATGAACAAAGTATAGGAAGAGAGTTGAGTATTCCTGAATATAAGTTATCCCATTGATCGGTATTTATATCGCCTAGAATCATTTCATCAGTTATTTGAACGGATTCAAAAGTAATTTCTGATGAAGAACTTAGAAACCCTGGCAATTGTTTTCGTGAAACACCTTGGCTATTAACATCAACAATGACTATAGATATTATGTCTTTATTTTGTTGTGATCGTACAACGCATAAAAGATGAGTAGCACTTAATCCGTCTTGTACAAAAAGCTTTGTGCCAGATAAAGAACTATTGTCTAAAGACAGGTTGATATGCTTTTTATCCCATCCATAACTTGGTTCAGTGATGGCAACCGCCACAATATACTCCCCTGAAGCAATATTAGGTAAAATTTCTTTTTTTTGTTTATCATTTGCAACTTTAAGAATAATATTTGCTGATAAGATTCCTGATGAAAAAAATGGACCGGGAACTGGCGCTTTACCAAGTTCTTCGAAAAGAACAGCAGCATCAGTAAGGCTATTTTCTGATCCCCCATATTGTTCTGGGATGAGTATTCCTAGCCATCCTATTTCACTTACGCTATTCCAAAGATCTTTGTTAAACCCGGATTCGGTAAGATCTAAATCTAATATTGTGTCCTTCGGAAATTCTTGACTTACAAATTCCTTTGCAGTATTTCTTATGAGTTCTTGATCGGGTGATAGTGATAAATCCATTCTGATCCTCCTAGGATAATGTACCAGCTTGCTCTTTTATTTCACGACCTATACCAATTCTTCGTGACATGATAATTTTTTGTATATCGGTTGTTCCCCCTGGGTGTAATCCTACAATTGCACCTCTGTGTTGGAGTTCAATTGCACCATTATACAATCCCCATTTTTCATCACTTGTAATAGCATAAGGACCTAGAATATCTAGTATCTTTTCAGCTATTCTTAGAGCAGATGTTTTTCTGAAGAATGAACTTTGTGGACCCTCATAGGTTCTTGGTTTATTTGCATGAGCTAACCAATAGTTCCTCAAATTAAACAATCTAGTTATTTCAGATTCAATAAAAATATCAACTATATCGTCTTGAATATCTTTGTCTTTAATTAATGGCTCTCCAAGGCTTTCAGTGTTTTTACAGTAGTTAATTATTCTATCGACTAAGTCATTTTTCCGAATTTGCCCACCACCACCATGCTCAAGTTCTAAATGAGTGGTAGCTACTTTCCAACCGTTATTAAGACCTCCGATTAGATTTGTAGCAGGAATCCTCACATTATCAAAAAATATCGTATTTTTTTCTCCAGTTCCAGCACCACCTTCACCTCCAGTGGTTAGTAGTTCCATAGGTACTATTGTTATACCCGGAAGATCCATTGGTACAATGAACCAAGAAAGGTTATTGTGTCGCTCTCCTTCTGGATCAGTGAGACAAATCATCCATGACTGTTCTGCTCCATGATTACTTCCAACCCATATTTTTTGACCATTAATTACATAGTCGTCACCATCTAAAATTGCAGTAGTTTGAACACCCGCAAGGTCTGAACCTGCTCCTGGTTCCGATAATAATTGCCATGTTCTAACTTCTCCTTTAAAAATAGGAGGTAAGAATTGCTGTTTTTGTTCATCAGTTCCCCATACTAAAATTGAAGGACCACCAAGTCTTCCTCCTGAATCGTAATAAGGAGGTATGGGTAAACCATACTTAGCAACTTCCTCCTCAATAATTATTCCATGATCTATAGTTAAACCACCACCACCATATTCTGTTGGAGCCATCGGCCAAAGCCAACCTTTTTCCCCTAGTGCTTTTCCAACAGCACGTCGTATCATGTATTGTTCATAAGTTAAATCTTTAGCATCAATGGGATGTTCTAGATCTTTTGAAATAGCTGTTTCAAGAAATGTTTTTACTTCTTTTCTAAATTCTTCTTGTTCTTCTGTATATTGAAGTTCAAAATTCATTCTTCTACCCCCATGAACTTAGCAGTACCTTATTTACAGTTATCAGATTAAGATTACAGACTAATATACTTTAGACAAAATATAATATCAATCGCTTCTCCACATGATTTCCTTTTTAAGTTTAACAAGTCAAATTATTAACGATTTTATTCAAATAAACATTGCTTTTTAACGATAAAATTGATTTATAAACCTATATTTACGACTTGAATTTTATATATACTACCAGAAGCTTTTTAGATTAAATTATGTGATTATAAAGTTGGGTTTTGAGTATGGAGAATAATTTACAGAGAAAGGACCAAAAGTTTCCCAATAATATCTTTTATGGTTGGTGGATTATTATTGCTGGATTAGTTGGTATGACACTTGGTGTGGGATTTAATTTCCATGCGTTAAATGCTTTTATTATTCCTATTTCTGATTCTTTTAATGTAAGCATATCTATAGTTGCTACTGTCCTATCTGTTGCAAGGATAGAGACTGCCTTGATCGGCCCATTAGAAGGATATCTTGTTGATAGGTTTGGCCCAAGAATTATGATGTTTATTGGAATTCCTATAATGAGTTTAGGATTTTTTTTAATAAGTTATGCTCAAAATATCACAGTTTTTATTATTTGCTTTTTGTTTGGTGTCGTTTTAGGTAGTAGTTTAGGTTTAGGTAACCCAATTTCTACATCAGTTGCAAACTGGTGGGTAAAAAAACGTGGGAGAGCTTTTGGTATTTTATGGCTTGGTACAAGCCTTGCTTCGATCATGGTTCCATTGGTAAATATTTTTATCGAATCTTTTGGATGGCGAAGTGCTTTTAGACTTATGGGTTTATTAGTTTTGATAGTAGGTATTCCTATAGCATGTGTTATGAGGCATAGGCCAGAACAGTATGGCATGTTTCCAGATGGTGATGATCCAAACACTATACTTGAACACCCGAATACAACTACGGATTCCATTGAATCATCGTTTACTATGTTTGAAGCAATTCGATTGAGAACTTTTTGGGCTTTTACGTTTTCAGTAAGTATTCGGATAGGCATTACTACAGCTGTTGCTATTAATTCTTTTCCTTTAGTAGTAAGTTTGGGAGGAACAACAAGCCAGGCTAGTATGTTATTTTTACTGCAGGGTATATTGAGTGCGCCCGGGAGACTATTTTTAAGTTGGGCAGGGGATAATATCAATAAAAGATATATCATGGCAGTCTCACTTTTAGTTATGACCATATCATTATTCTGCATGTCACTTGCTAAAAGTTTCAGCTTTTTAGCTTTATGTTGGATTCCATATTCTGTAGTATGGGGAGGTTTATCTTCTTTACCTCAATCATTGAGGGCTGATTTATTTGGAAGAAAAAACTTTGGATCCATACAAGGAGCAATGTCCCCATTCCACAGTATTTTTTCAGTTAGTGGTCCTATATTTGCAGCAGCAGTATATGAGAGTACTAAAAGCTATTCAGGAGCCTTTGTGACTTTCTCTTGCCTGTCATTAATATCAATGGTACTAATTTTAATTGCTAAACCTGTAAAGTGATTGTTAACTTCTAAACGGAAGATTTACAACCTTACCCTCTCGGGCACTAATTGATACTGCATCAGTGAATTCCATGTACTTCACTCCTACATCAAAAGGGCTATGTATTACAGGTGACCCCTTCAAAATACTGTTGACAAAATCTTCTTCTACTCGCCATCCAGCAGGAAGCCCTTTCAATCCTTCTACAAAGTATTCTTGTTCAATCTCTATTTTCGAGATAGATTTATCTGACTTTTTACCCCCATGAATTTCAAGGGTGGTTCCATTAATCATAATAGTGCCTTCACTACCATATATCCACACTTCATTTTTAGGATTGAGGCCAATCACAGAACTTAATTTAATGCTTGCCTGTGCCCCGCAAGCCATTTTGCAGGTAATATCTAAATGGTCTGGAATTTCTACTGATTGATATATGCCGTCATTATTTTTTTTATAAGGAACTGTTATTTGCCCCATAGCACTAACTGACTTTGCCGGCCCTATCCATCTCATAAGGGTTTCATACCAAATTCCCATCATCATGATATTGTTTCCACTATACTTAATATCATGTCGCCACTGAAATGGAGAATCTTTATTTACAAAAGCTCCTGGGTTTGATGCTAATTCAATGGATATAATATCTCCAACGTATCCATTAAGTAACAGATCATTGATTTTTTTGTCTATTGATAAAGTAAATGGAGCTGGAACTATTTGGCATACAAGATTAGGATTTTCTTTTGATGCATCGAGCATAATCTGGGCTTCTGTAGAATTTGAGGCCATTCTAGCTTCAGTTAAAACATGTTTGCCATTTTCTAAAGCCAAAAGGGTAATTGGGCAATGCATATTAGGCCATGTGCCAATTGCTATTGCGTCTATGTCATCATCTTCTATAAGATCAATCCAGGAATCATAAACATTTGGTATTCCAAATTCTTTTGCTATTTTTTCGCTAGATTGTCGTGATCTGTTACTAACTCCGACTAATTCTGCACCCTTAACTTGGTTGAAACCAGGTATATGCCTAGATACGAAATTCCCACCAGCACCAATCATTCCAATACGTACTTTATCACTAGCCATGTATAACCTCCGGTTATGTTATGTGTAAATTTATATTTGTTATATAGGCACAAATTGTATCACAAATAGTATACAAGTAATATTGAAAAATAAGTCTTACGATAATGAATAATAGTTTGATTTCTTATTTTCTCAATGTTAAATTATTATAAGATATCAATTTCATGTACTAGGAGGCAATGCGTTGAAACCCAATATTCTAATTACTAGCCCTATGAGTTCTGCGTATGTCGAAAAATTGAATGCAGATCCTAAAATTAATCAAGTAAAGCAATTACCTCGAGAACTTTGGGAAAAGTTTGCAGAATTTTATCACTTAGGTGATAAAGTCGCTGAAATTGGCCCACAAGAATTCGCTCCATTTTTCGAAGAAGCGGATGTGATTGTATGCGTTGGTTTACCATATCGTTCAATAGATTGGTCTCCAAATTTAAAGTGGGTACAAGCATGGAGTGCTGGAGTTGATCATATGAAAATGTCTGGAGTTTTAGAAGCAGGTATACCTGTAACCACTTTAGCTGGATTAAATGCCATACCAGTTGCTGAGCACGTAATGATGTTTATGTTAATGTTAGCAAAAAAGTACAACACATTTTCTGATAACGCAAGCAAGCATATATGGCGACCTGCACCTGCTACAAATGAAATTAATGGTAAAACTATCGGCATTTTTGGTTTGGGTGCGATTGGAAAACATGTTGCAAGAATGGCTAAAGGATTTGATATGAATGTAATAGCCACTAAACGGACAATTACATCTTCTGATCAATTGATCGAAAATGTTGACGAACTTCTGCCTACCACACAGTTTGATGATTTAATTGCCCGTAGTGATTATCTTATTTTAAGTTGTCCTTTATCCGATGAGACTAGAGGAATCATGAATGAAGAAAAGTTAAAAAAAATGAAACCTGAATCATATTTAATTAACGTTTCAAGAGGAGAAGTAGTAGATGAACAATCATTAGTTAAGGCGTTGAAAGAAGGATGGATAGCAGGCGCTGGTCTTGATGTATATATTAATGAACCTTTGGAAGATGAAAGTGAATTATGGCAACAACCTAATCTAGTTGCAACTTCTCATCGAGCAGGTCGTTCTACCAGTCAACAATCTAGAGCAACAGATCTTTTTGAAAAGAATATTGACCTTTTAATTAATGGAGAAACTCTTATAAATGTTGTAGATCCCGATAGGCAGTATTAATAATGGAGCCTACAAGTCATTTTGTTGATGCAAATGGTACAAAAATTCATTACTTAGAATGGGGGACAGGTTCCAAAACCATTGTTTTAGTTCATGGGTCTGGGCTATGTGCCTCTATTTGGGATATGTCAGCTCAGTATTTATCTTCAAATTTTCGTGTCTTAGCATTAGATCTTCGAGGACATGGAGATTCTGATAAAACTCCAGGTCATTACACTTGGCCTGAAATAGTTTCAGACCTCCCTGCCTTTATTGAAGCATTACGGTTAGAGGACATATTACTTGTTGGGCATTCGAGAGGCGGTGGTGTTGCATCTTTAGGAGGAGCTTTAATTGCAGACAAAATAGCAGGATTAGTTCTTATAGAGCCAACCTTAAGTTTGGGAAGAATTCTCCCTGAAAAAGACCCCAATACCTTATCCCTTGCTGATATAACTAGAAAACGTAGAACTGAATTTGATGACATCCAATCTATTTTTAACTCTTATAGTAAAGCTGATACTTTTAAAAATTGGGAACATGAAATTTTATGGTCTTATATCGTTGGTGGTACTTTTCAACAAAGTAATGGTTTTTATACTCTAAAATGTTTACCTGAAACTGAGGCTATATTTTATGAAGAAAATACACCTACGTATATGTTTGATGAACTTGCAAATATAACATGTCCAACTTTGCTTATAACATCCGAAAATATTCATAGATATCCAGAAAATTCAATAGCTATTCAAAATGTGAAAAAATCAGCTTCTCTCTTTGAACATTCTATTATTACCAATGTTGGACACTTTATACCACAAGAAAAACCGAATGAATTTAATGAATTAGTATTTAATTTTTTCAATAAAATTTAAAAAACTTATAGCTTGTAAGGAGATAATACGATGAGAATAGAAGGTATATTTGAAAAAGAAGGTTTAGAAGGTGCATCACTTAAAGCATATGAGAATATAATAGGAACAAGAGGTCGTATTGTAGGACCTTTTGGAGCTTTATTACATAGTCCAGAATTAGCATCCTTGGTAGGTGATACTGGAGCGTATATACGATTTAATTCCTCAATTCCTAATGAACTAGGTGAAATAGCTGTGTTAACTACGGCGAGCACCTTGAATTGCAATTTTGAATGGCAAGCCCACTCAGAACTTGCCAAAAATGCAGGAGTACCAGAAGGAATTATCAATGCGATATATACTAATACAAATCTTGAGGTATTAAGCTCTGATCAAAAATTGATTTATCAATATGCCAAGGAATTATTGAAAGAAAATAGAGTTTCTTCCAATATTTATGACCAAGCAACTAAACGTTTTACAGTAAAAGAATTAGTGGATTTAACAACAACAATTGGGTATTATTCCATGATAGCTTCTGTATTAAATGCCTTTGAAGTCTAAGTAACAATAGAGAAGATGTGTTATAATCGTATTAGTAATTAGATTGTAAGAATCTAGGTGTAATTATGAAAATCAATGACTATATTTTGGAAGAACCGCTACCAGAATTACGTAATCCTCAAGTGATTGCTTCTTTGCGACCTTGGGTAGATGCTGGGAGTGTGGGTTCTTTAGTATTAGATAAATTAGAACGCCATTTTGACGCACAAGACTTAGGTAAGTTTGAAAACCCTGGAAGGTATTTTGATTTTACCAGATATAGACCTGTAGTTTTTCATATAGATGGTAAAAGGGAAACTACTATACCTAATACTTATCTTAGGTATGCTAAAACTGAAGGTGATTCTGATTATATCTTCTTACATATGCTTGAACCACACTCAATGGCTGAAGAATATATTGATACGATATCTCAAGTACTTAAACAGCTAGGAGTAAAAAGATTTTGTCGAGTAGGGGGGATGTATGATGCCGTACCCCATACAAGACCATTGTTGGTTATGGGTACTCATGATGGAGAGCCTATGAGTGGTGTTCCTGGTGTTATGAAAAGTGCGCGAAGAAGACCTTATCAAGGACCGACCTCAATAATGAATTTAGTTGGGGACAAACTTTCAGCTCAAGATATTGAAAATATGATGTTGATGGTGAGACTCCCTCAATATTTACAGTTAGAAGAAGATTTTACTGGATGTTCTCAGCTCATTAAAGTTCTTTCTTCTTTGTATAACTTACCTGAAGAACTTTCAATAAGTCGACGCGGTAGAAGACAATACCAACGTGTAACAAATGAAATGGATCAAAATCCTGGAGTTAAAGCATTAGTAGAAAAATTAGAAAGTGAATACGATGCTCGCATTGAAAATATCACGATTGAACAAGAAGAAAATGAATATACAGAACTATCACCTTCAATCGAACAATTTTTAAAAGACCTCGGGTCAGACGAATCTGAAAATAACTAAACCATGTCATCTGCTATTATTGTTGAAAATCTGACTAAATCGTATGGGGCTTTCCAAGCAGTTAATAACATAACATTTGATGTTAGCCCAGGTGAAATTTTTGCATTACTTGGCGCTAATGGCGCCGGTAAAACAACAACACTTGAAATTCTTGAAGGACATCGAAAACGTACATCAGGGAAAGTTACCGTTTTAGGCTATGATCCGCATAAACAACATGACAGTTTGATTAAACATATAGGGATCGTATTACAAGAAACCGGTATAGAACCTTACCTTAAAGTAGAAGAAGTTTTAAAACAATTCAGTGGATTTTACCCTAATCCAAGGGATATCAACGAAGTAATTGAAGCAACGGGCTTGAAGGAACAAAGAAAAACTCCAGTGAGAAAGCTATCTGGAGGACAACGCCGAAGAGTTGATGTGGCTTTAGGATTGATTGGAGATCCAGATTTAATTTTTCTTGATGAACCTACCACAGGATTTGATCCCTCAGCACGAAGAGATGCATGGTCTATGATTAGTAATCTGAAATCTTTAGGCAAAACAGTTATTCTTACTACACACTATATGGACGAAGCTGAATATTTATCCGATAGAATCGCACTTATGGTCAATGGTGAAATAGAAAGAATGGGTACAACAAGGGAATTGATTAATTCTGAGTCGAATACTACCATACAGTTTTCACTACCTGATAGTAATACTTCACTACCTGAAACAATTATGAAGATTGCTGAAATAAATGGAAATTTAGTATCGATCATTACCAATTCTCCAATAGGGATTTTAAGTGAAATAACTAATTGGGCATTAGAAAACTCACTTAAAGTGGACGACTTAACAGTTCAGCGCTCTTCATTAGAAGACCTTTTTTTAAAAGTTGTAGGATCTGGGTACCGCTCATGACTAAGCAATTAAGATTAGCATTTCGTCAAATTCTATACGAAAACATAGCGTTTTGGAGAAATCCGCCTGCTGCCTTTTTTACGTTCATATTTCCATTAATATTTTTAGTCTTATTTAATGCAATTTTTGGAGATGATGAACTTCCGATAGAAGGAGGTTTTGTTTCTGGTTCCAATTTTTACATCCCATCGATCATAGCTTTATCAGTTATAAGTGCTTCTTATACAAATCTTGCCATGACCTTAACGGATGCCAGAGATGGAGGGATTTTAAAAAAGATTAGAGGCACACCATTATCAGCTTGGGCATTTATGGGAGGTAAGATTGTATTTACTTCACTTATTTCTTTATTACTTGTCATTATCGTTTTAATATTCGGTGTATTTTTCTATGATGTAACATTGCCTACTGATTCATTATTAGTATTCATAGCAGCGCTTTTGGTCGGTACTATCACATTTAGTTGTTTGGGGATAGCGATAACCACAGTGATACGAAATGCAGATGCAGCTCCAGCAATAGTCAATGCAACAATCCTCCCTTTGTTTTTCATATCAGATATATTCATTCCTCAAACGTTAGCACCTCAATGGATAAATACTTTAGCTGATATTTTCCCTGTCAAACCTTTTGTTGCAACGCTACAATCTTCGTTTAATCCATTTGACACTCGAATAGTTTTTGAGATAAAAGATTTAGGAACGATGGTTATTTGGTTTTTTATTGGCTTAATTGTGGCATTAAGATATTTTTCTTGGGAACCTAGGAAGTAATCAATTATTCACTAGTTCTTCAATAAGCGATTGAACTTTATCCTTGATTATATCTCGTATTTCTTTAATTTTCCAAATATTTTGGTTATGAGGATCTTCAAGCTCCCAGTCATCGATAGAGTCTTGTAAATTTATTGGACAACTATCATGAATATCACATCCCATACCTATTAATCTGTCATCTGTATTTATGGTACAGAAATCGAGTCTTTTAGGTTTTTCTGAGGATATATCAATACCCGATTCTTTCATAACCTTTATAACGGTAGGGTTTATTTTATCTGACGGTTCAACCCCTGCTGATTCAGCATACCAATTCAAATCATTGGGGACAAGTTGATTGAAAAAAGCTTGTGCGATTTGACTCCTTCCTGCGTTATGAACACAGATAAAGATAATTCTATTCTTCATTCGCTTCACTAAAGATAAATTTATAAACTAGAGCGGCAATTGTTGAGCCTAATATTGGACCGATCCAATATATCCAATGTGCATCCCAAATATTAGCAAGTACTGCTGGACCAAAAGATCTTGCTGGATTTAAAGATGCTCCCGATATTGGTCCTCCAAATGTAGCACAAACAAGAATTGTTCCCCCAATAGCTAATGGAGCAATGTTATTTTCCTTAGAGTTAACAGTTTTTAAAATTACCATAACTAATATAAATGTCATTAAACATTCTAATAGTAACGACTCAGAAGTCCCGCCAGATGGGGTGGTTGATCCAAGAGTTTTTACTTCAAAAAGCATTGAGAGAATAGATGCAGCACTGAGTGCTCCTAATAGTTGGACTAGTATATAATAGATAGCTTCAGTAACTGAAATCTTTCTATCTAATACTAGAGCTATAGTAACTGCAGGATTTATATGCCCTCCTGAAAATCTGCCGAATGTATAAACCATTAGTGCTACAATTCCGCCAAAAGATAGAGCTATACCAATATGTCCAATACTGCCATCGGTAATTTCATTAATGATGACTGCACCAGGTCCGACTAAAACTAGGAAAAACGTTCCAATATATTCTGCGACAAGTTTTCTTATAAGTTCCATATTATCCTCTTGATAGATTAGTATGTTGTATATATACTTCTCCAAGTATATATAATACAAAAACTAATATTAACAGATTATGAATAAGGATTCATCTAATGAACAAGGATTCATCTAAACTTTTTAGCCCACTTGATATTCGATCAATTCAATTCAAAAACCGAATTTTTGTTTCACCGATGTGTCAATATTCTGCAGAGAATGGGGTGCCAAATAATTGGCACAATGTCCATTTAGGTACACGAGCTATAGGTGGAGCTTCTCTTGTGATGGCAGAAGCAAGTGCTGTTGTTCCCGAGGGAAGAATTACCCCACATGATGCTGGTATTTGGAGTATAGAACAAGTGGAAAATTGGAAACCAATAACAGAATTTATTTTAGAACATGATTCAATTCCTTCGATACAATTGGCTCATGCTGGTCGTAAAGCTTCTCGTGATGTTCCTTGGCGTTCTAGTAGTAGACTAGATATAGATACTTGGGAAGTTTCTGCACCATCGTCATTACCTTTTAATACTGGTTATATTGAACCTAAGGCTTTATCTGTAAACGATATAGATAATTTAATATTAGATTGGGCCAAGGCAGCAGAAAATGCGATTGATGCGGGGTTTAAAGTAATTGAATTACACTTTGCTCATGGTTATTTAGTCCATTCGTTCTTGTCTCCATTATCAAATCTTCGTGATGATGATTTTGGAGGATCACTTGAAAATAGAGCTCGATTTGGTTTAGAAATTGTCCGTGCTGTGCGACAAAGTATTCCAAAAGAATTGCCTTTATTTGTTAGAATTTCTGCAAGTGATTGGGTTCCTGAAAGCTCTTGGAATATCAGTGAATCCTTGCAATTTAGTATTTGGTTAAAAGAACATGGTGTAGATTTGATTGACTGTTCATCAGGTGGGTTGTCTCCAAACCAGACCCTTTCCTCATATCCTGGTTATCAAGTGGAATTTGCTGATACAATTAAGCATGAAGCACAAGTTTTAACAGGAGCTGTCGGTTTAATAACTGAAGCAGAACACGCTGAAAATATATTAATCGAAAATAGGGCAGATGCTATTTTTATTGGAAGAGAATTATTGCGAAATCCTTATTGGCCGTTAAATGCGGCAATTACCTTAGGTGAGGATGTCGTTTGGCCTGATCAATATGTAAGGGCAAAGTCACGTACTTAGAAAGATGTTTCAAAAGCCCAATACTTTATTAAATGATGTGCGATTGCAACAGACCCAGGTAAATAAAATTCATTTTCTTTATTTTGCTCTTGCGCCTTAAAGGCGTTTATTATTTCTTTTCTTGAGAACCAACGGGCATCAGATAATTCTTCTTCATCAATAGAGATAATTGAATCCTCAGCTTCAGCAATGCAACCTATCATTAGAGAATGAGGATAGGGCCATGGTTGAGAAGAATGATATATTACTTTTTTTACTTTTACACCTGACTCTTCTTTTACTTCCCTTCTAACTGCCTCTTCAATTGATTCAGCATGATCCATAAACCCTGCCAATGCAGAATAAAACCCATTAGTTCGTCTTCTGTTTTGTCCAAGTAAACAGTGTTGGTCTTTAAAAACCAGCATAATAACTACAGGATCAGTTCTAGGGAAATGCTGTGTTGAGCATTGTTCGCATATTCGTACAATTCCACCTTTATGGGGTTTAGACATGGAACCACAGTTAGAACAGTATTTATGGCTTTCATGCCAGTAAAGTTGGCTTTTTGCTTGGGCAATAATCCCAACTTCATGTTCGGACGCAGAAAGAGCTATTTCTCGGGGCTCGAGAAACTCCCAGTTACTATCAGTTTCAATAGCCAATTTTGTAACGTCAATAGCAAAATAACCAATATTATCTGCAGTTCCTAAAAGAAAAAAACTATCTTCCGATAAAGGTTTCGAAATATTTTGTAATTCTTTTTGAGAGACCCATACTAATCGTTTTGTGTTTTTTAAAACAGGAAACATGAAATCTTTGACTAGTAAAAACTTAGTACTTGGATGATTAATGAGAGAAGAAATCCAATCTGGGCTTCTTCTCTCAACTTCACTTCGATCTAATGTATTTCCTGCAAAAGAATGGAATACTTGTAAGTTATTTCTCTCTATACCAGACACGTATTAACTACCTTTTGCCATAGCATTTTCGATGGCTTTGATCAGTTTTACTGCTGATTCAGGACTCAATTCAACTGCTACTCGTTTGTCTATCCCTAGTTCTTCATTTACAAAATCTATATTAATTGCGTGCTCTAAATCTGCATGATCTGGGTGATCAAAATAGACATTAACTTCTTTTAGACTAAACCATCCTTGATTACCTTTGCCGCAACCTTCTACGGTTGCTTTTTCAAGTATCATACTACACATATACAACCCCACTTCTCGACTTAATTAATTTTTCTTCCTAAGAAATCCCAAATTTTATTCCATCCATCTACAGCTTGTTCTTGTCGATACATTGGCCTGTCATGATAGAAAAATCCATGGCCAGCACCATCATAACGGTGGAATTCATATTCTTTACCATTAGATTTTAATTGATCTTCATGAATATTGACTTTGTCAGGAGTTGGGCTTTTATCATCATTTCCAAAAATACCTAACAATGGAGCTGATAAATTTGCTGTGTAATCTGAAGGAGAGACTGGTTGTTTTTCTGTTAAGCTTTCTGCATCCATGACAACATTACCTCCCCAGCATTCTACCACTGCATCAAAAACATCTAGCCTACATCCTGCAAGGAAACCGTGGCGACCACCAGAACATGTGCCAAATACTGCTGTTTTACCATTATTATCAGAAAGTTGTTTTAAATAATTTGCCGCACTTTCAAGATCGCCCAATACCTGATCATCTGCGACACCACCTCCAGATCGGATTTTAGCAGCAACATCTTCAGGGGTTCCATGGCCATCTCTAAAATACAAATTTGGGCAAATTGCCTGATATCCATGATGGGCAAACCTGCGAGTAAATTCTCTATATAATTCATCCCATCCAGGTAAATGATGAATTAATACTACTCCTGGGAAAGGGCCCTCACCTATGGGTTTAGCAAGATAAGCATTTATTTCAGTTCCACCATGTCCAGTCATTGTTATAGTTTCAGCAATCATCCCCTCATACATATCAGTCGTATACATAATTTACTCCTTGTCTTTTTAATATATTGTCCAAGTCATAAAATTATACAACTGAGGATAGGGTAATAATAGTAAAATTTAGTGTTAATTTTGCTGTGATATTGATTTCGCTAATTTAAATACATCATTAAACATTGTTGGCGTTAATCTACCAGTCAATGTGTTTTGTTGACTAGGATGATAACAAGAAATAAGAGTGACACCATTGCTTAGAGTATATATTTTATTATGTCCGAATAATGGTTTAGGATGAATTGTAATTCCAACTAATTTCATACATTTGATATATTGATCAAAGGCAATTTTACCCAAAGCAACAATCACTTTGAGATTATTCAATAGTCGTATTTCTTGTAATAAATATCTTCTACATGTTTGTATTTCATGAATGGATGGTTTGTTTTTGGGTGGTGCGCATCGTACTACAGCTGAGATATAACAATTAATGAGTTGTAAACCATCTTCAATATTTGAAGATGTAGGTTGTGTACATAGTCCATTATCAAATAAAATTCGATAGAGTAAATTACCGCTACTATCTCCAGTGAACATCCTTCCAGTTCTGTTCGACCCATGTGCACCTGGAGCTAGACCTAATATAAAAATTGAGGAATCAATTTCACCAAATGATGGGACCGGTTTCCCCCAGTAGCTATCTGATAAGAAAGCTCTTCTTTTTTTTTGTGATACGAGGTTTCTATGTTCGACTAAGCGTTCACAAAGTGAACAATTAATTATTTCGTTTGTTAGTGTGGAGAAATTATTTTTCATTTAATTAGAAATTTATATATTTCATCAACAACGTTACTTAATTTCACAATAATGTCTTTTTCAATTATTTTATTATTTTCTAAGTATTTCCAAGTGTGTTCAATTCCTACGTAGGTATTATCAATAAGAGTACTTTTAGTGTGACCTAATACTTTTTGTAGATCTTTTTGAGAATTTTTTGTACCGGATCCTCCTCCTGCACCAATTATTGCAACAGGTTTACCTTCCAATGGCCTAGTGTCTTTATCATCTTTCCTTGATGCCCAATCTAAAGCATTTTTTAATACACCTGATACCGATCCGTTATATTCTGGAGAAGAAATGAGAAGTGCATCAGAACCTCTGATTAAATCTCTGAATTTTTCCACTTCTTTGGGGAAGTTAAAATCATTTTCAAGGTCGTTATTGTAAAGAGGGATACTATTTAAAGGATAAATTGAAATATGCATTTCATTTTTAAGCAAATCTTCACTGATTTTTTGAGTTTCCATGATAAGTAATGTGTTGTATGATTCTTTCCTGATACTGCCAGATATTCCTAAGATTTTAATAGGTTTTTTCATAATACGCCTTATAGTAATTCTAAATAATTGGTAGATTATATCAAAAAGAGGAGCATGATGTGTCTCAGAATGAAGTAAAAGCTTTGGTCTTTGATGTTTTTGGCACAGTAGTTGACTGGAGAACGAGTATTATTAATGAATGTTTAGTACTTGGTAAACAAAAAGACATCAATATTGATTGGTCGCAATTTGTTGATAATTGGAGAGCAGGCTATAGGCCTGCGATGGATACCATACGTAATGATAGTGCTGATTGGCGAATATTAGATGAATTACATATGGAGATATTATTAGGTTTACTCAAAAGTTATTCCATTTCATTAAATTCGGATGAAATCATTCATTTAAATAAATGCTGGCATAGATTACATCCGTGGGATGATTCTGTTAATGGCATTACTAGATTGAATTCAAGATTTATTACTGCAACCCTTTCGAATGGTAATGTTAGTTTATTAACTAATATGGCTAAATTTGCGAAACTCCCATGGACTTGTATACTTTCTGCGGAAATATTTAAACACTACAAACCAGATGATGAAGTATATAAAGGAGCAGCAAATATATTAGATTTAAAACCCAATCAAGTAATGATGGTAGCTGCACATAAATCAGATTTATTAGCAGCAAAAAGTAATGGTTTAGTTACTGCATATATAAATAGACCGTACGAATTTGGAAATTATAGTGTAGAAGTGGAAGATGTCGAAAAGGATATAGATATCTGGGCATCAGATTTAGAATCTCTTGCAGATCAATTAGAGTGTAATTAAGGAGTTAAATTATGAGTGATAATATAGGTTTAATAGGCTGTGGTGCAGTAGGGAGTTATGTTGGTGCTTATCTTACTCAAAGTGGTGAAAATATAACATTAATTGATATGTGGCCAGAACATGTTCAAACTATGAAAGATAAAGGACTGCGAGCAAGCGGTAGTCAAGGAGATTTTACTGTACCAGTAAATGCTATTGGGTTAACAGAAGCCCAATCTCTTCGTGAAAAATTTGATTATGCATTTATTTGCGTGAAATCTTATGACACAGAATGGGCAACTCATTTTATAAAACGATTTGTAAAAGATGATGGATTTTTTGTAGGAATACAAAATTGCTGGAACGACCCTGTAATAGGGAAGGTTGTTGGTTCAAAAAATGCCCTTGGTTGTATTGCATCCAATATTGAAGTTGCTTTATGGGAACCAGGACATGTTAATCGTGGAGGTATCCCTGGCCGTGATAGAGGGCATACTGTATTTAGAGTGGGTGAACATGACGGATCAATTACAGAACGTTCTGAATACATTGCTCAAAAACTTGACGTTATAGATCTAGGCTACGCTACAGATAATCTTTGGGGTGAGCGTTGGACAAAGTTGTGTATGAATGGTATGGGAAATGCTATTTCAGCAATGACTCAAATGGGGTCCCAAGATATGGCATCTGATCCGACTATTCGACATATAAGGATACATTTGGCAAAAGAAGGTACTAAAGTAGGCTTAGCGCAAGGATTAACAATTCTAAATATTAATAGTAAATCAGCTGATATTTGGGCTGATGCTGATAACCCAGAAACTTATGAAGAGTTAGACGAACATATATCAAATAGTGCCACTAGCCGTGTAAATTGGCTCGCGTCTATGGCACAAGATGTTTATAAAAAAAGAAAATCAGAAGTTGAACAGATGAATGGCTTGATTGTAGAAAAAGGAATTGAAACTAATATTCAGACACCTTATCACAATGCTATAGTTGAAGTAATGAAAGATGTTGATGCAGGAATTGTTGAACCGAGTAGAGAATTAGCGGAAAGAGTTTTGAAAATAGCTCAACAAAATCAATAGAAGTTTACTATATTATCTTTGGATACTATTACTTTATATTGGAGAGAAAAGTTTTTGTTCCTTGTAATAGTAATCCAGAGGTAGATAAAGTTAAAAATCTGGCCCCTAGCTCAATTGTTTTATTCACGCTGGCATAATCATTAACTTGTATACCACCAGTGCCAGCAGTTTTCCCACTCTTGTAAATTTTTTGAATCATTTCATGAATTGTGTTGACTACTTTGGGGTTTTTGGTGTCGCCGATAAATCCCATTTCTTGTGCTATATCACCAGCTCCAATATGAATGACATCCAATCCTTCGACAGACAATATTTCATCGAGATTTTCAATACCAACTAGATCTTCTACCATACAAATTACAAGAGTTTCGTTATTTGCAAATTCAAAAGGATCCCCTTCAATATTCAAGGTCCATCTCCCAGGAGCGAATCCACGTTTCCCTAAAGGTGCATATTTGACAGAATTTACAACTCGAATTGCTTCTTCTTTAGTATTTATATGAGGAACTATTACTCCTGCTGCTCCACGGTCCATATACCTAAGTATTATATGTGGCTCATTTGAAGGAACTCTAACCAAGGGTGTGATACCCACCACTTCTGCTGCTCTAATCATATTTTCTGCAGTTTCCTCATTCATTGGACCATGTTCGCAATCAATAACTATAAAATCCAGATTTGCCTGCCCAGCGATTTCTGAAATTGATGATGCGGGTATATTACAAATATATCCAAATACAGCTTGATTCTTTATAAGTTTTTCTTTAGTCTTATTTTTAAACATAGTTGTTCCTGATTTTTTGTTTTAAATATAACATACATAATATACAAACTATTAAACATATGGAAATCTATCCAAACATACATAATATTGTATCTGATAATAAAACAGGCCAAGGAATTACCAATGCTTATTTGGTAACTGGTTCTATAGGCTCTGTTTTAATTGACACTGGCTGGAAAAGTGATGACCAGTCAGAACGAATAATAAATTACATTAATAAGATGAATTGTGCTGCATTAAAATATATAATTGTTACTCATCGACATCCACCTCATTGGGGGAATGCTGAATTTGTAAAAAGGCAAACTGATGCTTCAATAATTTCTACTGTTACAGAAGCTCCATATATTAATGATTATTTTGAAGATTATAAAGTTGATATCGAAATAGATGATAATTTCGACATCGATCTTGGTGATTTTCAAATATCAGTAATGAAAACACCAGGACACACATCAGGAACTTTGGCTGTGTTAGAAAAACAAAATAAGTATCTTTTCCCGGGAGATACTATTATGGAAAAAGGTACTTCAGTTATTAATCCTGATGATGGGAAAATAGCTGATTATCTTAAAACGATTGAAAATTTTATAAAAATTGAACCTAATGTGATATTTCCTGGCCAGGGTGACCCTGTTACAAATACATTTACTAAATTAACTAGTTTGATTGCTCATAGAACAGAAAGAGAACAGGAAATAATTAACTTACTTAAACAGAAAGAGTCTTCTGTTGATGATTTGTTTCTACAAATTTATGAAAACCTATCAGAATGGTTATCTCATTTAGCAAAAAATCAAATAACTAGTCATCTTATTAAACTTGAAGATGAAGGAAAGGTAACAAAAAATCAGAATATTTATAAATTAATTGATTTTTAGGTAATCTTTTTCCCGTTCAATAAAATACCAATAATGCTAGATCTGACGAGCAATTTATATGTTATTAGCCCTATAATAGTGGTTAATAAAATTGCTATTATAAATTTCAATTCCACGAATATTGGGAACCTGAATAAGTAAAATGTTATGAATGCAACCAAAGGCAAATGGATCAGATAAATCCAGTAAGATGAATCTGATATATATCTTAGAGTTGGTGAGTAGTTGCCAAATTCTGACTCTGCAAGTCCTATAAATGAATATGAGAATAATATAGCATTAATTGCCTTTAATAATGAATAAGGTATGAACCAAGTTAGGTGTGTTGATTCATCCAGTGGATCTAAATTTTTGTAAATTGATAAATATATTCCAAAGAAGATAATACTTGCTATTAGGTATTGAAGCCAATACTTTTTCATGAAATCAAGTAATTTTGTGTTTTTATATAAACCGTAGCCAAAGGCGAAAAACAAAGCACTTAAAATAGGATTTGTTACTAAATCAAATCCTGTCCACATACCAATTAATGTCAATAATGCTATAAGTGCTATAGGATATTGAGATTGAAAAATTTTATATTTAGCTACCCAAGAAAAAATATTAAGATAACTTAAATAACATCCGATAAAGCCTAATCTTATTTTTTGTAATACTGAACCTGCTGTTATACATAAAAATGAAAAGAAAACAAAATATATAAGATGCCATAAAAACCAAAGATGCCATGGAGTCCCTTCTAGCGTGAAAAAATAGGATTGATTCTTATCCCAACCATATGTCCATATCCACGGAATGCTAGCAGCCATTATTGGTGTGAAAATTAATAGGGGTAATGCAATTCTTTTGAGGCGATTTTTCCACCAATAATTCCAGGAATATTTTTCGACCACAAGTTTTGCAAAAAATCCAGCAAGAATAAAAAATAATGGCATTCGCCATATATGTATGAATTCAAAAATTACATTTATGGATTCAGAAGAATTTTTGTCAGTAGGCCAGATAGACTCTGGTATTCCTACCATGTAAGGCATTGCTGCATGTAATACAACCCCCAAAAGCATTGCCATTCCACGTAATGCGTCTAATCCATAATAGCGTATCTGTTGATTTTCCATATTGAGATCATACTAAAAACAATGAATTTAGGTTAACATATCAATGACAAGCCCAGTCATGATTTTAGCCCCGTTTATAAGACTTTTTATCCCAATTGATTCATTTGTTCCATGAATAAAACTAATCATTGGGTCATCGTCTGGGTGTGATCCCGAAAAACCATAGGTAATTGTTCCAGTAGGTCTAAGAAACCTTGAATCTGTAAAACCTGTACTTATTGCAGGTACATATTGAATATTATCACTTCCTACAGCTAATGCTGTGGCTCGTTTTAAACTTTCCATTAGTGGTGTTTCAAACTTAGATTCGTTAGAAAGCGCCATGTTGTCTATTTCATAATTGACATTAGATATGCCTTCAAACATTTTATCGAGTTCATTTCTCAAATATGTTTCATCTTGAGTAGGTAGTGTGCGAACATCACAAGTTAGCCGAATCGATTCAGGTACACTATTTGATTTTATTCCTCCTGAAATCATTGTAGGAGTAACAGTCATTCGGGATAATGCTTTCATACGAGAAGCTAGTCTAGGGCTATCTTTTTCCACATCGGAAATAATACTGTCAATGTTACTAGCCATAGGTTTGTGCTCGATGGCCAGTAAAGAAAGATATTCAAAAAAGTTTGTTGAAGTATCCCTTTCAGGTTCATAGTTTTCTATACGCTCTAATACTTGTCTTAACAGGTATGAAGCATTTTCTCCTTGCCATGGAGTAGATGCGTGAGCGCTGATTCCTTTGACATCTATTTCTATCTGAAGTCTACCTTTTTCACCAACACCCACAGCATAAGTAGTATTACTTTTTGTTTGTATTGCTTCTCCTCCTCCTTCATTAACTGCATAAGGAGAACTGATTTTATCTAAGTGATTTTCTACAAGCCAGCCGAATCCATATCTTCCTCCATGTTCTTCATCAGCACCTGAAGCGAGTACTAGATTATCCTCAAGTTCAATACCGGCCTCTTTGATGATTTTCATCGCAAATAATTGGCATGCTAAAAGACCTTTACAATCGGAGGCTCCTCTACCATAAATTCTTCCATTTGCTCTTTTTGCGCTAAATGGTTCATATTCCCATTTATCGATATCTTCAACAGGAACTACATCAGTGTGGGACATTAAAAGGAGTCCATTTGTTTTAGATTTTCCTTCAATACTTGCAATAATATTGCCTCTATCAGGGTCCCTCGAAAGGATTTCTGATTCAATTCCATATTTTTTCAACCAGTCTCTTACGTAATTGCATACAGCAGTTTCATTTCCTGTTGGCATAAATCCTGTATTAACAGAAGGTATTTTAACTAATTCTTGATGCAGGGCAATTAAATCTTCTCGTTGTTCATCTATCTTATTCATTAAAGATTGAATATCCATAACTATCCTTTGTATGTGGTAGTGTTTTCTGCTACAGATCCAAAGAAGACATTAGATCGAACCATTTCCAAAGCATTTATTTGACTATTATCTACAAAAAGGTTTACACCTGGTCCATAATTATCGATATAATACGTGAATACTTCTTTTTCAGCAGCTTCAAACATAATGTTTCTTAATCCGAGAGCATTAATAAACTTTGTGACGACATTAGTATTCCATAATTCCTTATCAATAGCCCCTTCACCACTACCACCTTTTGTTCCGATGTAATTATTTTCTGTAATACCTTCTGATTCCATCATTATAAGATACGCGCCTGCTTCTAGATATTTTGCAGCTTTAGCTACAGCCCAATCAGGATCACCACCGTATCCACTAGATCTCATGACCCCAACTTCTGGTTTAGGTTTTAACCCATATTCTTTAACTTTTTTAATTACTCGTATAATATCTTCATAATCAATGGATATTTTATTTTCTGATATTTCCACAATGTCAAATCCAAGATCAACACATTCTTTTAAATATAAATCTAAATGTTCATCGGGGCCTTTAAGGATTCTTTCAGTAAACCCTCCAGTAGATACCATAACATCATATTTATGACATAAATCATTCATTTCTTTCACAACATCACGAGGAATCAATCTATAAGTTCCACCAACATATTTGAATGAATCAACATAATACCCATAGAGTTTGAATATATCTTCCATATAGTTAGGACCAACTGGCCAAAGACTATTTGGACCTCGTATTTCTGTAATTCCGCTTGTTCGCGGTTTAGCGCCCCTGTCATTTACTTGGAAAAAATTAAATGCTCTATCGTCATCAAGTTTTTTATTAACCATTCTTTGGGCCTTTCTATTCTATTGTGGTGCGTGATTTATTAAGTTAATGGTACCCCAGGTGGGACTCGAACCCACGACACACGGATTAGAAGTCCGATGCTCTGATCCACTGAGCTACTGGGGCTTATGTGAATACTAGCCATTTTACCTATGAATTTAATAAAAGACAACTTGGGATTAGATTATTAATTATAATTTCCGAGGTACAATAGGGGAAGAATATATAATTTATGGGAGGTAAACAATGTCACAAAAAGAAATAATTGAAATTGACATGGAAAAATCTAATCCGAATTTATCAGCTGCAACTAAATTTGGCGATCTTGTGTTTGTTTCAGGTCAAACTGGAACCCACCCTGTAACTGGAGTTTTGGGAGAAGGTATTCGTGAACAAACAAGTTTTACTTTAGAACGCATTAAAGTGATTCTTGAAAAGGCTGGCACATCTTTAAACAACGTGTTATCAGCTACAACTTATCTAACAAAAAGAGAAGATTTACAAGAGTATAATAAAGTATATGGAGAATATTTCACAGGAGAAAAACCTGCAAGAGCTACAGTAGAAGTAATGCTTAATAGAGAAGAACTTTTAGTTGAAATTGTGGTTATTGCATGTATTCCTTCTTAATGAGTGAATATCTTGTGTTTTGTATATAAAAACATTATCTAAATTGAACAGAATAGATCTTTTAATATTTCTGTTGCGACATGATAAATAATAGCAGAATATTTTTATCTAAATTGAACAGAATAATACATTTTACTCATAACTATTAGTTTTTAATTAACTAAGAAACGACATTATTATTTAGTTCATTTGTATAGACAGTAGTTTTTAATTATTGGTATAATTTTATAATAATATTTAGTATATTTTAGATAGGTTGGTGAATATTTCATGACATCTTTTTCAATTCGCAAAACTTTTCAATTATTCTTCCTCGCTGCTCTTTTTCTAACAATTGTTTCTTGCAACCCACAAGAAGAAGACCCCAATGAGAATATGACTTTTCCTGATACAAATTCTTCCTATAATTCCGACGCAAGTGCTACAACTTTAGTTTCAACTACTGCAACATCCTCATCAACAGCATCAGGTACCGGTGAGTTATTTCAAGTAATACAAAAAGAAAACCCTTATATCTTTGATCCAGAAACAATTGACTGGACATTAAATACAACATATACACTACAATTTAGCAATGTAAATGAATTTCACACATTCAATGTCGATGAATTAGGTATTGAAGTTTATGTAAATGCTGGGGAAACTGTCACACAAGATGTTACACCAAGTGTTGCAGGAAGTTTTAAATTATATTGTGTTCCCCACGAATCATTAGGCATGATTGGAACAGTTAACGTTGCTTAAATTATCACACGTAAGTATATATAAAGGATGGGGAATACAATGCAGTTAACATGCTTACAAGAGAACTTAAGTAGAGCACTCGCATTAGTCGGCAGAGGCGTTGCTACAAGAACTACTTTGCCCATAACTCAAAATATACTTATATCTACTGATTTAGGGAGACTCAAACTCACAGCAACAAACTTAGAAATAGCTATTACCACTTGGATAGGAGCCTCCATAGAAAATGAAGGTCAGGTTACTATACCTGCAAGACTTTTTTCTGATTTTGTTAATTCATTACCATCTGGGGAAGTAAGTATAACGCTTACAGATTCTCCTTTAGGAGTTGAACTACACTCGGGTAAGTTTGAATGTAGAATTTTAGGAGTTTCTGCAGATGAATTTCCTCCAATCCCTACAGTTGATGGTGACGTTCTACTGACCATTCCTTCTGCAACTTTACGAAAATCAATTAACCAAGTAGCTTTTGCAGCTGCTACAGAAGATTCAAGACCGGTTTTGACTGGTGTGCAGATCGAGATTTCCAGTGATCTATTAACTTTTGCTGCTGCTGATGGGTTTAGATTGGCCGTTCATAAATCATCGATTGATTCCGGTATACTAGAATCAGTCGATTTTATTGTTCCATCAAGAACTCTCAGGGAATTAGAACGTATTATTGCTGATGTGCAAACAGATGTTCAAATGACTATAACTCCTACTAAAAATCAGGTTTTATTTAAATCTGGAGATATAGAATTAACTTCGCAACTATTAGCAGGCTCATTCCCGAATTACAATCAATTAATACCTCAAAATTATAGTACAAGAACAATTGTAGATTCTACTGAATTTGCACGAGCAACCCGTTCGGCATCAATATTTGCCAGAGATGGAAGTGGAATTATTCGGTTGCAAGTTGCCCCAGGTTCAGGTAATGAAGATAAATTAATTGTTTCTGCTAGGGCTGAAGAGCTAGGTGATAACAGCGGTGAAATAATAGTAGAAACTGAAGGTGATGAATCAAAAATTGCTTTTAGTTCTAAGTATTTAAGTGATGTGTTAGGAATTCTTGGCTCAGATAAAGTTGTATTGGAAACAACCAGCCCTTCAAGCCCCGGAGTATTTAAGCAAGTCGGCGATGATTCCTATATTCATGTTATCATGCCTATGTTTGTTCAATGGTAGTATCAGGGGATTAGGACAGCAGTTTCCCAACCTGTACCAGTAATAAACCCTTCATATTTTATTCTTGATCCAACTCTTTTATCCAGTGTGCCTGTAAGTAAGTTTTCAATTTCTGAAATTTTATTTAGCATTTTATCTGTGTAAGAAGAAATTTGGCTCGTGTCTTTTTTTAAAAGGAAGTTATAAATATCATAAAGTTCTGTAGAATTAAGATAGGTAGCTTTACTTTGAAGTATTTTATTTTTATATTCAGAAAACTCAGGTTCGTATAATAGTGTCAACCATAAAAAGTATTTAGCACGTTCATGATCACCATTCCCCGTAGTTTCTAATGACTTCAAATCATGAGCCCATTTAAAAAGATATTCTTCAATTTTAAATTGTTGCTGACCGGTACTTATTACAAGATTTGATGGAATTCCTGTTGTGTTAAGTCCAGTGTATTCTCCAAGAGCTCTTATAATAGAGGCTTGCATTAAATAAGCTAAAGCTTCTGAAAAATCTACTCTTTCAGAATAAATTTGACCTGGTCTGAGTAGGGTTTGTCTAGCATGTCCAGATTCATGTGCTAACGTATCGATTACTTCTGTTACTGATCCGTTTCGATCCGCAATAAATTGAATTTTTGTATTTTTTTGCTCACAACAATATCCTGATGCAATATCTTTTACAGTTGAAGGCCATTCACTTTTTGGCAGGACAGATGGTATTAAAGAAAGAGGTGATTCTCCAGTAACTAACCAGTATCCAGTATTGAATATAGAAATTATTTGTTTTGTGTTATCAATAGATGAGATTGTGGATTCCATTTTGCCTGAATTTAAATCAAGAGAAAAAGAATTTGAAGTACTATAGGCATCAGGATTTTCCGTATAAATCATTGAAAGTATATTTTTCATTTCTGAAGATGACAGAGGTATGAAATCAGGTTGGTTTTCTTGATCAGCTCGTACTTTGATAATCACCGGAGTCGGAGTGGGTAAAGGTGTCGGAGTAGGGGTAGGAGCCGGAGCCGGGGTCGGAGTCGGAGTCGGAGTCGGAGTCGGAGTAGGAGTAGGAGTCGGAGTCGGAGTA
>Ga0209402_10000886_pt1 | contig 34382 bp, 40 predicted proteins | sample ArcticOcean_MG_C_3_FD_187437 | JGI IMG/M metagenome (GOLD analysis project Ga0209402, IMG submission 187437) | Marine microbial communities from western Arctic Ocean - ArcticOcean_MG_CB8_126 (SPAdes) (version 2) | ecosystem: Environmental > Aquatic > Marine > Oceanic | place: Arctic Ocean... | reverse complement strand
TCCGGTGGAGCAGAGTGCCAGCGTCCAAGGCGCCGGTGACATGTGCATGATGGCGTTTGGGGCAGTCGCCGGTATTTCGGCCGGCGCCATCGTGTCCTATCGCAGCTATCTCGATCTCAATTTGGCCGCTGCGATGCTCGGCGTGTTCCTGGTGCTTGGGGTGCTGTTCACCGTCGTCGCCACGGCCCGGGGCGGCCAGCGCGGGCAAAGCGTGTTCGCGGTCACGCCGACGCCCGGTCACTGAGCGTGTGGAACCGGCAGTAGTAGATGCAGCTTCCCTGGCTACGAATCGTTGGCAGACTTCGTGAGTTTGGCGGGGCCTGACTCTAGTGGTGCTTTCGGGTCCTGATTCCACTCCATCAGAGAACCGTCGTACAGCGCGATGTTTGGATAGCCGAGAACATCCAATGCGAGGAAAGCGGTGCTTGCGGCTATCCCTCCACCGCAATATGTGATTAGTTGGTCGAACTCATTGGCACCGGCTGCTTGAAGAATTTGAGTGAGCTCGGAAGATTCTTTTAGAGCCCCCGTAGCTGGATTGACAATTGCTGTGTAAGGGACGCTAATGCTTCCTGGGATTCGACCGGGTCGACCATAGTGTTGCCCTTGCCCTTCAAACTGTTCTTTGGTCAGAGCGTTTAATAAACCTATTTTTGGGTTGTCGATTGCATCACTAACTGTGTCCTTATCCGCGATCCAGTGAGGAAGTGGGGTCGCCTGAAATGTCTCAGGAGGTTTGTTTGGCTCCTGTTTCGTAGTTGGGCGGCCCTCGTTCAGCCAAGTGTCGTAGGTGCAGTTCAGCAAACGCACGTCCTGCGCACCGGCTTGTCGAAGCACCCACCAACAGCGGTGCGTGACCGCGTGCATTTGGCCTCCGTAGATCACCAATGTCTGGGAGTTAGAGATGCCCATGCTTCCCAAAAGTTGGTGGAGATCCTGAGGAGCTAGGGCTTCGAAAGGAAAATCGCCGTCGTGTTTTGATAGATCTTCGACCATGTGTAAATAGTGAGCGTTTGGTATGTGCGCTTCCTCGTAGTTGACGCGCATGGAAAAGAAATCGGAAGGTCCCGGTGGCTGTGGGCGGAAGCCAGCTCGAACATCAAGTATCGCAACGTCGTGATCTTCTAAGTGCTGTTGTAGCCAGTCCTCTGTTACAAAAATCTGGTCGTAGTTATTCATATACCCGCCCTACTACTTATTGTGACGTTCGATGATCGTTGTGTCGTGACTTAGGATTATGTCTTGGTACCGTTTTGTACAGGTGGATTCGAGGAAGACGCATTCGCCTGGTCATTCGATTGGCCGTGCAGCTCAACCAAGCAACTCGTCGCGTCGCTGGGCCAGAACCTGCTGGATCTTGTCATGGTCCCCAACACAACGGATGACGAGATGTTGAGCTCCGCCTTCCACAAAGGAGCGAACGAAGTCGATCACTTGGTCGGCGGTTCCACCCTTGCATGCCTGGAAGTTGCGCATCGCTGGTGCGGGGGCGCTGTAGTAGCCCTCGAGATAGGTGTCGATGGCGGCCTCGGCTTCGGCAGCGTCGTCCATGATCGACACCGTGAGATAGATCGCGGTGGTGAGTTCGTCGAGGTTGCGGCCTGCCGCGATAGCCGCTGCCCGAAATTCCTCGTTTCTTGTCGCGAACGTTGCTGCGTCGGGACCGATGGGGAACCAGCCGTCGTGGTGTTTGGCGGTCCGTTCGATGCCAGCGCTGACGCTCGCCGCGCTCCAGATCAACGGGCCGCCGTCGCGATGCGGGACAGGTGCGAGCACGCCTGCGTCCACGGACCAACGACCCTCCCACGACACCGGTTCACCGCTCCATAGGGCGCGACATAGCCGAATCCCTTCCATGTAGCGTCCTACCCGGCGTTCAAACGGGACCCCTGCAGCAGCGAACTCATGGCGCACAGCGGGGTTGTCGGGAGCGATTCCGGCGCCGACGATCAGCCGGCCTTCGGAGATCTGGTCGACGGTCGCGAGCTGCTGGGCGAGCACGACCGGGTTGCGAAGTGCCGGAAGCAACACCGCGGTACCCACCTCGATCTCAGGGATAGCGCCAGCGACGCCGGCGAGGAGGGTGATCGGGTCATGTCGTGGTCGGGCCAACAGCGAGTCACCCGCCCAAATCGAGTCAAAGCCAAGGTCCGCAGCCCGCTTTGCTGCGTCGATCATCGGTCGAACCGACGGGCTCGCCTGCATGACCTTCTCGCGGGTGGGTAACAGGTATCCGAGCTTTACGGCCATGGTCCGATTCTCCCAGATGGTTACGGCGACTGCACGGCCCGCTCTTTTCCCCGAACGTCGTTCCTTGCGGTTCTAGGGCCTGTTACAGGTTTCGGTGGTGGACTTTATTGGGCGAGGGCGCTGTCTTTGAACGACCACTTACCGTCTCGATGTTCGATTTCTTGCCAATTTCCTTTGGCAAAAGCGACGGAATCGTTTGAACTTTGCCATTTGTTCGGCCAGTCGCAACTCTCAAAAACCTTGGCGCTCATGATGTCGTCTTCGAGTAGATCGCCTCGCTCAACCATTAACCGCAGTGCGGCTGCAGCACTTTCAGCAACTGACAAATCTTCTCCGTTTTGGGCGCCTCTCCAGGCTGCTTCTAACATCGTCTCTGTCGAGTCGTTGGATCCATTCAATTCCGCTGAGACAACGTAAGCGAAATAGTGGGCGGTGCCTTCACCTACCCACCGCAAAGCCTCAAAGCGGTCTGTGTTCATTTGGCCACCTTCGGTGCAATATTCCTGAAGGTAGCTAGATAGTGCGTGGTAGATCTCATGCAGATAGGTGTGTTGTCCATCGGCGATAGTGGATTCTGCGGGGAACGCGTAGGTAACTGCTCGAGAACTGAAACAGGGTGTAGGTGCAGTGGCAACGTCAGCGCCGCTTTGCATCCAACCGACGACGCGTCTTTTTCTCTCATCTAATTCATTGCGGTTTTGCCAACCCCCAAAATTGTCGTGCTCTCCGCTGAGGCACGGAGCGTTGTCAGACCACTCTTGATAGGTGTTGATAAGAGAACTCAACGAATCGCTGTTAAGGGTTATTTGGTACCTATTGAATGGGGCACTGAGATCGTCAGGGTCACCTGTTTCATTGCCGATGGGCCAAACGAACGCAGTAATGTCAGCGTGCCACCAACTGGCGTGCGCAGTTGCGGCCTCGGTCCATAGCTGTATGTCTGGGGTGGGTATACGACTGAAGTTGTGAATTGTGATTTGGGGGTTTCTGGGTAGCCAATTTTGAGGCGTGGGCGCAACCCATTCGGGTTCTGCAGGTGGAATTTTGGTCAACGTAGAGGACTGCTTAAGTGTTGTTGACGTTTGATCGTTTGTGGCTTGAGTCGAACTCGTTGCTACGTCTGTACCGCTGTCTGCTTGCAACGGAGCTGTGGGTTCTGTTTCGATTTCCGTATCTTGCGAAGATTCAACCTCTGATTTGGCTGCTGGTGTCGCCCCAGGTGCGGCGGTCGTGTTGTCGCACCCGACCATCAAAAAGGTTGCCATTAGTGCGCCAGCGAATCTTCGGGTTTTCATTAACGGGAGGCTAGCTACGCGTAGCGCACTTTTTGTTGGCGGTTTTAATGGATGGGTTGGGTTAGTTGGGGGCTAGAACTTCGGTGAGGATCGTGTTGATCTGGTCAGGAGCTTCGTAGGGGCTCCAGTGACCGGCGTTTGTGATGGTGTGGCATTTCGCGTCGGGACGTGAACCCAAGATGAGGTTGAGGCGGACGCTGGGGTCGCCGCCGCCGAACGCGTCGCGGTCGCTGTAGACCACATGCAATTCTGCGGTCAGTTGGCCGATCACGTCGAGGAGCAACGTCGAGGACGGGATCGAGCCGGACTTGAATCGTGTTCTCTCTTGGCCATCAAGATGGATACCTAGAGCGGTGTCGTCAGCGGTATGGGGGTTCGCGAACATGAAACGGATCAACTCATCGCGTGGACCTCTTCGCGGTCCGCCTGCTACACGCGCATTGATCCCGAGGCCACCGGCGGAGATGACTACGAGATGTTGGGCGCGTTGGCCCATTCGGTGCGCAACCAACCCAGCGACGATGCCACCGAAAGAAAAACCGACGATATCGAGCTGCGTTTCTGCTCCGATCACGGCGTCAGTGATTTGGACCAATGAGTCTGCAAGGTGTTCCGCGTCAGGCGAGCCAGTGAGCGTTTCCGAATCACCGAATCCTGGAAGATCGGGGACCACCACCCGGTTTCGTTGAGACAAGGGGCCGATGTTGCGAACCCAATGAGTCCAACAGCCGCTGGCACCATGCACCAGAAGGACAACTGGTCCAGCTCCCCAGCTCCGACAGGTAACGGCCCGGCCATTGATGTCAATATCGTCGCGATCAGCGATGGCGTCGAGCTGATCAACCACAGACGGCGTGTCATTCATGGCTGGCCGCCCACCGATCACTGAACGGTGTTGGCATGTTCACCGTCCCATCATGCATCAGCTAGACGAACTTTTATGTGGAGATTCACCGTGAACATCACGGAGCCGTATCTGACGACTTAGAGCGAGTTGGCAGGGCGAGATATTAACGAACACGTTTCCCGAGCTAACGGAAGACGAAAACCGGGCCGTGACCTAAGCTCAACACCTGTGATTTCAGGAGCGGCACGTCGAGAACACGACAAAGCCGAAGCTGCCGAGAAGGACTCCTACATCGATCCTGACACTGGGTTTCAGGTTTTCACCGCCCAGTATCTGAAAAGCAGAGTTTGGTGTTGTAGCACTGGATGTCGTCATTGTCCGTGGTGACAAAACGACAAAAGACCGCCCCGAAGGGCGGCCCTTTCGCGAAACAAAACAACAATTGTTTAGGTCAACAAGTCTCTAGCGAGCATCGAACCCGTCGCTTCGGCTGGAGGGTCAGGGGCAAACTCTGCGCCTAACGCAAGCCACTCCGCATCGGTGTCCATCGCCACCATTGCACTGGCAAAGGCTGCTTCGTCGGGAAAGATCATGACGTAGGTCCACTGAGTTTGGGGTGCACCAGCGAGTGCAGCTAACAGCTTGATTTCTGAAGCCCCGAGACGCTTGTGAATCTCGGCGGCTCGGAGGTTCACACTGATGAAATCTCCTTGGCGGCCCATCTTCACTTGCCACGTTGTGGTGTGCGTTACCTTCATTTGATCCACCTTTAGGTATGGACGGATCCCCGACGACCCGGCGCCGAACCCTATAGCAACTCGGAAACGGCAAAAGACCGGTCTCAAAGGAGCATCCTCCACAGATCGCGTCACAAGGTATTGAGTCGAGAACTTTGGTGATGTGCGCATCTAGTTGTGCTTGCTGGGCCCAGCTGGGACCGACACGTTAAGTTGCGTTCTATGAACATGACTGAGGAGCGGCGGGCAGAACTAGAGACAGAGATTGAGGCTTTCATGGCTCGATACAACACCGCCTTCGTCAGTGGAACCCGAGAGGATCTGCAGGCGCTGGTGCACTTGCCGGTGATCTATGTGTCTGAGACCGAGGCACAGGTGCGCGAACGGTACCCCTTCGACCCGGAGCGCATGCGCGAAGCCACCGGATTCCACCATCCAGAGACTCGAACTCGGATCGTCCACCTCGAAGAAACCCGCGCACACCTAACGATCGAGGGCACACGTCACCGCGAGGACGGTTCGGTCATCGAATCGATCGACAGCTTTTACATCCTTCACAAACGCGACGGCGAGTGGGGCGTGTCTGTGTTCTCGGGTATTAGGGGCGCTCGATAGGACCCCGTTATTTCATTTCACGGTTTGAAGTGCCTGGTGAATTGGAGTAAATCGTCGAGCCAGTCGTAGAGGGCGATCGTTGCTTCATCACCCAGATCTGCTTCGCCCGAGTCTCGGGCGATGGGGATGCGCAACGTTGTGGGGTACAGCCGATCGGTGAGAGTTCCGCAGGTGCGAACTAGGTTCTCGCGAACGTTTTCGCCATCCTGAGAGGGTGGCCCAATGCTGGCGATGGCTACAAAGCGGTCGATGAGACAGCCATTTCCCATAGGTCGAGAAAGCCAGTCAATGGCATTCTTGAGAGCTCCGGGGATGCCGTGGTTGTACTCGGGGGTGAAAATTATAATGAGCTCGCTGTTCGAGACATCGTTTTTGAGTGCAGTCACAGCGTCGGGCTCCGCCGCTTCAAAGTCCTCGTTGAACAGAGGGAGAGTTTCTAAATCAGGCCACAGAAGAGCGCACATATAGTCGAGGTATTCAGCGGCACATAACGCTGCGGTTCTATTTAGCGAGCTAGCGCTAAGGCTTCCCAACAAAAGGGTGCAACCAGGTCGGTCATCCATCCCAACGACAGTAATCACCGCCTCGACACTCTGTTGTTTTAGACCCGTATCTTTCCTGAGAAACCGGGCGCTCTTTCACCGAAACACAAACGAGGTCGGTAACGCCAGAGCGATGGGCTCCGTGTCACCCATATTCTGCGGTTTGGCTACAACCCGGCTCGCAAGAGCTGATTCGCGTCTCGGGATCGGACCAGTACTGATTAAATTATTTGGATGGCGGACGGGGACGATGATTACGACATCAGTTACATCGCCAAAGGCAGCGGCACGCGAAGCAACGAAGGCAAGGGCTGACCATGGCTGACATCGTTCTCTCCGTCGCAGCGAGTCACGCTCCGGGTCTGGCTGGGTTGTATTCCGGCGCCCCCGAAGACACCAAAGCCGAGGTCGACAAGATGTACGGGACCATGGGTGCGGAAATCGCGGCTGCGGATCTCGACGTGCTGATTCTCGTCGGCAACGACCATCTGGCCAACTCCAGAGTCCTTGAGTACCCCGATTTTCTCGTCGGTATGGCCGCTGAACACACGGGACCATACGAGTGGTTCAAGCCCTGGTTGAACTGCCGGGACTACACGCTGGAGGGTCGCCCTGAGGTTGCTGAGGCGCTGATTTCGGGAATGGCCCGCCGAGGTGTCCAGTTTTTCGGTCGCCGCGAGAATCTCCGCTATGACGACAACTTGTCCATTCCGACGGTGCTGTGCGACCTCGACACCAACGATGTGCCCGTCGTTCCCGTTCTGATGAACTGCAACGTACCGCCGATACCCGATCAGCGACAGTGCTACGCCGTCGGAGAGGCGCTCGGCGACATCATCCAAAATGACCTACCGAACGGTATGCGAGTGGGTCTGTTCGGGTCTGGGGGCCTGTCGCATGAACCTGGCGGGAAGCGCTACTTCTTCATCGACCAGGAGTTCGACCACTGGTTTATGGACATGCTCGAAGAGGGTGATCACGACAAGCTGTTGAATGAGGCAACGCCTGAACGTATGGAGGAGTCAGGGGCCGGGGGAACGGCTGAACTGTTCGCCTGGTTCGTGGTCCTCGGCGCAATAGGCAACCAGCCGTGTAGTCGACTCGGCTATACGGCCTACGACAACTTCAAGTGCGGTGTCGGTGCCGTGCGCTGGCAGATGGGAAGCTGATGGCCTTCGAACAGGTCGACAAGACATTGGTGACGCACGACCTAGTGCAAGATCTCAAGTGGGATGCTGACCTTCGCACCCAGTTCGAGGCCGATCAGACCTCTGTCCTTGACCGCTACGCCCTGAAACCTGAGGAGCGAACGGCCATCGAAACTGGCGACTTTCGCAAGCTGTACGAAATGGGACTGCACCCATATCTCGGTGGCCAGTTGGCCAGGCTGATATACGGCAACGCCGCAGGACCCGATGCGACGAGGGCGGTTAACCGGTTGATCGCCTCGCTGACGGGGGAGGAACGCCCCGACGATCGCACGACAACCTGACCCCATGCACCAGCGCCACTGACCCCTCAGCCACGGGCAGAAGCAATCAATGGTCGACATCGGTCAGAATGGACCCATGCCGCTCCATCCTCAAATTGAAGCCATCGCTGCTTCCATGCCCATCCACAGTTTCGAGGAGATGGACGTCGATGATGCACGCCAAGCCCACGCCGCTGGTGCGGCAGGGCGACCGAAGGGCCCGGACATGGCCGATGTCAGCGAGTTCGTCATCGGTGGCTGTGAAGTGACGCGTCTCCAACCGAAGAATGCGGACGGTTCGGCTGTCGTGTTCTTCCACGGCGGCGGATGGGTGCTCGGAAGCCGGGCGACGCACGACGGCCCGTGCCGCCACCTCGCGGCACGGTCGGCCGCCACGGTGTTCAACGTCGAGTACCGACTAGCCCCCGAACACCCCTTCCCCGCGGCCCACGACGACGCGGTCGAAGTGACACGGGCGTTGCTGCTCGGCGCGGACGAATCCATCGATGGCTCGCGCGTAGCGGTCGCTGGCGATTCCGCTGGCGGCAACCTTGCTGTGGCCGCGGCATTAGCGCTGAGCGATGAGCCGGCTTCCCTTGCCGCACTCTTGTTGATCTACCCCGCTCTCGACGCCACGATGAGTACCGCCAGTTACCTAGAGTTCGCGGACGGGCCATTTCTAACGGCCAGCGACATGGCCTGGTTCTATGACACCTATGCCCAGGGAACGGACCCGCGCGACCAGCGGCTCTCCCCAGCGTGGGCGGCGAAGCTCGACGGATTACCTTCGACGCTCGTCATCACCGCCTCACACGATGTCCTGCGAGACGAGGGCGAAGAGTTCGCAAGAGCGATGGCGGCCGCTGGTTGCGATGCCAGTGCCTCTCGACACGTTGGGGCAACGCACGGTTTCTTCGGCTGGAGCCATGCCGCTGCGCCCAGTCGCACCGCCATAACACTCGCGGCCGGTTGGCTGTCGGAGACCCTTAGCTAACGCCCAGATACGCGTGATGAGTTCACGGTGTGTGTTCCCTGTGTGCGCATACCTGTGTGACAAGTGGCTGCGAAACATGAAGTGGTGACGAGAGTTGCTCGGTTGTCGGTGCCGCCATTGTTCGTCGGTCTCTTGATTTTGGTGCGTTAGGACGCGTGTAACTTCTCAACGGTGAACCGCGAACGTTTGTATGAGACCTGCCTCGCTCAACCCGAAGCAGTGGAAGAGCATCCGTTCGGACCTGACTTAACTGTGTTCAAAGTGGTCCAGAAAGTGTTTGTGATCGCCACAGCACACGGCGATCTCACCGTGAACGTGAAATGTGATCCCGAGGTAGCTGAAACGCTGCGTGGCACGTATGACTCTGTACGGGCTATGAGTGTTTGGCCCAAACACTGGAACTGGGTTGATGTAAGTGCTGGGGAAGTAGCAGACACCGAACTTGAACAGTGGATAGAGGATTCCTATGACCTTGTTGTCGACAAGCTTCCTCAAGTTCACAAACTGCGCCTACAAGGAGAGGTTCGTTCGTTGTTGCATCCAATGATGGACGAGCCCGCTCCGCCACGTGAATCTATACGTTGAGTCGTTGAGTCCGGCTGAACATGTGTTATTTGGTTGGGGACTGAGCGACCTTGGGTTGAGGACCCCCTGTTCCAGCAGTGAGCTTCCACCCGACAGTTAATAGAACGACCATTGTGACTGAAGTTGCCATCCACGCAGCGGTGTTTCCGACGGTGGCATAGATCGCTGCTAAGCCAAGCGCTGCCACGGCCGCTGTGCCTACCTCAATAGCGCTTGCCAGTCCCTGCGCAGCGGCTTGGCGATCTTCGGGTACGGAAGCTGAAACCAGCATTGGGCCAGAGGGAAATCCGATCCCCTCTGCAAATCCGCACCCCACAGTGAGCAATATCAGCGCTAGAAGCCCTGGAAACAGACCGAACAAAGCAGAGAAAACAGCGCAGGTAGCTACCATCGCGACTGCCCATTTTCGAGAGCCGTACTGTTGGGCGAGTTTGCCGCCCCATGGTGCTAATACGGCGATGGGTAGAGCGATAAAGGTCACCACCACACCGATCTGCCATTGAGAGGCGCCACGGTGGTCCATCTCGAGAATCCACACCGACTCGAACGCCCCGAGAAACACGAAATAAGCGGACACCACCGCACACGCTCCCAGCAGATGCCGGTTTCTTATCAGGTCAATTAGACGCCGACGCTCCATATCTTTGGCGGCGGTATCGCTTTGGGCGCGCCACGCGGTGGGAATAAGTAGTGCTAAAAGGACTGCCATGGTCCAGAACGGGACGCGGAAACCGCCGAGAGCATTAAGGGCTGCAGCGGCAGCCGGCCCGACAACAAATCCGGCAACGTCGAAAGCTCCGAGACGTCCCAAGTTGCGGCCAAGGTTTTTGGGGTCGGCGACAATCACTGTGCGCCGAGCAGCCGGTTGAGCCGCACCAAACGCCACGCCCATCAATACACGCCCCAGCATAAACTGCCAAAATTCTGTGGCTACTGCTACGACAACTAGCCCGGCGAGACCTAACAAAAGCCCTGAGCGCAGCATCCACGGTGCCCGACCCCGATCTGCTTGAGGCCCTAGTAATAATGCTGCGACGAAAGCAGCTCCCAATCCGGCAGCGACAGACACACCAATGCCGAACTCAGAAAACCCAAGGTTGTTACGAAACTCGGCTAACAGCGTTACAACACTCGCCAAGCCCGCCGACATTCCAAAGACGGTCAGGTAATAGGGCAACAAATTTGGCCCGGACCTAGGAGTATTTGGCGATGTCATAGTGGTCGCGAGTCCTAGGCCGTATCGGAAGACAGGATGGTAGCGGCTGACCCTTCGATTCTTGCGACCTTTCCACCTCCTCCTTTATTGGAGAGCGGTGGATGTTTCCCGTATCACCACACCGACATCACACATGTTGAAATTAACGGCGTTGATCAAGTTGACTCAATGCTGTACCTGCTTGACGAAGACGATGACAAGGCCGTGGCCTTAAACGACAACAGATCGCCCCAGAGGGACGACCCATGTCAGGTCGATCGAAGAGGCGTTAACCGTCCGGCGGCCTATAGGAGCTGCCATTAGCGGTGGTTGGCTCCGAATTAGTAGTGTTGGATGAACGAAAGGTGACGAAGATGTCTCACACAGTGGTAGTTGAATTCCCGTGCGCCGAGGGCAAGGGAGCACAGTTCTTAGAAGCACTGCGCGGTTCTCTTCCCGACACCCGCGACTTTGAGGGGTGTGAGTTGGTTGAGACCTACACACACCAAGATGACCCCGACAAGATTTTGCTTTGGGAGAAGTGGGCAGCGAAGCCAAATCAGGAGGCTTACCTCAACTGGCGAGCCGAGACCGGCATGCTGGACCTCATTGGGCCGTTCTTAGCTGGTGCCCCATCATTTATTCATCTTGATCACCATGCAGATGTGTGATCTGAGTTAACTGAAAACGACAAAAGACCGCCCCGAAGGACAGCATCGGGCATCGAAGCCACCACCTTGGGCTGCTGGGTTGCCCTTGCGTGGAGCTCGGGTCGCGTCCTGTATCGCTCACATCGAAACATACGAGTGAGACACAGCCCACGACCCAGTATCAGGCACCGGCATGGCCCGTCAGTAGACGCGTCGAGCTAGCTCAGACGATTACGCCCTCCGAGCGCAGCTCGCTGAGCTCTTTTGCCTCCACGCCCAGAAGCTCGGACAGCACCTCATCGGTGTGTTGTCCAAACAGGGGGGCAGGTCGGGCGACGGCAGTCGGTGTCGCGGAGAAGCGAGCGGGTGGCCGCACCGAACGCACCCGGCCTGCGGTTGGGTGCACAGACTCCACGATGAGGCCACGATGTTGAATGTGTGGGTCAACGATCATCGAATCGCGTGTGTTCACCGGAGCGACCGGAACGTCGGCTTTGTCCATCAGCGCAATCAGTTCCGCAGTGGTGAACCTAGCGGTCTCTCGTTCCAGCTCATCGTTCACCTCACCTCCATACAACGTCCGGCCTTGCAGATCCTCAAACCGGGGATCGGAGGCCAGATCGTCACGACCCAGCGCCGAGCACATCCCCTGCCAGTGCGCTTCTGTCGCGACTGGGTAAACCATGGCATAGCCGTCGGAGGTGGCGAACAGCTTGTAGATCGTTGATAGATCGGGCATGTCGGTCTCATGGTCGAGGTAGGTGTGGTTCCACATTGCCTCGGGCCACAAGAAATGGACGCTTGCATCAACCATGGCCAGTTCAATGTGCTGACCGCCTGCTCCGTTGGCCCGTCCGACCAGGGCCGCGCACACGGATTGGGCGACGTTGAGGGACGTGACCTTGTCACACACGATCGTGGCCATCAGATGAGGGACGCCGTCCTCGTCGGCCTGCACCATCGGGTAACCCGCGACTGCCTGCACGATGGGGTCAAATGCCGGGCGGTGCGAATAAGGTCCATCGGTACCAAATCCGCTCACCGAACACATGATGAGTTGCGGGTTGATCTGAGTCAGGACCTCCCAGCCCATACCCAATCGTTCGAGAGCGCCGGGGCGAAAATTTTGTACGACCACGTCTGCTGTCGCCACGAGCCCTTTCAACAGCGTCTTGCCTTTCTCTGCCTTGAGGTCAAGAGCGATAGATCGCTTATTGCGGTTCATCGCCGCGAAAAACGCACTAACTCCTTGTGCCGATCCGACAAGAGGACCGGCGCTGCGCACGATGTCGGGCGACTCGGCTTGCTCAACCACGATCACATCAGCCCCCTGGTCGGCGAGGATCGATGTACCGAACGGTCCGGAGACCACGGCCGAAAGATCGATGACACGAATGCCACGCAGGGGACCACCGTCCCATGTTCTCGACCCAGTGTCCGGACTGTCCGCAGCTTCTCTCATGCGCTCTCCTTCGGGACACGTATGGCGAACTCTAGAGCCGGCGGTTGCTGCGTGCCGAGGTGTTACCAGTTGACTGGCTCGCCGTTCGGGTTCGATCTCATCTTCAGTGATAGAGAGCGGTGTCCCTGGTTTCTGGCGGGGCTTGTTGAAGTTTGTGGTTAATTCATCGCTTTTGGTGAGAGAAGATTTGCGGCGATTTTCGTTTCTCGACACAGGCTCTGTATCGCTCACCGCTCCAAAGCCCTTGACGCTAAGGTGCCACGAACTGCAACAACTGAGGGAGCTGGCATGGCCGATATCACCGTCTTCACGGCGCGCCGGGTTCGCACGATGGAGGCGTCAATGCCCACGGCCGAGGCAGTGGCCGTTCGCGATGGCCGCATCGTTGAGGTAGGGACCTTGGAGAATATGGCCCCGTGGCTCGACGGGTACGACCACGAGATCGACGACACTTTCAGCGACCACGTCATCATGCCCGGTTTCATTGACCCCCACCTGCATCCATCAATGGCTGCAGTTCTCCTGCCCATGGAGTTCACCACCGTCGTGGAATGGGATCTGCCATGGAGCGATATCGGCGCGGTTGGCGGCAGGGTCGAACTGCTCGATCGGCTGATTGAACTCGACGCTAAACTTGAGCCAGAAGCCCCACTATTTGCGTGGGGTCACCATCCAATTTGGCATGGTGAAGTCGACCGCGAGACCCTCAACGGTATCTCCGCTACACGGCCCGTGATTGTCTGGCATCGCGGCTACCACTCGATGATCGTCAATGATGCCTGCTACCGATGGATGGACATCGACCTCGAAGCTGCGCGACGGCATCCCCAGATCGATGTCGATAGAGGTGCATTTTTTGAGACAGGCCTCGGGGTCGCGTACCGACATATGAACAGTTTCTTGCTCGGAACCGAACGGTTCCGAGCCGGACTCGACCGGATGCGGCAGGTCATCCACCACGGTGGACAGACCACCATCGGCGACGCCGCCATGGGGATGTACGGCTTTGAGGACGAGTGGGAACACCTCAAGGCGGTGATGGAACGACCAGATACGCCGTTCCGCATCCAACTAATGCCTTTCGACATGGGTCCCGTTGGCGACGAGGAGTCCGATGAGGCCATGATCGAACGGATCCTCGCCTATCCGCAGCGCAACACCCACCGGCTGCGATTCAGCGACCACGTCAAAATGTTCGCCGATGGAGGCTTTTTCGCGGAGTTGCTAATGCTCAAGAGCCCTGGGCACCTGGATGGGCGACACGGTGAATGGATGACGCCTCCCGAACGTTTCGAGCGGGTCGCACGCGCATTCTGGAACGCGGGCCTGAGAATTCACGTCCATTGCACCGGTGACCTCGGCGTCGAGATGGTGCTGTCGACGCTCGAGAAACTGCAATCGGAACGCCCGCGCTTCAACCATCGTTTCACCTTCGAGCATTTCGGGATCTCGAGCGCCCAACAGGTCGCACGGATGGCCGAGGTCGGTGCGTTGGCATCGGTCAACGCGTACTACGTATATGAGCTGTCGCGGGCGTTTGCTGATCACACCCTGGGGTATGAGAGGGCGTCGCAGATGTCCCGGCTTGGGTCGCTGGAACGGGCCGGTATCCGTTTCGCTGTGCATTCCGATTTCACGATGGCTCCCGCCAAGCCCCTCAACAATGCGTGGGTGGCCGCTAATCGCCTGAACGAGTCGGGCGAGGTGATGTGTGCCAACGAACGAGCATCACTTGATGCTGCCATCAAGGCCATCACCTCCAATGCGGCCTATGTGCTGGGCCTGGAGGATGAGATTGGGTCTCTGCGCTGGGGGAAGCAGGCGGACTTCACAATTCTTGAGGCCGACCCGTATGACGTTGGCGCTGAGGGTCTTCGCGACATCCCTATTTGGGGCACGGTGTTCGAGGGTGAAAAGTTCCCGATCTGAGGGACGGGCCAACGCTAACGATGATCTCATCTGTCGAGCCCATACCCGTCACCGTCCTCGGCGGCTACCTCGGTGCAGGTAAGACGACGCTCGTAAATCGACTGCTTTCCGGTGACCACGGGCGACGTTTGGCTGTTCTGGTTAACGATTTCGGAGAAGTAAATATCGACGTAGACCTCATCACTTCCCATGATGGTGAGACCATTAGCTTGCAAAACGGTTGCGTGTGTTGCTCGATCGCTGACGCATTGGGTGAAAGCCTCGATCGGGTTCTAGCGCTGGACCCTGCACCCGATCAGGTCGTGATCGAAGCAAGCGGAGTAGCTGATCCGGCCAAGGTCGCCGCGTACGGCTACGGGTGGCCCGGTTGTCGGCTGGACGCAGTGATCGTGCTTGCCGATGCTGAGACCATTCAGGCCAAGGCGAAGGATCAGTTCGTGGGCGAGCTCGTCACTCGTCAACTGCGCGGCGCGGATCTTGTACTGGTCACCAAGAGTGATCTGGTTAGTCCAGAGGTCCTTGATTCCGTGCTCGACTGGGTGCGCTCAATCGCGGCGGTGCCCGTATTACCTGTGAGTCGCGGGGAGGTCGACCCAGAGGTCGTGCTTGCCATGTCGAGATCCGATCTCGATGTCGGATCAGCACGTGTCGCGACGCGAGGCACCTCCCCGCTGACTGACGCCGAGGCCATGTTCGAAACTGCAACGCTGGCGCTTCCCGGACCTCTGACGCGGGCTCGACTGGAAGCCACCATGAGTCTGTGGTCGCAAGATGTCGTGCGAGTCAAAGGCATCGTGTGGGTCGCTGAGGCCGATGGCGGCAACGCCCAACCTCATGTAGTGCAACGAGTAGGCCTCAGGTGGTCAATTGAGCCCGCCACTACCAACATCGACCAGGAAACTGAGGGCGGTCGACTCGTAGTCGTGGTGCTTCGCGGGACGCTCGACGCTGCGGCTTTGATCAAGGACCTTGTCGATGCTGAGTAGCGTTCCTTGCCAACAACTCGCTGACGCCCTGATAGCCGTGAGCGTGTGATCTATAGCGAGAACTATGAATAGCGACTCGTATGTTCACGGCGCTCGCTGCATTGCTCAACCTCTAAGGTATGAATCGCTCGGACTCCGAGTGGTCTTGATCGGAACGACGTAGTGATTTTCGGGGTACACGAACCAACAGATCCCCGCATCGCCGTGTTCCAGGGATTGCGAGACAAAGCATTGAGACAACGACGCGAATCCCCCGGTGGTGACATGGCCGGTGTGTTTATTGCCGAAGGTGACGTTGTTATCGAACGAGCGGTGGCTGCTGGATACGCATTGCATTCGGTCCTCATCGACGCCAAAAGAAGCCAACCGCTTCCCAAAGAGTTCGATGCTGTCGATGTATTCGCAGCGGGGGAACAGGTACTTGAACAAATAGCTGGATACCGCTCGTACCGGGGCGCTCTGGGTTGCTTCTACCGCAAAGAGTTACACCCTCCACAAGAGCTCATGGCCGACACATCGGTGAAGTCGTTCGTCATTGTTGAAGGGGTCAACAACCCAACAAACCTGGGAATCATTATGCGATGCGCGGCAGGCCTCGACATTGACGCACTACTTCTCAGTCCCGACTCAATCGACCCTCTGTCGCGTAGGTGTTGTCGGGTGTCAATGGGAGAAGGTTTCGCCATCCCCTACGCATGGCTCACCGACATGGTCGAAGGTGTAACCGCAGCTAAACAGGCTGGGATTGAGGTATTGGCGATGACTCCCAGCCCCAACGCGATTGATATAGCCACGCTGGAGTATTCACCCGATGACCGGGTCGCACTAATCCTGGGCGCTGAAGGCCCGGGGCTCACGGAAGAGACAATGTCGGTAGCGACCAGGCGAGTAAGGATTCCCATGTCGGGAAACGCTGACTCGCTTAACGTTGGAAATGCTGCCGCTGTTGCGTTTTACGCCTTACGTCAAGCCAGAAACTAAATCTGAGACAGCCGGACTCGTTCGGGTATGGCCGAAGCTGTTCTCACCTCGAAGAACTAGTCTCCGACAATGGATCAGATTTGTGACGACCTCGACGCTGAAACATCGGCACTGGTCGCCGTCGTTGGCTCTCTGACGGAAGAGCAATGGCGGGCCCCAACCGTTGCTGAGGGGTGGGACAGCCACGAGACGGTCCTTCATCTCGGCGCAGCCGATTGGTTTGGCCACCTCACGCTCACTGATGCGGCCTCATTTGCTATCGCTCACGGTCGGCTGTTGAAGGGCGATATCTCGCTCAATGAACTGGTTGGCTTGGAGGTTCGGGCGATGTCTGGCCACGACCTTTGGCAATGGTTCCTTGATGGTCGGACGGCGATGATAGATGCACTCCGCAGACGGAACCCCAAGGATCGCATTGCCTGGATTGGCCCAGAAATCGGCGCGCGATCGATGGCGACCGGTCGACTGATGGAAACATGGACGCATTCCCACGATTTGGCCGACAGCTTCGGTGTCGAGTACCCCCGGACAGATCGCTTGCGCAACATCGCACACCTAGGTGTCGTCACCCGTGACTTCAGCTACGTGAATCGTGGCTTGGAGCCACCGAGTGAACCGGTCCGCTTGGAACTGACCAGCCCGAGCGGAGATCTTTGGTACTGGGGACCCGACGACGCAACAAACATAGTGACCGCTAGTGCGTATGAGTTCTGCAAGGTTCTGACGCGGCGAACTCCACTGATCGAATCGACGATCGAAACTAAGGGAGCGCTTGCTATGGAGTGGATGGAGATCGCGCAACCGTGGATCGAACCGCCTCGTATCAGCGACCGGGCCTGAATTTCTAAACTTCGTTTGGCCGTTAGTGGCAGCTGTCGGTTTGATTCAGAAGATGGAGCCGAGCCAAAGCAGCACCGTTATCAACACCAATTGAATGATCAGGCGGATGATGTGTGCGGTCGTACTCAAGACGGTTCCGTTGAAGGGAACGTCGTTCAAGTACATGTTCAGATTGGCTAACGACATCAACACCACGAGAACGACAAGGCATCGAGCGGAGACGGTTCTAGTCGCTGGAATGATTACCCCTAGCCCTAGGGCAATTTCTAAGACTCCACTGGAGTAGGTCCAAAACGCTGGTGCCCCGAGATAGCGAGGAACGATCTGGTTAAAAGCCCTGGGGTTTATGCAGTGCTGTATGCCGATCCAGACAAAGGCCAGGCCGAGTAAGGCGCCAGTGATGTTTCGGGCAAGGTTCATAAAGCGATCTCAATGTACCGCTCCTAATATGTCAGGATGCCTTCGTCGAACCACAAAGTTTCGGCTCAAGAAACAAAGGCGGAAGATATGGCCGGGTACTTCGTCTTACATACCAAATGGCACACGTTGGAACGATTGAGTGAGTACCAGCAAGGTGCTCAAGAAGCGGTTGCTGAGTACGGAGGAAAGTTTCTGGTGTACGACGTGCGGCCTGAAGTCATCGAAGGCGAGTCAGAGCACGCAGCTACGGTCATCCTTGAGTTCGCGGATCTCGAAACAGTCAAGGCCTGGTACAACTCACCCGGGTACCAGAAAGTGCTTCAAATACGACTCGAATCCTCTGAGGGAATTGGACGCTTCGTTACCAATAGCGGATAGCTACGACATTTGTTGACCCTAAAAAGGTGTAGGCCCCCGACCCGATTTCTCGGGCCGAGGTACCGGCCCCACGCTCGAAGAATGACCCCAGGTCCGGGTGGAATGACATGAAGCGCATCGAGAGTGGACCACTCTCCGTTAACGGCAAGGATGCTGTAGCGCCCACCGTCTCAGATGCTGATTCGTTGCATGATTTATCCCACGAAAGTGCCATTTCATCTCATTAGAACCCTTACGTTGTGCAGCCCAGCCGGGTAACCATCGTGATCCCGAGGGGCTGCGCCACGACTCTCGCGTGCAAGAGACCAGTAGGGAGCAGATAGAATGGTGGATGGGGATAGCTATAAGTGGCACGCCTGGTCGATCTGGGTCGGTGCCTTCAGTTAGCTAACTATTAGGAAAGAGAAAGTGAAATATGAAATATCCGCACCACGCAAGTGGTAGGGAGTTATCTCATCGCAGTAGCTACAAATGTAAAGCATGTACAACTTCTATCCATTGGGATGGAACAGTGAAGGCGTATGTGTCTGATGCGCAATTAGATGAAACCTGCTCCCAATCACCTGCAGGTCATAACTGCTAACCAACAACAAAATAAGATAGGCATGTGAGGGACTTCCACATAATTGGTGGGGGTCCCTTTGTCTTTCACTGTTCGGTCATATCAGGATGGTTCTATGGCGGTCGCGCAACTCAAAATCAGAGACGACTTCATCATTGATGGCCGAGAACTCGAATGGCTTTTTTCGACCTCGGGTGGTCCCGGCGGGCAGCACGCGAATCGCTCGCAAACGCGGGCTGAAGTTCGTTGGAATATCGCGACCTCAGAGGCTGGCACCGACAAACAGCGCACCCACCTGATTGACCGTTTCGGAGAACTCATAATTATTCGTGTCGATGAACATCGCTCCCAAAAACGCAATAAAGACGATGCGTTAGAACGACTATCAACCAAAGTGCGCGAGGGTCTGCAAGTACACCGTCCGCGAAAAGGCACCGGACCAAGTCGATCTGCGAAACGAAAACGAGCTGACGCCAAAACTCATCGAGGTCGACTCAAACAACAACGACAACGTCCGTCATTAGAAGAGTGACCTCGGCCACCAAAGCGTCACTCCCGTTAAAAAGGCAGAAGACCGCCCCGAAGAGCGGCATCTGTCATCTCGATTAATTCAATTTCCCGAGATTATTCCAACCATTTCTTCCATCGGGATACCTTCTCCTGCGTGCTGCTATTCGAGGAATCCACGCGAAGCCATCTGTTGCTGGCAACGCAGAGCGGTGTTGCGGCCCGGATATGTCTGGATTGACACGTTTGCAGCCAATTCGACAACGCGAAACGGTGAGAAACCTTCACTAAGTACCTGTGAATCAAAAACTTTTAGATTGACAGACCGGATAAACCTAGTGGGAGATCAACTCAAGAAGCTTGCCGCATCGCCCCTCTCTAGATCTCAAGTCCGCGATATGGAGCTCAGCGTCTCGGGGCGTTTCGGATCATCGTGGTTCGGAACATTGTTTGTAATTTGGGCGCGGGATAACGTCGGCTGTGTCGAAACTACCCGAAGACTTTCGGGGCACTTAATCAAGGGGATGGGGATATGGCTGAGCTAATGAACCAAACTCAGGTGGCCGGCTATCACGATGAAGGGTGGTGTGCCCCCATCGAGGTTTTAGACGGCGAAGAAGTTGCCCGATGTCGAGAAGGCCTTGAGCGGTACGAGGCGTCAGTGGGTCATCCGATCGAGTTCCCCGAGAAGTCGAAGTCGTACCTGTTGTTCGACTGGGCCGACTACTTGGTTCACCACCCCAAGGTGCTCAACGCGGTGGAGGCGGTGATCGGGCCAGACATCCTCGTCTACCACTCAACGACGTGGATAAAAGGGGCCCGCACTCCAGCTTTCGTTCACTGGCACCAAGATGGTACGTATTTCTTCCTCGAACCTCACCTCCACGTGACAGCGTGGGTGGCGCTCTCTGAATGCCCCGAGGAGGCTGGCTGCGTCCGCGTCATCCCAGGAAGCCACCAGCTGGGACAGTTTGACCACCAAGACGACCCAGGTGAATGGAACATGATCAAGCGGGGCCAAGGAATCTTTGATCAGTTCGATGACGACGCGGGTGTGTTAATGCCCTTGCGCGCTGGTGAGATGTCGCTGCATCACACCGATGTCGTACATTCTTCCTCAAGTAACCACACCGATGACCGCCGGATCGGGATTGGAATCAGCTACATCCCAACCAGCGTGCGTCCAATCGGGGAGCCGACGCCAAGCGCACTGTTGGTCCGTGGAGAGGACGCTTACGGGCACTTCATCCATGAGCAGCGCCTGGAGAAGGAACAGTCCCCACAGGCCATAAAAGCGCACGCCGAAGCGAACACCCGGTTCAGAGCTCGCCAAGATCTCGGCGCGAACATCACATGAGCTAAATCATCGCTGGTTGGTGTTGTTAAGCCTGATTGGCCAATCCACCGTGTGTAGCCACCGATTCCGACAGTTCGAAGGCCGCGACGTGTGCAAAGTAACGCTGGCAAGGCCGTGAGGACCGCGAGTTGTGTCACTTGAACGAACAGAACGACCTCGTGCCAGTGAAACAGCGGCGTTCAAGCCGATCGGCCACGAGTCCACCTTGTCCGTATCTGCTTGGCTGCCTGATTAGATCAAAATTAAAGATCGGCTGTGGCCTTAGGTGTCAGACTGGTAGCGAATCGCGAATAAATAATGAGGGGGAAATGTGGGAGAGCAATCGGACAGATATCAAGCCGGGGCACGCAATTTCGAAGAGGTATATCCACGTCAGGCCTCTGAAGAGCCCGAAGAATTTGAGCGAATGGCCATGGAAAATCTTTTTTCGGAGTACTGGTCGCGTGAAGGTCTCACTACTCGCGATCGCCGCTTACTGATCCTCGGCATCGTCGCAGCACAAGGAAACGACACCATTCTTAAGTTGCAGTTCAGTGCTGGAATGGCGAAAGGCGATCTGCAAGAAAGCGATCTGACAGAGATACCAATCTTTCTCAGCCAGTACGCAGGCTTCCCGCTGAGCGTTGTCGCTAACACCGCCGCTCAGAAGGTCCGAGACGGCCTGTCTTCCTGACAGCGTCGTTTCTACTTAGTCGCGGAACTGATATCGATGGAACGAGATTGGAAGTGTTGCTGGGTCGCTTGTACACAGATGAAGCCGTCGTGCTTCGGAGGTTTCGGGGAAACTGAGCGGCGTACCGTTTTCGCAAAAGACAGAGGAAAAGACCTCCCCGAAGGGAAATCGTTTCGTTAGGCGGATTTGGCTAACAGCTAGGCCTCGACTAGGTCACTGACCTGCGATGCCAACATCATCTTTGATTGCTTGAGTTCAATAGCGTCGGTCATCGTAAAAGATCCGGCGGCTCCATTGAGAGATTTCATTGCTTCGCTGGGATCGAGATCCTCGATCTCATAAATAGCGACGTATTCGTGCTCTGTAACAGATGGCAGCATCTCGCCGGCCTTAAATCTTTGAGCCCGCACAAAGCCGTCAGCGGTGAGAACTTCCCCGAGGTGTACGTCGTTGTACCAGGCGTTGTACTCGTCCTCCCTGCCCTCGACTGGACTGGTGAACACCAGAAGTACGTGTTTAGTCATCTCGTCTCTCCTTGTATGTCCCCGACGCTACAGCGCGTCCCGCAGACGTGCCGGAGTGGGTCACGCTGTTGCTTCAAAAGTGATCCGGTTCTCATCCTGTTGCGCTGCAGCGACTTCGAGAGTTCCGGTAACTCGGACTTCGCCGAACCCGGCTTCGATGAGCATGTTCTCCACCTCCATAGCGGAATAGCTACAAATTACGATCGAATACGCGTCGTTTGCGACCTCGACACCACTATCGAACTGGCGGACAGAAATTTCGCGCACGATGCTCCGTGCCGCCGCATCGACCCCCACCAGACGGGTCCGTAACTCCAACTCGCGTCCGTCGCTCATACGTCGACGATCGCCCATTTCGGGCCATGAACCAGGCAACTTGAGATTCTCGGGAATCTGCCACGTCGTGTCCGAGTCCACGTCGTGCTTCCCTAAATGGTGATCCATAACGAGTGTTCCGCCTGATTCCAACTGCGAGTGGATACGTCGCAAACCTTCAAGATCAGTGGAGCGGTCACCACCGAGGCCAAATACGCCGCAAAGGACAACTGTGCGATACCGGCGCGGCAGGTCCAGTTCGTGCATTGCCTGCGTATAAAGGTTGACTGATAGCGCGTCGGCTTCCGCCTTAGCCGCACACCACGCGATCATGTCCGGGGAAACGTCGCTGCCATCAACATCTAAGCCCGACCGTAAGAATGGGAGAAGTAGGCGACCAGTTCCACAACCCGCATCCAAGGCAGGTTCGCCGCAACGTTCGATGACGTTTTGAAAAAATTCTACGTCGCTTCCGCCTTCGTTAAATTCTGCCCACCAGCGAGCGACCAGGCCGTAGTGCCAAGTTTGGATCTCATTGCACATTGTTCCATCGTAGGGCGGCCCTAGTAGATCCTCTGAATAGAAACGAAGCCGCATCGATGAACGAGATTCGCAGACACCGGCTGATGTTTCGAACTGATTGTGGCCAGAGTGCTACTAGTGGGTGCGCCGGCAGGACGTCACATGACTTGCCGCAGGATGAGCCCTAATAGATCTTTCCTACTAAGTCAGCTTCAACGATTGCTTTGCGAAGGTCCGACCACCCGTCGTCGCTTGCGCGAACCCACTTTGTCAAATGCTCCATCTTCATCATTTCTGCAATGTGCGGGTCATCTGGATTCATGGAGAGTAGGAGTTCAACGAACTGGTCGGACCGACTTTCACTCAGCGCAGGGCTGGATGTGAACGCGCAATGCGCATAGCTACGCGTTCGCCAAATGATTCGCACGGCGTCTTCCTCAAGGCCATGTCTGCGCATCAGAGGCTCCAACCAGGGTTCGAAAATAATTCCAGCGTCAGCCGACTGATTTACAACCGCCTCAAAGATGGTCCGGTCATCCACCCAGCGTTGCAGGTCGGAGTATTGAGTGGAGTCCAGTTCTATTAGCGAGCAGTCAGTTCTAATGTCGAGGCCTTCTTCAGCGAGTTGAGTTACAGGTAAAAGCCACAGTTCGCTGGATGTCTCCACGCCCGTTGCTAAACGCAGGCCTCGGAGATCATCGATCGTTTCGATTTCGCTGTCGCCACGGACAATCAGCAAACTTTGGACGTTCTCGTCCGTGTCGCGCATCGCCAATGTGCGGCAATCCGAGTTCTGTTCAAGTAGTTGCGCGTGGGCCATGGGCGCGTTCCAGGCGATGTCGATGTGTCCAGCAAGAAGTGCTGATGACATTGCGTCGTAGGTTGAGAAAAGGGCGTACTCGACAGGAAATCCGGCCTCTACGAAGTACTTGCGGATGGCGTTCCAAATCAAGACTGCTCTTTTGGGGTCTGCTGCAGTAGCTCCTAAAACCAAGGGTCCTTCAGAATTCGACATAGTTACGTCTTTCAAGTGGCTGCTGGAGCTAGTTCAGCACAGTTGCGCTCGCTGTCTCGTCAGCAGCGTCGAGGTCCGACCTCGCGCAGCGAACTTGACCTCACCGTGTCAAACCCTTAACCGATTAAAGCAACCAGCGATATGGCTCTGGTTTCTAACCGACGTCAACCAACTAGCGTTGAGGTTCATAGGTGGCCTTATCAATTAGCGCTAACACCTCGGACTCGGATTCGGTGTGAACTAGTCGATCTACCCATTCGTGGAACCGTTGTCCGCCAGCCTCGTTCCGACCGAACATGACAAAATCCTTTGCACCACTTTTGAGCCCACGTTGGAAAAGAAATCCCGTCGCATAATCCTCATCGCGTACAACCCGAATCAAAAACCGTTGTTCAGCTTCGATGGTGACCGCTTATGGGATCCATCACCCGAGGTCCTTGATCTCTAACAAATGCAATGCGTCCACCGTTACGTACAGTGGCGCTCCTGGGTTGATCCTGTAAGAGCGCCGGGTTTAAGACGGTTAGTGTCCGTTGTATGTCTCAGATCATGACCTCGACGACTGGATTGGAGTTCCTGCGGACTCCAGATGAACGGTTCGCGTCGCTGATCAACTGGCCGTTCGAACCTCGTTACGTGACGATCAGCGACGGGCTTCGTGTGCACTACGTGGACGAGGGAGCTGGGCCGACTGTTCTGTTACTCCACGGCGAGCCAACTTGGGGCTATCTGTACCGAAAAATGATTCCTGGGCTTGTCCGTTCGGGCTGCCGGGTAATTGCCCCTGATTTAGTGGGGTTCGGCCGGTCAGATAAGCCGAGCCTGCGTGATGACTACACCTACGGACGTCATCTTCGATGGTTGACCGAAACAATTGACGCTATCGAGAGCACATCACCGCTTGGCACAGTCACCATGTTTTGCCAGGACTGGGGTGGGTTAATCGGTCTCAGTCACATGGCCCGATACCCAGAAACCTATAGGGGCGTTGTCGTATCGAACACTGGCGTGCCACTTGGACGCGACATCCACATGACCGACGACGACGCGTTCGCGACATGGCGGCAATTCTCCCAAGACGTCACGCCGTTTCAGGCCTCCGTTTGTGTAGGTGGGAGCTTCTCTCCGCTTAACTCCGGAGGTTTTCAACTTACGGATGCAGAGCAGAAGGCCTATGACGCTCCCTTTCCCGAGGAGGTCTACGCAGCAGGGGCCCGCCAGTTTCCGTTACTCGTTCCTACTTCAGGCGTCCACCCGAGCGCTCCAATCTGTCAGGCAACGTGGTCACTGTTGACTCGATGCGAAGTGCCGCTTACCACGGCGTTTGGCTCCGATGACAAAGTCACCGGACCTTTGCAGGGGCTGATGTCCTCGAGCGTTCCCGGAGCAGCGGATCAACCCCACGTGGTCATCGAAAACGCTGGCCATTTCATTCAAGAGCATGAGCCGGAACAATGCGTTGACGTGATTCTGTCTCTACTGAAACGAACGAGTTAACTGCTCTTACATCAAGTGTTGAGTGAGGCACAAGACGCGTCGGATAGTGTCAAGCTCCCATTGGTGAGGCATGTGGGGTGTCCAATGAATGAACTTCAAGAGATTTTTGCTGCTCAAAACATGGAGCCGACTGCAGCGATTGAGGCCACCTGGCCGGTCGCTGTCTCGGCGTCAGATGTATGGGCGGCGATAAGCGAAAGCGGGAATCTCACCAACGTTCACCCCTTCTGCTCGACGAACGAAGTTGAACGATGGCCAGGTCCAGGAGGACGCGATCACGTCCGTTACTACAGCGGTGTGCACTACCAACGTGACGTACTCAATTGGAGCGAGGGAAGCGGTTACGACCTCATTGTCGGTCCACCACTCAATCCAACAGCGGCGGCCACTTGGTGGATTGCTCCGAGCTCCGCCACATCGTGCAAGTTTGGTATCAAAGTCATCTCCTACGTCCGCTCCGATGTCGATCCAATTGCACGCGAAAACTACGAAGAGAAGGTGATTCGTACGGCTATCCCTCCCTACCTTCATGGGGTTGTCCAAGGGGTAGCTCACTACGCTGAAACTGGGAATCCAGTGAAGCGCAACCAGTTCGGTGCCCACGACATCTACTCGCCTGAAGTTCAGACGCGCTGATGACCATTGAGCAGCACCCCAACGGCGTTCGTACTCGACCGGCAGAAGTGACCGATCAGTCCCGGGTTTTTGATCTGATCGAACAACTCACCGGCGAAGCGATTACTTCGAGATGGCAAACCGTCTATGAGTCGCATCTTCGACACGAACGCGGTGCCGTCGTCGTCGCCGAGAACGACGATGGAATTCTCGGTATTGCCACTGTGTCGTACAACATGACGATTCGATACGGCGGTGAATACTGCGAACTCGAAGAGTTGATTGTCGATGATTCAGCAAGGGGTTTAAACCTCGGGCGAATCCTGGTGCAACGAACTATTGACGATGCCCAGCTTCGCGGTTGCGCCGAGATTGGGCTCTATTTAGTGCCGTCCACCGAAGGGAACCGTGGTTTCTACGAAAAACTCGGGTTTGAGGTGATAGGCACCGAAATGCGTCAAACTTTGGAAACCAACTAGGTCCAATTAGCTTGCTTGCATAACAGCGTCATAGCGGTGGCTCGGTCGCGACGACTCCAAGGGTCTCCAACTCCGTCAATTCAGACTCAGATAAGCCTGCAAGATCGACAAGTATCGATTTATTGTTTTGTCCCAACAGCGCTGCTGGACGCATTGGCGGCCGCTCTGAAGCGGAAGAAAAATGGATTGGAAGGCAGGGAAGCCTTAAAGGACCGACTCTTGGCTGCTCGACCTCTTGAAAAGCTGATCGAGCATCGAGATGAACGTCACCGAGAACTCCTGGAATATTCAGCACTGGCGCAGCTGCGACCCCGACCTCCTGAAGCTTGGCGGCGAGGTCAATTTGATCGAAGTTGTGAGTCCAACTGGCGAGCTCAGCGTCGATGCTGTCATGAAGCATTAAACGTTCAGATCGGGTGAGACCGACCCAGGCAGTGGGTAGTTCGGCGATCTCGCATAGAACTTCCCAACAGCGCTCACTAGTGACCGAAATCGCGACCCACCGGTCAACCCCTTCGCAGGGATACACCCCTTGGGGAATGAAATCTTGGTCGCGGTTACCCATTAACGATGGTTCGTGGCCATCCATCTGCGCCTCAACGATCACATCGCCGATGATCGATATCGTCGCCTCAAATTGCGCTGCTTCTATGGTGACACCGCCGTTGAACGGCCGGTCCCAGAGGGCAATGAGAATTGCTGCAGCCGCGTGTAAACCTGCTATCGGATCTGGCCACGCGACCCCACATTTCCAAGGGTGTTCATCTCTGTAGCCAACTAATTGTGAGAGTCCGGCATGAGAATCGATGGTGGTGCCGTAGGCCACCCAATTCTCCGCTGGTCCAGACCGCCCATAACCGGGCATCGTCATATACACCAAATCAGGTTTTAGAGAATGGAGACGGTGTTCATCTAACCCAAGCTGGGGCATCACTCGGGGGCTGAAGTTCTCAATTAACACATCGGCGGTGGGGACCAATCGTTCAAACGTCGCTAACCCTTCAGCTCGACTCAGATCTAAGACAACGGACTCTTTGTTCAATCCGTATTTGATTAGATGACCATTCCGGTTCCATTGATCGGGACCTTGAATATTGTCCGGATGGAATCGTTGGGCAACAACCAAAGACTCAGGGATTTCACGGGGACCCCTTCCCCAAGGGGCCTCAACCTGTATGACTTGTGCTCCGAGTTCTGCGAGAACTCGAGCAGCAAGAGGTCCCGCCCAAACCTTTGAGAGGTCAAGCACTCGGATCCCCGCCAACGGTCCTCCCGTGGATTCTGAATCAGGCAAGGCGGAAGGCGTTCCACTTGTCGACGAAAATTGGAAAGGTGCACCTGGAACCGACCATCGCCCAGCTTTTCGCCAGAAATCCCGATGCTCTAACTGAGCATCGTCCAAAAGGCCCAGGATGGTATTCGCGGGAGCGGCCGGAATTTGAGCCGCTTGGAATAGTTCGCTGACATCGCCTGAATTTCGTTCGGACAACCATGGAGCCAGGTGTTCATCCAATAGTTCAGGAAATTCCTGGAAATCGGCAGGCGAACCGATCCGGGGATCGTCGAGAAGCCCGGAAAGCCCCGTTATCGCAAGAACGGTCTCAAGTTGCAGATCAGTGGGGGCTGACAGAGCAAGCCAACCATCAGCGCAGCGGTACATGCCATTGGGTTGACCATGTCCGGTCCAGCGGTTACCCATGCGGCGAAGAACGTCGTTCCCCAACTGGTAGCGAACAAAGCTCATCTGATGAAGGGCAATCAATACTTCGTGATGTGTCACCTCCACTGAATGAAGTCGGTCATTACGTTCTCTGTCGAATAGGGATGCCATCGCGCCAACAAACGCGAAGAGTCCGGCTGCGTACAAAGGGTGAGTAGGGGGACCCATCAGCGGTTCTCTGTCAGGGTCACCCGTCAGGTAGGTATGTCCGGAGTGCGCGTAAACGGTTGCAGATGTACCCGTCCACGCCGAATATGGGCCAAAGGAGCCATAGGGTGAAATGTCTACGATGATCGTCCGAGGGTCGGGTTCGACTAGAGATCCTGGTACTGCCCCGTGAGGATCGCTTCGAATGATGACGTCTACTTGCTCGAACGCAGCTTTATTGACGGACAATCGCCGGTCCTTGCCCTCATCAAGATAAGCGGATTGGCTTCGGGTTAATCGAGACTCGCCGACGGCCGTTACCTGAGCGCCGTTATCTGCGAAAAGTTTTGCGCAATAAGCACCGGCGATTGATCCGGCCAGCTCAAATACCTTCAGTTCCGCGAAGGGTTTCGCTGCGCTGGCCATCGGCCATAGCCTAGATTCGGTTGTTGTTCTCTGGAAATCGTGGCGTGTTGACCCTGCAGATTGGGGTGCATCAACTTGGTATATGAACAAGCAAGAGGCTGGTTTGTCGCTAACTGGGATCCGTCGATGTCGGTGGCTGCTTGGTGGCGGCTACTTGCCGAATCGGGATGGGGGTATCCGCATTGGCCGGTTAGCCGATTCGGTAAAGGCTTGACACATCAAGATCACCTGGAGGTTGAACGTGCCCGAACCTCCGCTGGAGCTTTCGGAGTTCCCAATGACGTAGGGGTGACACTGGTCGCTCCAACACTGATGCAGTACGGCAACGAACTACTCCTTGATCGTTACCTTGAAACCATCGCGACCGGCCAAGAAATGTGGTGCCAACTATTTAGTGAACCCGATGCCGGCTCAGATCTAGCTGGGTTGATGACTGTGGCTGAGAGAGATGGAGACCGTTGGATCATCAACGGTTCTAAAGTTTGGACAACAGGAGGTCACGCTTCTAGACGAGCAGTTCTCATGGCGCGAACCGACCCCAAAGCTGGCCGTCATACGGGTATCTCGTTTTTCGTTATCGATATGAAACAGCCAGGAGTTTCAGTATCACCACTCAAAGACATGACCGGAGACGAAGAGTTCAACCAAGTGTCGCTAACGAATGCCGAAGTAGACAACCACGACATAATCGGCGGGTTGGGCGACGGTTGGCGGGTCGCGATGACGATGCTCCAACATGAAAGAGATGCCGACGCTGTTGGCCACGACGGTGGGGGTGATGTAATCAACCAAGTTGATCTCGACGCTCCAGTTGGGGAGGTGCAGCGAAACCAGGAGAAGGGGGGTGCCACCTCAGGGTTCTTCTATGCGACGGGTTCCGTGAAAGACGACGTCACCTTCAGCCTTATCAAACAACTCGCATCTCCCGAAAACCCCGTCCTGAGAGATGCAGCTATCAAAGCAAAAATTCATCGAAGAGTCCTAGACCTTAACGCCCGCCGTGGACTGCATCCCTCGGTCGGTAAATTGCTTAATTCGGCCTTATGTCGAGAGCTTCGCGATCTTGGTTTCGTTTCTGGGCCAGCGTCACAGCTCGCAGATGATGACGCGATCGACGAAGGGCATTTTCTTAAATCAGCGCTTTTCGCGTCTGGAATGTCGATAGCTGGGGGTACCGACGAAATACAACGAAACATCATTGGTGAACGGGCACTGAATTTGCCTCGAGAACCCGCCGCAGAAACAAATAACGACCGTCGGGAGTCGTAGATCGGCCTCCCTCCCCAACTGGAGCACACTAGGTAATCATGACTTATTCACATAGCGAACTTTCCGACAGGCAAGAAATCGTTGACTTGTTGTCCGCTTACTGCCGCGCGATCGACGACAATCACCCAGAAGGCGTGGTGAGTCTTTTCACCGAAGATTGTTACCTCGATTACGGCGGACAGTTCCCGATCGTGGAGGGCCGAAAAGCGGCAACGAAGTTTTTCACTATTGGAACTGACCGCCTATATGCAAGGTCAGCGCATTTCGTTTCAAACGTCGAAGTGTCCTTCCCTACGAAAAATGAAGCCGTTGCCCTCTCCTATGTGAATGCCTGGCACGAATTTCATGAACACCAACCAGATGCTTGGATTTTTGGACGTTACACGGATGAGGTTTCGCGAGCGGATGACCGTTGGTTGATTCACAAGAGAACGTTTAGGACGATGGGTGACCACAACTGGGTCGGAGACATGTCCTATATCGACCGTATGGGACCCCATCGGTAATCGCGCCATGAGGAATTAATTCTGCGAAACAAGATGATGGCTGGGCCAATGAATCGGCCACACCAAGAGCGAACAAGCAGTAGGTATTTAGTTACGAAATTTCCGGTTCGCGGCGAGGCACCTGGTCGACCTTAATTTCAAGTCCACGGGCCCCAAACTGCTCTATTCTGCGCGAGGAGAAACGCCAGGCATTTTCCTCGAACGCGAATACGTCGACGTATCGACCCCAAAATTCGAAATCACTCCCGTCGAGCTTCCGATGCCAGGCGTGCACATATGACGTCGCTTTAGCACGAGCTGATGCAGTTCGTTCTATTCGAATATTGCTGACGTGGTGCGCCGTCGCGGTGAACAACCGCAGCAGTTTCGGTAATAGCGCTTGGATAGCTGGACGGCCTGTGACGGCCTGACCTTCGTCGAAAACAGCGTCTTGGCAGAACAATTCCGCCCACAACTCAATCTCACCACCATCTACGTACTCCGCGTAGTTGAGGATGGTGTCGGTGATAGCGGCGTATGCCTCCGCATCACTCATTTTTTCAGAGTCGGACATAGAACGAGGCTATTTCGTCCAAAGGACCACAACTTTTAATTTTCGTTTCCCACAATTTTATTAGTGAAGAACTTTGCTCAATGGAGCGGCCCTGTACTGGTTTCGTCTGTGCTTTTGGAGAAATCTTGGGGTTCAAGTTTTTCTCCTCATCAAGGATTGGTAGACGCTAGGCGTCCGGCAGAGCGGAGCGCCCCTCGATTCCTTTGCGGGTGCCTTCAAGAAAGGCCGCCCGAGCAGCGGAACCGCTTCCTTCCATATTTAATTGAAAAATAAAACCTTGTTCGAAACGCATGGCGTTTTCAACCTCGAACGCTTCGATGGCATCCATCGAGGCTTTGAGATGTCGGACCAGGTTGGGTGGCTTACTCGCGATGGTTTGAGCGATTTCTTGTGCTCGCGCATCAAGGTCTGCAATTGGCAACACCTCCGTGAGTGCTCCTCTGACCCATAAGTCTCGAGCGGTTATTGGCTCAGCTGTAAACATGAGGTGGCGTAACACTTGGGGTGGAAGCATTCGAAAACCCTGCGCTGCACCCCCGACGGTTCCGTTATCAACTTCTGTCCATTGAAATAGAGCGGCTTCGTTTGCTAGCGCGATATCGGCGCTGCCCACAAGCTCTATTCCGACTCCCAAGCAGTAATCGTGTACGACAACAATGACGGGGACAGAGCAGCGAGATATGGCTGTGCATGCTCTCGCCGACTCCAGACATTGACCCAGGATTCCTTCATGGCCGTCAAGTCGATCCATCTCTTTCAAGTCTCCGCCAGCGCTGAAGCCCTTTCCATGAGCAGAAATCACTATGACCCTGTCATCTTGGGTCACGTCCTCGATGGTGTCTGCAATGGAACAGAGATCTTCGATGGACGTAGCGTTGGCCGGCGGGTTAGACAAAACCAGCCGCACTACTCCTGGGGAGTCAGAGGGACGTTGAACTTCTAAGGTCACCGCGCTTCAGCGTAGTTGTTGACCAGCGCGCGTTCCTTCGTAGTTCGGTTGGTGGCTTCGAGAGCGGCGCGATTTGGGATCGGTCCAGGGAGTTAAACCTTTTTGACTAATCCTGGATGCAGAGTTCTAGAAGGTGTTGGTGACCTCGGCAAACTGGTGGGCCGCGTGCGGATAGCCCGCGACGGCTTTTATTACGCGACCTGAGTGCCCGGATATGGCGATGCCCAAATGCGCGGCAGCTATATGTTGAGGGTCTGCCATTCCTTCAGGAACCGAACCATCGAACACTCTGGTCATCGGGGTTGCGACGCCCCCAGGGCACACAGCATTAATGGTGATGCCCTTTCGCCTTAAGGAAGTTGTAGCTGCGCGAACTAGGCCAACTGCTGCCCATTTCGTCATACTGTAAACGGGGTCTGGCGACCACGGAATGAGCCCTGCGAGGCTCGCCGTCACGGTAATAGCTCCGCCACCCAACCGATCGAATACCGGCACGAGAGCATGTAGACCAAAAGCCACTCCGTCAACATTTACGCCTCGAGCCCGCATGTACAGATCAAGATCCCATTCTCCGGGATCGTCCGCCGTTCTCGAGAAATCGGCTGGATCCCTAAATTCGACTCCAGCGTTAAGAATTGCGATATCGAGTCGATCTAAATCAGCGACGGCCGAAGCCCAATCCTCAGGTGAGGTCACATCTAGAGGAATGAATCGCCCCCCTGTTTCCTCAGCTATTGCTCGTCCGTTGCTTCCATCAAGGTCGCATACAAGGACCTGGGCGCCATCAGCTGATGCTAGACGTGCAGTCGCGGCACCAATACCCGACGCGCCACCAGTGATTAAGACAACTTTCCCTGCAAGACCCCAGGTCTCAAGGTCCGGTAGCTCAAGCATTAGCGGGTCGGTAGAACTGGTCATCGCGCGATCCTAAGCTCAATTTCTTCTCGTAGCCGTTGATTAGTCGTAATGCCTGACTGCACGCATCTGGTCTCCGCTGATGGTGTTGTGTTCCAAGACAAGTTCGGTTACTTCATCGACCCATCCTAAATTTGTGATCAGTTGGGCCTTCACTTCGTCGTCCCATCTCTCCCGTGCACGCAGCACCACACGCGTGAGGTCTTCGATTTCCATGCCGAGGTCAACGTCGTAATAGATCTCGCTAGTGAGTCGTTCGTCAAGATGCGGACCTTGTAATCCAAATACGTTGCGAATAATGACGCTAATCATGTTCAAGTCGGTAGTGGCCCAGGCCAAGTTGTAGCTGCCGGTGACTCTTTCTTCGGCCAGAGCACCCGCCAAATATGACTTGATCCTGCGTGTGACCCAGTTCTCTATCTCACCAAATTGACGATCTGCGGGACCGTAACTTTGAAATTGCAGCTGTTGGAAAACGGTTTCTGGCATGGCTGGCCATCGACAGACTCCGAGATGTTGGTCGGTCCAACGGATCGTTAGACCGAGACATTCGAAGCCCATAATTTCACCCACCACACCGTGGCCAGCTACATGGGCGGCTGCTGCTCGATCCTGGTCCATGCGGTGATGGTAGACCTGAGTCATGTGCAGGGTGCCTCTAAAAGCACTCTTGTACCGGGTTTCTGCTGCGACTTTGACCTCGTACGCCTCCTACGCCAATTCGCCCGTATCCCCATTGAGTTGGCTATCTGCAACGGCCTGAACTCTGCACTGGACATACCGGTTCTTTCGATATTCGCGCGAGTGTTCGGGTCGAAGGGAGCAGGTGTTACACATGCCGATAAATTCGAGCAATGGTACATATGCCTACTAAACGTTTGCTAAGTTGATTTCATGTTGAATATGCCACCTGCATCGATCCCTCCGCGAGGAGTTAGTCGACGAAAATCAGTCGCCCGAGATGGATGGTTGACGCGGTTAGCGCGTCGTTTGGTTTTTCGGATGGAAGTTGGGACACTCCAGCGACCAGCAACCCTTTATCTGTCGTCATTCGACATGGTGCCCACCGGAAGCTGGGTCATTGTGACTGAAGAAAATCAAACCTCTGACTAGCTGCCACGGATTGAGTTGACGCCCAGTAGAAGGCACGAAGAAACACAGCTCCGCGACCGGTTGCAGGGTGTTTAAAGTCGTTACGGGATCAAGTTTCTTGTCGGCACGGAGCTGTCTTTGGAAATGGGGCCTGTTTCAAGTTGGCCCAGGTCTGGGTGGCAATAGCAACAGCGATCTCGAGTTAGACGAGTTGGGCAAGTGAAGGTGGTGGGGGAGGGCCTACCGAAACTTCCACGAAAGTTTCGAACTCACGGATCGTCCTCGAAACCCTTACGTAATTCCTTGTGGCCCCTTCCAAGGGGCGACAAGTCAACGCTGAGGACTCGTGGTGAAAGTCGTGCGGTAAGCGGGATGCCCCAGAGGCCGACGTCTCAGCTTCCGTGGCTCCTGCTTTCGCACTAAACGACTGAGTCTTGGCCCTTATTGGTGACCTATACGTTGTTGGAATTTGCCTTTGCGGTCCGCCATCTTCGCGCGGATGTTGTCTGCCTCGGCTTGGGTGATCTCGCCGGACTCGACTTTGTTGGCTAAGCGCTCTTGC
>Ga0209402_10000869_pt1 | contig 34896 bp, 24 predicted proteins | sample ArcticOcean_MG_C_3_FD_187437 | JGI IMG/M metagenome (GOLD analysis project Ga0209402, IMG submission 187437) | Marine microbial communities from western Arctic Ocean - ArcticOcean_MG_CB8_126 (SPAdes) (version 2) | ecosystem: Environmental > Aquatic > Marine > Oceanic | place: Arctic Ocean... | reverse complement strand
GGCATCGAATACTCAGTCGCGTCGATCACACCACGCTCCAGGGCCGGATAAATGTCGGCACCGGCGAGCAGCTGAGTGGACACGCCGATCTTCGACATGACCTTGGCGCCCAGGCCGAAGAAACGCATCTTCATGCCTTTGAGCTGCTTAAGATCGGTAATTGGCTCTTTGAACCAACCCGAGGTCTCGGCACCATGCGAGAAGGCGTCGACCGCATAAAGGTCATGCTTGGCATAGACCCGATCCCGGATCGCGTTTCCGCCGCCAAACCACTTCCAGGCCATAAACTCGGAAATCGCTGGGCCGAAAGGCACCGTCGTCATGAACGACAGACCCGGATACCGACCGGCATGGTAGCCAGGCGTGGTCCAAGCCGACTCGATCGAGCCCTTAGAAGCCGCGTCAAACGTCTCGAGAGCCGGAACCAACGCGCCTGGATCGAAAAATTTGATGGTGAACTTACCAGCGGACATCGTGTTGACACTGTTAACAAAACGCACCCCGGACTCACCGGCGTTAGGCACCTGGGTGCCCCAAGCGCTCTGCATCTTCCATTTAACTTTTTTCGCCGCAATCGCATCGCCGGCAGCGGCAAACGCCACTGCGCCAACGACTGTGCCAATGGCCAATGTTTTGAAAGCTGTTACTGACTTCATTATCGTCCTCCCATCCACGCGTCCGCACAACGACGACCGTGCACGCAGGCGTGTCTAACTTAACATTAGCGAATCTCCACACAATACACAATTCTAGTTTGACTCGGACTTTAAGGTCGCTCAGCGGTAGGATTTAAGACTAAGTCCCCTCCGCCTTAATGACCTTGGCGTCCGCCTTGGACCAATATTGCTGTCCTGGCCAATATCGGTGGTGCGATTCGGGATAATCGCCACACGAAATCGACGAAAATCGTCTTGAAAAACCGCGCAATGCTTTGGAATTTTGTTCCGTTTCACCTCTCGTTGCGCCGCCCCGAGGGCGTGATATAATCGACAGATGCATAGCCAAGCGAGGGACCGCCCGTGACCGACCAACCTGAAATTATGATCGTCAACGGCCCGAACCTGAACATGCTCGGGACCCGCGAGCCTCACATATATGGGCACGAGTCACTGGCCGATGTCGAAGCCATGTGTAATGAACGGGCCGCCATCCTTGGTGTGGCGATCGATTTTCGGCAATCGAATTTCGAGGGTGAATTAGTTACGATGATCCAAAGCGCGCGCGGCGCGGCGGCCGGCATCATCATCAATCCAGCCGGTTATACGCATACTTCGGTGGCAATTCTGGATGCCTTACGGTTGACCGAACTTCCGGTGATTGAGTTGCACTTGTCGAACCCGCACACCCGTGAGGATTTTCGGCATCGGTCCTACGTGTCGGCAACGGCCCGTGGTATCATCTGCGGATTCGGATCACACGGCTATGTGCTGGCCGTGGACGCGATGGCCCGGGTCATCGACGCTGCCTGACCAACCCGCTTAAGGAGGCTCAAGGTGGCTCAAGACGTTGACAGTCAGTTGGTCCATAAACTCGCCAAATTGCTCGAGGAAACCGGCCTTGGCGAGATCGAATACGCGACCGACACCTGGAGAATCCGTGTCGCCCGCCCTGCGGCGGCGGTAACCACCCTTGCTGCACCGCCAGCACCGCCAGCCACCCAGGCCATCGCCGAGGCGGGGCCCGCCGTCGACCATGCCGGCGCATTGAAATCACCAATGGTCGGGACGGCCTATCTGGCGCCGGACCCACAATCCCCGCCTTTCGTATCGGTTGGGTCCAGTGTTGTCGAAGGCGACACCGTGATGATCATCGAGGCGATGAAGGTGATGAACGCGATCCCGGCGCACCGGTCGGGAATGATCAAGGAAATCACGGTCACCAGTGGCCAACCCACCGAGTTCGGCCAGGTCCTTATGGTAATCGAATGAGCGCCGTCTCAGCAGCGTCGGGCGGTTTCTGGGTCCTTGCCACTCGAATGGTCAGCTAGGTATGTTCGAAAAGATCCTGATCGCAAATCGCGGCGATATCGCGCTCAGGATTCATCGCGCCTGCCGCGAGATGGGGATCAAGACGGTCGCGGTTCACTCGACGGCAGATGCCGGCGCCATGCATGTCAGGCTCGCGGATGAAAGCGTGTGCATCGGCCCTCCGGCGTCGCGCGACAGTTATCTGAATGTCCCCGCGATCCTTTCCGCCGCGATGATCACCGGCGCCGACGCAATCCATCCGGGTGTCGGCTTTTTGTCCGAGAATGCAGACTTCGCCGAAATCGTCGCGGCACACGGCTTCACCTTTATCGGCCCCAGACCCGAGCATATCCGTACAATGGGCGACAAAATCGCGGCCAAACGCGCGGCGATTGAACTTGGCATCCCCTGCGTCCCCGGGTCGGCCGGCGCTGTTTCCTCGGCCGAGGACGCGATGGGAATAGCTCAGGAGATTGGTTTTCCGGTGCTAATCAAGGCATCCGCCGGCGGTGGCGGGCGCGGCATGAAGATCGCGCTTTCGATAGACGAGCTGGGACAAGCGATCTCGATGGCGCAATCGGAGGCCGAGGCGGCGTTTGGGTCGGGTGAGGTCTATATTGAGCGCTATCTCGGCCGCCCGCGTCATATCGAAGTGCAGATCCTGGGTGATAGCCACGGCAATGTCGTACATCTCGGCGAACGCGATTGCTCATTGCAACGCCGGCATCAGAAAATACTGGAAGAAACCCCCTCCCCGGCGCTGAATGCCGCGGCACGCGAGGAAATCGCTGAGATCGCCGCGAGCGCCATGCGCAGGCTCGGCTATGAGAGCCTGGGAACCATCGAATTCCTCTATGAGGACGGCGCGTTTTTCTTCATTGAGATGAACACCCGATTGCAGGTCGAGCACCCGATTACAGAAATGGTCACCGGCATCGATTTGGTGCGCGAGCAGATCCAGGTCGCCTCGGGGGCGCCGATCGGCTTCTTGCAAGCCGACATAGTCTTCAACGGCCATTCGATCGAGTGCCGGGTCAACGCCGAGGATCCGGTCTCGTTCCGCCCCTCACCCGGACGCATCACGGATTACCACGCGCCGGGGGGGCTCGGCGTTCGCGTCGACTCGGCGCTCTATGCCGGATATGAGGTGCCGCCATATTATGACAGCCTGGTCGCCAAGCTGGTGGTGCACGGGACAAACCGAAATGAATGCCTGCTGCGACTGCGACGGGCACTCGACGAATTCGTTATCGGCGGTATTGACACCACGGTCCCGCTGCACCAGCAACTGACGAAAGTGCCGGACTTCATCAACGGTGACTACGATATCCACTGGCTAGAAAACGTGTTTCTCACGCGCTGACCAAGCCCCCGCTTGACATCCCAACACAGACGATCGACCGCCGGAGAGACTATCCAGAGTGACCGAACTAAAACCGGAGCAGCTATTGCAGGCCTATGCGATCGGCGTTTTTCCGATGGCCGAGAGCCGAAACGATCTGCGGATGTTCTTCGTTGATCCGGATAAACGCGGTGTTATCTCTCTTGATCACATTCACATTTCCAGAAGCCTGCGCAAGGCAGTGCGCCGGAGCGCCTTCGATGTGCGTTGCAACACCGCTTTCGAGGCCGTCCTGGACAGTTGTGCGGAAGTTACCGGGGACCGACCGGATACCTGGATCAACCCGCAAATTCGCCGACTTTATCTGGAGTTGGCGGCGCAAGGACGGTGTCACAGTGTGGAGGTTTGGTCGGGAGATGCGCTGGTTGGTGGTCTATACGGGGTCGCACTTGGCGGCGCATTTTTCGGCGAAAGCATGTTCAGCCGAGTGACAAACGCCAGCAAAATCGCGATGGTGCATCTGGTGGCGCGGTTGCGGGCCGGCGGGTTCAGCTTACTCGATTGCCAATTCATCACCGATCACCTGCGGCAGTTTGGGGCTGAGGAAATATCGCGGGCCGCCTACCACACGTTGCTTGAAGACGCATTACGCCGGCCAGCGACTTTCTATTCCTTACCCGACGAGGGCGACGCCTTGGTCTCGTCGCTTTTGCAGTCAAGCAGCCAAACGTCATAGACCGGGTGCTCAAGCGCGTTCAGCGCCGGGCTCGACGCAAACATCCATCCCGAGAACAACGCCACCGGCGGCTCACCTGGTTTCTGGTCGGAAATTTCAAGGAACGCCGCACTTTCCGGCGGTTCCGTCGGCGGTCGCTTTCGGCAAGCCCGAACGGTGATCCTCAAAGTTCCGTAACGACCGGTATCCTCAACCCCGACCGCCAGGACCGAGACCCGCGCAGTAATTTTATCGAGCCCCTGAAGAATGGCGATCGGCATTATTAACCACGGGTCCGACCGTCGCAGAATGCTTTGCGCGCCGGCCTGCTGGGGCAACAGGAACAAAAAAATAGCAGCTAGAAAAACGCGAACCGCCGCAACCAGGACAGACTCGGCAATGGGAAAAGCAACCATCGCGGAAGCGGGCCCGCCGGACAAACCGCGTTGACGATCGAGCCGCCTCATCAACGTCTACTTGGTCCCGCCGTCACCGGCTTTTTCGACGGAAAAGATGAAGCGGCCGAGCAATTGCACGATGTCTACCGAGTCCTGGGTGTATTCGATGCTTTCCCCTGGCCGGATCATTTCCGGAGAACCACCGGGAACTAACTCAATGTAATTGCCGCCCAGCAGTCCCTCACTGGCGATCGAGGCGGTGGTATCCTCGGTGAATTGGTAGGCATCGTCCAAGGTCAAGGTGACGATCGCCCGGAACGTCTGCGGATCAAGCGTGAGGTCGGTGACGGATCCGACGTTTATACCGCTGACCCGAACATCGCTGCCAATCTTCACCCCACCGATCTTGTTAAACGGGGCCTTGATCTCGTATCCGGTGCTGGCCCGCAGATTGGCTGCGCTATAGGCTAGCACAAGGAACATCACCGCGACCACAAGGACCACGGCCCCCATCAGCGTTTCGATCATATTGCGTTGCATGATTGCCGTCCGTTCGTCCTGAGACCGGTCCGCCGATTTGACCACCCCAGGAGAAAGTCACGCCCGGGATGGAAAGCCAAGATCGCTCAAGCGGGCGGCGATCAAGCAGGCGTCCAGGGCTCGTAATCACCAGTGGCGTGGTCACGCTTGCCGCCACGCAGGATATGGCCCGGGGGTCGGTAGGCATAGCGTGTCCCGGTAAGATTTGGCAGATGATCCTTTTGCCATTCAAAACGCTGCGGATCATCAACGCCCGGCACGTCGTTGACGCTGTAATGGAGCCAACCATGCCATTCCGCCGGCACCTTCGACGCCTCGACCATACCCTTATACAGCACCCAACGTGGATGCCGACCGTCACGCCGAGTCCGTGACTTGTGCTCGTAGTACCGATTACCAAAGGAGTCAGTGCCGACTTGCCGGCCATTCATCCACGTGTAAAGAAGCGTTCCGACGCTCATCAACCCGATCCTGCGCCCATTCCAAAGAGGCCTGACTATGCCATCCGATCACGGTGACGTCCAGTCACCGAACACATCCGATGAGCACCCCCTCAAGAGCCGCGCGCTAAAGCCCGCAGGGGAGTTGACTGGTTTCGTCCTGCTCGGCGTAACGGCGCTGTTCTTCGGCGCTGCACCGACCTTCGCCAAGGTGGCCTTCGATGGTGGAATCGACGCTTTATCCCTGCAGGTGTTTCGCTTCACCATCACTTTCGCCGCCGTGCTTTTGATGGTGTTGGTCGATCGTCACCTGCCACGGATCAAGCGCCGACATCTGCTGCGCTTGCTGATGCTGGCGATCTGCACGGCAGTATCGTCATTCTGCTATATGACCGCAGTCCGCCATGTATCCGTCGCGGTGGCCAGCCTGACCTTCTTCACCTTTCCCCTGATGGTCGGGTTGATGTCGCATTTTCTGGGAACGGACCGGCTCGGATGGCGAAAATCTTTGGCGATCATCGTCGCTTTCGCCGGGCTTTGCCTGGTGCTTGGCGGCGACCTGGAGTTGAATTGGCGCGGCGTTTCCTTGGCTTTTATCGCCGGCAGCACGGTGGCGATATCCTTCGTCCTGTCCCGCTCCCTGACACGGGAATTGCCATCTCTGACAATCTCCGCCTTTGCGACCGGGGTACCCTGCATACTCTATCTGGTCGTTGGCCTCATCAAGGCGACGCTGACGTTTCCCGACAACACCGCCGGCACGATCGGGGTCCTCGGCAACGCGCTCTGTTATGCGATCGGCCTGGTTTGCCTCTATGGCTCGATCGCTCGGCTTGGGGCGCTACGAACCGCCATCCTGATCAACGTCGAACCCCTGGTTAGTGTCGCCGCAGCGTTCCTGATCCTCGGCCAAACCATAGGCTTGCTACAAATGGCCGGGGCGCTGATCGTCATCCTGGGTATATTTTTGATAACCACGGACCCTGAATCCAGGTCGAACGCGAAACAAAGTGGCTGATCCGCAACAGGTCAGCTGCTATATGTAGCGAAAGCAAGATTGTCGCACACAAAATATATTGCATGGGCGCGGAGAGACCGGCATGATTGCAGCTTGGTCTCTTGGAATGGACCTCTTGAATCCCCGCCAGATAGATTCACAAGAAACATGGTGAGACCCGGCGGCTCTCGAAGAGCATTAGCGGCATCTTGAATAGAAAAGACCCGCCCACCTTATACGGGTGGCGCGGACAACTTGGTCATTGATTTTATTTTTATCAATTTTACCTGTTCTCTTTATGTTCCATATATTATTCTTTCGAATATAATTTTAGCACTTAACGAATATTTCACTTGCCTCGAAACCACCATATTCGGTACCCTCTCTCTTCTGGACCACAACATGCAGTCCAGCATCAGAAGCACATAGTCATTGACGATGGGCAAGGGGAGTCCAGATGAGAATCGAACGCCGATTCACGACAAAAGAAGGTGGCCCTTACGCGGACATTCCTTTCCGGACGGGCACTAGTGAGATCCGCAACCCCGACGGGTCCGTTGTTTTCAAGAATGATGCCGTCGAGGTCCCGGCCGATTGGTCGCAGGTCGCCTCCGACATCATCGCCCAGAAATACTTTCGCAAGGCTGGAATCCCGGCGCTGGCCAACCTGGTCGAGGAGTCGGACGTCCCCTCCTGGCTCTGGCGCAAGGCTGCTGATAAAGCCGCTTTGAAGAAGTTACCTAAGGCCCAGCGCACGGTCGGCGAGACCAGCGCCAAGCAGGTCTTCCACCGGTTGGCCGGCACCTGGACCTATTGGGGCTGGAAGGGCGGCTATTTCGATTCCGAAGGTGATGCCAAGGCCTATTACGACGAGATGTCCTATATGTTGTGCCAACAGATGGCGGCGCCGAACTCGCCCCAGTGGTTCAATACTGGCCTGCATTGGGCCTATGGCGTCGACGGACCGGCGCAAGGCCACCATTACGTGGACTACCAGACCGGCAAACTGACCCCCTCCAAGTCAGCATACGAACACCCCCAACCGCATGCCTGCTTCATCCAAGGCGTGAAGGACGATCTGGTGAACGAGGGCGGCATCATGGACTTGTGGGTTCGCGAGGCCCGGTTGTTCAAATACGGTTCCGGCACCGGCTCGAACTTTTCCAAGCTGCGCGGCTCGGGCGAGTCGCTTTCCGGTGGTGGCAGATCCTCCGGCTTGATGAGCTTCCTTAAAATCGGTGACCGCGCTGCCGGCGCCATCAAATCAGGTGGTACCACGCGCAGGGCTGCCAAGATGGTCACGGTCGACATTGATCACCCTGATATTGCCCAGTACATCGACTGGAAGGTGATTGAGGAGCAGAAGGTCGCGGCGCTGGTCGCCGGCTCGAAGCTCGCCAGCCTACACATGAACGAAGTGATGCGCGCCTGCACCGAATGGGATGGCGCCGCCGACAGCGATTCTCGCTTTGATCCGAAGCAGAACCGAACCTTGAAGAAGGCGATCATCGCCGCTCGCAAGTCCATGATTCCGGAGAACTACGTCCAGCGGGTCATCCAATTCGCCCAACAGGGCTATAACGAGATTGAGTTCAAGACCTACGACACCGACTGGGATTCCGAAGCGTATCTCACGGTTTCCGGCCAAAACTCGAACAATTCGGTCCGGGTCAGCAACGAATTCCTTGCGGCGGTCGAAAATGGTGAGAGCTGGGCGCTGATCGGCCGGACGAACGGCGAAGTCTGTGAGACCGTCGATGCCCGCGAGCTTTGGGACAAGATCTCCTACGCCGCCTGGGCCTGCGCCGATCCGGGACTGCAATACGATACCACGATCAACGAATGGCACACGTGCCCAGCAGGGGGGCGGATAGATGCGTCGAATCCCTGCTCGGAATATATGTTCCTTGACGATACCGCCTGCAATCTGGCGTCGCTCAATCTGATGAAGTTCCGGCTAGAGAACGGCAGCTTTGATATCGAGAGCTACGAGCACGCCGTGCGGTTGTGGACGATCACTCTCGAGATCGCCGTTATGATGGCGCAGTTCCCCTCGAAGGAAATCGCCCGGTTGTCGTTTGATTACCGTACCCTCGGGCTTGGCTACGCCAATATCGGCGGCCTTCTGATGGCCGCCGGCCATGGCTATGACAGTGATGAGGGCCGGGAGATCTGCGGCGCGATCACCGCCATCATGACCGGCGTCGCCTATGCCACATCGGCTGAGATGGCCGGTGAGCTCGGCGCCTTCCGCTGCTATGAAGACAATGCCGAGTACATGCTGCGGGTAATCCGCAATCACCAGCGCGCGGCACATGGCGAGGTCACGGGCTATGACGGCCTGACAATATCGCCAGTACCACTCAATCAGCGGAACTGTCCGGATATCGCTTTGTCACAGGCGGCGCGGCGCGCCTGGGATCAGGCTCTGGCGCTGGGCGAGAAGCACGGCTATCGCAACGCCCAAACCACGGTGATCGCACCTACGGGCACGATCGGCCTGGTGATGGATTGCGACACCACCGGCATCGAACCTGATTTCGCCATCGTCAAGTTCAAAAAACTGGCCGGCGGCGGCTATTTCAAGATCATCAACCAAGTGGTGCCCGAGGCCCTACAGCTGCTCGGCTATGAAGAAGAACAGATCGGTGAGATCACCCGCTATGCGGTTGGCCATGGCACATTGGCCGGCTCGCCGACCATTGGTCACGCCGCACTGGCCGCTAAAGGGTTCCCAGAAGCAGAGATCGCGATGCTGGAGGCGGCAATGCCTAATGCCTTCGACATCAAGTTCACCTTCAACAAATGGACCCTTGGTCAGGCCTTTTGCACCGAGACGCTTGGCTTCACGGATGCTCAGCTGAACGACATCTCCTTTGATATGCTGAGCGAACTTGGCTTCACGAAGAAAGAGGTCGAACTCGCGAACACCTATGTTTGCGGAGCGATGACCATGGAAGGTGCGCCCCATCTAAAAGACCAGCATCTTCCGGTCTTCGATTGCGCCAACATCTGTGGACGGATCGGCACCCGGTTCCTGTCAGCCGAGAGTCATATCCGTATGATGGCGGCGGCTCAGCCGTTTATCTCCGGAGCTATTTCCAAGACCATCAACATGCCGAACAGTGCGACAGTCAACGATTGCGCCAACGCCTACATGCTGTCCTGGCAGCTGGGGATCAAGGCCAACGCGCTTTATCGTGACGGCTCGAAGCTTAGCCAACCCCTGGCGTCCAGCCTGATCGAGGACGATGAGGATCTGGACGACTTCATGGACGCGCCGATCGCCGTCAAGGCGCCGATCGTAGCCGAGCGGATTATCGAGCGGGTGGTCGAAAAAGTCGTCGAGCGTGGCCGCGAGGCCAAGCGGGACCGCTTGCCGCATCGCCGCAAGGGTTATACGCAAAAGGCCAATGTCGGCGGTCACAAGGTCTATCTAAGGACCGGCGAATACGAGGATGGCACACTCGGCGAGATTTTCATCGACATGCACAAGGAGGGCGCCGCTTTTCGCTCCTTGATGAACAGCTTTGCCATAGCGGTATCGATTGGCCTGCAATACGGGGTGCCGTTGGAGGAATATGTCGACTCCTTCACCTTCACCCGGTTTGAGCCGTCCGGCTTAGTTACCGGTAATGATGCGATCAAGATGGCGACCTCGATCCTCGACTATCTGTTCCGCGAGGTGGCGATCTCCTATCTCGACCGTCACGACCTCAGCCACGCCGACAAGGACGACCTGATGCCCGACACCATCGGTGATGGCGACGAGGAGTACGGCGCCATGGAAAAACTCAGGGAGATGGCCAGCCGTGGCTATGTCCGGAATAACCTGGTGGTTCTGCAGGGTGGCGCTAACAAGGCAACCGGCACCGACGGCGTCGCCCGGGTAGTTGCCTCCACTGTTGCAACGGTAGTGAGCGAAAGCGCTGTCACCTCTGGCGAGGTTAAGGCGGCGCGCGGCAGCAGTCTTGCCGGCAGCGGCCTACAAACATCGACGTCGAACGGCGCCGCCAACCCGGTCGACGTCAGCGAAGCGGTGATGGAGCAGGTCGACACCAAGTTGGTGCAAATCCGCGAAGCCAAGATCAAAGGCTATGAGGGCGAAGCCTGCGAGGAATGTGGCAACTTCACCCTGGTGCGTAATGGCACCTGCATGAAGTGCAACACCTGCGGCGGCACCAGCGGCTGTAGCTAAGCCTCAATGCCCCGCCAAAATCGCATCGGAAACCTTCTCCGCGGTCATCAGCACCGGGAAGTTGGTGTTGGCGGAGGGCACCACCGGGAACACGGAGGCGTCGCAGACCCGCAGGCCCTCGACCCCCTTGACCCGGCCGGCGGTATCGACGACCGACATCGGGTCGTCGTTGCGGCCCATGCGGCAAGAACATGAAGCGTGCCAGACACCGACGGCGCCCTTGCGCACGAATTCCTCCATTTTTTCCTCGCTCTCCAACACATCCTGCATCGTGTAGGCATCAACGACGAATTTATCCATCAGGAATTTGCGCAACGGTTTTGGGCCATCGAGCAATTTGGCGGCAAGACCGGTAAACAGCTGGTTGATGGTGGTCTTGGTGCCAAACTGGCGCACCTTGTCGCCCCAAACCGCCGGAAATGCGGCGCTGGAGACCTTCGCCATCTTGGGGTGCTCGTGCAGCTTGGCCATCAGGCGAACCCCATCCATCAGGCGATCGAGGTCCCGCTTGTCGGAGAGAAGGTTGAAATCGACGCTCGGCTCGTCACGCCAATTCGGGCTGTTCAGCTTAACCTCACCGGTTTCCGAATAGGTTTTGTTGACGAAAATGATCATCGAGCCGAATTGTTTTCCAACATCGTGCCAGAAGGATTTACTGGCCCCAGCGACGAACATGTCGCCTTGCCGGGCATTCTCGATTTGCGAGGTGTAGCGCAAACCAACCATCAAATGGCGGCGGGTATAATCACCCATCCGGGCAAAAGGCTCCAGGAACGCGGCGACGGCGATCGAGGGATGATCCATCAAACGCTGACCAACACCGGGCAGATTGTTGCGGATCTCTATGCCCATCTCGTGCAAATGTCCGGCCGGACCGATACCGGCCCGCATCAGATGTGCCGGGGAGTGGATAGCACCCGAAGACAGGATCACCTCGTTGGCGCGGAACTCGATTTCCTTGCCCTCGACCCTGGCTTTCACGCCGACACATTTCGAGCCCTCGAAAAGCAACTCAGTGACCTGGGTAAAGGTGGAGATATGCAGGTTGTCGCGCATCCGGGTGCCAGGATCGAGATACCCAATCGCCGCCGAGACCCGCCGCTCGAAGGCGTTGGAGATGGTGATCGGGAAATGGCCGTCGACAAACTCGCCATTCTGGTCGGGGATATAGTCGAAGCCCATTTCCTTATAGACCTCGGAAATCGCCTTGGCGTGCTCACTCCACAGGTCCGGGAAAATCCGCCGGACGGGAATGCGGCCCTCCTTGCCGTGCAATGGTCCCTCAAAATCCATATCCCGCTCGACCTTCTTAAAATAGGGTAGCACGCTATCCCAGTTCCAGCCGTCAGCGCCCCGCTCCTCCCATTCATCGTAATCGCTCGGCGCCCCGCGGTTGGCCATCTGGCCGTTGATCGAAGACCCGCCCCCGAGGATCCGCGCTTGCTCGTAAACCCGGGCCGGCGGGCGCTTTGCCTCGGGATTATTATGCGAGATCACCTCGGTGGTGACCCGAAGATCGGTCCAGGTGAAATTCGGGTTGAGATAGGCAAGGCCGGGATAGCTATCGAGAACCTCTTCCGGCACCTTGCCATGCGGGGTGTCCTGCCCGGCCTCGCATAGCAGCACCTGGTTCGAGCTTTTCGCCGACAGTCGATTGGCGAGCACGGACCCGGCGGAACCGCCACCAACGATGATATAATCGTAAATCATTGTCTTCCCCCACGGCCGCTGTTACACGGCGATTCTTCATTTGGCCTTTTGGCGCCACGCCCGCAACCCCGCCGCATGCATGAGCGGCCACACCGCCTCACGAAAATAAGCAAGGTCCGGTAGAAAATCGTAGAAATTGATCTGCACCCCGTCAACGCCGGCTGCTTTCAACCGCACCATCCAGTCGACGATCCGTTGCGGCGAACCAACGAGGTGAACATTGCCGCCGATCGCCCAATTTTCCAGGCTATGGCCCTTCCAAGAAGACTGGTCACCGCCCATGAAGTCCGCGACGAAATTACCCACCGCCTGCTTATCGCGCTCAGCCAGGATGCGGTCGCGCCATTCCCAGGCTTCTTTGTCCGTCGGTCGGCAGATCACATGCGGATTGATCATCACTCGAATATCGCGCCCCTTGGCCTGGGCGCTTTGCTTAATCCGGGCGATATGATCCGGCAGTGATTCACAAGCTTTTTCAGGGTCAGCGCCGGTCGGCGATGTCGAAAAGATCAGATCCGAATGGCTGGTCGCGTAGTCAAGTCCGGCGCCCGAGGATGCGGCATTGACCAGCACTGGTAGGCCGTTCACTGGCTTCGGCGCGACAAAGGCTTTCTCGGTCGACCACCACCGGCCTTCGAAATCCAGATCTTCGTCGCTGGTCCACAATTGCTTCAAAAGCTCGGTGAACTCCGCCGCCCTGGCATAGCGTTCTTCCCGCTCAATTTTCGGCAAGCCGAACATCCGTGGCTCCTTGTCCTTATAGCCAGTGACCACGTTGATGCCCCAGCGCCCACGAGCGATATGGTCGATCACCGCGCCATATTTGGCAATATGCAAGGGGTGCCAACCGTAGAGGATATGCACGGTAGAGATCAGCAATATGTTGCGGGTGAGTGGCGCCAGACCGGCCGAGGCGATGAACGGATCCAACGTGTTCTCGCGAAATTTTATATCGCCGCCGTAGCCGCCCTTGCCCAGCCATTGAGCCAACGCGAAGACCAGATCAAAGCCCATCTCTTCGGCCTGGATCGCGCATTCCGCGTTATAGGCGAAACTCCAGTCGGTTCCGCGCGGCGCTTTGGACGGCGACCAGGCGCCCTGCTGGTGCGGCAGGAACAGGCCAACCATCAGGGGCTGACGCAAGGCGCGCTCGAACGACGTCAAGCCGTCGATAGCGGCCAAATCCGGGGCCGTGCTGATGCGTGGTGCCAGGGTGTTCATGCCGCTCAACTCCGCGAAAGCGTCAGGAACCCCTATCTTCCGCACCGCCCTATCCTGCGGCAAGACCCGAGACGGGTGCATCACCGTTGGATAGCCCGGCATTCGGCACTATCATCTACCCGAATGACCGCCAAATTTCTAGCGAACGACCGACGGAACGGTGCCCTCAGATGACCTTGCTCCGACAGCTACTAATCATGGGGCTGATCGCCGCCGTCGCCGCTGGAGCCTGGACTTATCTCGGACCGGTCCTGCCCCCCCCCGAGGTTGGCGTCGGCAAGCGTGACGGCAAGAAGCAACCGGCGATCGTGGTCGTGCAAGAGGTCGCCAGCGCCCATGAAACAATTCGCGTTCGGGTCGTCGGCACCGCCCGCGCGCTCCGCTCGGCGACACTGCATTCGGCAGCAGCGGGCGAGATCATCCGGGTCAATTTCACCGCCGACCAGCAAGTCACCGGCGGCACTGTCCTTCTGGAACTCGATAGCGAGGCCGAACAACTTGCTGTCGATCTGGCCCGGATCAGACTCGATGAGAACCGCCGGACCTTTGAGAGGTTGCGCCGGCTGAAATCCAGTGGCGCGGTCGCAAACTCCACCCACGACGACGCGCAAAGCGCCCTGGAAGCCGCCCGTATCGAATTGAAGCGGGCCGAGGTGATCCTCGCCGACCGACACGTGGTGGCCCCGTTTAGCGGGCGCATCGGGCTGGCCGAGCTTGATGTCGGGGACCGGGTGGATACGGACAGTGCAATCGCCTCGCTTGACCAGCGCGAGGCCCTGCTGGTGCGCTTTGAGGTGCCCGAGGTGCTGCTCGGCCGCATCGCCAAAGGCGACAAGGTTCGGGTAACCCCCTGGTCGGATCGCACCATTGTCACCGAGGGGTCGGTCTTTGATATCGGCAGCCGGATCAACGAGCAGACTCGAACTTTTCTGGTGCGCGCCCGGATTGCCAATCCAAACGATACGCTGCGACCCGGCATGAGTTTTCGAGTAGCCTCTGACGTCATTGGCCAAGTCTATCCAATGGTCCCGGAAATTGCCGTGCAATGGGGCGGCGACGGCTCTTTCCTTTGGCTGATCCGCGACGGCAGGGCGCGTCATGTAGAGGCGACGATCGTGCAGCGTCAGGAGGCCGACATTCTGGTTGATGCCACAATTCTGCCCGGCGATCTGGTGGTCGTCGAGGGTTTCCACCGAATGCGCGACGGCCGGGAGGTTTCTTACGCCAAAACCGTGCTTGGCGCCAAAGTAAAGGCAAAGACCGGATCATGAGCGAGCAACGGAACGATCTGGCATCACTCAGCGTCCGCCGGCCGCTGCTGGTGCTGGTGCTGAGCTTGCTGATCGCCCTGGCCGGGCTTGCCGCGTTGGCCGCAGTCGAGGTGCGGGAACTCCCGAACATCGACCGACCGATTGTCACCGTGCGCGGAATCTACCAGGGCGCCTCGCCAGAAACCATGGACGCCGCGGTAACCAGTCTGGTCGAAGGGGCCGTTGCCCGGGTTAATGGGGTGAAAGAAATTCGCTCCTCTAGCGAGGAGAATAATTTCCGCATGCGGGCCGAGTTCTCGCCCAGCACGAGTCTGGACATCGCGGCGGCCGATGTTCGCGAGGCGGTCAGTCGGGTCGAGCAACGGCTCCCAGCCGAGGTCGAGCAATTAACCGTGGTCAAGGCCGACGTAGATTCCAGCCCGATCATGCAGCTCGCCGTTCAGGGGCGTGGCCTCGACGAGGATGAGCTGACCCGGATTGTCGAGAAGGATATTATCCCTGCCCTAGTCTCGGTCGATGGCGTCGCTGACGCCACTTTGTTCGGCGACCGCCGGCGGCTCTTGCGCGTGGTTATCGACCCGCTACGGCTCAGTTCCTACCAGCTCACCGTCGGCGATGTCATAGAGGTGCTCAACACTGCCCCCTTCGACATCCCGACCGGCAGCTTCGTATCCCGCGATCAGGAGTTGCTGGTGCGGGCCGACGCCACTGTGGAAACCGCGCGCGAGGTTGAGACCATCGTCATCCGCGAGCCAGTCCGCATTGGCGACGTGGCCGATGTGTTCTTTGGTCCGGAGGACGCCGAATCCTATGTCCGAGTAAACGGAGAGCCGGTCATCGGCATCAGCATCATCCGTCAAGCACAGTCGAACACGATCAAGATTTCGGATGGGGTGAAACAGGCTGTCGAGCGCCTGAACGCGCGTTTCGAGCGGATCGAGATCCTGACGATATCCGATGAAGCTTTGTTCATTCGAGGCTCGATCCGCGAGGTGCTGATCAGCCTCGCCCTGGCGGTGACCATCGTGATCGCCACGCTCTGGGTTTTCCTCGGCTCGCCCAGCGCCACCCTGATCCCTTGCGTCGCCATCCCGGTGGCGTTGATCGGGTCGGTGGCCGCGATCTGGCTGCTGGGGTTTTCGATCAACATTCTGACCTTGCTGGCGCTTGTCTTGGCGACCGGCATGATCGTCGACGATTCAATCGTCGTTCTGGAGAATATTCAGCGACGCCGCGCCCAGGGACTACGGGCCAAGGCAGCGGCGGTTCTCGGCTCCCGGCAAGTGTTTTTCGCGGTGATTGCGACTACCCTAACCTTGATATCGGTCTTCGTGCCAATCTCCTTCCTGCCCAGCACCGCCGGCCGATTGTTCCGTGAATTCGGCTTTGTGTTGGCGGTATCGGTGGCGATCTCATCCTTCGTCGCCCTCACCCTAGTGCCGGCCTTGGCTGCCCGATTGGGCGAACCGAAGGCCCCCAGCCCTGGCATCCGGGCGGGAATAGTCTGGGCTGGCAACCGGCTTGCCGCGCTTTATGCCGTCACCCTGCGCTGGGCCCTGGCCGCGCCATTGATCATTTGCGCCGGCGCGATTGTCCTAGCCGCCGGAGCCTGGCTGGTTTTCGGCACCCTGAAGCAGGAGCTAGTGCCGTCGGAGGACCGGGGAAAATTCACCGTCTTCGGCACCGGTCCCGACGGCGTCGGTCTGGCCTATAGCGACCGCCAAGCGGACCAGATCGAGGCGATCCTGCAGCCCTATGTCGAGAGCGGCGAGGTCACCACGTTGTTCAACTTCGTCGGCCGCTACGATTTAAACCGTGTGTTCATCTACACGACGCTGGCGCCATGGGACCAGCGGGAGCGTTCCCAGCAGGCGATCATCCGCGAGCTAAGGAGCAAGATGGCCCAAGTGCCGGGAATGCGCGTCCGAGTATTCAGCCGCAACAGTCTGCGGCTGCGCAGCACGGCGGGCGGTCTGGAAGTAGCGCTGATCGGCAACGACTATCTGCATCTCTACGACGTGGCGATCAAACTTGCCGAGGCGATTGAGGACCGATTGCCAAAACTTTCCGATGTTCGGGTTTCCTACCAACCGACGCAGCCGCAGCTTTCGGTCAAGATCGACCGGCGCCGCGCCTCGGATCTGGGGATACCGCTTGAGGATCTAGCCTCGACCTTACGGGTGATGATCGACGGCGATGAGCTGGGCGATCTCAACATCAAGGACGAGGCTATACCTATCATGCTGGAAGCCAAGGGCGGCGCGATCCGTGATCCGACCGATTTGGTCAATTTGTATGTCCGCACCCGCGCCGGTGATCTGGTGCCGTTGTCTAGTCTGGTCTCGCTGCACGAAGAAGGCGTCGCGGCGGAGCTTGACCGGCATGTCCAACGCCGCGCCGTTGAGCTTGATGCCGATATCGGCGACGGCTACGACCTGAAAGCAGCGATTACCGAGGTTCAGGTGCTTGCCCGAGAGGTCTTACCGGAGGACGTGGAGATGATCCTGCTGGGCGAAGCCGAGGCCCTGGAGGAGGCCGAGCGGGACGTTGCGATTACTTACGGTATCGCCGTCCTTGTGGTGTTTTTGGTGCTGGCAGCCCAATTCGAAAGCCTAACCAGCGCCGCCATTATCGTCGTCACCGTGCCATTCGGGATCGCGGCGGCGATCTATGCATTACTGCTGACCGGAACCACCTTGAACATCTACTCGCAGATAGGCCTTGTCATGATGATCGGGCTGATGGCCAAGAACGGTATCCTGGTCGTCGAGTTCGCCGATCAACTGCGCGACCGGGGCTTATCCGTGCGCGAGGCGATAGAGCGTTCCGCAACCGTGCGGCTGCGACCAATCGCGATGACCATGATCTCGACCATCCTCGGCGGGTTGCCGCTGATCCTAAGCAGTGGCCCCGGCGCCGAGGCGCGCTCGGCGATCGGCTGGGTAGTGTTCGGCGGCCTCGGCATCGCCGCCGTCTTTACGCTGTACCTGACCCCAGTCGCCTATCTCGGCCTCGCCCGTTTTTCAGCCCCCCGGGCGACCGCCGCCGGGACGCTTGAGGAAGAGCTGACCCTAGCCAGCTCGATTCCGGATGCGGCAACATCAAACGCCTCCAGCATAAAAGACAAGACCCTGCCATGATGGCAGAGCCTTTCACCTCAAGACCCGCGCCGCGCACCATCGCGTCGCCGGCGGAACTTAACCCGGCATGGAACCGGTGACTTCCATATCGCCAGCTGTGTTTTATCGCCTTGCGGGCAGGTATTTCACCGCCGGATGCGAACAATTTTCTTTCAATTTCACCGTCAAAAACGATGGGTATTCGGAGCACCAGGATCCGGCTATTTTACTGCAGCGGAAACGGACCGCCTTACACCGGGGAAATATCGAATGACAAAACCCGGGAGCCTAGGGTCCCAGATATCACCTTCGGCACTTGCGCCGCCCGGGTTTGAGATCACTTCCGAAGAGCTTGCTGCTTTGACGCCGGTGGATCTGATCAATCGGTTACGCCGACTGATCGCGATGGAGCCCAACCTGGCCCGACACCAGGGAAATTTAGCGGTCACGCTATCCCTCGACAATTGCTCCGAGGACGCCGCGCAAACGTTGGAGCGGGCCGTTGTCCTGGATGTGGTACTGGCACGCGTGCACCACAATCTGGCCAAAGTGTATTCCGGATTGGGCCGCAGAACCGAGGCCTTGATCTCCCTCACCCGCACGCTCTGCCTCACCCCTGGCGATCCGGATGCGTTGGAAGCGTGGGCAGACGCCCAAACGTCCCGTGGCGATCAGCAGGCCATCCAAGCGGCCTTCCTGCGCGTTATCGCCACCGCGCCGGATCGGGCCGACGCCTGGATCACCCGAGGCCTGGCGCTCGCGGTGTTGGGAAGGCCGGTTGACACCCAGCGCTGTCTGGAGACGGCCGTGCAACTTCGGCCGAATGACCCGACATTTCATTCCAGCGTGATCACCACGCTCGACAACCTGTTGGATCGACCGGCGAGCGAGGGACAAGCTGCCAGACGGCGATGGTGCGAACAACACACGGCGACGCTTTTGCCCGCCATTTTAGCCCATCAAAACGAGCCTGCCCCTGAACGGCGTCTACGCGTCGGCTATGCATCAGCCGATTTTCGCAATCATTCCGCCGTATCGGTCTTTGCACCGGTGGTGTTGGGGCATGACCCGTCACTGATCGAACTGGTGCTGTATTCCAACAGCGCCCTCAAAGACGAGGTGACCGAGAAATTCAAACGGCGGGCCGACCTCTGGCGCGACGTGGCCAATCTCGACGACGTGGCTTTGGCGCAGCTGGTCACCGAGGACCGGATCGACATCCTGGTCGATCTTTCAGGCCATTCCGAAGGCAACCGACTGCTGGTGTTTGGGCGCAAACCGGCACCCGTTCAGGTTACCGCCTGGGGTTATTCGATGGCGACCGGCATGCCGGCAATCGACTATTTCCTAACGGATCCCATCGGTGTTCCCCATTCAGTACGCAACCAGTTCGCCGAGACCTGTGTCGATTTGCCCTGCATGGTGCCGTTTGACCTTCCCAAGCAGCCACCGCCGGTGGTCATACCCCCCAATCAGCGTGGCGACGGCATCACCTTTGGCTCGTTCAATCGTTGGTCAAAGGTATCGCCTGCGACACTCGGGTCTTGGGCCAGGATACTTCAAGCGGTGGACGGTTCGCGTCTGCTGATCAAGGCCGCCACCTTCGACGATGCCCGAATACGCCAGTCGGTTGCCCGAGACTTCTCGGCGCTTGGTATATCTGCCGATCGCCTGGAATTCAGAGGACGGACATCGCGCTATGATCATCTCGCAAGTTATGGCGATATCGACATCGCCCTGGACACGTTTGGCCACGGCGGCGTGACCACCTGGGAGGCGCTGTTCATGGGCGTACCCGTGGTGAGCAAACTTGGCGAAGGTGTATGCAATAGAGTTTCCGCGACTATTCTTCACGTTATTGGCTATACAGACTGGCTGGCGGAAACCGCTACCGGTTATGAGGCATTGGCCATTGACGCCGCGCGGTCCCCGGATCGGTTGGCGGCGCTACGCTCCGGCCTACGCGAGCGGGTTAGCCGAAGCCCCGGTTGCGATGCCACCAGCTATACCCGGCCGGTCGAGGTGGCATATCGGAACATGTGGCGATCCTGGTGTGCCGCTCAAGCGTGACCATTCCGCAAATCAGTTAGCCTCTCCAATCCACCGGGGAATCGGCGAACGAGATATCGATTTCCCAGCGTAACACCTTGGTCGTCGACCTATACGAACGGTTGGATTGGCAGTCACCTTCACTCAAGCAAAGATCTCAGGCGCTCCATCGTTACCTCAAGGACACGGTGGTTGGAGGTGACATGGCCTTTCTCGCGTTAGGGCTGGGTTTCCGCTTGCGACGATCGAGCCATTGTCGGCTATCTCGGCGTTGACGCGATCTCAACCCCGGCCCAACCCTCGACAAGCTTGGCAACCTCGCTGAGATCGCGCTTACCCCCGCCCTGGTGCATGGCAAGCATAAGTATTTGACGGGTCTGCTGGCAAACGAACTGCGGCACCCCCTGCTTTTCCCCTTCCGCCAACGCCAGATCAACATCCTTCATCAGAATTTCCAAAGCCGCGCCGAAGTCGAAGCTGCGGGTCATTACGCTTTGCGGAATGATCTGTTCGATAGCCGAGTTGCGCCCGGTGCCGGCTTGGATGGCTTCCAGCATGATCGCCGGATCGAGCCCGGCCTTCACCCCCATCGCCATCGCCTCGCTCGTGGCTACCAGCGCGGTGGCAAACAGAATGTTGTTGGCGAGCTTGAGCACCTGGGCCAAGCCCGGTTTGTCGCCGCAATACACCAGGGTCTTGCCATAGGCTCTGAGATAGGGCTCGACCTCGTCGTAAACTTTCTTGGGCCCGGATACCATCACCGACAGGGTCCCGGCTCTGGCGCCGGGCGGTCCGCCGCTGATCGGCGCCTCCAGAGTGGCGATCCCCTTGGCCGCCAAAGCCTCCGAGATCTCCGTCGCAAAGGCCGACCCGGTGGTGCCGGCGCTGACGTAGACGCGCATCCTGCCGCCTTCGATCAAGCCGTCCGGTCCCAGCAGCGCCTTACGGATCGCCGCGTTGGACGGCAGAGAGCAGATGACGATCTCAGCTTTGTCTGCCAGATCCTTCGCCGAACTCGCCGAATGCGCCTGGCGCTCCAGCAGCGGCGCCATCGCCACTTCACTGATATCGCGCACCACCAATTTATGACCGGCATCCAGCAACCGACCAGCCATCGGCTGACCCATATTGCCAAGGCCGAGATATCCGAGTGTCGTGGTCATGGCTTTGCCCCCAATGGGTAGATTTAATCGATTATCGAGATCATTAAGGTTTGCCAACCGCGCCCAGAAAAGCAGCGGTATCAAGGGTGCGTTGAGCCTTTTCGACGATCGGATAGTCGACGAAATACCCGTCAATTTGAATCGAAGCGACCCCGGCTTTCTCGGCCTCTGCAAAGGCCGCGACGACCTTGGTCGACCACGCAACGCTTTCAACGCTGGGGGTAAATACGTCGTTACTCACCGAAACTTGATCCGGATGGATGCACATTTTTCCCTGGAAACCCATGCTGCGAACAGTCTCGCAGGACGCTCGAAATGCCTCATGCTCCTTGAGGTGAATAAAAACCGTGTCCACCGGTGGCTCAAGCCGTCCCAACCGCGAAGCCAAAACCATTTCCGAGCGAATGGGCAGCAGTTCCGCCTCTCCCAAGGACCAGTCCATAGCGAGATCCCGGGTATAGTCTCCGGCCCCGAAGGCAAAGCGGCGCACCCGCGTGCCGGCCCTGACGAGATCGCGAATAGCGGCGACACCCCTCGCGGTTTCAATGATCGGCATGAGGTCGATGCTACCCGGCGCCACCCCCCGCTCGCGCTCAAGGTTAATCAGCAGCCAGTCGACGGATTTCAAATCCTCGACGCTCTCTAACTTTGGCAGCACGATGCCATCCAAGTCACCGGAGACGATGGCTTGGATATCGCCGTAGCAGTATTCGGTGTCATAGGCGTTCACCCGCACGAAGCCGGCGCAGTTTCGCGGTCGGGCCAGGGCTTGGCAAACTACCTCTCGTGTCGCGACCTTCGCGGCGATGGCCACGGCGTCCTCCAGATCGAGGATCACCGCATCGGCGCTAAGCCCGAACGCTTTTTCGACCCGCCGTTGGTGGTTGCCGGGAGCAAACAGATAGGTCCGGTTCGCATAACGTCTCATATCACACCGTCTTGGTTGAGTTTCCGTCGTTGCACGGCAGTGAGGCCCAGCTCTTCACCATAGATTGTGTCATTTGCCTCGCCGAGCGCCGGCCCCAGGGTCGCCACCTCGCCCGGGGTAAGCGACAGTTTAGGAAACACCGCCGGAACCGTGATGTCACCAACCCCCGGAACCTCCACGGTCGTCATGCTCTCACGCGCCTTGAAATGGGGATCGGCGAAGATATCGGCGATGGAGTTGACAGCGCCGGCGGGCACGCCGTTTTCGGTACAAAGTTCGATCATCGCGGCGCGCGGCATCGATGTTGTCCACGCCTCGACCTCCGCCAAAACCGTATCCCGACTGGCCAGACGAACTTTTTGATCACCAAACTTCTCGAGCAAGTCGGGGCGTTGCATGGCGATGCTCAACCGCTCGAACATCTTGTCGGTAGTGCAGGCGATGGCGAGAAATTTGCCGTCACCGGTCGGGAAATGTCCGTGCGGGCAGGCGTTCACCGTCCCCGAGCCTTCCGGCTCACGCACAAAACCGTCCACTGCATAGCGCGGGGCAAGTTCATCAAGAGCGCGGAAAACGCTTTCATACAACGAGCAATCGATAACCTGGCCCTGTCCCGTGGCGTCGCGATGCCGGAGCGCCATCATTATCCCGATGCAGCCGTTCATACCGGTCATATAGTCGCCGAGCGACGTCGAGCCCGGCGTCACCGGTGTTTCGCCGGGATTGCCCGAGAGATAGGTAAGACCACCATAGGCATGGGCGATCCGCGCGAATCCGGGGCGATCCTTATACGGACCGGTCTGCCCATATCCCGACACCCGCAGCAATATCAGACCAGGGTTAATCGCGCTCAACTCATCCCACCCAAGGCCCCATTTCTCTAATGTGCCTGGCCGAAAGTTCTCGCAAACCACATCGGCGTCCGTGACCAGACGCTTGAGCAGTTCAGCGCCTTCGGGTTTGCCGAGATTTAAGGTGATTGACCGTTTGTTCCGCGCCTCGGTCAACCAGGCGAGGGACTGGTTCGGCGCCGCGGTTCGCGTCCCATAGCGGCGCCACGGGTCGCCGCCATTGGGATGCTCGACCTTGATAACCTCGGCGCCGAACTCCCCCATGATCGAAGCGGCGTGGGGTGCGGCAATAAAGCAGGCAATGTCGAGGACACGGACCCCTGTCAGCGGTTTTTGCGGGCCAGTCATCGGGCCTGACGGCGCCGGGCGAACAGCGGCTTTAATCTTGAATTCATGAGTTGCCTCGCGGTTCGTTCGGCGAAAGTCCCGTCAGTCCCACCGACGCAAGACCAACATTAACTTCGCCACCAATATGCGTAGGCCCAAACTATAATCTTGGCAGGGCCCTGTAAATTGACCGAACGCTCGGATCAAGCTGGCGATAACAAACAGCGGTCACCGACGATCCATTGCCTCTCCCCGCCGCTCTTCTATCATGCCCCGGTCCTTATCCAGCCTACAGGTTGAACGCATTGGCACGGAGCATGACATGGCCTACGATATTCTGATTAAGAATGGATCCCTGGTTGATGGTACCGGCGCGTCGGCTTTCCACGGTAATATAGCGATAGTCGACGGCAAGATCGTCGGGGTTGGCGACGTCGATGGCCTGGCCGATAAGGTGATCGATGCCAGTGACTGCGTGGTTTCTCCCGGCTTCATAGATCCGCATACCCATTATGATGCTCAGATCTGTTGGGACGGCGCGGTTACCCCCTCGTCCTGGCACGGCGTGACGAGCGTAGTGATGGGCAATTGTGGCGTCGGTCTTGCCCCGTGCAAGCCAGAAGCGCGAGAGATCGCGATGCATGACCTGGTGAATGTCGAATCCATTCCCTACGAGGTTCTAAACCAGGGCATCACCTGGGACTGGGAGAGCTTCCCCGAATATATGGACGCCGCCGAGCGTCGAAATCCCTCGCTAAACCTTGCGTTCCTGGCCCCGCTCACACCGTTTCGCCACTACGTCATGGGCGAGGAATCCATGGAACGGGCGGCGACGCCTGAGGAAACCCAGGGCATCAAATCGCTGCTTGGCGAGGCGATGGACGCCGGTGCGTTCGGGATCTCCAGCACCACGCTGAACCAGCATCTAGGGTTCAATGGCCGCCCGCTTGCCTGTCGCATGGCCAGCAACGACGAGCTGAAATCCTATGCGAATGTTCTGAAGGAAAAGGACAAGGGAGCGATCGAGATCGCCCTGACCCGTCAGATCGCGGTGCTCGACGATGATCAATACGATACCCTGGACATGTTGCTGGCGGAAAGCGGCAGACCGGTCACCTTCATCGCCATGTTCGACCGTGATGACATACCGGAAGCGGTGCGGGACACATTGCGCAAGGCGGCTCCGTTGATCGAGCGCGGCGCCCGACCGCAAACCTCGCCACTGCCGCTGACCCGCGAGGTCAATATGCGCAGCCCGTTCTCCTTCGCCTCCTTTCCGTCGTGGAACCGGGTGTTCCAGGACAAATCAAAAGAGGCCCAAGCAGCAGTCTATGCCGACACCGCATTCCGCGATCAATTCCGAGAGGAGCTGAAGAAGCCGCTCAGTTTCGGCAATTGGGAACGGGTCACCCTGCACGAGGTGTTCAACCCCGAGCTGAAACAATACGAGGGCAGGACCGTCGCGGAAATCGCCCGCGCCCAAGGCAAGGATGGTGTGGATGCCTTTCTCGACCTAACTCTGGCCGATGATCTACGGCTCGAATATACCATGGCGACCTTCAACAACCGCACCGACCGGATGGTTGAGATCCTGAACAATCGGGACATGCTTCTGGGATTAGGCGATGGCGGTGCCCATGTCGATATGCTCTGTGATTCAGGTTACCCGACCTACCTATTGGGCACCTGGGTACGTGAACAAGGCGCCCTTTCGCTGGAAGAGGGCGTACGACGATTGACCACCGATCCGGCCGATTTTTTCGGCATCAAGGACCGCGGTCGTCTGCAAACTGGTCTGGCGGCGGACATCACTATTTTCGACCCCGCCACGATCGGCTCATCCAATCGCGGCGAGCGGCGTTTCGATCTACCCGGAGGCGGCAAGCGCATGGTCATGCCATCGCGGGGCGTGGAATGCGCAATCGTCAATGGCGCGATCACCTATGCCGACGGCATGCTTTCAGGCGCTCAGGCCGGAATGGTGTTGCGGTCCTAGTGGATTGAGCGCAACGGATCGAACGCGATCAGCCGACTAGGGCGCTAGAAGTTGTCATCGCATTGTCGTAAACCGGTCAGCGACGGGATTTATCACGACCGGGGCGAATAACACTATGGCTTATGAGAAAATTGCAGTCACCGGCGGCGCGGGCCTGCTCGGCTCTCACGTCATGCGCCGTCTCGCCGGGAAGGCCCGCCTGACAAGCATCGACAGAAAGCCGCCAATCGAAGGTAACGCCGCTCTCGGTAACCATATCGACGCCTCGATCACCGATTTCGAGGCAATGAAGGCGGCCTTTCGAGGCCAAGACGCGGTAATCCATCTGGCCGCGATCCCGAACCCGCGCGAGGCCACGGCAGAACTCACCTTCAGCAACAATGTCCACGGCGCCTGGACGGTATTCGAAGCTGCCGTCGAGGCCGGCGTGAAACGCGTCGTCGTCGCCTCCAGCGACTCGGTATTCGGCTTATCCTACAACCCGCCAGACTGGCCACCGCAATATCTACCAGTGAACGAGGCACATCCGATCCGACCAACCGAGGTTTATTCCCTATCGAAGAAGGTGACCGAGGCCATCGCCGAAAGCTATGCCGCCCGCAAAGCCTTGGAGGTCACGGCGATCCGCCCCAGCCACATCCTTTTTCCACGCGGCTATGGAGAGATCGAGGCTCGAGGCGCCGATCCACAGAATTATCATTTCTGGGCCTGGGTCGATCCCGAGGACGTGGCCCAAAGCTTCGATCTGGCGATTAACACCAGCCGCTACGACGGCTTCGAGATTTTCACCATCACCGCCGCCGAGGGGCTCAATCTTCGCCCGACCCTGCAGATGGCGGCGGAGCGTTGGGGCAAGCTGCCGACGCTCCAGCGCCCCGAGGTATACGAGAAACTAGCCACCGCCTCGGTACTCGACATCACCAAGGCCCGCGAGAAACTTGGATATGAACCGGTGGTCGACCGCGCTGCGCTAACCGAGAAAGCCCGGCCCCCTATCCAATCATAAAGTCAAAAAGCCGATCCTGCCCGCCTAGGAGAACCCATCCATGAGTGCCTCTTCACTGCTGCTCTCACCGTTGAACATTCGGGGTGTCACCTTCCCCAACCGGGTAGTTTTGTCGCCACTATGCATGTATTCAGCCAATTGCGGTGTTGCGACGGATTGGCAATTCGCTCATCTGAGCACCTTTGCCCGCGGCGGTGTCGGGCTGGTCTTCGCCGAGGCGACCGCGGTTGAGCCGCGCGGCCGGATCACCCCACGCTGCCTGGGCATCTGGACTGATGAGCAGGCCGAGGCGTTAAAGCCGGTGACCCGGTTCATCAAGTCAATGGGATCGGTTCCAGGCCTGCAAATCGCCCATGCCGGACGCAAGGCCTCGGCCAGCCCGCCCTGGGATGGCGGCAAGCCGCTGCCGGTCGGCGATACAAGTTGGGGCGACCCGGCCTGGAGCATCGTTGGTCCCTCGGCGGTGCCGCTGGCGGACGGTTGGCAGACACCGCATGCGCTGAGCGAAGCGGAGATCGCCGACCTGGTGACTACTTTTGCCGACAGCGCCCGCCGCGCCGTGACCGCCGGATTCAAAGCGCTGGAGATCCACGGAGCCCACGGCTACCTGATCCACAGTTTTCTCTCCCCCCTGAGCAATCAGCGCAATGACGCCTATGGCGGAGATCTGCAAGGCCGGATGCGCTTCGCTCTTGAGGTCACCGAAGCCGTGCGCGCCGCTTGGCCGCCGGACCTGCCGTTGTTCTTCCGTCTCTCGGCGGTCGACGGTAAGGGCTGGGAGATCGAGGAATCCGTGACGCTGTCTCGTGAACTGAAGGCGCGCGGCGTTGATGTTATCGATTGTTCGGCCGGCGGCATCACCGGCGCGCCGGCTTTCCGGGTCAAGGACGACGGCACCCCAGCCGCCTCGGGTGACCGCCCGCTCGGCTTCCAGGTCCCCTACGCCGAACAAATCCGGCGCGAGGCGGAGGTGAAAACCATGGCGGTCGGGCGCATTGTCGGTGCCCAGCAAGCCGAGGATATTCTGATCGCCGGGAGAGCCGACCTGATCGCGATCGGTCGCGAGCTCATGTACAATCCATTCTGGACCTTGCACGCGGCAGAAACTCTGGAAGCCGACGAAGCGCAGGCCAACTGGCCGGAGCAATATCGCTGGTCGATCGTTCGGCGCGCCGATCTCAACCAGCAATCCCGCCCGTAGCGCCGCCGGTTGCGGAAAGTTTCGCCGCTCCTTCTGGCTGCCAACCGACGCCGATACAGACAATGTAGCCGCGAACCAAAAGGATGCCTCGCTCACGATCGCCAAACTGGCGGCGGCTACATCACCACCAAAACGGATCACCGTGAAGACGGCGTGATACCTGCCGGCCAAGTAGGGGTTGCCGGAGCTTCCTCTCGGGTAAGCTTGGCGCTCGCCGCCGCCATCACAGACGCAATGGACAAGGCGTTTGGCCGACCGCGCTTGATATAAACGCCGCGCTCTGCCTGAATTCTCCCGATGGTGCCAGCAGCACGGGAGTCCCTTGAAATGATCGACCTGACCGAACATCAAAAAAGCCTCAAGGCCGAGTTTATCGAAAACCGTGGCTATTGGTTTCCGTTCTGGCAACAAGTTCTGGAGATGAGCCCGGATTTCTTCGAGGCCTATTGCAATTTTTCCTCGGTGCCCTGGAAAACCGGCCCGTTGGAGCCCAAGGTTAAGGAGATGATTTATGTCGCGATGGATATCGCGACCACGCATCTCTACCTGTCGGGCACCCGTATCCATATGGCCAACGCGCTCAAGCATGGCGCGACCAAGGAAGAGTTGATGGAGGTCCTACAAATCGTCAGCGTGTTGGGCATCCATTCGATGACCGAAGGTTTGCCAATCCTTATCGACGAGCTCGGCAAGGCGGATATGACCGGAGACCTGGAGGCCCTTGAACTCGACGAGAGCACCTTGGCCTACAAGCAGGAATTCATCGACAATCGCGGCTATTGGATGCCGATCTGGGAATCGCTGCTGAAACTCTCGCCGGACTTCTTCAAGGCCTATCTCGACTTGTCATCAGTGCCTTGGAAAACCGGCGTGTTGGCGCCGAAGATCAAGGAATTTATCTATATCGCCATCGACATCTCGACCACGCATCTGTTCCTCGCCGGCACCCGGATTCATATTCGCAATGCGCTTGGCTATGGGGCAACCAAGGAGGAGATCATGGAAGTGATTGCCCTGGTCTCGGTCTGCGGCATCCACTCGACCACCGAGGGTGTACCGATCCTGGTGCAGGAATTGGAGCGCTTTGCAAAAGCTGCGGAATAAACGCCGCACCAGTCACTTCATGACCAACGATGGCAGCCAGACCGCGAGCCCCGGAAAAGCCAGCACCAATCCGACGACCATCGCTTGCACCATCACGAGGGGCACCACACCACGGTAGGTGTCGGCCAATGTGACTTCAGGTGGGGCGGCACCCTTGGCGAAAAACAGCGAAAACCCGAAGGGCGGGGTCATGAACGAGCTCTGTAGGACCAGGGCGATTTGCACCGCCAGCCATATTGGCACCAGGTTCTTCCCGCCCCCCACATGATCCGTGAAATCAAGGCCAAGTAGGATCGGCAGCAACAATGGCAGCACGATCACCGTGATCTCGATCCAGTCGATGAAAAACCCGAGAATAAAAATGATACCGAGGACGGTCAGAAGCATTCCCCAATCGTCTAATGCCAAACCAAGCAGAAAGTCCCGGATCTGGCCACCACCTTCGAAATAGTTGAAGGGGTAGGAGAAAACCGAGGCCGCCAGGATGATCAAAAACACCATGGAGCATGTGGTCGCGGTGGTGACGATCACCTCGTGCAGATATTTACGTGTGGTGCGGCCGCGCAAATGCATGATCACCAGCCCCCCCGCCGCCCCGACGGCGGCCGATTGCACCGGGGTCGCGATACCCCCAATGATCGAGCCGAGCACCGCGGCGATCAGCAGCACCGGCAACGTCAACCCCCGCGCTGCGGACAGAAGAACATCACGATAGCGAACCTTGGGGTCCCTGGGCTGCCGAGGCGCTGTCGCCGGATCGACAATGGCTCGTGCGATATAATAGACGATGAAAAGCAGCGCCAGCAGCAGTCCCGGCACAAGGGTCGAGACGAAGATCGGCCCCATCGAGATCCGCATCAGATCCGACAGGAAAAAAAGCATGATGCCGGGAGGCAGAATGATCCCCAGTGTTCCCGCCGCCGCGACCGACCCCACCGAGTAAGATCGCCGATAGCCCTGCGCCAACATGGTCGGCAGCCCGATCAGCGCCAGGGTCGCGACCGATGCCCCGACCAGGCCGGCCGACGGCGCCAACAAAACCCCCAGCACCGTCATGGCAACCGCCATGCTGCCTGGCAACCGCCGAACCATCCCTTGCAGACCCAGCAGCATTTCCTGGGCGACGCCACTTTTCTCCAACGCCACCCCCATGAAGATCAACATCGGCACGGTTGGAAAAATCATACTGCCATTGATACTTCCCCAAAGCCGCGCCGGGATGTTGAAGAACGCAACCATCGGAAACTCGCCAATCAACACACCAAGGCCGGCGAACAGGACCCCAACCCCGGCCAGGACAAAAGCCACCGGATAGCCGGTGAAAAGCATCACTGCGAGAGTGGCGACCATCATCGCTGGGATGTAATCCACAAGCTCCATTACGGTACGATACCCTTTTGCGATGCCGGCGCGCGTCGACCATCACGCTCCGGCGCTACCTTGCGGTGGACGCCTCTCAACAGACGCAGGTTACGCAAAGTCACCGTGGCGCCGGCAAGCAGCAACAGCAAAAAGCCGATCGGCAGCATGGCCTTAAAAAGGAACCCAGTCGGCGAGCCCAACAACGCACCGGAAGGTTCCTCGTCGACATAGGATCGCCCCACATAGTCGACGCCAAACCACATAACAATCAGGCAAATCGGCGCCAGGAGGACGAAAAAACCGGCGATTTCGATGACCGCCTGTGCCTTGGCCGGCAATCGCTCGCGAATGAGATCAACTCGGACATGGGCGTCCCTAAAATAGGCAAAGGCGGTTGTCAAAATAATGAAGGTCCAGAACGCCGACCACTCCACGGCCTGGAACCAAACTGAAGGCGGATTGGAGAACTGCTTGGTAACGATGTCGAAGACCCGCACGATAATCATTTCCAGAATCAGCACCCAGGCGACCCCGACTGCCAAAACCGTGATGAAGGTCTCGATCGGGCCGCGCGCCTTAAGCCGGCGAAAGGCCTGACGCATCCAAATCCGCCGCGTCTCTCGATTGGCATCGAAGCGAACGCGCAGCATCAAGAGGGCGGGCGTAACAACCAAAGTCATCAGGGTCGAGACGGCTAGGCCGAAAACAACCACCGTGGCAAGCTGCACCCAAAGCTGCGACGTCGGGCTACCGTGTTGGACGGTCCGATCCAGGATATCGATATCAACCTGGAGAACCATCGGGAGCAGCGCCGCAATGGTCGTCGCGGTGGTGAGCAATATCGGTCGCAGCCGATGCGCCGCAGTCAGCAAAAGCGCGTCCCGCCCGGACATTCCACTAACCTTGAGGCGGTCATGGGTGCTGATCAGCACAGTATTTTGGTTCACCACGATTCCGGCGAGTGCGAGAATCCCAACACTGCTCATGATGATTCCGAACGGCAAATCCATGATCAGCAACCCCAGATACATGCCGACTGTCGACAGGGCTATCGCCCACAAAATCACCAAAACGCTAAAGAAACTATTGAATTGGGTGACCAGGATGATCGCCATGAGGAACAAGGCAATACCAAGCGCCTCGGGGATAAAATTCTTGGCGTCTTTCTCCTCCTCGTCCTGGTCATCATCCTCGCCGCGCATTCTGGCCCGGGTGCCGTCCATGAAACGAGACGTCACCACATATCCCTTGATCTCGCCGCGAAACTCGTTTGGCTGAATACCCGGTTTGACATCTGCCTTGATCAACGCCGATCGCAGGCCGTTGACCCGGCGGATCGTCCCGCGACGGGGTTCCGCCTTGAGTTCGGCGAAACTCCCAAGCGGCACGCGTCCATGTTCAGTTTCAATGTTCAGCGCCACGAGCTGTTGCACAGTCCTAAACCGCTCAGGATAGCGCAGCACAACGTCGATCTCCTTGTCGACGCCAACAGCCCGGTATTCAGTCAGTTTTAATCCTTTGGTCACCAAGCGGACGAATTGGCCGACCCGTTCAACATCGGCGCCATATTTCATCGCTTGGGTTCGGTCGACCTTCACCTGCCATTCGATGCCCGAAACCGGCAGAGAATCTTCGATATCCATTATATAATCAAGGCTTTGCAGGAATCCTTGAATTTTTCGTACCGCCGGCCCTATGCCGTCATGCCCCCGGGACAACACCTCGATCTGGAACGGCTTGTCGGTGACTAGTCCGGTGCGCTGCTCCTGAAACTCGACACGAATGCCGGCGAGGTAGGCCGTGTGGCGCTTAATATCCGCCAGGATCACCGCCGCCGGTGGTCGTTCGTCCCAGTCCTTCAGATCTAGTTGAATCCGAGCGATGATATCCTGCGGCCCCTCTCCCCCGGCCTGATCACGCCGCCCTACCGCCGTGTACACCGAGTTGGAGACGCCCATCGACAAAACAACCGCCTCAATCTCACGCACCAGCGCATCCTGCTCAACCAGGGAGAGATTGCCCCGTGCATGAACCACGACCAGAGCGCTGGTTCCTTCAACCTTGGGGAAGAACTCGATCTCCTGGCCATGTTGCGTATACATCCAGGGTGCCCAAAGCAGCGCGCAAAACGCCAGCACCACGACCTTCACCGGATGCTCCAGAACGATTTCCAGGAGCCGGGCATAGATCCGCGACAAACCGGCGCCTCGTTCCAATTCCTCCACCGACTCGATTTCGTCGAAGCCGCCGGCCAAGTCGCCAGCCGCCAGTCCGCGATCCAAGGCCGCCCCGAGCACCGGCAGGAACAGCAAAGCCATCAACATGGATGCAGCGAGCACCGCAAGCACCGTTGCTGGCAGGTATTTCATGAACTCGCCCATCGTGCCGGGCCAGAACAGCAGCGGTAGAAAGGCGACCAGCGTCGTCGCGGTCGACACGATGATCGGCCGGGCCAGATGACGCGCCGCCAGCCCATAGGCCTGTGTCGGAGGACGCCCGGCCTTGATCTGGCGATGCGCGTATTCGACCATCACGATCGAACCATCGATCAGCAACCCGACAACCAGAATCAGCGCGAAAAGCACCACAGTATTAGCGGTGAAACCGATCGAGTAGAGAACCAGAATACCCAACAGGAACGACCCCGGTATCGTCACACCAACCAGGCTCGCCGATCGTATACCAAGCACCGCAATCAGCACGATCAACACCAACAGCACCGCGTTGACGACGCTATTTTGCAGGTCGTGAACTCGGTCACTAACCTGCGCCGATTTATCCTGGGAAAATGCAACGTCGATGCCCTTGGGCCAGGACTTGGATTGCCCCGCGACCAGATCGCGAACCGCGGCATTGACCGCGGTGATCGAAGTGCCGATCCGTTTTGAGACCTCGATGGCGATCGCCGGCTTGCCGTTCAAGCGGGCGATGCTTTGACGATCCTTGAAGGATTGGCGCACCACAGCGATGTCGCGCACCCGGATTACCGCATCACCGGAGGTCTGGACCGGCATGTCACGGATATCTTCGATCGAGGTGAAGAGGCCCAGCACCTTGATAGCGAAACGCCCGGCCCCGGCATCGAGATTGCCGGCCGCCACCAACCGATTGGAACGCTGCATGCGCTGGATCAATTCACCGGGATCGATACCGTGGCTTTCGAGTTCCATCGGATCGACGATGATTTCAACAATTTCCCCCCGGTCGCCGACCAACCGTGCCCCGAGCACAGCCGGCAAAGCCTCGATGGTCTCCTGAAGATCCCGCGCGGTCCGTGTCAGGACTCGCTCCGAGGTGTCACCGGCAAGGGTGACGACGAGCGTTGAAAAAAGACTGAGATTGACCTCATGCACCGTCGGCTCGCCAGCATAGTCCGGCAGCTCGTCTTTAATCGCTTTGACCTTTTCGCGGATATCGACCAGTGCTGTGTCGACATCGAAACCTTCGTCAAATTGCACGGTAATCGTCGCACCACCCAAGTACGCTTCGGAGCGGATCTCCTCCATGCCACTGACACCGCGCAAGGCCTGCTCGACCGGCCGGACGATCAGGCGTTCGGCATCCTCCGGTGATATGCCGGATTGGGCGATGCGAGTAATGATAATCGGAACATCAATATCCGGCGCGTCTTCTTTGGGGATGTCGTAATAGGCGACCGCGCCGGCGATCAAGATCAATACCAGCGTGGCTAGCGTCGTGCGGGTCCGATCAAGAGCATTATCGATTAAGGCCATGCGGGGATTTTCTCAAGCCCGATCAGTGGCCGCATCCGCGTCAACCAACCGACTTTTCTTCAACTCTCCCGATCGCTCCAGAATGGGATAGGCAAAAGACGTCAGATGGCTGTCGATGCGTTTTAGATCGCACAAGATACCAAGATGCAGAGAACTGGATTCAATAGACACCGCCCAACTTTCACTAACCCGCGCAAAGTGGTTTTCCATGAGCAAGCGTTCCAGATCCCGCATGTCGGACTTTTCCCGCAGCAGCTTACGCGCCAACAGACGGTCCGGGGTCATGAAAATGTTCAACGCCAGATCGAAGTTGAACAGCATCCGGTCGTGGAATTTTCCCAGCTCGGCATTGCCTTAATCGGAAAAACTGCTTTGGTTCCTGATCTTCCCTGAAAATAGGCCCAAACGCCGGGCGCTGGCTAGGTCAGGGACGGTAGCTCTGCGCAACCGACCCACAGTCTCAGACGATCGGGAATCGTACCGGTATGGTGCGCGGGCCTCGGACCTGTCCACCGGCCCAGGTCACATCATTGGGTCGCGACAATTCGAACTCCGGCAGGCGCTCGAACCAGACGCGGAGCGCCACATCCATCTCCATGCGCGCCAGATTGGACCCGGCACATCGATGAATGCCCAGACCGAAGGCGATATGACGGTTACGCTCACGGTCAAGCACCACTTCATCGGCCTGCTCGAACACTTCCGGGTCACGATTAGCGGCCGGGAAATTGAGGATGACCTTATCGCCGGGGCCAAAGGTCACATCCCCGAACTCCACCGGCGCCGTGACTTTCCGGGCCATCATCACTGGCGCGTAAAATCGCAGCATTTCCTCGATCGCCGTTGGGAACAGGCTCGGCTCCGCGGTCAGGCGGCGGCGGTCATCGTCATGCCCGGCAAAATGCCAGAGTGCCGCGCCTATCGAACTCCACGTGGTATCGATGCCCGCGACCAGCAATAGGTTGCAGATGCCAGTTATCGTGTGATCACTGATTGGTTCCCCCTCGACCTTGGCATCGATCAAGCGGGAGACCATGTCATCACCTGGATTGGCGCGGCGCTCGGTCACCAACTCGTCGAAGAACCCGCGAATGATCTTTCGGTACTTGGCGCGCATCACCGGATCGGTTTGACCCAATTCAATGGAGCCGCGGGTCCATTCGGTGAACTCGTCACCGCGGCTGGCGTCAATACCAAGCATCCGGGCGATCACCCGAGGCGGGATCTGCTGAGCGTAGTCAGCCGCCGCGTCGGCTT
>Ga0209402_10000858_pt1 | contig 35041 bp, 41 predicted proteins | sample ArcticOcean_MG_C_3_FD_187437 | JGI IMG/M metagenome (GOLD analysis project Ga0209402, IMG submission 187437) | Marine microbial communities from western Arctic Ocean - ArcticOcean_MG_CB8_126 (SPAdes) (version 2) | ecosystem: Environmental > Aquatic > Marine > Oceanic | place: Arctic Ocean... | reverse complement strand
ATTGAATCTAATCAGCGGCCCTCGCCCAAAATCAACCAGCACAAATTCTTCTTCAATGTGTCTGACAATCCCTGACTCCCCGTTCGCCACATAAATCGGAACTGGAGTTTTCTGCAGCTCTTCTGTACGGGGCTCTTTAATGTACCCATCGCGCATGCCGTTGCTCTTACACATCACTTTATCGAACAAGCCGAACTTGCATTCATCCAGCTTCTTCACATCCGGATTCACAATCCACTGGATACGGTCATTGATGTCAGTGCGATTCACAGGCCCGTCATCATTGCGGCTGACAATGACCTGAATGTCCTGGTGAATGTCGTATCCCTTTTTGACAAGGAACCTTATTATCTTTTCCAACTCTTTGTGCTTCTGCGCATCGTTTGTTGTTTTCGATAAGACGATGTTCTCTGGACCCAGCGACCCGGCATTCTCTTTGATGCTTAGGTTCTTCGAGAACTCAATCTGTTTCCCGTCATTGATCTGCTGACAGGCATGTGCGAGCCGTCCCGCGTAACGATGAATCTTCGTCAGTCTGGCATGAGGCAAAACGCCGCTTTTAATCATGTCGCTGAACGGGAGACCCGCGCCGATTGGCGGCAGCTGATGCGGGTCACCGACGAGGACGACTTTTGTGCCCGGCTTGATGGCGGAGAGGAGCGACACCATGAGTTCATTCGACAGCATGCTGCACTCGTCTATGACCACAACATCAGCCAGCAGGCAGTTGTGGTGATTGAACTTGAAATCCCAGCTGCCTCCACCATGACCGCTCCGATTCGGGACGAGCCCTGAATGAATCGTGGTGGCTTGAATCTCAACACCCATCTCTGCCATCGCTGCGGTTATAACGCGGGCGGCACGTCCAGTTGGCGCGAAACACCTGACCCTATATTTCGATGAGATCCTGCTCAACCAGCTGGCTATCGTTGTCGTCTTTCCTGTTCCGGGGCTCCCGGTGAAGAGACAGAAATTGTTTTCTTCTATCGTGCATATCGCTGCCAGTTGTTCCTGTGTCAGTTTTACCACGTTTCAGTGCTCCTGCATAAACGGCCACCATCGACTCATCCAACGCATCACTGTAAACGGCCAGCCATCGCACGCCGGCCTCATCCTCTCGCTCTACAATCCAGCGAGCGCGAACTCCCAGCTCAATCGCCCTATCAGCATTCGTGACTGCTTTGATGGTACGACCCATATCGCTCGCGGCTTTTTCTCTTTTGATCCATGCTGAGCCGCCTGATCGATCGATTATGTCCCACAGGAAAAGCATCTGCCGCTTGAGTCTGGCGACCACTGGCTCGTTTGATTTCTCCTTGCCGCGATCAATACAGAATTCCTCGTGCATGATGTCGCAGCGGTTGAACGTGGCTGTGCGGTATCTTCGCACCAGCATCGTGAACGGGTCTCGCTTGATTCGCTCCGGTCCACTCACGCCAAAGTCATTGACAATGGCGTCAGAAATATCCCTGGCAAACCCGCGCCCATCCAGAAGCGTGAACAGCTGCATCTTTGTTTCCTGATGCTTCTCTTCACGAATCAGCGCTCGTGATATTTCGCGGGCCTTCTCAGCCGGGAGGTTTACGAGCTTCGCGATTTCTTCCGGCTTGCCCTTCATGGCTGGTATCGTGTTGGCCGGCCCGTACTCCGCTATCACCTTGCGTCCGCGCTCGGCGCCGAACCCGAATCCTTTCCCGTACACGTAGTGCATGAGGTATGCGCCAACCGCAGCATCTGTGTGAACGGGTCCCGCCGCATAACTGGTGAATGCAAACTGCCGACCGTGCTTCGGGTGCGTTTCCCACTTGCCGCTGAGCATGTAATCCAGACCAGGGATGAACGAAGTGTCTGATGCGGGGCCGATGAACACGACTCCGTTTTTAAACACCCCGATGACCGTTCCGTTTTGTGCGTAGCGGGCGTATGCGAATGTGCCTCTGATTTCTTCGCTCATAGCTCAACGACCTGTTGAAGGCGTTTGAATAGTTGAAGCTCAGACCATGCGTCACTGGCGACGTACCGCGCTAACTCTTCCCATTGAGCGCCGTCCACCATGTCCAGCACCATGCTGCCGTCGACCTCGCCCGCCGGTGGCTCGATGCCCATCAACGGCAGGAGCGTCTTCAGCTTCATGGCATCCGCAACGCTGTTGAACATCTTCGTCATGATGTCCACTGAGCCCTTACCCCCATAACGCGACAGATGAATCTGCGCCACAGGCTTCACACCCAGTCGCAGCGCTCGCCACGCGATGAGTCGGTCGTCATAACCGCTAATGTTGTAGCCAACTCTGATGCGGCCCTGAGCCAACAGGTCGAAGAACGCTTCAATCAGCTCCTTCTCTTCAACGCGGTTCTTTGCGAGCCACACGCGCGGTTCACTGTCGCCGCTGTAGTTGCAGATACCCATGGACACTATCATGGCGTTGGCTGGATTCACTGCATGGCGTGACCATTCGCGAAACGCTGAACTGCCGATGGTGAGGCTGTCTTCGAGTTTCTTCAACACGCCTTTTCGGCGCCTGCCATTTTTCTCAGCGTCCAGCAGATCGGCAATCTGCTCCGGGCAAACCCCATGATTCAGCACAATCTCTACAGATGATTGAGTCTTCAGGCATACCTCAATGTTCAGATCCGGGATTGGTTCAATCTCACGCACCTGTGGCCGCTCGAACCGCTCATCGGGAACAGCCTCCAGGTCGTATGCGAAATAACCATGCGACTCAGGCAGCGGGTTGTCGCGTGCGTAGTGCCATTTCCAGTTGTCTATACTGGCGACTTCCGGTTTCGTGACGGAGTCTTTTGACAGGTCATCAACTGTCAGATGAACTGCGTCTATTACCTGGCTGAATGGGTCAATCATTTCACCACCTCCTAGCAGAAATGCAGCAACCTGGGCTCGAACCAGGATAGGTGACCAAAACCTTTGTGGCCCGACCGTCGGTCAAACGGATGCCATGCTGCTAAATGCCCCGTAGCCTGTCACACGGCGGGGCCACCCGTGCCCAGTGCCGGTGGAGGCTGACACTGGATCCCAGGATTAAATGTCAACGAGTGCGAGGTCGAGACCGTCTGCGTCACTGTCGGGGCCAGCCACCACGTCGACCGTGACTCCAGCCATGTGCAACACCTCGTGATCCTTGGGGACGTTTACGACTTTCGGATCAGTGACACGCCATACGTGTGAGCCCTTGATCTGTTTGTACATGTTCCCGTCCTTGCCCTTGCGCTCACTGATTTCAACAACGGCCATGGCGTTGAGCATGTTTTCAAACAGCTTCTGAGACACCCGACCCTTCTTGCCGAAGACCTCAGTGCCGACAACACCAAAGGCGTAGTACAGGTTGAGTATCCCCCGCTTGTCGGTATCACTCAGCGGTTCCAGCGGGCCTCCAGACTTGTCTCTTCCAAAATCGCCCCAGTTTTCCGGACGCATCAGGAGCACCTCGTGCGTGTACTTTTTCTTCTTCTCTGATGGGTGCTCGCCGTCCAGCACGGACAGCACCAGCTCCACCTTTGGGATCCTGATTACATCCCCTGACTGCTTCAGGTTTTGAAACGTGACCCCGTTACAAATGACGTGGTACTTACCTGCCTGACTGACCCAGTTTCCGATTTCACCGACGTTCTTTGACGTAACATCAGTCGCATCAATTTCGGTAATCTCATCGGAAAACGGATCGAAATCAAAATCACTCATCGCTAAATCCCTCTCTCAGGTTCTTCAGTTCTGCGTCCGTACTTATCATGGTGGGCGGATACCCTAGCATCCTGACACCCACCTGATAGGTCTGCTCACTTCCAAACTGCGCAACTGTCGGCAGAGCAATATCCGGCCAGTTGCGTTCTACTCCCCCTCGGGAGTATTTGCCATGTCTCGTTTCGTGAGCGCGTTCCACAGGGCGCCGGTCAGTTCTTCGAGCTGCGGAAGAGTGAGGTCTGCCAGCTTTGTGCCAGGTCCGCCGCGCTTCTCAATGGCCTTGACGAGTCCGGCCTTGACCTGATCACCCCACAGGTCCCTGCCCTGTTCGAGGATGGTGGCAAGGATATCATCGGCAGTTCCGTCGACTGCCTTCGTTGCCGGCTGAACCGCGTCTTTCACCGACGGCAGATCCTTCTTGAACGGAGGCTCTTCATTCACCTCAGCGCGAACTGCTGACTCTTTAGCAGCCTGCTCACTCTTCATCGCCTTGTTCCGCGCAGCGGCATCAGCCACGTTCGCCAACCGCTCATTGCGCAGCCGCTCAGATTCCTCCTGAGCCTCGGCAATACGCAACTGCATCTGCAGCTTATCGTCATCGGTCAGCTCGTAGTGCGGGACCAGTTGGTCAGGCGACAGGTTCTTGTAGTCCGGCGGCTTGAGGATGTACCGACGAATGGCGTTGGCGGTCAGGTCTTTGATGACCGGTGGCAGAATCGGGTACGCCTCATCACAGTCGTCCGGATTAGCATGCACCAGCCGGCACTTCCCGATGGGCGGTGCGATGATGCCAATCGGCTTGTCCGGTTGCACACCTGTTGCCGGGTTGACTGGACGCGAGAGGACAAAGAACACATCGGCCATTTTGCGGAACACGTCGCTCCCTTTGGCCTTCATTTTCCCCTCAACAGGCTTACCATCCTTCCACACCTGCCCCATGTGAACGGTGTACGCGAAGGTCTCGATTTTGTTGGTCAGCATGCCGATGCGCATGTCGAGGTAAGTTTTCACGTCACCCCAAACCATGGCGGTCATCTTGTCGTACTGACCCTGCGTCCTCCCAAACTTACCGGGGTTGCTGTACACCCAGTCGTAACAGCCTGACTGGATTTCATTGATGGGATCAACAGCCACCACGGTGTACTCGCCCGGCTTGACCTTCTCCAGCATGTCATCGAACCACAGAAAACATTCGAGCGCTGTGGGGATGCCACTGCTGTTGACTGTCTTCACTTCGTCGTACAGGCAGACGTACTTTTTGAACGGCAGGTTGAACGTGTCGCTGGACGCCTCCAGGTCGATTTTGAATGTGTTCCGCGTATCAATGCGGTCGACAAACAGGGACTTGCCGTCACCGAATCCTCCCGTGCAGCCGATGCGTCTGATGCGCAACGGTCGTCCGTTCACCAGACCCCAAAAAGGCTTCCGCTCAATTGTTGAAACTTTGGACCCATCGCGAGCCACCTCTGTCGTTGACATACCTCCACCTCTCTCTATGAACGTGAAAAAACCAGCCTACTCCTCCCGCTTCTGCTCCTCACCCTTGATCGCTTCGTAGACCTCCTTGCGATGAACAGACGTTTCTCTAGGGGCATTGATCCCCATCCTGACTCTATCGCCTTGCACCTCAACTATCATGATCTCAACGTCCTCGCCAATCATGATCGACTCGTTCTTTACTCGGCTCAATACTAGCAATTTACCGCTCCTTTGACATTGTGCAAAAAACCGATGGCGGGCAGCTTTGGCGGCTCAGACCACAGTTGACCGATGGGGCAACACACTCCATCGTCCCGCCACCGGAAGACCATTCCGGCATGACAAAACAAAGCCTCGTTGGCGGCGAAACCAACGAGGCTCAGAGAGAGGGGTGGTACTCATTACCGACTCATCGCTCCGTCAGTCATGTCCCTGACATTTTAGCGTGTGCGGTAATTCATGCAAGGCTGATTCCTGGTTTTTCAGTCTTCGAGGATCTGGATGTCCAGCAGACAGGCTGCGGTGTCAGCCTTCCAGTAGTACGTGATTCCCGGAACCATGCGAAAGCTGTTGACCTCACCCGGCTTGGCTCGAATGAGGTAAACGCCTGTCGATGCCCCGATGTCCACGTAATTGGTCGCGTCCAGGTTCTCGAAAATGCACAATCCTTCGACTGTAAGCTCACCGAATACAGCCAGTGTTTCCTCAACGGTTCCCACGCTGGAGGTGAGAGCAAACCTCCCCTTGGCGTTCTTCGTAACCTTCTTGGTGCCTGGGGCAATACTGATTGGTGACTCGCCAGCCAGCGAAGACTTCAGGCTGTATGTGATAGTGATTTCATCTGCCATTATTTCTTCTTTCGTAAGTCCGGAAGAGCTTGAATCATTTCTATTTCGTCAATGGTCAGAAACCAATCACGCCCCGGCTTTTCACCGATATCGTTATCTCTGCAAATCTGCCTGACACGACCAGGTGTCAGTTTTAACTTTTGGGCCACCTGATTACAGGTGAATAGTTTTTGATTACGCTTCTTTTTCATAGCAGGATGTTATCGATGGCGGCGGTTTACCACAATCCGATTATGCCTGTTGCTGTTGTTCCTGTTGACATGATGCGAGTAGGGCTGAGTTCTCTGGTCTGCGCGGCGGCGAATACAAATAGAGCGGACGTTCCGGAGGCGTCCAGCATGGTTATGTTGCCCGCGCCCGCTGCGTAGATGCGGGATGGAGCCTTGTTGTTCTTTTGGCCGGGTATGTCGACCGTGTCACTGGGCGTGATGGCGGCCCATGTGTTTGGTGAGCTGTTTAGGTCTGGCATGGGTGTGTGGTTCCTGTTTTATCTATTGCCAAGGGTTCTGGATATACCATGCTTCGACCAACGGCCTCTTCGTCTTGGTGCTTCATTCCACTTCCGCAGCATAGCATCGTATAAATCCCACCCCTCTTTTCCCATATCCCTTTGCCAACTCTCTATCGTCCTCCCCTGAGTACGATCCCAAAGATTAGGATTGTCACCAATCCCCGGAACAACCATGTCGGGAGTCGGGACGCCTGGAATTCCATATCCCGGAACCAGCGGCCCTCCTCGTACAGGAGACTGGGGAGTTCGTTCTGCAGGTGGACGTAAATAATCAGGCACGCCCATCTTGAAAGGCGGAGCAGGTACAGCAAGTGGATCAGGTGCGGCAGGTGGCTGGAATGTTGGTCCCGTACCACGCTGTAAAGGAACCTCAACAGGGACTCCGTCAGGTCCAAATACAGGGACTCCGTCAGGTCCAAATACAGAGATCATACTCGGCTCTGGCGGAAGCACGTCGGAACTCTCATCAAACGGACGCACCGGCGCCCTCGGTGCGGCATCACGCTGATAAGGTTCCAGAGTCTTGCGAGTCGTGCGTTGCAGTCCAGTCATCCATTGGAAAACAGATTCCTGATCTTTAACGTCTACTTTCATTATAGTATCCATTCCCAGACCTTTACCTGCACCCTCTCCACTCAAAACATTCATCGCCTGTAAAGCAGTAATGATCGCAGCAGCCTTCTGGAATTTATTAGCATCATCCAGCTTGTCATACTGCTTCCAGCGATCTTGAGTCATTGCAGAAATGTAGTCTTCGCGCGTGCTATTGGCGTCTAACCCAAGCTGAGAAAGGATACCACGCTGAGCCTTGTCCTGTTCCATCGTGCCTGTCCAGATTCTGTTTAGGTTGGCTGTAGCCGCTTCCATGGATTCCGGCTTATACCCCTCACCAAACTCTGATTTATCGTAAGTGTCTGTAACCGCAGATGGCCCAGCCAATGCCGGTCGATCAGGATTCGCTCCTGAACCTAGAGCTACAGGTGGAGCTGCTCCGGGAACACCTGCAGGTTGACCAGCTCCCGCACCCATGCCTCTTGATGCCAGGTAATCCAATCCACCCTCCACCTTGCTCATTGAATCCACATATTCACCCAGCCCAATAGTCGGCTTACGGCGGCCAATCAGCTTTCCCTTCTTGTTGTATATCGGCTTGCCCCGCATGTTCCGCTTGAGTGCCCGGTCCTTGTTTTCCAGTCGCGTCTTTAGCGCGGATGACATTCCTCCACCCTTGTCTGGATCATCACGCCACGCCTGAGTGTGCCTGCGGTCACGCTGGATTTTGTCGAGCAGCGGAGATTTTCCACCAGTAATATCAACAGCAGCGTTCCATCTTTTATCGCTCGAACCAATCACCTCGCCGGTCTCTGGGATTATTCTTTTGGGAACTTCAGACCGATTGTGCCCAACTGGTCCTTCTTCACCGGACGCCGGTGCCCCTGGTGACCGGTAGCCCTTCATCCGCCGGTAATCATCAAGGCTAATCTCCGTCCCCTGCTCGTACCGCTTCTGAGCGTCTGATCCAGGCTCTGCAGGCTGCAGCAACTTACCCGTGTCTTTGTCAACCACGACACGCATGCGGCCCTGTTTGACCTCTGCAACGTCTTGCATTCCTTGAGCCATGTCCGCCGCTTGATTCGGGTTCCGTTGAAATGTCGGATACCTCGTTGACGGGTCATCAATGCCAGGCCTGTAGTTCTGGTTGTAAGCGCCACGGAGCGTGTCTTCGGTTTCCAGCGGAGTTCCCGGTTGCGCATTCATTCGCCCTCGCATGCCGGTATAGCGGGGATCCTGCTGTGCGCCGATTTCTCTGCCCTCGGCAACTGTTGCTGGTGTTGCATCCGGGCCGTACGCCATTGGCCCTGCCGCATCTCCCATCGCGTCTCGCTGCAGTCCATCACGAATCGCCTGGTTACGCCTTATCTGCTCTTCCTCCACGCCAGCAGCCTCCGCAGCGTCCCCTGCCTGCAATGCGTCGTATTCTGCACGACGCTGATCAGCTCCTCCTCCAGTGGCATTGATGTCTTCAGTGTACTGTTCAATCGACTCACCAATTGGTTCCATCGCCCCCGGTCTCTGCGCACCCGCCAGCTCGTTCACCTGCCGCAAAGAACGCTGAGTCGTTGACAGCGGCCCTTTAGTGAAAGGAATCGGCTCACGCTGTGATGCAGGAAGTTCCGACAATATGCTGGATCCGGCAACGCGGCCTGGTCGGGAAATGGCTGCCCCCTGCCCAGCAAGACGTTCCATGCCCTGACCACCGTACTGGCTAGTCAGGTCGTACTCAGCACCAAGCGGCTTGCTCTGTTGTGCCTGTTGGCCAAGCGGCGGCTGCGCAGATCCTCCACCAGTAAACTGACTAATCCGCTGATTGACTCTGTCCATCAAGGAACGCTGGCGCTGTCTCCATCCCGGTTTCTGACTGGTTAGGTTCAGGCTGTACTCATTACTAATCGGTGACTGCACCCGACTAATCCGCTGATTGACTCTGTCCATCAAGGAACGCTGGCGCTGTCTCCATCCCGGTTTCTGACTGGTTAGGTTCAGGCTGTACTCATTACTAATCGGTGACTGATTACTATATGGCGGAGCCATCTCATCTCTCCTTTGAATCGGTCCCTGATTCTCGCAGGTTTACTGCCGGCGGCAAGAACTGTTCACTCAATTTGACACGATAATTTCGCCATCCTCATCCCTGACTTGACCAATACTTAACTTCATTGTCTCCAACACTTCCTGAATAATTCCATCCTGCACATCGTAGCTTAGCGACGAAAAAATACTGCACTCATTGACACGATGCACAGCCATCATCTCATTCAAAAATCCAATTTTGCCATGCCGCGCATGCAGCACGTACAACGGCCAGTCGCCAATGGCAATGTCATAATACCACTGCGGAAATTCACAAACTATCCCGTTGCGTATCATCATAGACGCAGTTGCAATGACATTTCCTGACATGATATCTGCCAGCGAATACTCTCTTTTTCCTTTACTGCCAGGTATGTCAATGCTGTTCATTTTTGCATTTTCATGAACCATTCGTGTTTGGTGAAAGCAAGCGACCCAGCTTTCATGAGATTCCATTGCGTCAAACTGTCGCTGAATCTTGCAGATTGAAGACCAGTAATCGTCTCCATCAAGCAGGGCTATGTACTTTCCGCGACAGGCCCTGAACGTACGGATGAAGTTAAGCCTTCCATTGCGAGTATGCTTTCCTAAATTTTGCGATGCCGTAAGGACGCGGATTTTACCCGAATACTTTCTCTGAAGCTCAAGGACTATGTCTTGCGTCCCGTCAGTGCTGCAGTCGTCCCCTATTACAATCTCAAAAGGAACTTCTGTCTCCTGACTAACAACACTTTCAATAGCCTCTCTGATGTATTTTTTATGATTAAAGGTGATAAGGCAAACACTGACCGCCGGGTCCTGAACCAGCTTGTCATTGCAAACAACATTAGTGTGTTGGCTAATTAGCTTTTCGGCAGACTCGATTGCAATACGTTGATTTAACAACGGGACCTGAAACCTGCCATCCTTGTCCATCTTTAAGCCTAAACTGACCAGGCTTTTCTTCTTTTTGCGATTAAACCTTTTCGCCATGAGGTGACGTGGCAGTCGTTTTTGGCTTACTGGAAGACGAACAGCCCATCTATTCGGAGACGGAGGACTGGCGATTTTAGTGCCATACACTCGACCCTCTCCAACCACTGAACCACTATGGCGATACCAGCACCATCCACGCGCCTGTGACGCAAAAACAACTGGAAAATGACGCTTCAGCAGAAACTCACGAATCATGTGCGGGTGATACCCACTGCAGGAGACTACAGTGCAAAACATGTTTGGTACTGTTTTTGTATTTGCTCTCCATAAACGACCCTCCCACCATGAATACCCCTTTGGCCATGTAATCAGCACTCGATTGATAGCCAGCCTGTTAATTCTCTGCTGAGTCACCTGGATGTAATCAATTGGGATAATATCGTCATCATCTATCCTTGTAGCTGCCACTCGTGGACCAACAGGCAACCCCCAATCTTCCCCATCTTCAAGATTAAAATAACTAACCGGCATACTACTTTCATACCGCTCAACAAACCGGACATCAATTCCAGACTCTTCCCATGCTTTAATCCGTTCATCAATAAATGGGTCATAAGGCCAAACACTTACAGCCACTTTCGGCTGGACTGTTTGAGCAACCAGTGACGGAATAAGGTGTTTTTTTGTCAGCTCAAGCCTCTCCATGCTTTTTTCAGCATTGTCATAAGCAGACTGAACTAAAACATGATGAGAGTGCATCACAGGAACACTCTTAAGATATTTTACTGGGCAGAATACCACTTTTGATTCACGCTCAAACACAAAGAGTCACTCCGATTTCCTATGTAATTTTTACCGGAAGAGAAACTGCCCACCTGTGAGGAGTAGGCTGATGTGCAACTTTAAGATTCTTAAGAAATCTGTTAGCCACTCTGTGACTTATGTTCTTCCCGCGTCGAGACGTGTTCATTGTAATTGAGTGAGGTTGCCTGACCCATACCCAACCTCTGGAGTTACTCACAACCACCCTTGGAAACAATTTTCTTCCCAATGCGAAGTGGCTATGAACATGCGGATTATCTCCGTCATTAGTAAGCATTGTGATAAATTGATTTGACGGATTGTTCCATCTGTAAATCAATGCTCCGCTTTGGACATAACCACAAGGCCAGTCGAGAATCGCCTTTTCCGCACTGCATGACTCCGCAGCAATTCTTGTTGTTTTCATGAAGTCAACCGAAATGAGATCGTCATCGTCAAGACGGCTAACAGCAATTCGAGGTCCAATCGGCAAATCCCAATTATCTCCCGCCAACAAGTTGTGCCTTCTGACAGGCATCTGACTAAAAGGCCGAAACACAAACTTCACTTTATGCGGCAGAGAGTCAAAGCATTCCATTCTCTCCTGAAGATGCTCATCACATCTGGCAACACTTACCACGACAGTAAGATCGGTGTCCTGTGCCGCCAGAGACGGAAGCATTGTTTTTCTGGAAACGCCCAGCCTGAACTTACTGACTCCCGGATTTGCATAGGCTGAACGTATCAGCACAAAATGAGAATCAATAACAATCATGGAAGCTGAACAGACCATCTCGTCCTGTTTGGTGGAGACGCAAGCCGTGGCATGTGCCTCTTGCGTGTTCCCATGATTGTGTGGTCATGCCTATTCCATATCCATCCACGAGAATTATTCACCGTCAGGGTAGGCAGCAGGCTGGGAAACTTCCAGTGCTCTGTCATGTGTGGGTCCATAGCTGAGTCTGAGACAATGGTAATGAACTGATTTCCGGGACGACGCGAACGGTAAAGTCTACCATCATAAAGTGTGTAGCCAAAGGGCCATTGCAGAACAGCAACCTCCCAATCACACTCCAGCAACCTCTCCTTTGTGAGCGTGAAGAAATCAACAGCGAGCCCATCGTCGTCATCGCACCTTGTCACCGCAATCCGCCGGCCACCTGGAAGGCCCCATGGATCCTGCCCACACACATTATCAAGCGTGACCGGGACCTGAGCGGGCTCTCTGAATACAAACCGAACACCATGGCCGCACTGCTGAAAAGCATCCATCCTTTCACTGAGTAGCGGGTCGCTCTTACACACGCTGACCACAACCTGGACCTTGTCTTTCTGGCCCTGCATACAGGGAATGAACATGGACCTGGTCACATCCAGTCTGGCGCGGCTGACTTCCTCGTCCGTGTAGGCAGACTGAACCAACAGGAAATGACCCTCGGTTTCGCGAGGGGCTGAAAGCCTGTTAATGCTTCTGACAAATGAAGCATCCTCATCGGAATGCGGATCAGGGAATCTACCCAACAGCCAGTTGCGGAATTCATTGTTCCAGCCATTGCTGAACACGTTGAAGAATCTGGCCGGCTCCGCGCGGCTTTCATACCAGTCAAGCGGCTCAGCCTTCCTTACCCTGCGGAGAAATGGCGTTGACCTTAATGGCTTGTGCCCGAAGAAATTATGGTACGCAACCTCCCACAGGAACACGCCCTCCTCCGGGTCCAGTGACTTAAACATCTCATTCAGCTTTGCCTTCTCAACGTAATGCGGGAGATGAGTAGCGTAGTCATAGACCTGCATCTCGTTGCTTTCGAGCCACTCTTTAGTGTTCGTTTTAACGGACCTCCATCCATTAACGCGGCTGGATTTGATTCTCCCGTCAGCTCTTGGCTGCTCAATCTCCTCCCTTGTTACAGGATTGACCATGAACACGTCGTCCATCATCCAGACAAACTGATCATCAACAGCTGGATGTCCGGACAGCATGTTCATCTTTGAAAGCACATCGCGCAAGCCACGACGGAACCCTCTCCCTTTGGCTAAGCGAGGCTTGTCAATCCATGGCCCCTCGTACCACGGCGGCTTGTCTCCTATGACAAGGAACGAAAACTCACCCTGATAATTGGCCTCAATTGACCGCATGGAAAAGCGGATCTCATCCTGCTTCGCACCCTCATGCCAATAGCACCAGACGAACTGGAGCGGGCCGGTTTTGGGTTTCCTGAACGGTACGACCCGGTTGAGAAACTTCTGACGTTTATCGCAACCATCGCACTGCTTCTTGATGCCAATTGCCGACAGACCTGACTTTACGAGATCCCCCAGCCCCCTCATCTTTTCATTGTCAGGCTGGAGGGCAATCTCGCGAGACACAGCACGGTTGATCAACCCCCCAATAACTTCAGGAGTGAGCCTCTCCTCAATTGTTAATCTACGACCGATGCCAATGTCGTCACTAAGAAACTGCCGCATCCGTTTAGCAATTACCTCAGTAAGCTCTTCCCTCTTGTCGAACACTTTCACTGGGGTGAGATAGTTCAGCGCAATGAGATCCACACACTCCGGGCATTCCCCCTCAGAACCAGTCAATGACCTGATGTAATTCATCATGTAGTCACCAACAGAACTTTTAGCTTTCCTGGACACTCACGATCTTCCCGTTTTTAATGCTTTTGCAAATGCTAAGACTGGGCCGCTTATCTTTCATCTTGACTACATTCAGCCGATTCAACAGCTTTGCATTTTTCTCATCCGCAGCACTTCTTTCAAGGATCCTCTCTGCAATGAAATGAACTCCGTCAGGCATGTCTGTAGCCATTAAGGAATCATAAAACTCCTTGCCTATAATAGTTTGGCAACACAAATACTGGAGTCCATTTCTGTCAACAACGACATCAGGAAACATAGACTCCCTCATCGAAGAGCAAGCATCGGAACACTTACACAATTTCATAGCGATGTCAATAATTTCATCAAAGGCATCACAGCCCGCTTCCAGATATGAAGTCAGTGCATAAATTTCATTTGCCATGATTCACCTATTCCCCTATCAGACAAATCTCAACCGCCGAAATCTGAACAGTTCTGTCTTTCTCTCCACGTTGATCTATGAACAAAGTTCCAGATTTCCACAAGCTAAAATCGTCATCAAGAATAGTCAAAGCCCGTTCATACGTTACCCATCCTGATGATCCACATTGTCCGGTAGTCGGAGGAGTAAATTCAATGCTTTCTCTCGTGTGTAAAGGACCTCCCGGAATGTAATCAAAGTCAACCGTCAGAGTTCCACTACTACCTGAAATGTCGAACATCCTGCCGCGCACACGAAGTGTCGCGCTAGTTAGAGTTGTCCATTCATTTGGATAGCCACCAACCAAACAGCCCATAAAAACTTCAATTTCTCCAGAGCCTGTCGGGGATGATTGAATGAACGAGTCTTCGTCATCAGATATATCAACAGGTTCGTCGATATGCTCATGGATATTCCCTGTGGTGTCCAGGACACAACCGTCATATCCCCACCAGGTACTGTTAGACCCTATACCCTTTGGCCTGATACAATCACACGTTACTCCTGACGAACTGGATCCTGATGAGGAGGATGATGAATCCGGTGATGAGCCTGATGATGATCCTGATGATGAATCCGATGATGAGCTAGATGATGAGCCTGATGATGAGCCTGATGATGAGCTAGATGATGAGCTAGATGATGAGTCAGGCGATGAGTCAGGCGATGAGTCAGGCGATGAGTCAGGCGATGAGTCAGGCGATGAGCCTGGTGATGAGTCTGGTGATGAGTCTGGTGATGAATCCGATGATGAGTCTAGTGATGAACTAGAACCAGAGGACGACGAGGACCCAGATGTTGACAAAGAGAACTCTGACGAGGACTCTGACGAGGACTCTGACGAGGAGGATCCTGATGATGAGGATTCTGATGACTCTGAAGAAGAGCTGGAGCTGGAGCTGGAGCTGGATTCCTCAACGCAGTAACAGTCATTGCAAAGAAGCAGCATGCCTGACCTCCCTACGCAGATCCATCAGGTGGACAGTCGGCGACGTACGGTTCCCAGAATCCATCCAACTCCTCAATCCTGACATATACCCCGTTGGCAACTGAGATGCCCTTCAGGAAATTGGACACTGTTACGCTGCGGATCGATCCACCAGGGTTCCTCTCGTAGTCCAACACACCGGAAGCGGTGGTGAACAACAGGTCCGCGCTCGCTGTCTGCGGAGGAGTCAGGACGTAATCAAATCCGAGCGGGTACACGTTCTCTGCCAGAGGACTCGTCATCACTGCGCGGCGTCGACGTGACTGTCCTGACACCATGACCATGCCCGTGTCGTCAACATCATGTGTGCCCACGATACTGAACTTGGTGCCATGTGCCATGTACCACTCGCCTGGAACCGGACCACAGTTGGCGCCCACGTTTAGGTTGTCCCCAGTGATCAGGGTCGGCTGAGCTATGTGCCACGGATACGAAACTCCAAGGTCTCCGCTGATAACCTCCGTACCAGAATTGACCCACCAGATATCTCCAACTTCTGTCGGCTTAACAATGTTCCATCGATTTTCGACCGAATCATAACTGCTGGGCTGCACGATTCCGTACGCCGGAACTACCTCGCTCGAAGTATTGACCCACTTGATCTGCTCACCGTAGCCTGACTTTATGTTGTGCTGAAACTCGTTAGTCATTTCCCTTCACCCTCCGAAGGTAAATGCTCTCATTTGCCAGCCATGATCTGCGACGAGCCTCCACAAATTCGCTTTGCTTACGTTCCGGGTCGCTGCGAATGAGCAGGTCCACATCCATGTTTTGCGAAGCCCTGCTGATATGTCCGGGTTGACGATCCGTTCCATCACTAATCACATGGGTCAACTGCGATGTCAGCCCGTCCAGCCTGATACCACTCATGGGCCGGTTGTAGATTGCAACACGCTTCGCCTTGTATCGATACTTGCCAGCGGTTGCCTGGACCAACTGGTCAGAATAAGCGTCAAGAATTGTCTGATTAGTAAAGGCGCCAGTGACATCGTGAGTGTCGGGATCCCCGTACTTAATAACAGTTCTGGCAAAAAGGCCCGGCTCGGAATATGTATGCCACCCCTGGCCCTGAGGGTCGACCTCCGTTGTCCTGACGTAGGAAATGAATTGACGATGGAATGCGTCACGTATCCTAAATGCACATTCCAGGTAGAGTTCAGCCGGCTGGAACTGTTTGTTTTGATTCAGGTAAGCCCCATCCCAAATCATCACCAACCCAAGATTCTTATCGAGAGTGAATGACCTGAGAACGGGTGAAGTTATCTCTGTTTCGAAACGCACACCGTGCTGCGTTCGCTCCAGGTACTTACCATACAGAACACACTCAGGATGCTGCTGTTTAAGGTTTGACACATTCTGCACTTCAAGCAGAGCGTCCATTAACGGTAACAACTGCGTGATGTTCGCAAGCGTTCCTGTACCGTCCGGAAAATCCAGTGTGCCGTCTGCAAACGTATCAATCAGATACCACTTGTAGACTGTGGACTGCGCGAGAAACTGACCTGCGTCTGAAACATTCGGGAACCCCGGTGGCTCGAACTCCCATCCTCCTGTTGGCTTATAACTCAGGCTATTTATTGGCTTGATTGATCCATCAATATCCTTGCCCACGGCAAGCAACTTTAAGCGTGCCTGGGCGGTTGATATCCCGAAACACACATCGACATATTGCGGAGGAGTAGGTGGATTCAGTGCTTCACTGGCCGCCATCAACTCGCCACCGGGGGATCCTGGCAAGTCCTCGCCAACCCCAAGTGGCCACACCTGAACCTCCTCATCGCCAAAGCCAAGGCAGATGTCGTAGCCGTAACGCTTGCACAACTCCAGGATAAACTGGTCAGCTTCAACACATATCTGATCAAGCTCAGGATAAAAATTTGGATCAACACGGGACACATCCGGATTCTCCTGCAGGTGTGAAAATACTGCTGCAAAAATCCCCTGAAGGCTGAGCCTGCTGGCCTCGACGATATCGCCGTTTGCATCCAGCTCATTGAAGTGGGCACTGAACAACGGATAGCGGGACCACCTCCAGCGACGATCCTGGAACGTGATCGTGCCCAGGAATCCCTTTTGGGTTATCGTGACCAGGGATTTATCAGCAAGGCAATCCTTAATGACAATGAAGTCATTACCGAAACCCAACAAAAGGTCACCAATGGGGTCGATAGGATGCTGCTGCGGTATCAGCCTGACATCAGCAATGTCCGGAGTGATCCCCCGCGTCTGCGTATAGACAGCCCCTTTGGCAATTTCGATGCCCGAATATGTGACTGTTCCAATGGTCATATTGTTGGAGTATTAAAGTTTCCAAACGTAAGTTCCGGATAAGACTCAGCGTGATAAACCCACGCCACTCCATACTCCTCTTCCACTTGACTTGAACCGTTCTTGGTAATGGAGCCCGGAGCCATTCGTGTGAATTCCGTCTTGTCATGATGGATGTTGTCATCTGGAAACAAAGGCGCATTCGCAATCGGCAACTCTGTCCTCATTACAAGTAATCCTCGTTGCACGTATTTGCTTGTGGTGTTTAGCTGCAGTACCTGATATTGCGGCTGCCCAATCAGTGACGGCATGAACCTCCACAGAGGACCTCCTGTGCCTGTTTGAATCAACTCTTCCCTGTAGGCAATTATCTCAGTGCTGAATCGATACTCGGCATGCAGAATTGCGTAGAACGCACGGCGATTGCTGAGTTCCGTGTGCATCTTCCACGGCGCACCGGCGCTATAACCAAACGCATGAACACGCACTCCTGAGAACGAAGTAGAGTCGCTCAGCGTATGAGTGTGGCCATTGGCCACGAACGACGCATCGCCGTAGTTGCTGCCACCGTCCCGATAAGCTGCGTCAAGTGCATTGATCTTAGTCTGCAGCGCGGCACTTGACCCGTCAGAGGTAATCGCGCCCGCGATAGTCCAGCGACTGAACAGGATCAGAGGCTTCCTGAACTTATCCTCAATGACCCTATGTTCAATCTTGATGCCGACTTCATTCTCGGTGTGAACATGACCATTAAATGTGAGAACACTCATGACCATCTCTCCCGTTGCAACATCTGGTAGCCGAGATGGTCAATTCGCTCTTCAGTGTCATAAAACGTCTGGGAGTATTTTGGTAAGGGAGGTTGCTTAAATTCAGGATCAGTGAATCCAAATTCATCCCCCTGCAACAACTGCTCCTGAGAAATACTCTCCAGGGCTTCAGTAAGGTTGAAGTCCACGTCCTCAGCACCCAGTATTTCAGACATGGCATTGGGCTGAGCCTCCAGCCGCTCTTCTTTTTCCGGGATCCTTGTCAGCTCAGCAGGAATTATGTCCTCGTCTGCAAGGGCTGACTTTCGGGATTCCAGGTGGTCGTGATATTCAACCTCGTGATCGATCTGCTCCGATGTCTTGAACTCCGTAAGCTCCATCGGTAGCTCGGCTGAGGGATCGGCGCTGACCTCATCCAGCGTAGTTGTTTCAAGGGCCGAGTCCGTGGCCGGTTCCTGCCTCTGTGCAGGGCTTGCCGTCTCCAACGACTGCGCATCCACTTCCGTGATCTCTTCCGAATCCTCTGACTCATTCAACTGGCCTTGTCGTGAATCAAGGTCCTGCCTTCTGGAAAGGTCCAGCAACTCCTGCATATTGTCGTTGGCGAGTGACGACGGATTTCTATCGACCTTGTCAGAGAAATACTCAGTTACAAATTGCTGGAAATCCATGTTTTTCAATCAGTCTGCTGATGATCGACCAGTTCCTGCGGACGATCGGGCAATACTTATCTTCATTTGGCAGGCCAACACTTCTCCATTCCAGGTAGTGTTTCCAGACCTTCTGGTTCGTTTCGTTTAATTCGATTGGGCTATCGTAATGCCCCTTGCTGCATCCCTCGCGAGTTTCACATGGAAGGGCTGTGTCCTCCGGTCGAAGAAGCAGGCCCTCTGAATTTCTGGCGACGAGCCCCGTGTCGTGATCGAACCACCATTTTTTACAAGACGCACATGTCCTCATCGAGAGTCGCGGGTCTGTCAGAATTATCCTTACAGAGTCTTTAAGGTTCTGGAAATTACCGTCAGTATCATATTCCATCATGGCGCGGAAGATAGTTTGCTGATCGTCTTCTTCTATCTCGTCTTCATTGCCATAGAATTGCGGGCGGGTCCACAGGAATGCCCCCAGTGAGTCCCAGTCCTTACTTCTGAAATGCTCCTTTGCTATTTCCCGGCCAAATTCTGCCAGTGGCCTGAAATAGAATTGCCGATGTCTGAATGTGTAGCCGTCTCTGATCATGGGCCGGATGGGGTTATGGTCATTGTGTTGATGCGAGTGCCGACGTTGTCACCATAGTGCATCAACATCGTGACGGGGGTTCTGATCTGCTGTGCCTTGCCAAGTACGGACGCAGGCCGTGAAACCGCCATGCACTCAGGCATTGCGAATGTGATGATCTTGCTGCCGTTGCTAAGTACCAGAACTGCGTTAAGCCCGTCGTCATAATCCCGGTAGTAAATGTACAGGTCGTCGTGCGCTGTGACATATGGAACGGATGTAGCAAAGACAGCCTGCCGGCCACCGATTGCCACGTCTGTGTAAGTGACGCTGTTGTTGTATTCCACGACTGGTTTGTTATCGACCGACAGCATGAAGCGGTCGTAAGGACGAGCGAGGTCAGCACCGGGAGGGCCGGTCGAGTCGTCTTCCATCGTGAGCGTCCCGTGATGAAAGGCGTACTCTTTGTCGAGAGTAATCTGATCCGGAGTAAATGACCCAATCAGTTCAGTCTCACCCATGAGGGACAACGCCATCTGAATGGGGCGACCACCCTTGCTGCCGCTAATCGACCACTTAGCTACAAAGCAGTTGGTCAAGGTGTGGACCTTATCACCCAGGTCGATATCGCAGGGGAACGCCACCAGCACATCTGTGGCACCCAGTACCCACGGGGCAGCACCGCCGCTGTTGCCCAGCAGAGGAAATATGACCTCAATCATCGGCCACGTCAGGTCCAGCTTGATCGTCCAACCCACTATCTGGCGGCCCTTCTGCGCCCGGATGATCGGATGGTCGATGTCCGCGCAGATCGAGTTGTCGACGTTGGATACGATCTCACGAGTGCTCATCGGAACGGCACTGTGGATGCACATCGTCTTTGCGTTGATATTCATGCGGGCCTGGTGACCCACAATGATCGTGCTGTTCAGCGGACTGGCAACGGCCATGATTCATCTCCTAACGCGACGTGCGAGTGTAGCATTCGACTATTGAGGCAACTCGCATGTCCTCATGAAATCCCCAGTCTGTCTCGTCTGGCGGACCCGCTTCGCGTACATGTACAAAATAAATCTGCCCCAATGATAACGGGCAGTCTTCCAATGGCGAAAGCTGCGAATCGTGTTTAGTAAGCAAGCCCTCCCTGATATCAGCCATCCAGCGGAGATAAGAGGCGAGGTTGGTATCGTCACCATCGTCGCCCACGTCCACTAATTGCACGAGGATCTTCATGACCCCGTCATCGAAGATGTTCTCACCGGCGTTTGGCGGCCTGGTGTGACCGTTGTAAGTGATGATGAATCCGGGATTCTCGTTGAGCCGCTCAGCTTTCCTGCGAGTCTCGTCTGCGCTGGGCCGCCGATTGATCCGGGTGATTACGCTGGACCTCTTCACCGATCGGATGCTGTTGGTGCCAACCGGACGAAATATCCTCTGGTCAGCCATCGTCTCAATCATCTGGCGTACGGTTTCCGTAGCCCAGAATTCAATGGAGGTGGCATGGTTCATCAGGAGTCTTCCAGAATGATCTCGCCACGCCAGCTGGTATTACTCATGACGGTCGTGCGCGGGCCATCAGCAATCATAGCCTCTCTCATGGCACGCATGCGAGATGCGTATGACATGTTCCGAATAGGTGACTCCGCGCGGGTGATGATGTCGTACTGCTCCTCAGCCAGGCGATAGAACAGTTCCTGCATGCCCTCATAGTTCACGTCAATGAGCGAGCTGATCGTGTAGCCCTTGGTGGTGATATCGTCGGCAGGCGGCGTACGGAGCACAGCTACAGTGGTGCTGGTGATCTCCTCAATGACGTGCGTTGATGCGGATGGATTCAGGGTCTCTGATTCCTCACCGGTGACCACATCTCTGCTCTCGTATCCGTAGTCGCTGGTCGGAGGATTGGCGTCACCGCTGACACGCAGGGCCGCGCCGACATGAGCACTGGTCAGGATTGCTGTACTGAATGTAGCCACATCCCCAACGGTAGAGACCGTGCCGCCCTTAAGTTCCAGGGTGTTCAGCGAGGTGTGCCGCCGGCGATACATGTAGCGGAGCGTACGCTGAATGACACCTGACCCGGACAGCCACATCTCCAGCCGGCCCGGATAGAGGTCCGACTTGAACATCGACCATGCCAGCGGATAGGTCTCTGCGTTGATGACTTCCTGCCACCAGAATGTCCGATTTGGCTCCACCCGCTTCACTTCAAAGAACTGCGTGGACGGATCAAGGACGTTACTGATGCCGCCCACATCCTGAGGCAGCAGGTACTTGAATCGCTGCCAGCGGAAGGTGCTGGTTACATCCGCACCGGGTCCGCCGTCCAATTCAATTACTGTGGCACTCACCCGCCGCTTCACTGGATAGCGGACATCGCTGACGAGGACTGAGCCGTGAATGGCTTCCGTGGTCCATGTGCCAGTAATCGTGATACGGTTGTCTGCTGTGGTGTATGTACCCGCGTGCGTCTCGGGGACTGTGGTCACGATTGACCCGGTGCCTCTGTAGTATTCCCAGTCATGCAGTGACGGCAGCAGGTGATAGGCCTCCACGATGGCACGACGCAGCCGGCGTTTCTGGATACCGGCATCCTTGCCCACCTGATGGAACACGTCCAGCAGATGCTCATAGGCGTCCTGGTATGTTAGAAATGTATCAGCCATGAGTCTTTATCCTGTGGTGCTCGGCCTCCCGCCAGGAGTGAACAAGAGACCGAGCGGCCACGGCACACTGCAAATGCTTCAAACGTCTACAGCCGGTCCTGGTGCGGATGATGGCGCGGATGATGATTTCGGTTTCGTCGCCTTCTTGATGACATTCTCCAGCTTCACTACCGCATTGGTGAGGCCGGATATCGTGGTCTCCAAAGCCTCGCAGCGCGACTTCAGTTCGTCCACTTCCTTCTGATTGACTGAGCTTCCTGAGGCGGCTGCCGGCTTGCCACCACCCTTGAGCCCTTCGAGGTACTCAATCAGGAACCACGTTGCGTATCGCGGGCTGTGAATCGTCTTGGCGAGACCCTTCTTAATATGGTCCCACTTCATTTCGTCTGTGTACTGAACAGAATCGTCAGGCTTATGGAGCATTAGTCTTTGTCCTTGCTGGCGCCATGCTTCTCTACAATTTCAGCACAGCGGTCTGGCTTAGAGATCTTCCTCAGGTCCGGGTTCTCTGAGATTTGACGACTGTCGATACGCTCGACAATCTGTGGATTGAGTCGGTACTTCTTCTTGGCTGGTGCGCGGCTGTTGTCACCATCCGCGTCGACTATGCCACGAGCCGCGACACCGCGATCCTTCACGTTTCTCTTCAGGTCAGCAAGGGTCTGCTTGTGGTTGACGATGGCCGCTGGATCGTTGGCGAACCGTGCAGCTGTAGGAATGTAGTGATCGTGCGGTTTGAGCTTGTAGCCCCTGCGAGCAAGGCCCTTGCTGAGCCTTTCGACTGCCGCCTCGTCCCCACCCATGCGATCAAGAATTGTCGTCCCGTGGCGGTTCTGGTCTGCAATGTAAATCGTATCTGTGATGCCGATGCCGGGCGACTGCTGCACTGCCAGAGCTTCCGCCATCTTAGGAGACTGCCCCTCTGTGATGAGACGCAGATAGAATCCCAGAACGGTTTCCTCTCCGCACCTCATGTGGCTGTCTCCCAGCTGCATGATTTCATGAGGAACATCCAGCTCTTTAAGATTTTCCATTGCTACTGACACTGCTGGCATCTTTCTTTGCTTTTAAGTCCAGGGAGTTCTCGGCATCGTCAAACAACAATCTCTGAATCTGCGTCTGCTCTTCGTGAATCAGGTCCTGCTCATGGCCCTCTTCCTTGTGACGCAGTTCCTGTTCATGCTGCATCTCTCCAATGAAAGCACCAGGAATCTGCATCTCCATTGCGGTCGCCGCTGCCTCAACGGTTTGTTTCTGAGCAGCTGCTTCCTTGGCTGCGGCATCAGCTGCCTTCTTACGCAGCTCTGCTTCCTGATCAGCCTTCGCCGCCTGCTGCTGTTCAGGATCAGCCTGTGGCTTCCATTCAGGCAGATTGATTGGCGACTCAGGCATGTCCATGGCCTCGCCAAGCAACTTGCCGAATTCGTTGAGCGGACCTGTGTTTCCGGTCTCCTGAGCAAACTGCTGCAGCAGAGGCATGAGGAATTGTTGGAGCGATTGGATGTTCGCTGTATCGCGTTCCTTGTTTGGCCGGCGGACCTCAGAGGCTTCGACAGTGGCTTTAGCCTCGCGCATGAGCCGTTCGATTGGCAGGTTGCTGTAGATGTTGTCCCATTGCTCTGCGGCAAACTCACCGAGCAGATGCGTCAGGTCTTTCCCCTGAACGTGCATGGCGGCCAAGAACATCTCCAGCTGGGAGGCGTTGGTCAGCCAACGGCCCACGTCGCCCGACATTTTCTGCGGACGGATCGACAGGGCTTCGGTCTTCGCGCGGGAGTCTGATGCGATGCGGATCTGGGTTTTAGACTCGCCGTACTGCATCTCATTCAGGCCGACGCGACGATTGAAGTTGAGCGACAGCATCTCAATGGCCTGCAGCTGGTCGCCCTGCGCCATTGGCTTCTGCAGGAACTGAATGACCTTACCGATGTCCTCGTGGATATTGTCGTTCAGCCCGACCTTCACCACGGCATCGTCCGAGTTGAGGACCTGCTCAGCCTCCGATGCGGCGGACTTGAGGTAAGCGAGGATCTGTTGACGATTGCTCCAGCTGGAGTCAATGTACGATGAGGTCAACACGTTTATCGCGATCAACTCGCCAAGGCCTGGACCGAGTGGCGCCATTGGCCACGGTGAGCCCATGAGCGGATGATATGACAGCGTGCTGACAGGCCAGCGGTTGTCTTTCCATGCCGGGAAATGATCACCGAAGTTACGGCATCTCCACTGGAACATCTCAGCAACCTGATCTGAGGTGGCTGGGTTCTGGCCGAAGAACTTGTCCGGCGGTGCGTTAAGCGGATATTCGACACCCGGCGCGATGCACAGGTAAGCATAGTCGCCCACCTTGTCATCAAACATGTCGATCATGTGATGATTGAGCTGCTTGGTGCGAGGGCCAACTCCCACTTTGCTCCAGATCTCATACCACTCAATGAGGTCGAATGTTTTGCTGCTGGCACGGTCAGCCTGGCTGGTTTGCTTGCGAGCCTGCATTTCTGCAGAGTGCTGCGTACCCTTGCCTTCCAGCTCGCCACGAGGCAGGCCAAACATCCGCTCAACCTGCCACAGCGGGTTAGAGTGGCGGCACATAATGTACCCAGCAGTTTCCCAAAGCGGATCTTTGCAGTCAGGGTCGATGAATAGGTTGTCGATCGTGTCGTGGCACAGCCGCGTGTAAACCGCGTCCGATCCCGGAGGGCTGTAGGTTTCCGGCCACAGGCAGGCCATCCCCTTGATCAGAGACTCGGTGACCGCATGATTACCATGCACCATGAGCGTGCCGGGCTGTTCGCGCTGCGACCAGTTGAGGTAGACCCCCATCATGTCATTGGCAAAGTCGCTGATCGCCTTCTTCTTCGCCTCGTCCAGCATGACCTGCTGAGCCAGCTTCTGGGCTTCAGGATCCTGAGGGTCGCCAAACAGTTCCGGGACCAGCTCCATCTCTTTCTGGCTGAACACCTTGCGGTCGGCGTAGTTCCAGAACAGATGCGGGCCGATGATACTGACGAACTCGAAGGCCTTGGCGATACAGATCGCAAACTTCGGACTGGGCATTTCCCCGTTGAAGTATTGCTTATCGTTCCACATGAACCCGCGCTGCGACTCGTAAAAGTCGTTGCAGGTTTTGGCGACCAGATTAAACCTGGTCTTTGACTGCTGCGCAGCCTTGATACGCTCCACCCATATATTGGTGAGTGGACCGTAGAACCCGCCCTGCATCTCGACCGCTGAATCGTACATGGTTTACTCTCGAACGTCCCAACAACCGGATCGTACTTTCTGGGCCTGATTTAGTCTCGGATCGTCGCGATGCTTAACACCACCGAGCCGTATGTTGTCGTGGCGACGAAATACGTATATGTCCAGATTACCCTGACCACCATTGTGTACAACAATAGCCGGCAGCGGAGCGTTGGACGTTAGCCCGCCATGCCACCATAGAATGATATCGCCGACATTTACTGAGGGGAATGGTTTACTTGCCTTCTTAGTTTTTGGCTTTGTCGCAGTGGACATTACGCGGGTACTCCTATTTGGTAATTGGTTTGCCGTGGCAGGCTTGAGTTACGCATCTTATGCTCATCGATAAGTCGTTGATATGCTAACTGTCCCATGTCACGTTCGTCAGGTGCCTCGTCCGCACGCGCGTGGAATGTTGGACGACGGGACAGCCAATACTCCAGGGTGACCCGCATATCGTCAACCTGGTTGTCTGCTGGAACCTCTGTTGGATCTCCAGCAGGTGATGTCTTACGTACGTTGGTCATCATCTGCCGTACTAAGTTCGGGCAGGTCTGATTGATTATTCTGAGCTGAGGTCTCCCGCACTGCCTTGTGCGCAGTGATCTAATAACCTGCTTAGACCTTCTTGAGAAATCGTCATCCCCGGCAATAAACCCGCTACCGGTTTGACGACTCTGTAAACCCACTGCTCGGAAGGCTTTCTCGTACTGGTAGTCGACAGTTTCCACAAAGCCTGGTGGCGTTTGTCGTCCCATTCGACCGTCGATGATGAAACGCTCAAAGACATAGCTCTTCTCCGTCAGCATGATCTGCTTAGCCAAATCACCAGGCGAGGCACGGCGGATAAAAATTTCCCGGTAGCAGATGAAGTAGGGCTCCTGCTCATCCCACATGTCCGGCGGAGGCACGGCGCCCATCAGCACGCCAGGCTTTTGCGTGCCTGGGTCCAGTATCAACTCACGGGTCCAGGTGTGTGGCGGCACCCAATTGTTGGCGGCAAGGGCCTCCGTGACCTTGTCGTTTAACGATGGCTCGTTGTAGTTGACGACATGGAAGTCTGCGTTGTAATCCTGGTAGACCCTGATCAATGGCGAGGAACGCTTGCCGTAGATGCGAATCATGGTGTCCCGGTCGCCGGCCTGCTCCAGCGCGAGGTCCTTCTGCCGCTGCGGGATGAACGGTGAATCCAGATACGACAGCTCAATCTTTGCTGTGTGGCACTCTTCCGGCTTTCGCTCACCCTTCTCAGTCTCCAGCTCCTGATCTTCCATGCGGTCAATCACGCCATTGAATACGTAGCATGAGTCACGCGGGATGGTGGACCAGATGAGCATGCCTTCATCGTCACGCAGCCTCATCAACCATTCCTGGTAGTAATGCTTCGAGGCGCTGAATATCTCTTCGTCGTTCCAGATGAGGTCAACCGGGTCACCCTGTTTCACTTCACCGGATGAGGCGAACCCATGGATCGTGGTCTTGTTCTTCATTTTGATCGCGCGGAACTCATGCTCCTTTTTGCGACCAACAGCCCATGATATTTCCTCGATCTCTGCCGGAGGAATGACTGGCGGCGCCCAGCGGGACTGACTCTTGCGATCCCAGTCGTTGGCAAACATCTCAGGTTGCCACGCACGCCAGGCACCGGTGACCTCGTCACGTACGATTTTGAACAGACCCTTGGAGGCGTCCTCATCAAACAGCAACCGGTAGATTGTCATGCCGATATGCTTGAGGTGGTCGCCAATGACCCAGGCATTGATCGGCTGCCCCTTCAGTCGTTTGGGTCGGCAGTGGAACTCCTCACCTGACCATGACGTGATGGGAATGTCGCGAACGAACGAGGCAAAGAAGCTGGCAGCCAAAACTGATTTACCAGATCGGTTACCACCAACGATCAGGGACTCAAAGACGTGGTCCTCACACATGCGACGCAGGGCGTCCTCCTGAGTAACCGTGGGCCTGAACAGTGCCAGCCCATCCATCTCCTTTGCCTGCAGAGCCGAAGCCGCCTGCAGGAACTGGTGCGTCGTGAGCGTCATATCTCGATTGCCTCCATCTCTTTGGCAACCAATGTGACCTCTTCCAGAAAGGTGCTGCAGGTCTGCATCAACGTGCGGATCATGTCCAACCTGAGGGACTGATCAGACTTTGCTTCCTCGGTGACCGTCTTCATGACGATGCCGCGAAGGTCCTTGTGCGTCATGTCAGCAAACGGGTTGCCCACGTCTGCGAGCTGCTTGTCAGCGTTTACCACTGTGTCGTTGATCAGCTTCAGGAAATGGCCGATCGTCTTGTAGTCTTTCGGCATGGCGGCGATCTGCTCTTCTGACAGATCTTCATCACCAACCGGGTTCATTAACTGGTTGACGCAATGCGCGGCCTTTTCGGCTGGCGTCTCACCAAGGATCCCGATCGCCTTGTCTGCGGAATCAATCGTATGATTGTGGCGAGTGTTGCGAAGCTCTTTGAGGTGCTGCTCGTACTTGCTCAGGAACTGGTCCTGAGGAGTGGTGAGGGAGAGCTTGCGGCGAAGCATGACTCTGTCAGCGCAGGCGCCTTTGCAGACCACTGAGTCAACGGCAAACTTCTCAGGAGGCTTCGGGATTCCGCACTCGTCACAGACGATCATTTTATCGCCAAAGGCGTGCGTCTGTTGAGCTTTCGAAATCACAGCGAGACCCCCTGTTTACAGCCAGGCCTCACTTACCTCCACGAGTAGCGCTGGCCAATTTGTCCTGACGAATCGGAGTATCCTTGCTCGTAGGCAGTTTCCCGTCCTGCGAGCCTGATGGTTGTGCAGCCATTGTTCCCCTCTCAAACTCAGGCCAATCAGCCCGTTCAATTACGCCAGTTCGATGTTTGATTCACAAAGCAAGTAGACACGCATGGTGTTGGTATCGGCCTTAGCGTCACCAGCTTCCAGTGCGTAGGCACTTGGGACTTCCGTTGTGGCTACGCCTTTCACTTTTCCTGAACCGGACGAGGTGATCTCGTCCACCGTGATGGCTGCTGAAACAATCGCGAGGCACGGCCCCTCAATGAACAGCAGGAACTCGTCATCGTCGGCGACCGTGGCTGTGGAGATGTCCGGATCGATGATTCCATGAAAAGAAACATCTGCAGCGGACTGAGCGCCAAGTTCAGTCCCGTACTTATTGGCTTTGTACGTGACTGAGTGGCCTGGAACCAATGTTCCACCGGAGGTGTTCTTAACCCACCGGGCAATGGAAGTCATGCCACTGTAGCGAGTGTTGAACCCTGGACCCCCAGTGTTATTGACATCCTGAAACTCAACTTTATCGCCAAGCAACAGACTAGCCGTTTTGCCAATGTTTACCTGGCCACGAATGTTGTTGCCTGAAAAGTAAGTAGTCATCTTTTAATCTCCGAAGACTGCAATAAGTGGAGTCACTCAGGTGTTAAGTTCAGCTTGGTTTACGCGCCGGTTTGGGCGATGTAATGAGCGGTTGGAGCCAACTTGCACATAAATTTGGGCTGCATCCGCAGGTTTCCGAATGTAGAAACGCGCATCAGATATGCACCGTGCTCAGGTGACCAGTCAGGACCGAAGACATCGATCATCTGCTCAGGTGCTGGACTCGGTCCCATATTCATGCACTTGAGATTAAACATCTCAATGTGGTTCGGGCAGACGCCGTAACCAATGTCAGCCGGTACAGAGTAGTCACTCTTCAGTGCTACGCCGTCGACATAGATTGAGTTCGGCATTGGGTGGCCCTGATCTCCGCCAGTGAATGGCTGGATGATGCGGAACCGACTTGAGTAATAGTTTTCCGCACCCGGATATAGGTTCGGAGCGAGCAGGAAGCACAGGTCAATGTCTCCCATGCCCATGCCGTTTTTGTTTCGCAGGGCTGTCGCCGCATCGCGAATGACGGGCTCCACATTGTCTTCCCATGCGGTTGCTCCCCAGCCGGAACTGTCATATGCCCAGAGCATAGGACTCAAAGCGTCGTATTCGGAATCGCCCTGACCGTAGGGCCAGTCGTTGTCGACGTTCTGCGTCTTATTCATGCGGCTGGCAGCGGGCAGGTCTGATGTCCATGTCCCACCAAAGTTGGCGAGGTCCGTTGGATGCCCGCCGTATGAGTCGTTTGGCAAAACGATTCGGTCAGTGGCGTCCGGGTCAGCTGATCCGGTTGTTGCGTTCTCTGCCAACAGGCAGGACTCGAATCCCTGATAGCCGTCCTGATAGGCAGCTGTGTCGCCGTCGCGAGGAATCCATTCCTGCATACGTTCTACGAGCGTGGAGCCCAGGAACTCCATTTTGTTTTCATACAACGGAATCAGCTGAGTGCTGCCCTGATTCAATTTCCATTCGAGTTCTTTGAGGAGGTCGCTCGCTTCAAAACCACGGATGCCGACCTGCATCTGCTCGTATGGATTGTGATCGGAGAACGTCTTGTTGGTCGTGTTTGAGAAGACCCTGACCTCGGGCTGGCGAACCCTGATCTGCCAGATACGCGAAATGTCGCTCGCGTTGTATTCAATCTGCCCCCAGCTGGCCATCATATTGAGGAGCAGGTGGTTACGCTTTGTCAGGTCACTGAAGCCGCTCATGTACTGCGGCGCGGCAGTACGGATTGAGTTGATATGAGCTTCTTCTGTAACGGTCAGAAAACTAGCCATGACTGACTACTCCATTAAACCCGGAAACCGTTGGGATTCATCGTACGCTGTTGCTGTTCAATCGTCCCGATAAGACTTGGGACCCCGCTCTTGCGTGTCGGGACGTTATTCCCGTTTGGCTGCTGAGCTGGATATTCTGTCAGGCGATTTGTTGTTGATTGCGGTGGCGCCGTGGCAGCATGCTGCATGAATGATGGCTGAGGCTGCTGAGGCTGCTGAGGCTGCTGATAAGGCTGAGGCTGCTGATAAGGCTGAGGCTGAGCCACCGGAAGCTCGGGAGCTGGAGCCTGCTGTGCAGCCTCGACTTCCAGAAACTTCCGCGTGTTGTCGTGTAGCTGAGAGCGGGACAGTGTCTGCCCCATGCCCTGTGCCATCTCGGAAAGGTGCCCGGAGATCGCGTTGTATCGCTGTGCGTATGGCGTGTAACCCTGATTGCGGTCGCCATTCACGAAGAGGTGCGGAGCGTTGCTGTCGATCCACTGATCAACTTCCGCTTCCTGAACCGTGGTTCGCTCTGCTTCCAGCTGGCCGCGAAGGTCGGCGACTTCCTGCTGGATTTCGGTGAGCGCCTCGCTGTTCGGCAGGCCCAGCTGTTGAACCTGCTGCTGAATGTAGCTGTCCGGGTTCTGACTGAACTGCGTGAGCAGGGATACCCGCTGAGCCTCAATGCGGTTTTGCTCATCGGCGAATGACTGAAACGCCGGGTTCTTTGCTTCCCACCCGTTGTCGCTCTTGGTCAGGTATCCCTGAGTGGCGAGCATCTGAGCCTCGGAAGAAGGCTCCAGACTGGTGGGGTGCTGCGGAACAGCTGCCGGCCCCGGTGTTTGCCCAAGTGCTGAAGACTGAGGCGCTGACCCAACATCGGGTGTGGGTGCCGTCGGCTGTGACTGCCGCCATTGATTGAACTCTTCGCGGTGAGGGGCGAACTCGTCGCGGATCGAATTGGCGTCGTCGATCTGCTGAGCCAGAGTGTCGAAGACCTGCTGCTCGCTCCATTCGTCCGGGATGTTGAATCCCCTCTGACGAAGAGCTTGTGCTGCAGGTGACTGCGGTGCCGTGTCTTGAAAAGCCGGCTGCGGCCCAGGTGGAGGCGTAGCCGCAACCGGCTGAGGTGGCGCTGGCACATTCGGCTGAACTACAGGAGCTGGCGATGGAACAGCTTCTGGAGTTGTTACAGCTGCCGGAGTCTGCGGTATGAAAGACTGCAGTCTCGGGACAGTAGGCTGAGCAAATGGTGCTGGCATGCAGCAGATTGTTCAATCTGCTATTCACACATGCTACCCCAGGATGTGCTACATGGGCTTAGAGAGACTACAAGGTCTAGTTGTTTTTTTAGGCTAAACTAGACATTTAGGTTATATGGGTTACGATAAATGAGGAGTCACACTAAGTCTGGAGGACCAACCATGTTACGAACATCCAGCAAGCCTGGGCATAAAATATCCCCCAAAGAAGCCGCCATGAAGCTCTCCGCCTCTGGCTTTGCGGTCACGGCAAGAACCATTATCGGCATGTGCCGCAGGGGAGAACTGGAAGGCTCAAAGAAGATCGGCGGACTATGGTTTATCCAGCCGCAGTCAATTGAGACGTTGATCGATTGAGGCGATTAGGTTCTGCGATGTCGTACGCCTGAAGAATCTCGTCATATTCATGCGCCAACTTCAGGCTGCCCCTAACACGTAGCCACGACCACGAGCGGATGTACTCACCACGAAACATGTGCCGCTTGTTTTCACGGAACCACTTACGCATCGCCTTCTTCTGCGACTTGCTGATTCCCTGCCTGGTTTTGTTCCTGCTGAAAACATTATGCCTGAACGGCGTCGGTGGCGTCATCGGCCTGCCCTCGCGAGCCGCCAACCTCTCCTCAAAGCAGTCTGAAACCTCTGGGTAACTCATGCCTAATTCATGAAGTTCCTGCACCTCGCGGAATTCGTTAATCAGCTTTAGGTTGGGCTTAACAGACCACTCGCCTTCTTTGTCGTACACGATGTCCATGTAACGAGGCACTGTAGCCCGCCCTGTCCATTTCCCGCGAGTCTTCGCCGCCTGCTGAACCCCCAGCTTTGCTCTCCAGCCAATGTCACGGGATTCCCACTCAGCCATCATCGCCATGATCTCGATCGCCTGACGCCCCGCCATGCTCCGCGTATCTATGCCGCACGAGGTGACTAAGTGAACGCCGCGAGACAGCAGCTCTTTGGTTGTGACTGCCATGTCGCGAATTGAGCGGAAGATGCGGTCGATCCTCAGGACCACGATGCAATCGCCTTCCCTCATCTCATCCCAAAGCATCTTGCCGGCTGCACGATCCTTCCAGTCCTTCGTAAAAGCGGAAACGCCATGGTCGACGTGTATGGTGGATGGTTGGAACCCGTCCTCCGCCATGTGGCCCATGCACCGTTCTACAATTGAGTGCTGAGCCTCAATCTCCTGCTGGTCAGTCGACACACGGACATATCCAAACACTCTACCAGTATCGTTTACGGCTGCCTCTAATTCGCTCGGCGAGGCTTTTGCGTGGAGCATTGCCAGGGCATGGTTGTCTGCCGGACGGATCTTTTTTTGCTTAACCCTGCCCTCTGCCAGCTTATTTTCCCTTCTGTAAGCAAAGGCCTCCCGCGTTCTCTGGGATATCAGGTCCGACTTAAACTGCGCAAAGGCGGCTGCGATATGCGCCATGAACTTGCCGGTCGCCGTAGACATATCGACATTGTCTCTCACGAAAATCGGCATAATCTTCGTCGACTCGAACCGCTCCCATGAATGCGTGAAATCCATCACTGAGCGAAACGCACGGTCGAGGCTGAGCGTGACAATGTTGTCGTTCGGCTTCGCGACCCTCCACAGCTCCTTGAATCCGGGCCGCTCAAAGATCGGGACTTTCCACGCGCTGACACCCGGATCAGAAAAGACTCCGGGGTTGTCGTAGTTGGACTCAGAGCCTAATTGCAGGCCCTTGAAGTCGACATGTTTGCGGCACTCTTCGAATTGAGATGTCAATGACATCCCATTTATTGCTTGCTCTTTTGAACTGACTCTGCAATAGATCCACGCTTTTGACAAGGCTCCACCCTTCCTTAAATTGACCTCGGATTTTACTGACGAGCTGACACATGCTTCGCGTTCGCAGTGAACACCGGCTTAGTAGATTTCCAGCCCAGCGACTGAATAAACACTGCGTCAGAGCCCATCTCTTTGAGCTGCTGTATATCACGCCTCACGGTGTCAGCCGACACGCCGGTTAATAATGCCAGCGCAGGGCGTGACTGCGGGCTGCGCAAAATCATCTGCTCCAAACGCACGAGGCGATTGAGGCGGTCCTCATTTTCTTCTTCTTCAGACATGTGACTTTCAGGGCCTGTTGAGTATGCGTTGCCATAGGGTCCGTCCTCTTAGAGTCTTGATTTCAGCTTGTAATATGTGAACATCTGAGGCCAGTCTTTGTTTCTCCAGGGTAATCTCGCCCTTGCGCTCGACGAGGTGAGACAGCTGCTGTTCCGCCAGCTCATTGTCCTTTCTCAGGTCCGTCGCCCTGGCTCTCGCATTCAACATCACCGCTTCAAGTTCGCTGTAATTTTTCACCAATCCCCTGACCTCTCTCTTCTGCACATCACTGAGCCGTTCGTAGAAGGCCGCCCTTATCTTCTGCGTTTCTGGTTCCGGTTCGTCGGCTTCACCCGCTTGTAGGTCATCCGGCCCCACATCCGAACAGCCCCGTACATGATTGACCTTTTCCATCTGGGAACTCCCTCTGTCTGATACAGGACCATGTAAAAAACCGCGTCCGCCAAAACCCTCTCACCGTAGTCGTTGTTCTCTTTGGCCCTGTCGCACAGGTAGTCGTGAACAACAGCTGCTTTAAGATGAGGCCCAGCCAGTGGCGGACCCACCAACGGCCACGCCCATCTGGGAATTGAAGCTCCGTCTGTAATGAACCCCTTCGGAACAATCAGTATTCCCAGTGGAGTTGGCACAGCCAGCTCACTGAGCAGGCTGACTCTTTTCCCTCCGGGCAGGGTCTCGAAATTCATCTGCGTTCTCCTAAGGAGGTTATGGTTCATGATATCGGTGTGCCGAATCCATTCTTCCAGCGTCCTAAAACCACCTGCTCCACAGGAACAACTGAACGGTTCAGTCTCCCTCGATTTCATCCTCAGTTGGATCACGTTCATGCGACTCCTTAACGTCAAATAACGAAATCTGTCCCGGAAGAGGCTCGTACTGCTTCCTGACTGTCGACTTCTTTATGCCCCTGTCGACCTCATTCTTCCATTCAGTCCTGTCCTTCGGTCCCATTGCCCTCATTTTAAGACTCCCGTGCGCCACTCAAACCAGTGCTCAAAACACACCTCGCCGTCATCCATCCATCTGGCCCTAACGGCAAACCCCTTCTCTCGTGTACCGTCCTCGTAAATGCGGGTGGCATACCTGGTGCATTCAAAACGGTTCTCGTCAGCCCTGCCACCAGCAATCTTCCCCAGTTCTATTTTCGAACGCATGAACCATCTCTCCTTAGAAATTTCGTTCGCAGGATCATGAACCATAACCTCCTCAGTGGTTGCCGCCCACGTCAGTCCGGTTCCTGACCTCTTCAGCCTTAGCGCGGCATTCAATTGCCACCTCCCTCATAAATTGCTCCAGTTGGTCCGGAGCAACCTCTTCGGCAATGTTCATTGCGAAAAAAACAATGTCCTCAAGGTCCTGTTTCCAGGCTTCCAATTGTTCACTCATGTGTTACCTCCAATGAAAGTAAAAGGCCTAGCGTGGAGTTGAACCACGCAGCAGGGCAATGATGGACCCCGCCTGCACGCCTCACAGGCCTGCCGGGAAACAGATAAAACCCGGACTCTGAACTCATCCCTCCTCCATCGCCGATCGATCATTAAGCGGCGCACCCATGAACATCAAAACTTTCCAAAGCGCCGCCTCCTGCCCTTTCAGCTCCAAGCTCGGGATCCTGCCGCTGTCCAGATACATCCGCATCGCGCGGCTGTGAAGGTTGCGGACGAATTTGTAGGTGTCGTCGCTGAACTTCTGCAAGTCATCCAGTTCTTCCTGCATGGATTGAATGTATACATCAATCATCAGCGGCTGCTCATCGTACTCAGGCGTACCGCGACCATCGGGCATGTCATCACTCATTATCCACCTCCAGCTTTCTTAAGTCAGCAGGCTCACCCCCCAACTTGTCGTGCTCCTGCATTAACACAACCATGTGCGTAGCCATCACTCGCGCAGTGCTGAAGCGGCCCCTCACCAGTCCCGAAGCATCCTTGATCGTCCA
>Ga0209402_10000855_pt1 | contig 35092 bp, 40 predicted proteins | sample ArcticOcean_MG_C_3_FD_187437 | JGI IMG/M metagenome (GOLD analysis project Ga0209402, IMG submission 187437) | Marine microbial communities from western Arctic Ocean - ArcticOcean_MG_CB8_126 (SPAdes) (version 2) | ecosystem: Environmental > Aquatic > Marine > Oceanic | place: Arctic Ocean... | reverse complement strand
CTTTCAAATTCAAAATATCTCCATTTATTGGAGCGGCATTTTCAGGCCTCTTCCCTAAATATATTTCTTGACCTTCATAAACTCCATCTGCTGCAGGGACAATGAATCTTTGTTTTTCCTTAATACTTGAGGCATCTTTAGATCCTTTACTTACATCCATTTTAACTTCAATTTCAGCTAATGGACTTGAATGTCCTGCACTGTTTATTAGCGCGATTATCTTAGCTGGTCCTTGAGCATTTATACTAGGATATGTAATCTTATGACGATAAGCACGAGGTTTAACTCTAAAAGTCAAACTTCCTTTTCCACGAGCCTGTGATGTAATTCTTTTTGCCATGTTTAAATTTTCTCCTTATTTAAAGGAAATTTAAATACTTGAAAATTTTTAATTTTCATTGTTTTTATATCATTCCCAACGTTGTAGCAACGTCAACAGCCAAATCCTTGGCATTTAATTTAGCATAAACATATTTTTTATTTCCTCTAATTAGGCTATTAATATTATCAACTTTCACTTTAAATCCTTCTTCAATATCCTTCTTAACTTGATCCTTCTTCATTCTTCTATCGACAATAAATACTAGTGTGTTATTTATTTCAATTAATCTAACTGCCTTTTCTGAAGTTACTGGTCTTAACATTTTTATTTCTTAGCCTCTGATTTATTTTCAACTTTCTTTGTCTTTGGAGCTGTAGCGTCCTTAGATGCTTTATCTTTAGTCCCTTTCTTCAATCTATTATCTCTTTTTACTCTTCTTCGATCAACTTTCTTTTCCTTTTCATCAATAGATTTTGATTCAGTTTTATCATCAAATATTGCTTCTAATTCCTTAATAGCATTTTCAGTAAATATTGTCAACCTAGCTCCACCACTAGCTAAGTCACTTACACTCAATTCACTTACCTTAAGAACTTCAATCCCATTAACATTTTTATCTTCCTTATCAGAAACTATCATTAATAATCCTGCATTTTGCTTATACTTTCTTCCTCTCATTTTACCCTTTCCAGCTCGAACTGATTTCTCTTGAATAGCAACTTGGTACATATCTCCTAAAATTTTCTTCAAACTAGCCAGGAAATCTTTAGTTTTTAATCCAAGAACTTTATCCTCAACAACAAGTGGGAAATTTCCTTCAGCCTTATCAATTCTAGCATACTTCTTCTCAATCTGTTTAGGGTCAGCTATATAACTCAAACTACTCAATAGGGCCTTAATAGCTTCCTTACGATTAATTTTAACTAGACCAGTACTTCCCTTAGGTGGATGCGCGCGACGACCTCCACGGGCAAATGGAACAATTGCTCCAACCCAACTAAATTGAGTTCCACGTCTACTCATAGCCTTTCTTGGAATTCTAGACATTCCTCTACCGTAGTGGGATTTCCATGCATGTCTCAAATGTCTAACATTTCCACTTGCAGATCTATCCATCCCTGCCCTATATGTATTTGAATAAGGTTGAGTTAATTTCTCAGCTTCAACAATTTTACTAATTAAGTCAATTCTTATAGGTTCTTCGAATAACTTTGTATCCATTTCCTTTACTTTCTTACCTTCTTGATTCAATACTTGTACCTTCATCTTAATTCAATAAACTCCATATTTTTCTTAGATTGATTTTTACTTCCTCTTGCAGGCATCGTAAAGAATAATGGTCTCTTTGATGGGCCAGTCACAGATCCATGAACAAGAGCATAATTATTTTTTATCACTCCATATTTCTTAAATCCTTTACCCGAATTAATATCATCTTCTTCAATCGATCCAACTTTCAAAACTTTACTATTAGTAATAACTCTTGTAAAATATCCCATTTGACCAGCCATGGGTTGAGTATATTCTACTCTTGCTGGATGCCATGGACCTCCAGAACCCGGACCACGAACTCCCTTCTCTGACTTATGTGATCTTAATTTCAAACCAAATCTCTTAGTTGGACCTTGTAACCCCTTTCCTACCGTAACTCCTCTTATATCAATTAATCCTGCTTTCAAAAATTCATCATTCATAAAATCCATAACATTAATTTCCTTAGCTGTATTTTCTTTAATAAAATTAATTTTCTCTTCTTTTGTTCCACTTAATGCAACTTCAATCATGTCAACCTTTTTCTTAATACCAGTCTTTTTAACTTGGCTATAAATTATAACTCTCACATCATCATAATCTTCCTTGAAACCATCAATATCATTTTTAGCTTGTTTTGGAAGCTTAACCTTTCTTTTAACTTCCTTATCAATTATAGAATTTAGAACCTCACCAACCACCTTATTATTTTTATAAAATCTTGTAGAAAAAATCTTTACCGTCGGAAACTCGATAATCGTAACCGGAACAGTAATTCTTTGACCCTTAGTCAAAGAGTTAGCGCCATTGTCTCTCACGTACGCACTCATCATCCCCACCTTATATCCAATAAAACCTAAAAAACCAATATCATTTCTCGAGAGTGTTTTGAAGCTCGCACTAGGTATTACTCTGCTAGCTCGACTCCTCGGCCAGAACTGCAAACTTCCATGTCTCATATGTCCACGATGTCCCATATTCTTTATTCACTCTCGTTGTTATATTAAATCCCTTTACGAATTTATGGCAAATAACTTTGTTATTTGACATGCTTGAAAAATTTCTATTTTTCATTGTAGTCACCCTCAGGTACATGATAATTTACTCCAGAACTTATTGCTCTGAGCCATTTCGTTAAAACGAAACACTATCAAAAACCTTAGCTAAGATACGTCTATCTTAGTATTAAACTAAACTAGATAGAAAAAAAGCCTTTAAAAACCTATCTAAAATATTTAAGGACCCTTTTATAATAGTAACAATAGAAAACTTTATATATTCATAATAAATCTCTTAATCATGAGAATGCCCCTAGATGAACTGCCAAAAACAATTAACAAGATCAATTAAGCACTAAATTCCTTTTCTTTCTTCTTCTCCACACCATCTACAGTAATTTCGCGAACTACCTTACCTTTCCTCTTAGCCATTTCTTTTATTTTAGCATAATCTCCATCTGCTTCCTTTTTCAACTCATCACTAACAATGATTTCATCAATCATTAATGTATGACTAATTCTAACTTCCTTATAGTTATCCTCATCAAAAACTAAGCTCTTAACTAATTCTTTATCATCTGTCTTTATTTTACAAAAATCAATTTTAATTTCACTATCTGCCTTATTACCTGGCTTTGGTGATTTAGGAGATTTAGGCTTAATTTTTAAATCAGTATTCTCGAACTTCATACTTAAACCAAAAAAACATTTAGGAAATTTATCAAGTAACTCTATAATCTTACTTCCAGTCATCTCACGATCTAAAAAGTATTTCTTAACCCCTAATGCATTCTTCTTCTCATCATACTCAAACTCGCCATCTAAATTTTGAGTAGTCAATAATGCCCCGCTTACTTTCACCTCATCATCTCCCACTTTCTCAGCCATATATCGAACTAATTCATTACCATATTCTGCAGTTGTACCTATTTTAAAAATCCCCTTAGCCTGAGCCTTAATAGCCACCATAGCCTTATACTTAAATTCTCCTCGACTATATTTAATAAATTGTATATGTGCCAACTCATCAATTGAATCTTCAAATATTTTTCTAATAAAAAATTTCATATAATAAGATCTTAAATTTAACTTATAAACCTTACCTATTTATGGATCATTATTATCTCCTAATACTTCCAGAGATTATCCTCTAGATGAGTTTATGGATTACCAATATTTTATATACACATTTCAACTTATAACATCATGATATCTATATTCAAACTAATTGGAATCCTCGGACTAATTTTAATTATTTCAGGAGTCTTAGTAAAAAAGAAAAATAGAAAACTTAGAGACCAAATTTACATAGTTGGAGGATTATGCCTTACAGCGTACAGCTACTACATCCAAGATTATATTTTTATAACTCTACAAATAGTTTTCATAATTGTTGCTATCTACGATCTGATTTCTCTTAAGAAATAACCTATGCTAAAATATTAACTTAAGATGACTCAAGATTATTAAATTTAGGAGATACCAAAACTTTTTCCTAATCTTCAGAAGTTTTCCATAACTTGAAAAATTACATTTTTTAAAGGATGGAAATTCTTCAGAAGTTTTCCATATTAACAAATTTGTGCCCTTCATCACTAATATTATAATTAATCAACTTAAATTTTCCTTCTAATATTTTCCTTATTTTTAATAGTATTTCAGGATTATTTGAATAAACCATTACTGATCCTCCTCCGCCACCTAATGGAAAACACACTGCACCATGATTTTTACATACTTCATTTATTTCATGTGCTCCTGGACTCATATAATGCTCACACAATTTTTCTCTTATCACTCGATACTCTTCAATAGGTTTTTCTATTCCCTCCCAATTTTTATTCCTAATTGCCTCGCGATATTCATATGCCAAATCCATAAATTTTCTTTGCATTCTTATTCCCTCAATATTTCTTAACGCATCTCTCCAAACTTTATTCACGTCAGTACTAAACCGTTCTTGACAAAAGTATACATCAAGTCTCTTTCTTAGTTCTGGATAATCTTCTTTATCTAAGATCGTCTGTCTTATCGAGCTTCCATAAAAATTTCCTTTTCCTGGAACTCCATAGGGAAACCATACATAATCTTTTACCCCTCCATAAACTGCACAACTTTGTTCTTGGGTTCCTGTTAAACTTACTCCAAAATCCTCTTCAATCATTGAGGCCATTCCTATTATTTGATCATGATTATATTTATTTCCTGTTAGTTTATTTGCTAACAATGCAACAGCAGTACTCACTGCAGCACTCCCTCCCATCCCTGCATTCTTCAATTTCGGATCATGATTTCTTATGGTGAATTTAACCCCGTCTAGGCCAAAAATATTCATTAATACTAATAAATAATTTTCTTTGTTATGAGTCACTTCATTCTTATTAGCTAATCTAACATAATCATAATCCCAAGATTCTACACATAACATACCTTTCTCAATTGGACTAGCAACTATATCTGTACCTATATCAATCCCAATACCAACAGTCCTAGGTATTTCTTTAGACCATTCCATCTTTGAATCCTCATTATTAATTTCTCTATTTTGAAAATAAATATGCTGCCATGCTCTCATGTCAAGTGTACTTCCAGGCCCATCAATCCTCAAGAAAACAGTTATTTGAGGCAATTTATCTTCTTCTTTTGCTTTCACCAGTTTTTGATGCAACTCCATTTTACATTTACCTAGTTTTGATATTTAAGGATTTATATGCTATGGAAGAATACGATTTAATTCTTCAATGCTAAACATTATTAAACATAAATTATCTATAGGTAACATGATAAAAGGGGAGAATTTTAGAGATATTCTAAATTATTTGTTAGTCATAGGGATCTTCATACTAGCAATCTTAGTCATAAGGCCAATTTTCTTTGCAATCATTTATGGATTATTATTTGCTTATATTTTATCTCCAATATATCGATTAGCACTTAGAAAGTTAGGAAATGATAATTTAGCAGCATTAGTTGTATGTTTGAGTATTTTTGTTTTAGTAGCTGTTATCTTTGGAGTAGTTCTTGGTTCAATGTTCAACCAAATTATTGATATTTATTTTGCTGCACAAAAAATAAATCTTACTAAAGTTTTTGAGACTATGCTCCCTCTTTCTTCAGAAATTTCAGCAAATTTAGCTAATTCTATAGAGATATCTTTCTCTAATTTATTAACAAGTTATGCTAGTAAAATTGGAGACGTAATTTTTAATCTACCAAATTTATTATTGCAATTACTAGTAGTATTCTTAATTTTATTCTATGCACTTAGGGATGGAGAAAAAGCTACAAAATACCTCAAAGGGTTATCTCCCATGAAAAAAGATGTACAAGCTAAATTTTCTCAGCATTTTAAAGATATCACTAAATCAGTATTGATAGGCCAGATAGTGGTGGGGATAATCCAGGGAATTGTTGCAGGAGTAGGTTACTTCATTTTTGGAGTCCCAAATGCATTATTGATGACAGCACTTACAATGATTATAGGGGTTGTTCCAATTATTGGCCCTTGGTTAGTCTGGATCCCTATAGATATCTATTTATTCACTGCTGAAAGAACTGGGGCCGGGCTAGGATTATTCGTATACGGCCTTTTTCTTATTAACTGGGTAGATACAATAATTAGGCCAATGATTGTTTCAAGGCGTACACAAATCAATCCAGCTATAATCTTAATAGGGATGATTGGAGGACTCTACGTCTTTGGACTTTTAGGACTAATTATTGGCCCATTAATCTTAGCATATGTTATTCTAATCTTAGAACTATATAGAAAACAATCTTTTGGAGATGACATTATTTTCAAGAAAATAAAGGACTACAATCCATTTAAGTAAATATTTACAAAATACAAATATTTAAATATGCAAAAGATCTAAATATAAAATGGAAACGCAAACAATAACAATTAACATGGAAAAAGAAGTTATAGATAAACTTAGAAGCCAATCAGATAATAAAAAGGGATTTTTAGGAAAAACCATAAGCAAAGCTACTAAGAAATATCTTAAAGAAAAAGAACAAGAAGATGCAAAAAAAAGATTATTAGAAATTTTAGAAAAAGGGTACAATATGGGCAAAATCCAATATAAACATAGAGAAGAATTATATGACAGATACGAAAATAGTAGACTCTAATATTCTCGTGTATGCAGTAGATAATATTGAAAAAACTAAGCATGAATTGTCTAAGAAGATCCTCTTAGAAATTATAGATACAGATAAATGCTTTGCACTATCAATCCAAAACCTCTCCGAATTTATATCAGTATCTACAAAAAAGATTTCTAACCCTATTTCACTATCGCAAGCAAGAGAGATCATAGAAAGATTATCAGAGTTACCTAATCTGAAGATATTAAATATAGGCACTAAGACAATTATTTTAGCAACTGAAATTTCCGAAAAATATAAAATCCACTATTGGGATGCTTTAATAGCAGCAGTTATGAAAGAAAACATGATAACTGAGATAATAACAGAAAATGAGAGTGATTTTTCAAAGATTCCATGGATTGAAGTTATCAATCCATTTGGATAATTTTCCTTTGAGAAGTCCTAAAACTCAATACTTAGGGTTATTTATATAGAGATTCTTATAGTGATTTTAAGATTATATATTTTTAGTAATTTTCAATACATAGGTATGCCCTCGCTCATATTCCAATTTAGAGGACATTCCTTCAGTCTTAAATAAATCTCCAAGAGAATTTGGATCATAAAAAGAGCTACCAAAATTATATAATGAGTTTTCAATAAATTTAATAATCTTTCCACCAATCTTTTGCGGATTAAATTCTATAATAATTATAGTACCTTTTTTATTTAAGACTCTTGACATCTCATTGATGGATGTTCTAATGACTTTCCTCCATTCTTTTATATCTTTGCTATTAGTAAAATGATGAAGAGAGTCAACACAATATATAATGTCAAAACTATTATTTTTAAATGGAATCTTCTCAGCAGATCCACAAAATCTCTTTATCTTATTTGAATCTATTTTAGATAACATTTCTTTAGAGGGGTCTAGAATAGATATTTCTTTCACATCATTAACAAAATAATTAGATATTTCTCCAGTACCTCCACCAATATCCAGTAGTTTCATATTCTTATTTAATTTAATAGTTGATCTAATAATTTCTGCATGCATCTTGCCATTCCCAAAATATTTTCTAAGTGGCTTATAGTACCTTGCCAAACTATCAAACTTACAACAATCCATTAATTTTATTAGTCTTATGTTATTAAAAATGTTTTTATACACACTTAACTTTTACATATCATCAAGAAGAGGTAAATAAAATTAAACTTAAAATAAAAAAATTAGAATTTGCAGCAGGAAGACCCGTTTGCATGATTCATGAAGATACTGCTAAAGAACTTAGTCTGCATGTTGGAAACAGAGTCTTAATTGAAAAAGGTAAGAAGAAAATTATCTCAATTGTTGACACTGTTGATGGATTTGTTCATAAAAACCAAATAGCAGTTTCAGATGCGATAAGAAGAAAACTGCGGCTAAAAACTAATGATTCTGTAGATGTAGAAGTTGTCAAAAGGCCATTATCAATAAAATTAATAAAGAAAAAACTTGAAGGCCACAGGTTAGAAAAAAAAGAAATCTATGAAATAATAGAAAATATAGCAAATAATTCTCTAACTGAAGTTGAAATAGCTTTTTTCGTTTCTGCAGTTTATTCCGAAGGAATGAATATGACTGAAACTAAAAATCTTACTGAAGCTATGGTCTACCATGGAAATGAATTAAAATTAAAAGGAAAGATTTTTGATAAACATTGTATCGGGGGCGTAGCTGGAAATAGAACAACTCCAATAGTGACTTCAATTTGTGCAGCTGCTGGATTGAAAATGCCTAAAACTTCGTCACGTGCTATTACAAGCGCTGCAGGCACTGCTGATGTGATAGAAACAATTTCTAGAGTAGATTTCTCGATTTTAGATATAAAAAAGATAGTTCAAAAAACAGGAGGATGTTTTGTTTGGGGGGGCTCATTAGGACTAGCACCAACTGATGATAAAATAATAAAAATAGAGCGTATTGTTAATATAGATTCCCAATCACAACTTCTAGCGAGCATTCTTTCAAAAAAGATTTCTGTAGGTAGTAAATATATTTTAATCGACATTCCCTATGGAAAATCTGCTAAAGTTTCTAAGAAAGAAGCTAAAAAACTAAAAAAAGCATTCCTAAAAATTTCAAAGATGTTTAATCTTAACTTAAAAGTATTATTAACAGATGGTTCAGAGCCTATTGGTGATGGAGTAGGTCCAGTATTAGAAATGCAAGACATTATAGATGTATTGTCTCGAAAAAAACATATTAAGGATCTTGAAGAAAAATCCCTAAAACTAGCAGCAGAACTTCTAAGGCTAGGCGGAAAAAAGCCAACCTTGGCAAAGAAACTTCTAGATTCAGGTAAGGCCTATGAAAAATTCTTAGAGATAATTAAGGCACAGAAGGGAGATATTAAAAGATTAAAGAAACTCAAACCTAAATTTACTTACAATGTAAAATTAAAGAAAACAAGAAAGATAAAACACATGGACAACAAGCTAATCAATAGATTGGCAAGGCGTGCAGGATGTCCTGAAGACAAGGCTGCAGGAATCTACATCCACAAAAAGAAGGGGCAAATTTTGGAAAAAAACCAACCAGTAATAACTATTCAAACAACCTCCAAAGAAAAGATGAAACACGCTAAAACTTTCTTCAAGAAACATGAGAAGAGAATAATAACTTATTCATAACTTAAATTTATAAACATCCCATATCTATTCTACTTGAGGTGAACAATGCAAGATATCTTCCTAGGAATCAGTTTAGTAATATTCGTAGTTTTAATAATATCTTTTGCAATGCGCCTTCTTAAACAGCCCCTAATTATTGGGTATATTATTTCAGGAATCGTTGTTGGACCATTACTTTTAAACATTTTACCAGAGGGCGAAACAATGACCACTTTTGCAGAAATGGGAATCGCATTCCTATTATTTATAGTTGGACTGCATTTATCTCCCAAGGTAGTCAAGGAAGTTGGAGCTATTTCTTTAGTAACTGCAATAGGGCAAGTTTTATTCACTGTATCTATTGGATTTGTTTTAGCACTAGCTTTTGGATTTACTAAAACAACTTCAATCTATATTGCAATAGCATTATCTTTTTCTTCAACAATAATAATTATGAAATTACTTTCAGACAAAGATGCTCTAGAAAAACTATATGGTAAAATCTCAATCGGATTCTTATTGGTGCAAGATTTAATTGCAATAGCCATTCTTTTAGTTGTCTCATCTTTAGCTGGGGGCGATAGCATCTCAACAATCCTAACAACCACCTTACTAAAGGGGGCAGGATTATTCATAATCTTAGTCCCATTCGCACTTTATGTATTGCCAAAATTCGGTACCTTCTTTGCCAAATCGCAAGAATTCCTATTTGTATTCGCAATTGCATGGGGATTAGGACTTGCGGCATTATTCAAATACGCAGGATTCTCCCTAGAGGTCGGAGCATTAATAGCAGGAGTAATTCTTTCACTTACTCCTTACAGCTATGAAATTTCCTCTAAATTAAGGCCCCTTAGAGACTTTTTCATTATTTCTTTCTTCATCCTTCTTGGATCTCAAATGGCTTTCGGGGCAGTAAGTTCAATGATATGGCCAGCTATAGTATTCTCATGCTTAGTATTAATAGGAAATCCACTAATAGTAATCTTCTTAATGGGCAGATTTGGATATTCTAGACACATTGGGTTCATGTCTGGATTAACAGTAGCCCAAATTTCAGAATTTTCACTAATTCTTATTGCACTAGGTGTAAAAGTTGGCGATATTTCATCAGAAATAGTCTCATTACTTACAGTAATAGCATTATTCACAATTGCAGGTTCAACTTATATGATAATGTTCTCAGATAAGATTTATCCTTATTTAGCAAACGCATTAAAAATATTTGAGAAAAAGGGAATAAAACAAAGAAAAAATAATTCTAAGGAATACAAATATTTCTTATTAGGTGAGAATCGAATAGGATTTTCAATAATGAAAACTTTCAAAAAAATGCATAATGAATATGTTGTTGTTGATTACAATCCAGAAATAATCAAAAGACTTTCGGGAGATGGGATCCCATGTATTTATGGAGACATATCAAATATAGACTTCTTAGAGGACTTAAATTTCAAGAAGGCAAAACTAATAGTTTCAACAATCCCTGATATGGAAACTAATATATTACTTCTAAGACATATAAGAAGAGTAAACAAAAATGCAATAGTTTTAGTAACTGCCCATGAAATAAATGAAACTCTAGAATTATATAATCATGGCGCAGATTATGTGATGTTGTCTCATTTTCTTGGAGGAGACTATATGTCTAAAATTATACAGCAAGCTAAGGGAAATAGGGCTAAATATAAGGAACATAGAATAAATCAGAAAAAAGATTTAAATGAAAGATTGAAACGCGGTCAAAAACATCCTAATAATGAAAAGAATAGGTAATAAATTATAAAAATGAGCATTTTATTACATAAAGAAAAAGAGCATCCCACTATTGATCCAAAGAATATCCAACTTCTTTCAAAAGTAAGATTCATAAGTGCATTGGGATTTGCATTTATTTCTACTATCTGGGCAGTTTATGTAGATAGTTTTTTTAATGATATTTCAAAAGTGGGTTTTTTTTCTGGCTCTTTGACTTTAATAGCTTTCCTATCATACTTTTTATTTATACCTATAATTGAAAGAGAAGATAAGGCAAAAATTTACAAAATAGCTTTACTAGGTGCAGGAATATCCTATATATTTCTTGCAATAACCTCTAATTTTTATTTATTTATTTTACTTTCAGGAATAATAGCTATTTTTGGAACCCTAAGAGTAACTAGTTTTGGTATCATGTTAAAAGATAAATCTGAGAAAAAGTCCTTATCAAAAAATGTCGGACTTACCTATGTATTCGCAAATATGGCCTGGTTTATTGGGCCTCTAGCTGCAGGATTTATTCTATCCAAAATGGGAATAAAACCAATATTTTTATTTGGAGCAGGATTTTTATTTTTATCTTTAATATTTTTTAGAAAATCCCATATAACTGATAATAATCATAAGGAAAAAATAGATAAAAATCCTATTAAAAGTTTTATTACATTTTTTAAAAATAAAAATAGAGTATTAGCATATATAATTGGAGGGGGAGTTGATTTCTGGCTTACACTAATCTATCTATTTATGCCATTATATATAATAAGAACTAATCTAGGGCCTGCATGGATCGGATATTTTCTCGGTGCTACAGTAATCCCCCTAGTTTCCTTAGAATATTATTTCTCTAAGAAAGCAGAGATAATAGGATTCAAAAAAATATTTCAGAGAGGATTTTTAATAATGTCTGTCTTAACAATAGCCTGTTTTTTTATAACAAATATATATTTAATAATGATTTTATTAATTCTAGCCAATATTGGTGTTGCAATGGTTGAACCAACTACTGAGGCTTATTTCCTGGATATATTAAAAAAGAAGGAGGCACTTAGATTTTATGGACCCTATAACACCACAAATACTGTAAATAAATTACTCTCAAAGACATTGCCTGCTACACTACTTTTATTTTTACCGTTTAAATTTATATTTATGATTTTTGGAATTTCAGCATTTTTAATATTTCTACTTTGCTACAAAATGCAAGATGTTATAGAGGTTAAAAATTAATATTCAAAGTATATCTAATGCAATAATTCTTTTAAACAAAAATTACCCTTCTTATTTATGGTTAGACAACAATTATCTGAATATATATTAAAAAATATAAAAAAGGGATATACTATGGACTCTCTTAAATTTTCTTTAATCAGTCAGGGTTACACCAAAATAACTGTAGAAAGTGCTATAGAACTTGCTAATAAGAAATTAGCAAAAGAAATTCCTATTATGAAAGAACATCCAGAAATTGTCTATAAGGTAGTCGCCGAACCAATTGAAATGGTTGAGGAAACTCATGAAGTTAAAAATAATAAAAAAGGTTTCTTTAGTAAATTATTTGGTTAATATTTTTTAATCAGATGAATGCCTGGCTCACCAGTATTTTCATAGGCCAGTTCTTCAATATGTGTTTCTCCAAATCCAGATCTCTTAAATAACCTAATCGCACTATTATTGGTAGCCTTAACTCTTGTAGTTATATCTAATTTATCATATACTGCCATGCTATCTACAAAATTAATCGCAGAAGTTCCAAGACCCCTATTTCTATATTCAGGCAATAAACCAATTCCGTGAATATGATATCTATCATCCCATTTGCTAATAAACATAGCTCCCACAAATTCATTAGAATCTACAAATACCCATGGAGAAAAATAGGGATTCTTATAAAATCCTCTAATATCATCCTCATCATAAGCATGCTTTCCAAATATGGCTCTATCCAACTCCAAAAGCTCAGCCATTTCCACCTCAGTTATACAGGGCCTTAAAAGTACTAATCCTTCACTCATATTAATCTATGGCTAACTACAACCATCCAAAGCTACAACTAGCTTTGCTCTACTATTAATCTTTTTAAGAAAAATTAACCGAATAGAGCACTAAGTCCTTCAGCTGAAACTTCTTTGGCTTCTTCTTTAGGTGCTTCTTCAGCTTTTGCTTCACTACCTGCACTAGCATCGCCAGCAGCAGGAGCAGCACTAGCTACAACAGCATTCTCTAATTCAGTGTCGATATCGACGTCCTTTAAGCTTGCAACAAGACTCTTTACTTTGCTCTCGTCTACAGTAGCACCAGTAGCTTGAAGAACTTTATTCATATGTTCCTCATCTACAGGCTTACCTGATTTGTGCAAAAGTAGAGCTGCATAAATTGCTTCCATTATGCGCTTTCCTCCGGTTTATTTAATTCAGCAGGACTTGCATCATTTTCAGATGATGTATCTTCTTTCTCTTTTGATTCTTCTTCCTTTTTATCTTCCTCAGCAGGCTTTTCTTTATTCTCTTCCTCAGCAGGAGCTTCAGAATATTTCTCAAGTGCCTTTGCACCAGCATTAGCCTTAGCCAAGAAATAACCAACTGTATCTTTACAAATATAGACAATTTTTTGAGCAAATCCAAGTGCTTTTCCAGCAGCCTGTTTCAATTCTTCAGTATAACCTTCAGGATCAATTTTTAATTCAGTAAATATCTTTTTACTTGCTACGTCATATGCTGCCGCCGCATTCAATCCCACATTAAATGGCATTATATTCAATTTCATAAAAATGCTAGCAGCATTTTCACTAATTGTCTGTCCTTTTGTAACTACAACCTTAGCAGCCTTAATTGCAATCTTTCCATCTTCTACCGAAACCTGTAATCCTAATGCTCCTAGTTCACTAATTGCCGGTCCTGGTAACATGTCTGTTGGCCCATCTTTAACTTCGATGTCGTCAATAGCAACTTGACCCGCCTTTGCAAATACTGGTGTCTTCTTTTTAGCTAAAATTCCTGCAAGCCCGTAAGCATCTAAATCAGAAATAATAAATGCGCAATCTGCACCAATATATTGATCCATTCCCTCCACACCTGCAGCCTTTAAAGCCCTCATCATAATATTTTTCTTAGCAACTTTAACTTCTGCATGTTCCCTAATTGATTTTTTAATACTTTGAAATTGTTTAGAAGGTAGGCCCTTAATACTTGCAACCATTAGGGTCTTTGCACCTTTAATCATCTCTGATAGATCATTAACATCTTTCTCTTTTGCATTTACTGAAATTTTAACACCCATTTTACTTCAAATTAACATCAACAGGTTTACCCATCGTAAATTTAATTTTAACATTTTTAATATTATCAATTCCCTTAGGTAAGGTTTCTAGGATCTTAGTATATACTGCAAATAAATTTTCAGAAATTTTCTGATCATCTAACCCAGATTTAGCAACTCCAGCCTTTATACTTGGCTGCTTAACAATTATTCTAACACTCTTATTTACTCTATCAATTATTCCCTTAACTGTAGCTTCTTCTTCATTAGGCATAATACCCAATTGAGGACTTGGCATCTTACCTACTGGTCCCAGGGCTCTACCAAAACTTGTAGCAACGGCTGGCATCAATTTAGCATTTGCAATAAAAAAATCATAGCCCTTAACTAACTTTCTTACGTCCTTCTTTTCCTTATAGTTTGCAAAATTATCCTTCTTAATACTATGAACAAGACTACTATCCTTCTCAAAAAATCCAGCAATTTTCTTATCTTTAATTTTATGTGGAACACTTGCAAAAACATTGAAGGCTTGCTTTCTAACGTCAAAATCTTTTAAATTTACGATTAAGTCTACAGTCTGATCGAACTTTCTTTCCTTCTTATTTTCTTCTCTTAGCTTTTTTACAGCTTCAAGAAAATTTTTCTCGTTTTCCATATTTTCTATGTACTACCTATGCGCATAATCTCCCAGAATTATGGAGCTACACGATGTAGTATGGTACTCTCACCTATTTAGGGTATTTAAAGCTTCCTAGATTTACATTAGGAAGGTCTTAAAATTAAAATTAAATTTTAAAAGCTCTCAAAATCTCGATCAGTACTTTTATATATTCTATTGCATATATCCTATCATATAATATAAAAGAAAAAGGAGGTAAAAATGAAAACTGTTAAACAAGTAAAAAGAGTTGTTGATTCTTTAAAGAAGCAATTAGGAAATGCAGAATCTATGTTAAAAAAAGTTATTGGGAACGAGAAATCTCAACTAAAAAAAGCAAAAAAGACTGTTAAAAAGTCAACAAAGAAAGCTAAGGTTGCAAAAAGAACTGTTAAGAAATTAAAAAAAGATCTTCCTAAGAAAAAGAAGTCAACTAAAAAGCGATCTACTATGAAGAAATAATATTTTTTTTTACATTAATTTTTTTTAATTTATTATCCTCAATTTATCCTCGGAGAAACATTTAAATAGATTTTTGAATATATTATTTCATAAAATATATATTAATTATATTTTATTACTAGTATAAGGAGGTAATAATAAATGGCAACATCAAAACAAATAGCAAATAAGGTAGCTTCTACTAAGAAAGCTCTTGGTAAGCTTGAATCTGCATGGAAAAAGGCAGTAGCTTCTGAGAAGAAAAAGATGGCAGCAGCAAAGAAAGCAGCAGCATCTAAGAAGAAAAAGAAGAAGAGATAAACTCACTTATTTTTTATTTTAATTTTTTTTAAATTTATCTTATTATTTTTTATTTATTAAGTTCTTCAAGATATTCTTTGATCGGGAAAATTCACATATGGGCAAGTCATTTAATTTCCGTATCCTATAATGCCTTGAATAGATAGGAATGGCAAAATAAGAGATACGATTATTTTTCGCCATCACTATAGAATTTTTACGAGCCTAGAATATTAAGAACTATTATTTGTTTAGTTCTTCGAGATATTCTTTGACACGTTCAACAATTTGAGGCAAAACAAATTTTTCAATATTTCTTTCAAATATTTCACTCAAATTTTCATTCTCATGTAAATAATAATCATTGCCCTGCTTATCAACCAACATGGAATCACGCAATCTCTTCAATTGTCGACGTATATTACTTTCAGCAAGCCCCTTTGTTTCAAGACTATATTTAATCCTATTTTCTTCAACCCTCTTACCAATTTCTTCACTACTCAATTTTTGCTTATCTGAATTTGCTTCTATCAAAACCATCAATATATCTACAATAACATCTCGACTGTCCCCTAATTGTAACAATCCCAAACTCAAACATACCTTGCGAACGAGCTCTCTTTTCTCCAAACCTTCTGGCTTTTCATACTTTCTTAATGTAATTTCTGATAATGGAATGTCTTTCATTTTATAATCCTTGAGTAAAATGAAAGATTAGGAAATCTTTGATTTACAGTATCTTTCATATTAACCTCTTCTCTACTTTTACAAGACATAAAACCTTATAAGTTTTATCAAACAAACAATAAGATGGAATTAGTAGCATTACTTGGAAAAAATGAAGGAACAATGGGTCAGGTATCTGGAGTAATTAATCATGGAGAGTGGGACAATATCTTTCTTCTTGGAGATTCATCTTCAAAAAACTTTACTAATAAAAAAGATTTTGAATTTATAGAAATTTCAGATGGTTCAATTATTGATCTCAAAGAAGAAATTTCAAAAAAACTTAAGGGAAAATTTAAGGGAACTGAAGTAGCCCTATCTATAGCAGGTGGTGATGGTAAAACCCACATGGCTCTAATTTCGGCCCTATTATCAGATCCTGTAGGAATACGTTTTACCGTTCTAACAAAAGACGGTTTAGTATTTATGTAAAAATATTTTTAATAGTTATAATTTAGCATTTATAAAAAAGTTGCTTCTTGAAACCAAAGTTTCTTGAATTAAAATATAGCCCAAAACCAGCCCAACATCATCAACACTAAACTAGCCAATATCGCATAGGTCACAAACTTGAAAGCTTTCATTGCAAACTTCTCACTCCCTGTTATCGCCCATACTGTCAACATAAAGAATCGTCCACCATCAAAAATTGCTACTGGCCACATATTTATTAGTGCAACACTTAAATTAATCAAGGCCAACCACCATATCAAATTATAAATAAATATTACAAGTTCAGGGTTAAATCTTGGTTCATAACTTGTTCCATCTTTCTTAAAGAAATTAAAAAACTCAGTAATTCCACTCAATATCCTTCCATTACCTGAACTTCCAATCATTCCAACTCCAATAATCCCTCTGCCCTCTTGATTTGGATCTTCTCCTAATATCATCTCAAACTCTAAAATTTCCTCACCTTCTTTTGTAGTGATAATAACCTTATCTCCAACACCATATTCACTTAGTGTCAAACTCAAATCTTCACTATCTTCAATTACTTCATCATCCACCCTAATTATTGCCCCCCGCAGTCCAGCATTTATTGCAGGAAGATCTTCAAACAAGGCTACTTGACCTTCAATAACTGGATTCTCTAATTGGAACTCTAAGTTTTCTATATTAGCATAATACTTTTCTTCATTAACTATAACTTCAGTTAACTTCAAATCATTATCTCCCAAGATTAAACTGTCCTGTAGACCATTATCCTCAATTATTTTTAAAATACCTTGTTGACTATTATCACTAATTATCTGTCCACCTATCATCCCAATTCCAGCAATTTCTACAACTCCTGGTGTGTATGTATTAAATACCGCTCCAGCAGGTGCATAGGCTCCTAAAAAGAATACAGAGAGTAATAAGAAGAACAACACTGCTAAAATTAAATTAGTAAATACTCCTGCAGACAAAACTGCCAATTGCTGATACTTAGGTTTATCTTCCATTTCCTTTTCATCAGGCTCAACAAAGGCTGCCAAAAATGGACCCAAAAAACCAAATCCTGTAGTTAAAATTCTAATGTTATATCTTCTTGCAATTATTCCGTGAGCAAATTCATGAAATAGTGCAATTACCGCAATACTAACTATCCAATATGTAAAATAAAATGGTGGCAAGAAACTTACACCAAATGCCTCTGGGAGATATGGGATAAGTGGCATCAATGGAGGTATTTTTATTGCTCGAACTATTTCTGGATTAAATAAATATACTTCAAGTAATTTATATAAAAACCACACCATACTAGCCATTAAGATATAACCAAATACAACTCCCAAAAATGCATAAACAGTAAGGAACTTCTTATACTTAGTTCCCACATAATCAATAAACTTTATTCCTACGCGAGTACGATATAGATACATAATCCCCTCTTTCTTTAAGCCCTTACGATTCTTATGTAAGAATAAGAATACAAACAAACTAAACAATACTAAAAATCCAATATCATATATGTAAATTGAAACCATACTCTAAAAAATACTTAATGAGCTTTTTAAAACTATCTAAGAACTACTTCTTTCTTACAGGCCTAAATGCAGTTTTCAAACACTTTCTACATCTAACTTTCTTTTCTAAGATCTTTCTAGGGTCAGCCCTCATCTTAGATTTGCATTGTTTACAAACAAACATATCCTTATACAATCTCGCCTGAGCTGCTGGTAATTTTGTTGCCATATTATAATCTATTCTTCCAATGAGGGTATTTAAATCTTATCAATGATCACACAAACAAAAAAATCAATTCCTAACCAACTAGTAATGAACTAAGATACTAATATTTTGAAAAAACTACAACTTCCTCTTAATTATTTTTATTCCCTCTATATCCCAATACTCAATTTGATCTTCTTCCTTTAGTTCACCCTTCAATTCTTCCATCATTGGAATCTCAATTGTTTCAAAACTTTCAAGATCCATAACACTCGCTTTATCTTCCCCAATAATATTCAAAACTTGCGCTTTATTCTTATTAACATTTGGAACATCTATTCTCTCATGCCCACCCATAACAAAAACCCTTTTCTTACCATCAATTACTCCCATAGCCTCTATCCTACACTTAGCATGGCCATGCTTTCCAGTCTTACTTATATCATTACTTCGTACAACACACGCAACTCCATCAACTAAAATTGTAGTGCCAGACCTTGCTTCAACACCACTAATTAACTTAACCATAATAGTTAGTAAAAAAAAGTGTTTATAAAACTTTCTAGGTTTCAAATCAAGAAGAGTCAAAGATTTTTAATCTTTGAAACTTTAGAGAATAAATCCAATAATCTTATAAACTCATTATCCCAATTTTCATCATGACAAAAATAAAGAAAAACGATTTCATTGAAATTGAATTTACAGGGCTAGCTAATGATGAGATCTTTGATACCACTAATAAAAAAGATGCTGAAAAGATGGGAATTGAATCAAAGAACATCAAACCAATGACAATTTCAGTTGGAAACCAAATGATTTTAGAAGGCCTAGATGAGGATCTTGTAGATAAAGAAACTGGAAAGGAATATTCTATACACATTATGCCTGAAAAAGCTTTTGGAAAAAGAGACCCTTCAATGATAAAGACTTATGGACTTTCACATTTTACTAAGCAAGAAATAAATCCATATCCTGGAATGACATTACAGCTTGATAACACTGTTGCTAAGGTTCGTTCAGTAAGTGGTGGAAGGGTGACTATGGATTTTAATAACCCCATAGCAGGCAAGGAAGTTGATTACAAATATAAAATAAACAAGATAATTACTGACGACAAAGAAAGAATAAATGCTCTACAAGATTTCTTCTTCAAACAACGTTTTGATTTTGAGCTTAAAGGCAAGAAAGTAATTTTCAATGATGAAAAGATCAAACAATTTATCGAAATGATTGGACCTAAGTTCTCAGAAATTACTGGCTTAGAATTTACTGCCGAAGATAAAAAAGAAGATAAACCAAAAGAGAAAAAAGAGCCTAAAAAAGAAGAAAAGAAAGAAGAAGAAAAAACAGACAAGAAATAGTTATCACAAAACACTCATCTTATACCAATAATCTTTAAATACAAATTCAATCTCCTCCAAAGATGGAAGAGGACTATACAAATAGAGATGACAGACAGAATTCTCCAACAAATTATGAACAAATAGAAAAGGAGAGTCATAATTCTGATTTTATTAAAAAGGAAGATCATTCTCCCCATTTCCACAGTTCTGAAGAACCTAATCAAAAGGGGTTTCAATCTCCTCCATTACGTTTAGATAAAAATGAAGAGCTAGCTGCAGTGGATAGGGAACTTGAAGAACTACTAAAAAAACAAAATGCCATGGTTAAGGTATTTGGACTTGGAGGGGGTGGCGGAAATACTATTTCTAGAATGAAGGAAATTGGAATCAAGGGTGGCGAATTTATAGCTCTAAACACTGATGCTCAAGATTTACTATATGCAAATTCAGATCATAAAATACTAATTGGAAAGGAATTAACTATGGGTCTTGGTGCAGGAAGTAATCCTAAAATTGGTGAAGAAGCAGCTCACGAATCTGAACAAGATATCAAAAAGAAATTAGCGGGAGCAGATATGGTCTTTATAACCTGCGGTCTTGGGGGAGGAACTGGTTCGGGTGCAGCTTCAGTTGTAGCAAACTTAGCAAAAAAACAAGGAGCTTTAACTATAGGTGTAGTTACTATGCCATTTACTATTGAAGGCAAGAAAAGAATTGAAAATGCAGAATATGGTCTAGAAAGATTAGAATCTGCAGTAGACACTCTAATTGTAATCCCAAACGATAAATTGTTAGAAATAGCTCCGGAACTTCCATTACAGACAGCTTTCAAGGTCGCAGATGAAATTTTAACTAATGCTGTGAAGGGTACAACTGAGCTTGTAACAAAGTCCGGTCTAGTTAATTTAGACTTTGCAGACGTTAGGGCAGTAATGTCTGATGGAGGAGTTTCACTAATGGGCATGGGTGAATCTGATGCAGCTAATAGGGCCCAAGAAGCTGTAGAGAAGGCTCTAACTAACCCTTTACTTGATGTTGATCTAACTGGTGCAACTGGAGCTCTAGTGAACATAATAGGTGGAAATGATATGTCTCTTGATGAAGCACGAGCTATAATCTCTGCAGTTGGTCAAAAACTAGGAACTGATGCTAGAATGATTTGGGGAGCCCAAATTTCTCCAGATATGGAGAAATCTATTCGTGTTATGATAATTATTACTGGAGTAAAATCAAGCCAGATAATGGGCAGTGAACTTCCTATGGATCTTCAAAAACAAGTTGAAATTGAAGATGAACTTGGAATTGAATTCTTAGAATAAATTTAACTTTATCAAAATTAAAAATTTTGAATCAAAAATATTTGCAAAGATTTTTATACCCAATATCTTATCTATTTTCAAGATGATAAAACAATTCTTTAACCAAAGCAGAAGAGTATGGAAACTTCTTAAGAAACCTACAAGAGAAGAATTCACAACAATTTCTAAAGTTTCAGCTATAGGGCTATGTTTAGTCGGCGTTTTAGGTTTTACAATTAATTTATTGATGACTTACTTTGGTTTGAGTTAAACAAAAGATTTATAAATCCTTAATTTATTCTAACATTATAATTTCTAAGTGTTTATCACTTAGTTGGGCGAAGAAATATTATGGAAGAAGCAGAAACAAATAATCAACCTGAAGAATCTGATGAGGGTTCAATGACTAGTCAGATCTTTATTATTAAGGTTACAACAAATAAGGAAGATAGAGCACTAGAATTAATTTCAGATAAGGTTCATAAAAAAGATCTAAACATTTTATCTTTAGCTAGGCCTCACGGTCTTCGAGGATATATTTTCTTAGAGGCTACAGATAGAGATTCTGCTGAAGATGCCGCTTACAATTTACCTTATGTAAAAGGAATAATTGGGAAGACAGTTAGTTATGAGGAAATCAAGAACATGTTAGAACCAGTTCTAGAGGAAATTAATATTGAGAAGGGAGATATCGTTGAGATAATTGGAGAACCTTTCAAGAAAGAGAAAGCAAAGGTTATCAGAGTCGATAAATCTAAGGGAGAGGCAGTAGTTACTCTTTTAGCTGCAGTTGTTCCAATTCCAGTAACTGTTAAACTAGATAATGTTAAGGTTATTCGTAGAGATAAGGATGATGAAGATAGCGACGATGATGACTCAGACAATTCTCAGAATGAAACTCAGGCGAGTCAAAAGATGACTGATGATACTCCATTAGGTGATACTCCTGACATTAGTTTGGGCGGAGACGATTTCAATGAACCAAGTGGAGGACTAGTACCTGATGATTACTAATAGTCGACTGAAAGGAGACATCTCTAGGAAAGGTGACTTGTTAGGAAAACCTAGGTTTTCATACGAGATTATAGATAGTTTTAAATAATCAGTATTTTCTATAAATTTTAAATGGTAAAAATTAACTTATTAATTGACGGTGGAAACATGAAGCCAGGGCCAGCAGTTGCTCAACAACTAGGTCCTATGGGAATTAATATGGGAAAAGTTATCAGTGATGTTAATGAGGCTACTACAGAATTTAAGGGTATGAAGGTACCTGTAGAAATCGATGTTGACGAAAAAACAAAAGAATTCACAATCCATACTTCCTCACCTCCAACTTCTGAATTATTAAAAAAAGAACTAGAAATTGAAAAGGGTTCTGATAAGCATGCAGAAGTTAAGGTAGGAAATGCTTCAATCGAAGACGTGATAAAAATTGCTAAAATAAAGATGGGGAATATGTTAGATCGAGATCTTAAGGCAGCAGTAAAGTCCGTTCTTGGTACCTCAGCTAGTGTGGGAATTCTAGTTGAAAATGTAAATCCAAATAACTTAATAGCTGAAGTTAATGAGGGTAAGTTTGATAATGAGATTAATGAGGGAAAAACAGAGACTGATCCTGAAAAGAGACAGAAATTAAAAGACCACTTCCAATCAATTAAGTCCGAACAAGATGCTAAAGCAGCAGTTGCAGCAAAGGAAGCTGCAGATGCTGAAGCAGCTAAGGAAGAAGCAGCAAAAGAAGCAGCACCTGCAGAGGGTGCAGCTCCAGCAGCTGAAGCTGCCCCGGCAGCGGATGCAAAGAAGTAATTTTGTACAAATGATTATAAATCTCTATAACTTCTTAGAATAATGGATTTAATAGATATAGCAACTGGAGGAGCAGTAATAAGTGGAGCAATTGCGATAGACTATGCTGAGAAAACATGGGATAATCCAAAAACAAGAGATTATCTAAAAGATATTGGAAGATCAACATACCAAAATGGAATTAATGTCCTAAGAGGAGCAGGAGAAATCACAAGAGGAGTTCTAGAGGGCACCCTTTTTGCAGCTACAGCAATATCAAAAACATATGATAGTGATGACAATAGAAATGCATCATTTTTATATAAAATGGGTACGTCAATTTTTCCTGCTGTTTCATTATTAGCTGTTATGTGTTATCCTTTTTTTATGGAGTCTGCAGATTTAACACAAAATATTTTAATGGGAGGTCACATGGCAACATATTTTTTGAGTATAGCTTATGAAACACATAGGCATGAATCACAAAAAGAAAACACTAAGTCTCCAGAAACTCTTGAGGGTGGTTAGTTCATAATTATTTATCAGTATCTCTGCATAGACATGTTTTTAGTCATATTCCGAATTGGACTTTGTCACAATTCTCCTCCATTTTTCTTGAAATGCGCCAAATTACCTCTATAATCGCTAGGTAGTCTCAAATCAAGTTATTCTTGGAGAGATATCAAAACCAATTTTTAATCCTTGTGCGGAGATACCGATTTATAAGAACAACTTTATAAACACCAGCTTCCTATTATATAAAAGTGAGGTAACCTGGTTAGGTTAATAATAAAATCTATTCAATAAAAAGGTACAAAATAAATCCCAAATTACGAAAAGCGATAAAAAATAATAATCTTAGTATGAGGCACATGAGTAGGTTATTAGGATTTGATGTTAAGAATGTATATGGAACAAATATCAGTATCAATGAGAACCATTGGAACAAGCTAAAGAAGTTATTAAATAAAGATATAGGGCTAAAAGAAATAAAATTTGACTTCACTAAAAATCTCGGCACTAGGGCCTTTACAGCCCCCATTAAATCAATAAGGAAATCTCCAGAATTAGCAGAATTTATTGGTATCATGCTTGGTGATGGAAACATTTATAGGAACCAAATTAACATATCATTTGATAAAAGACACATTAATTATATTAATTACGTAGATAATCTATGTAACGATCTTTTTGGAGTTAAGTTTAAAGGGAAATCCATGAAAGACACAAACAGCAGCTATCTTTATTTCTATAATAAATTATTAGTATCTAAATTATTAGAATTAGGACTAAAAAGGGGAAATAAAATTGAAAATCAACTAGGAATTCCCAGTTGGATAAGGGATAATAAAAATTTCTCAAAAAGATGCATAAGGGGATTAATAGATACAGATGGATGCATATATGTTTGTAAAAGAGAAAAACAGAGATACGTCAAGTTTACGAACCATAACAAAAAACTTATGGGAGATTTCAGAGAAGTAACTACGAATTTAGGATACCCTTTCGCTAAGGCCAATAAAACAAATACATGCCTTTATAGGAAAGTGGAGGTAGTAAGGTTTATTAAGGATATAAAACCACTAAAATCTATAATAAAAATGTAATGGGGTATTGGTCCAGCTTGGTAAGGATACGAGGTTTGGGACTTCGTGGCCCAGGTTCAAATCCTGGATACCCCATATAAATCATCGCATTAATTTTTAACAAATCAATAACTTTAAAAAGCAATTTCTATCCGTATTTGTATGGCAATATATGATCATGGATATTTACCTATATCTGACAATATGAGATATTATCTTAGGTTAGCCTCTGTTGGTGCAGGGATATGGGGTGTTGCTATTCATAATATACAACAGATTGCCCCAAACTTCCAACCATAGGGATTAGATGCAAATGACACCAAATCAGTACTATTTGGTATTGGAGCTTCAGCATTAATTTCAACATATGTTTTAGGTAAAAAGGCCGGAGATAAAATTAGATCTGAAACTATGGGTATAGAAGATAGATTAAATCAAGATAGCGATGATAACTCAATAGATAGGGCTGCATAATCCAAGCAAAACTTTAAAAAGAGTCTATAACAACTAATTTCATAATGAGAACAAAAAAAGTAAAATCAAGCGGAAGATTCGGACCTAGATATGGTGCTAAGGTTAGAAAGAAAACTGCTGAGATAGAGGCTGTACAAAAGAAAAAACAACCATGCTTATTCTGTACTGGAAAAGCAAAAAGACTTTCTAAAGGAATTTGGGAATGCAACAAATGTGAAAAAAAGTTCGCTTCCCATACTTACTTTATCAAGAAAGAAGAATAGAAACAATTATATACTGTCTGAAATCTATTGATTTAGACAGCTTAGAGGTATTCTAAAAGAATATCTCAAGACAAAATTAACAAATTAAAACATGGCTACATACAAATGCTTCAAATGCGGAAAGAAAATAACTAGCGCAGCATTGGAAAAAAGATTTCTGTGTCCTAATTGTAGATATAAGATATTCTACAAACCTAGGAAGGCCGTTGTGAAAGTTAAAGCAATATAATAAACCATAAGTTTAAATAACCACATAATAATAATTTAAAATGGAAATGGATCAAGATACTCAGGCAAAAATTCAAGAGCTTCAAGGTATGGAGCAAAACTTACAACATTTAGTTATGCAAAAGCAAGCTTTCCAAATGGAGTTAACTGAAACTGAAAATGCATTTAAGGAAGTTAGCTCTTCAACTAATGATATATTCAAGTTAGTAGGAAATATTATGATTAAGGCAGATAAGGCAGCTACTGAGGAAGATCTAACTAAGAAGAAAGAACTTTTAGCCCTTAGACTTAAGTCAATTGAAGGTGAAGAAAAGGATCTAACTGACAAGGCTGAAACTTTAAAGGCTGACGTTATGGCAAAGATCCAAGGTTAATACTCCTAATTTTTTAATAAACTTTATAATCTTCAAAATTTAAAATTTTGAATGAGTCAAAATCTTTGGAAAGATTTTTAAATTACTTTTACTAATAGTTAGTATGGCAAAAAGAAGTGGACCCCAGATACAACAGGACCATATTGATATTGCTGAACGGAATTACAAAAAAGCTATTAGTGGAAAGGGGCCTGGCAGCAAACATAATTTGTTAATACTTTCTGCACAAGACTATGGAGAAGCTGCAAGAATGGAGGCAGACCCTGCTGAGAGGAGGGAATTATATACTCAAGCAAGAGATACTGCGAATGAGGCATTAGAACTTAAGCCTGATAACCCTAAGGCTATGAGTTTAGGAAATCAATATGAAAAAGAGATAAGAAAAATTCTACCTGAAGGAAATTTAGAAAAAACATTAGCTTCAGTTATGATTGCAGGGGGATTTATTTTCGCTCTAGACCTATTAGCACCAAGAATTACTGGAAACGCAGTGGGTTCAGGCAATTTACCAATAGATGTTAGTGCAGGACTTATATTATTAGTTGCTTGTTTAGGCGCAACTTTCTTCTTATTCAGAAAAGACCCTAAGCCAATGCCCCATCCAGAAAAATCAAAAAAAAGCAAAGTTAGGAAGGTTGCATCTAGGAAACCTTAGGTTTCCTGGATTAAAGACTAAAAAGTCAAGAAATAAATAAATTTTCTATCACATTTTAACAAACACAGTAATATTTATATACTTCTCAGAATAACCTCATCTATGTTTGATAATATAAAAAGAGCGTTTGGTTCTGAGGATGAACAATCAATTGATGAGTACATTGAAATTGACTTAGGGCGTGAGGAAAAAAAATCAAAGGTTATTGTTAGACCCTTTGTACTAAAAAGCTTTGAAGACATTAATTCTATTCTAAATTCATTAAGAGAAGGCTACACTATTGCAGTCATTGATATCAAACCCCTTAGGGCTAAGGATATTATCGAACTTAAGCGTGCTATTTCTAAGATAAAGAAGACTGCCGATGCATTAGAAGGAAGTATTGCGGGTTTTGGGGAGAATATAATTATAGTAACACCTCAATTTGCTGACATCCATAGGGCAGGTAATGATGCTCCAGGTATGTAATTATCTAACTAATTTTCACATTTTTTCATCTATTTTTTCAATAAATATTAACCAATTTTAATCAATTCTTTCCAATAATATCAATTATCCTTTTATCTCCTATATCCTTATAAACCAATTCCTCGTCGATAAAAAATGAAAATACCCCAAAATATTGTTACAAATTATACATTTTACAAAACCATAAACTTTATAAAGGTGTTATAACTCCAAAATTACAACATGACAAACGCAAAAATATTCACTGCAATTTTTATGACAGCAATTCTAGCTGTATCTCTAGTTTTAGCAGGTACTTCAAACCCTACATCTTTAACTTTTGAGAATGATGATTTCGCGGCAGTTACTGTTGAATTGACTTCACTAATTTCTGGAGCCCAATATGATGTTACAACTTCAACTCTAAACCCATCTACTAATGTTCCATTAACTTTTACTGTTTCTGGTGTTGAAGTTGCAGGTACAGTTCTTACAACTTCAGGAACTACTGCTACTATAATGATTACTCCTTCTACTGATTACAGTGATCTAGACTTTGAGTCATACACTACTAGTATTATATTAACAAAACAAACGTCTTTAACTGACACAGTAACTGACACAGTAACAATCCCAGTGGATTTCGTTAGAACATTTTGTGATGCAGGTGAACAAGCAGATGTTGATGATTTTCTAGAGATTACTAATATTAAGATAAACAACAATGATGGAAACGATGATGAGTGGAGTCCACTTGATGAGATTGAAGTAGAAGTAGAAGTTACAAATAACGATAATGATAGAATAAAGGACGTAATGGTTGAGATTGGTTTGTTCGACTCACAGGGTAAGAACATAATCAGAGACATGGACGACTTAAATGATAGAACAGTAGACCTTGGAAGCATAAAGGAAGACAAGGATGAAACTACAACTTTCACATTCACAATACCTTCAGACTTTGAAGATGACAGCTATAGTTTAGTAATTAAAGCTTACAGTGATGATAACGACTTCGGTGAAGACGTATTATGTACTTCAAAGACTTCAGAACTAAGCGATGACTTTTTCGAGAAGATTGATGGTGAGAGAGAAACTGATGAAGAGAATCATATTCTTTTCGATAAGATTCAAGTAACACCTTCACCTGCTCAATGTAGTGAAAAGGTACAAGTTACTGGAAAGGTAGCAAATATCGGTGATGAAGATTATGTGGATCAAATAAGAGTTACTCTATTCAATAGTGAACTTGGTGTTAATACTGAACAAATAATTAGACAAGACTTCGATCAAGGCGATTCAGAAGTTGTTGACTTTGAGTTTGATGTTCCTGCAACTGCAGCTGAAAAATTATACACTTTAGAATTCAGAACTTATTTCGACTATGATGAAGATGATGACACATATGATCTTGTATCTGATGATAAATACACAGCTACATTCAGAGTTGCAGGAAACTGTAATACTGAGAGTTCAAATGTTGCAATCACTGCTACTCTAAATTCAGAAACGCCTGAGGCAGTTCCTGGTAAACAAGTTATAATCAACACAGTAATAAAGAATAATGGGGATGTTGACACTATATATGCAGTTTCAGTAGCTGGTAACTCTGGATGGTCTACGCTATCCTCAATTGAGCCACAAATTGTTCCTTTAGGACCTGGTGAATCAAGAGATGTTAGTATTGCTCTTTTAGTTAATGATGACGCTACTGGTGACAATGAGCTAACAATAAGCGCATCTTTTGATGGTAAGAAAACAGACCAAAGAATTGTTCTAAGTATTGCAGAAGGAAAGTCAATGGGTTCAAACGACTTAGGACCTTTCGTTAACCACTTAAGAGATAACTGGTTCATATACCTAATCGTATTAGTTAATGTAGTATTGATTGTTGCTATAATCTTAGTAATAAGAAGTATGGTTTCACCTAGACCACTTTAATATTGAACTTCTTTGAAGCCTTCAAAATCTGTTTGATTTTGTGGCCAAGAAAATATATAATATTTTCTACGGTTTAAGAGTCAAGAGTTTTTAATTCTTGAATTTTTTTTATTTTTAACACCTTTAATAATTTTATACTATAGATTTAATTCTATAACATATATATTCCCAATAATCTAAAACCCCAATATTTTTAACCTATAATTCATTAATATATTGATGAAAAATAAAGACAAAAAAATCTATTTAATTCTATTAAGATATATAATTTTACTAGCATTAGTAGCATTCAGCCTACCTCTTATCTATGCAATTTTCACCCCACTTACGATTAGCCTAACTGCATTTATTCTAGATTTATTCTACGATATAATAACAAACAAGGAACTAATATTAATTAATCAAACTACTTTTGTTTACATAGTTAATGCGTGTGTTGCCGGTTCAGCATATCTTCTACTTTTAATCCTAAATCTAACTATAGATATGAACTATAAGGTAAGGATTAAATCTATACTCTATTCCTTTATTTTATTATTTTTTATTAATATAGTAAGAATTGCAATTTTAGCAGGACTATATCACAATCAAGTACCTTATGTAGACTTCACCCATGCAATTTTCTGGTATGGACTTTCTACATTTTTTGTTATAGCTATTTGGTTTCTTACTGTCAGTATGTTTAAGATAAAAAAAATACCTTTCTATTCAGACTACCAATCCTTAGTAAACAATAACTAACTAATTATGAATAATCCTCGAGTAATTGCCATATCAAATGCAACAATAACCTTCATAACTTTTATTGGAGTACTGGTAGCCATAATATCCTTTCTTGCTAGTCTCAGACTAGAGTTTATAAAAATATTCCTATATACAATAATTTATATAGATTGGATATTATTATTCATATATTATATAGGAAAAAGATGGTACCTAAAATAAAAAAAAGGCCAAATAGGCTATTAATATTTTTAATCAATGAATGGCCAATAATTGTCATGTTTCTAATGCTATTAATTTTTATCTATCTCATGACAAATCTTACTTCTTAACTAATCTAACTACAATTAATACAACTAAACTTCCTAATGCAAACAAGAAGGGATCCAAAATCCCTACTTCATATATCTTCATTATTGGAACACCTAATGCACCTATAACTAGTCCCAATAAGAAATAAAGCGTTTTATTCTTATCCACCCTAAATAAATAACTTATTATTCTACTTATTATAAACGCACCAAAAACCATACCCAATATGAATACACCTAATTGGTACCAATTACTTGCTAGATCCCTTAACATGCCTATAATAGGCTCATATAGGCCCATAATTAAGAGTATAAACGAACCAGAAATCCCTGGCAAGAACATAGCACTTATTGCAATGAACCCTCCCAAAAATAGATACCAACTACTAACTGCAACCGATGCAGGATCCAAAAATAATAATGCAACCCCTACAAAAAACCCTGCAAAGCAATAAAGATAATTCATAAAATTATGCTTACTTATAGATTCATATATCACAAAGCTTGATGCTAATATTAATCCAACAAAAAAACTTATAGTCTGGGGATAATGATTTTCAAGTAGCCCCTCAATAATTCTACTTCCTATTAAAATAGAAAATATGATCCCTGCAAATAAAACTATCAAGAAACCCAAATCAAGTTTCTTAATTTCTCTCTTAAAATCAAATATCAGCCTAGGGCTAAACCCCTTAATAGCATTAATCAACCTTTCATAAATTCCAGTAATAAATGCAATTGTCCCCCCTGAAATTCCTGGGATTAAATCACAAATTCCCATTAACATCCCTTTTAGAAATAAGATAGTGTTTGATTTCATAAATAGATATTAAAATCTTTCTTTAAATAAATTTATATTCTCAATATTTTATCTTAATTTAACAAAATAAATATAGAGAATAATTCCCGCTATCACTAAGGTAATCAAGACTAAGAATATTATTATGGGATAATTACTACCATTTTCATTTTCCTCTCCAATTACACTTTCGACATTACCTGTGTTTCTCTCTGAATCTTGAACATCTTGGCTACCCTCACTTTGTATATCTGGAGTTATTCCACTTGATGAATCCCCTCCACCTCCACTCGAACCTACACTTGAACTTGTAGTAGTCCCCTCAGAACCAGCATCTAAATTATCTTCTTCATCAACACCAATATGATTGATTGAAAAGGTACCAAAAACTTGTTGATTTGGTATTTTAATACTCGCTTTTTTTTGATCACGATCACTTGAATCTAACTCAACTAATGATCCCCATCTATCCATTTGTTGTATAATATCATTATCTGATGGTAGACTATGCCTCCAATCAAAACTCCTTAAGAACCAGGTGCTTGAAACTTCATCAACCCCAACACCATCTTGTTCGCTATTTCCCGGCTCAACTTCTATAATGAATGCATTATTATCTCCCAAATCATCAGTTTTTTCAAAAATAACTAATCCTAGATCACCCATATCAAAACCTTCTGAATTTTTTAAATATAAATTAATATTATCTCGTGATTTTCCAGATACAGAAAAATTTAGCTTCCCCACATTAATATTTTTACGAGAACCTAATTGATTTGAGTTTAATTGTTGAGTTATAGATTCATCACTAACTTCCCATATTCCTTCACCAAGATTATTAAAATAAATAAATGTAAAATTATTTCCATTTGGAATCATTAATTTATTATGTTTAGTAAGATCTACAGAAACAGGCTCATAAAACATAAATTTATTTCCTTCACTAGTATTTATTACTGGATAAATAATCAACTCATTATCCTCTTCACTTTCCAAACTATCTAAATAAACACTATATGATTCCTTTAAACTAGCACTATTTCCAATCATATTAACTCTATATGCAATTCCACTAATTGAGACCGTCCCCTTACCATCAGAACTCCAAAAAGTTTCATATGTATCTCTTGTAAATATGTCTCTAAACACCAACTTATCCCTATTAGTCCCCACAGTAGAGTTCCTAATATCAATCAACTCAACAATCTTACCTCTTTCTGAATCTCCAATAACAATTCGATCTCGATACCTAATTAACTCACCTTCCAATATTGAAATATTATTAAAATCATCATTATGTGCTAAACTTGGTTCAGTACTCGAACTTTTCACAAAAACAATCTTTTTACGATCATTACCTTCATAGTAACTAATAGACATTTTATCATTATCTTCTGATTCAATTACAAATTCCTGTGTATCAACTGAACTACTTAGTAAATCTAAATTTAGGTCATCAAATCTTATATCAAAAGACCTAAAAACAGGATCAACAAACTTTCCATTTAACAACAATGCATCATTATCTCTATTTTTTGCAGCAACAGAAATTTCAATCTTATCTAGGTATCCATTATTTTTAACAATTCGTGAGAACGCATTACCAATTTCTTCTTGACCAATATTTATATTGGCCTCATTCTGAATTATTAAATCTCCATCCCCTCCCACCAATACTAATTTATCATCAAAATCTATATTTGCTAAATAAATTTCCCTATTCCCACTCTTATTACTACTCCATACAATATTCCTTTCATATAATTTAGCTCCATCCTCAAAACTACTATCATTTGTCAATAAAAATTCCCTATCATTATTAATATCATAATAATAGATATTTGTACTTTGATCATCTCTAAATTGATACCATGTCGCAAAATTCTCATTGATAGACCCTGGATGCCTATTAGATTGAGTATTAGTTATTTTTACTTCAGATGATGTTTCTAAATCATATATGTATAAATCTACAGTATTTTCATTTATATCCCCGTATCTATATGATATAATTTTATTATTAAAGATACTTGGAGGAGATCTAGATAATATCGTGGTTAAAATATTCTCTTGAAGATCTAAATCATATACAACAACATTCTGGGTTTCTAAATCAAAACCACTTCTATTCAAATATATTAACTTATTTTCATATATTCCTGTAGCATATTGATCATTTTGATCAATAGTAACTTGAGTTTTCTCACCAGAAGTGAGATTAAAAATGAAAACATCTGGATCTTCAAATTCATTTTTATATACATTAATTGCTGCAATATCATTATATAATGCCCCAATATTTTCATTAAGTTGACCATTTGCAATTACAAATTCCTCGTCTAAATCTATATCATACATATAAACATCCAAATTCCCATTTCTTTCATCATTCCAAAGAATTTTATTTTTATAGATTAATGGACCAAATTGGTTTAACTCACTATCAGTTATTTGCGTTTCAATTTCAGTGGATATATCATACATATAAACATCCAAATTCCCATTTCTTTCATCATTCCAAACAACTATGTCTCCATAAATATGTGGTTGAGCTTGAATCAAATTATTATTTGAGATTTTACTTATTATAATTTTTTCATCAGCTAATCTTAATCTATCTTGTGTCAAGGTACTAACTTGATATCTTCTACCAAACAAATTAATATCTTTTCCAATTAGATCTTCCAATTTTATTTCATCATTTTCATCAAAATCTAACTCTAATTTATAAAATTCTTTAGAAACATTATCACTAATCCTTAACCCTAGGGAGGGATCTCTATCAACTGTTGGCTGCCTCTTAAATACTAAATTTGGATCACTTCCAAGAACAATACTCTGGGTTATCTTCCCTTCTGAAAGATCTACATCTGCTAACAATTCAGAGAACTCTTCTTTATCAACCCTATTATATATTTTATTAAAACTATCATTTACATACAAATTAAATGGGAAACTTACAATCTCGCTTGTTGGAAATAAGCCAAATGATCCTAATTCTCCATCAAGACTCTTATCAATATTTTGGAAGCTAACAAATAATACTAAAAGTAATAAAGCTACTATTAATATAATATAACTAAGTTTATACCTCATTTCAAAAAAGGTAAGAATCCAACGTTTATAAGTATTACTCAACCCTAAAGTTTTCCCCATATTGTTCCAACATTTTCAATATGGTCCTCTCACTTACTTGCAAGATTTCACAATTATTAAACTGCAATTCATAACAGCCATTTTGAATTTCTGTTATCTTTGTATCATTTCCATCAGTAACATAAAATACAGTATCAAGTGGATCACTATTACACCACCTTTGAGTTATATTATTATCTCTTGCATAGGCCTTATCTGTAACTGCAGAAATAACATTCAAATTTGAATCCTTCAAAAACCCTGATAGTGAGGCCATAGCAATACTACTATTATCACATAATTCCATGAAAGGATTTAAGGCAATATATGCATCTCCAAACTTACCATCATTTAGGGTAAATTCAATCCTGTTCTTATTTGTTGTTATTGGAATTTTATCTAATTCCTTGGGATTATTTCTCAGATTAACCGAATAACTTCCTACTACTTCTCCAGTACCTACAACTACTGGGAATTGGGTAGAATAAAATTCTAAATCTCCTAATTGCGTCTTTTGAAAAGTCAACCCATGATAATCAAACTTATCAACATAATTATACTTAACAAATGGAACTATGACAACAATAATCAAAATTGCCATCATCAAAAACATAGCCCACTTCATCTGCCCTTCCTGAATCTTCTTTATGTCTGAATTATCATGTTTCTTATGATCAAATAATGCATCAGGTTTTTCATTATATTCAGTCTTGACTGAATCTATTCCAAGTAACGGCTTATTATCAACGTCAGTCATATCTACCTTTTTACTCTCGATATCAACGTCAATTTCATTAGAATTATCAACTTCCTTTACAGGTTCTTCTCTTTTTATTTCCTCAAACTCTCCCTCAGGCATTTCCTCATTATTATCATCTTTTTCTTCCATAACTTATCAAGATAGAACCCCTTTTTAAGTATTTTTAATGTAGAGGATATATTTCTATATACCCAATAAATCATACATATATGCATCCGCATATCTAACTAAATTTTCTGGTTTCGCCTTAACATAAACACAATTCCTATCAATAGTTACTCCCTCGATGGAACCTGCAGTATCCGAAGATACTATATCTTCAGCTTCTTCAAATGACTTATTTTCTAT
>Ga0209402_10000854_pt1 | contig 35142 bp, 27 predicted proteins | sample ArcticOcean_MG_C_3_FD_187437 | JGI IMG/M metagenome (GOLD analysis project Ga0209402, IMG submission 187437) | Marine microbial communities from western Arctic Ocean - ArcticOcean_MG_CB8_126 (SPAdes) (version 2) | ecosystem: Environmental > Aquatic > Marine > Oceanic | place: Arctic Ocean... | reverse complement strand
CGCCTACAACCCCCAAAAACAACGGCCTAACCTGCTAGCTCTGATTCCAGCTTGTTCGTACCGCCCAACGTCTCGGCAAGCTCATCATCGGGGTTGAATAACGCACACGTATCGATCGACAAACACCCACACCCGATACAGCTCGACAAATCATCACGAATCTTCGTCAAACGAGTAATCCGAGACTCCAACTCGCTCTCCCACGATCGCGACAACTGCTCCCAATCCCTCCGATTCGGCGCCCTACCCGTCGGCAAACCGGCAAGCGCCTCGCCAATCGAATCCAGCGAAATCCCAGCGCGCTGAGCCGCTTTAATCACCGCCACTCGGCGAACCACCGATCGCTGAAACCGACGCTGATTCCCAGCCGACCGCTACGCCGTCTACGAGTCTCCCGAAGTGCGAGAAGCGACCACCAACTTCGACCACGAAACCAACCAACTAATATCCACCGTCATACTCGAACCGAATATTCCCGACTCCATCCTCGAAGAACTCAAGACCCGCGCAGCCAACGCCGTCGCCGAAACAGTCGGGTCCAGCTTTCTCAACAGCATCGAAATCGTAATAATTCTTTCGAATTCCACATCACTCGGCGGCCTCGACTAGCAGCACCGAGCACCCGTCCCACACAACCCACCAACAACCTTAGAAGCCAACCAAGAAGCCAAGAAGCAGGAAACCGTGGCCTAGCCACGTGTCATCCTGAACTTGATTTAGGATCTGTGTAAACGCGCACGCCACGTCACCCACCAGCCATCAACCGCCCCAACCAACAACCCGCGGGCAAGAAAACGTGCCACCGGCACTGCCACCCTGAGGCCCTCGCCAAAATGGTCCCACGTCATTCGACGACGCCCGGACCAAACGGCACACAGGCCAGCAACACCAGACATCGCCCCCACACACCCCTGAAAAGTCGTACAGTGCACCCGCGCGCCCTACCCGCGGACAGCGAGTCAACGCAGCCGACAACACCGCTCTTGATCGATCCTCCCTCCTTCGGGAGGGAGTTAGAGGGAGGGTAGATTGCAGCGGCGACCAAGTCATCCGATGACGCCCGGAGCAAATCACGCATGAAAATCACCGATATCACCACCACGCCGCTCAAAACCGGTAAATCCCTCGTCCGAATTCAAACCGACGCCGGAGTCGAAGGCTGGGCTGAAGGCCCCGGAGTAAACAAAATCGTCCCCGGGCGAACCGCCTCCGTCTTCGAGGCCTACCTCGAAAGCATCATCAAACCAACCCTCATAGGCGAAAACCCACTCGACATCGACCGACACTGGGAAACCCTCGCCCAGGGCAAGGAAGACCGCCTCTACAAGCTCCCTGCCAACATCGTAGGCATCATCGATGTCGCACTCTGGGACCTACTGGGCAAAGAGACCGGCAAGCCCGTCTACACCCTCATGGGCGGCGCAGCCCGCACCACGATTCCCCTCTACTGGAGCACCGGATCAGGCTGGAAATTCACCCCGCAGGAAATGCTCGATATCGTCAAAGTTGGCTTTGACATGGGATTCGAAGCCTTCAAAATCCGCATGGATTGGAAAGGCTGGCGCCAAGACGCCAACCCAACCAAAGACTACGAAATGTTCAAACTGGTTAGAGAATTCCTATCCGACGGCCAGTATCTCGGCTTCGACGCCAACAACGGCTACTCCGTCAGCACCGCTATTCAGCAGGGACGTAAATTTGAAGAACTTGGCATCGACCACTTCGAAGAACCACTCCCAAGGGAAGATCTACCCGGACTCAAGCAAGTAGCCGACGCCCTCGACGTAGCAGTATCGGCCGGCGAACAAGACGCCTACCGATGGTGGTTCCATCACCTCGTACTACTCGGCGACCCCGACATCCTCCAGCCCGACATCCTCAGCGCTGGCGGCCCATCCGAAGTGAAGAAAATCTTCGATCTTTCAACCATGTGGAACAAGCCAGTCATGCCGCACAGTCCGCAAGCCGGAATCAACTCGATGGCATCACTCCACACCTACGCCACAGTCCAAAACGCCGTACGACCGCACGAGTTCTCAACCGAATTCTCAGGCCCCCTCGACGAAGTTGCCGAACTCTACGGCGAAGGAGTCCTACCAAAAGCAGGAAAAATGCACCTCTCCGACCGCCCCGGCCTGGGAATCGAACTAAACGAAACAGCAGTAACAAAACTAACCCTCTAAGCAACCGCATCCTCTAGCCCCTCTCCCTGGGGAGCCGCGTCGCAGACTGTACCAAAGTGCGAAGGCACGCCCGGTCAAAAAAAAGAGGGTCAGGGAGAAACCCCTGCGGATAACCAGCAGCCTCGCAACTGTCATTGCGAGGAGGAACGACGTAGCAATCACTCAAGCACATCAACGACCCTAGACCTAAGCCACAACTGTGGACTCATCTGACAACCCCGATCTCAAATCAGAAACACCAAAACAAATGCTCTGGGATCCCACCCAATACCTGAAATTCGCCGATCACCGCCTACGCCCAGCGATAGACCTGCTCAATCGCGTAAACCTCGACGACCCAGCAACCGTCTACGACCTCGGAGCCGGAACCGGAAACGTCACCGAACTCCTAGCCAACCGATGGCCAAATGCGCGAATCATCGGCGTCGACTCATCTGAAGAAATGCTCAAAGAAGCAGCCCAAAAAGCATCCAACATCGAATGGGAAGTAGGCGACATCGGCACATGGCAGCCATCCCCAGCAGCCGAACTCATCTTCTCCAACGCCGCGCTCCACTGGGAACCCAACCACACCAAACTCTTCGTGACCCTCATGGCATCAGTGAAACCCGGCGGCGTTCTCGCCGTTCAAATGCCACGCAACTTCGGCGCCCTATCGCACACCTCAATCTCCGAAGCAGCCCTGGCCGGACCATGGCGCGCCAAACTCGAACCTCTCCTAAGACCCGCCCCCGTAGAAGCACCGTCGTTCTACATCTCAACCCTGGCGCCACTTGTCGAAACCTTCGACGTCTGGGAAACCGAATACCAGCAAATCCTAACCGGCGAAAATCCGGTCAAAGAATGGACAAAAGGAACCTGGCTCCGCCCCCTGCTAAACGCACTAGAAGAGCCCCATCGCACCCAGTTCGAAGAAACCTACGCAGAGCTAGTCGCCAGTCACTACCCAAAACAAAAAAACGGCACAACAATCTTCCCATTCAAAAGAATGTTCATGGTCGCAACGCGAAAGCTGGTGACAGGCCCCATTTCTCGCCGCCTGCCGAGACACCCTCGGCGGTGAAGTGCAGAGGGGTGTGGATGGGTGCGCTATGCGTGATGCGCCCTCCGTCATCCTGAACTTGATTCAGGACCTCGCACGCTGCCAGCCAACTACCAAGTAAAAAACCGTGGCCCAGCCACCTACGCCCGCGGCGCCCCGTCATACCCAGTAGCAAACAAACAAGCCGCAGCCTGATTCTCAGCCAACAGCCGCAGCTCCGGATCGGTATCAGCGCAAGCCGTAGTAGCAACCGGACATCGAGTATGAAAATGGCAACCAGAAGGCGGATTAATCGGACTCGGCAAATCACCCCGCAAAATAATCCGCTCCCGCGAACGCTCATGCACCGGATTCGGAGTTGGAATCGCCGAAAGCAAAGCCTGCGTATACGGATGCATCGGACGTTCGTACAAATCCTTAGAATCAGCCGTCTCAACAATCCGACCCAGATACATCACGGCAACCCGATGGCTAATGTGCCGCACTACAGAAAGATCGTGCGCAATAAACAAATAAGCCAGGTTGTACTGATCCTGAAGATCCTGCAGCAAGTTCAAGATCTGCGCCTGAATCGAAACATCCAGCGCCGAAACCGCCTCATCCAAAATCAACAAACTCGGCCTTGCAGCAATCGCCCGCGCAATTCCCAACCGCTGACGCTGCCCGCCACTGAACTCATTTGGATAACGCTCCGACATCCCCGGACTCAGCCCAACCCGAGTAAGCAGCGAAGCCACCTGCTTACGATAATCATCCTTCGATCCAGCAAGCCCGTGAACCTTCAACGGCTCACCAACAATATCTCCGGCCCGCATACGAGGATTCAGCGACCCATACGGATCCTGAAACACCATGCCCATCTTCCGACGAACCGGCCGCATCTTCGCATTCGACAGGCCAATCAGCTCCTGCCCCTCAAACTTCACGCTGCCTTCGCCCGCAGTTCGAAGCTGAATAACCGCCTTCGCAGCAGTCGTCTTGCCCGAACCACTCTCGCCAACAAGCCCAAGCGTTTCGCCAGGACGAATATCAAACGAAATCCCGTCCACCGCTCGCACACGCGCCACTTCACGCTGAACGATAAACCCACGCTTCAGAGGAAAGTGAACACTCAGATTCCGAACGCTCAAAATCGGCTCGTCGTCCGAGCGTCCGGCAATCTCACCAAAGGCAGAACTATCGGTCGCAGCAGGGGTAACAGTCATCGCCAAGCAACCTCGACCGAATCAGCCACCGTGTTCGATTCGTAACACGCCACCATCTGTCGATCGCCAACCTGCTCCAACACCGGCTCAGATATCTCGCATTCCGCAGTCGCCCATCGGCACCGAGGCCTGAAAGCGCAACCGCTCGGCAAATTAGCAGGATCTGGTATTTCACCAGGGATAGGATCAAGCCGCTCCGAAGCCGGACGATCCAGCCGAGGCACAGAATTCAGCAACCCAACCGTGTACGGATGACCCGGTCGCAAATACACCTGCTCAGCAGTCCCCGACTCTCGAATCTTACCGGCGTACATCACATTCAGGCGATCAGCGTATCGGGCGATAATTCCAAGATTATGAGTGATGATCAAAAGCGCCGTGCCAAGCTGCGACGTCAAATTCTTCATTAGCTCAAGGATTTGGGCCTGAATCGTCACATCGAGCGCAGTCGTCGCCTCGTCCGCAATCAGCAGCTTCGGCTCGCAGCTCAAAGCAATGGCGATCATCACCCTCTGGCGCTGCCCACCGCTCAACTGGTGCGGATGATCACTCAATCGCTGCCGGGAATCGGCAATACCCACCATCTCAAGCAGCTCAGCAGCTCGGTTCTCGGCCGCAGCACGCTTCAGGCCCAAATGCTCTTCAAGCGGCTCAGTTATCTGCCTGCCGATAGTAAGCACCGGATTCAGCGACGACATCGGCTCTTGAAAAATCATCCCAATACCCGCGCCACGAACACCCTGCATCTCCTTATCGGAAACTTTCAGCAAGTCGACGCCCTCGAAAATCACTTCGCCATCTTCGATAATTCCAGGAGGATTCGGCACCAATCGCATAATCGAAAGAGCGCTCACACTCTTCCCGCAACCGCTCTCGCCAACCAAACCAAGCGTCTCGCCATGGTTCACATCGAAAGAAACACCAGCAACAGCAGTAATCTTGCCGTCGGGCGTGTTGAAAGAAGTACGAAGATTCCGTACTTGAAGAAGAGGTGTTGAAGTTACCGGTGAATCAGTTGTCATAAAGCTCGCTGGCGTCTCGCGCACCATCCTACAACGTGCCCGGCGAAACCGAACATACCTTACGAGTTACGCAACCGAACTTAAGGCGGACTCACCACGACCCAACAAGCCAAAACCGACGCAGACGCCGCAGCTTAGAGCCCAGCTGACCTAAATTGTCATCCTGATGAAAATCAGGATCTATGCCCAACGAGCCAGCAACTCAAAATCTCAGCCAACCGCCCGCCGATAAGAAAAAGTGGCAATGCCACAAAATACCCAACCCAACAACCCGGAAATCGCATATCCTAAATAGCCGTGTTCCCGGGTCGTTCAATGGTAGGACAGGGGCCTTTGAAGCCTCTAATCCTGGTTCGAATCCAGGCCCGGGAGCCAACAGAAAACAAGTTCAGGCTGGCTTGTTCGCCCCAATGACAGAATGCCAGCTTTTCGCGTTTGACAGCCACGTTGACAGCCACATGCCTGAAAACTGGTGAAAAAAAACACCCCTACCGCTTGTCCAGCAACTTCAACTGCCCGTTGATCGAACGTGCGTGTTCCCTCAGCATGTTTGCGTACTGCTCTGAGTCTGACATGTGCTGCGCCCAAGACTCCCGCGAGAAGCGAGGGACTAGGACTTTCTTACCGGGACGTTTCGACCAAGGATTCATCAAGTGAATCTAACTTGTTCCGTGATGAAAGGCGCGGAGGATGTCACAGTCGACCGCCGATCGGAAACCGCCGCCTTTGCTACATAGTGATGAGAAGATCACAGCGCTCAAACCGTTAACACCTTCTCGCCTGGTCGCTGTGGCCACGGTTTCATCCGAAGTAACATGCCGACAATTAATCCAGTCCCGATAACCCCAATGGAGCAAACAAAATGGCGAACGACAGAGTAGCGATAGTGACAGGAGCGGGCAGTGGAGTCGGCAGAAGCGCAGCCCTGGCCCTGCTTGGCGATGGCTACAAAGTCACGCTCGTCGGCCGAAGACTCGATGCGCTGGAAGAAACAGCAGCCTTAGCTGGAAACAATGCCGGAAACGCTCTATCCGTTTCAGCCGACGCCGGAAAATCCGACGCCGTGGCAAACGTATTCAAGGAGACCATAGACACGTTTGGTGGCCGACTCGATGTGCTCTTCAACAACGCAGGAATCGGCGTGCGCGCCCCGTCACTCGAACAAATCACACCCGAACAGTGGCAGTCCGTCGTCGATATCAACCTCACCGGCACGTTCCTATGCACACGGGAAGCCATGCTCATCATGAAGGGTCAAGACCCCATGGGCGGCCGAATAATCAACAACGGCTCCATCTCGGCCTACGTACCCCGGCCAGGCTCGGCACCCTACACAGCAACCAAACACGGTGTCACCGGACTCACCCGCTCGACCTCGCTCGACGGCCGCAAATACAACATCGCCTGCTCCCAAATCGATATCGGAAACGCTGCCACACCCATGACCCAAAAATCAGACGACGGGAGCATGCAGCCGACCGGAGAAATGGCAAAAGAACCCAGGTTCGACGTTAAATACGTCGGCGAACAAGTCCTCTACATCGCAAACCTACCCCTCGACACCAACATCCAGTTCATGACGATCATGGCAACAAAAATGCCCTACATAGGCCGAGGCTAACCCGCCACCACAAACAGCGCACACCGCGCGGCAGCAGGCTGCGAGTGGTCGCTGACTAGGGGTTGCTAGGTTATTCCGATGTGGGTGGATGGCTGTGGTGAGGGTTGGTGGTTGGTTGTGTGTGTTGGTGGCTGTGGTGGTGGTATCGGTGGGGGGTACTGGGTACTTCTTAGTAAGTATGTTGTTGATGGTTGTGGTCGGCTCACATTTATTTCGCAAGCAATTTTCAAACCGCTTCGACCCCCTGTATTCGTACCGCTCACATGAGTTAATATTCACATATGACTTCTAACAGCACCGCTACAAAACAAGAAAAGCCTGGACTAAACCCGAGACGGAAAGAGTTCTGTCGATTGGTTCATGCTGGCTTACCCGCTGCTGAGGCATACCGTGAAGCTGGCTTCTCTCCGACTGGGGCGAACGGTGCTGCTAGCCGATTGTTAGCAACAGTTAGCATCAGTGATGAGATAGCACGCTTAGGGGCAATCACGCTGCGTAGTGGAGTTGAGATGCGTAAGTTTGTGACAGACGGACTGACTGATTTAGCAGAGTCCGCTGATACCGATTCAGCGAAAATACGTGCGCTGGAATTATTGGGCAAAACCGAGCGAATGTTTATCGAAGTAAGCGAGCAGACCGTCACGCACGACGTTAACGAGTTACAGGGTTACTCGTTAGACCAGCTTACCGCCATGCTCAACGCTGCTCAGAGTGAGCCTGAACCCGTCGTAACCACGGCAAGGATGATCGAGTCAGGCGACGGCGTTACCGCCTAATACTCATCGTTCCAAAGTGCGAAGCGAACGGATGCTGCAACGGCCGCCGATACGCCTAGCCACCCCTTGTTACAAAAGGATGTGGGTATCGGGATACTGAGCCGGTGCTAGAGTGACGGCATGTCGAAGCTACGTTGACCTGCTTGACAGCCACACTGACAGCCACCCGTGACGAACCGTACGGGTCAACGACAGACTTTTGCGAACAAAGCTCACCGTAGTTGAACTCAAACACGGTCAGTAGCGAACCTCGGCGGACAGTTCAAATGGAACTTTGAAGCCTCTAATCCTGGTTCGAATCCAGGCCCGGGAGCCAAACACAAAAAAGAGCCGTCGCAACAGCAACGGCTCTTTTGCTTTAATTCCTGCAATCTCAGCACAAACAAAAAGCCCCCGGCAAACGCCGGGGGCTTTTCTTATTTACTAACTAAGTTAGGCCTGAGCCCCAAAACTAAACGCCCTCGTGCCCGCTCAGCTCAACCTTCAGGCCAGCATCCGAAGCCATAGACCACGGAGTCTCAACAACCCAGTGTCCCGGCTCCTTCTCCACCAACGGCGGGCGTTCGTTCGCCCACTTGTGGTTCGGGTCCACTTCCAGCGGCGTGCGTGTCATAAACACGTCTCCCGGAGGCGGGTTGATCGGTGAAACTACTTCACCAGGCAACAGGAACTCTTCACGCTGAATGTCAGGGTGCGACGGCAATGCCGCAGAAACCAGAGCATTCGTGTAAATGTGCATCGGGTTGTTGAAAATAGCTTCAGTCTCGCCCGACTCCTGAACAACACCAAGATACATAACGGCCATGTCGTGGCACATGTATCGAACCGTCGCCAGGTTGTGAGCAACCAGCAAGTAAGCCAAGCCGTGCTCTTCCTGAAGGTCAACCAACAGGTTCATAATCTGCGCACGAATCGAAACGTCCAAAGCCGAAACCGGCTCGTCCAACGCAATAACCTTCGGGTTCAAAGCAAGCGCACGAGCAATACCAATACGCTGACGCTGCCCACCCGAGAATTCGTGCGGGTACAGGTTTGCCTGATAAGGGTTCAAACCAGTCTCACTAAGCAAATCACCAACACGAGTTGAGATCTGATTCTTCGTCATCGTAGTCGCAATCTCAAGCGGCTCACCAACAATCGAACGCACACGCATGCGAGGGTTCAGTGAAGACCAGGGATCCTGGAACACTGCCTGCACAGAACGTCGGAACTCAGTCTTTCCAGCCTTCGACATCGTCGAGACGTCTTCGCCTTCGTAGTAAATAGTTCCACTAGTTGGCTTCTCAAGTCCGAGCAGAAGCTTCAAAGTGGTCGTCTTGCCACAACCCGATTCGCCAACAAGACCAAATGTCTTGTTGCGTTCGATGTCAAAGCTCACGTCATCGACAGCCTTCAGGTATATCTTTTCGCCGAAGCCCAAAAAGCCTCCGCCAACCTGATACCACTTTCGAAGATTGCGGATCGAAATAATTGCATCAGCACTCGGGTTTACCCCGGGAGCCTTAGGAATGATTGTAGTAGATACGTTTTCAGCAGTTGTCATGTGTAGTTACCGATTTTGGTGGATCGTAGGTTAAGAAATCGCCGACTACTCGTCGTCTTCGGCTGGCATCAAGTGAGCGTACTTGTCGTAGTCCGAAACCGAACTCCTCGAGAGCTGAACCCAGTGGTCCTTCTCAACTTCAACAAGCGGTGGGCGGCGAGCCACATCTTCCGGTGTGAATTCTAGAGTCGATCGAGGCGCAAAAGCATCGCCAGGAGGCAAGTTGTAAAGCAGCGGCGGCTGACCCTCAATCTGAGGCAGACGACCCGACTTCTCTTCCAACTTCGGCACTGAACTGATCAAAGCCTTCGTGTACTCGTGCAACGGAGTGTTGAAAATTGTTCGTACATCAGCAACCTCAACAATTCGGCCAGCATACATAACCGCAACACGGTCACACATCTTGGCCACAATTCCAAAGTCGTGAGTAATGAAGATGATGCCCACACCCTCTTCTTGCTGAATCTGTCGCAGCAAGCGCAAATAAGCAGCCTGAATGGTCACATCCAACGAAGTGGTCGGCTCGTCAGCAATAATCACTGCAGGGGCAGATGAAATACCGATAGCACCCACAACACGCTGTCGCATGCCACCAGAAAGCTGGTGAGGATAGTCCTTCGCACGAGTTTCAGGAGCTGGGATTCGAACCTTACGGAGTGAATCGACAACCTTGTCCCACAGCGCCGTCCCCTTTAGCTTCTGGTGAATCTTGATAGCTTCACCAACCTGGTTCGCAATACTGAAAACCGGGTTTAGCGCCTGCATCGGGTCCTGCAAAATGATGGAAATCTCACCACCACGAACCGATGTCATCTGGGATTCTGATAATTCAAGAAGGTTTCGGCCTCCAAGAACTACCTCGCCATCAACAATCTTGCCCGGAGGTGTAGGAACCAGTCTCATCAGCGAAAGTGCGGTCACCGACTTACCTGACCCCGACTCACCAACGATACCGAGAGTTTCCCCTCGTTTTACGTGGTACGTAACGCCATCCACAGCCTTCACCACGCCCCAACGGGTGGTGAAATGTGTCTGAAGATTTACTACATCCAGGACCACCTCGTCGGATGCAGCGCTTTCGCCAAAACCGTCGGTGGTCACAGCTACGTTTTCAGAAAGCTCTGCGTCCTTCTCTTCAACAGTAGCGTCGGTGGATTCTGCCATTCTGAAGTCCCCTGTACTAGTCGTTCAAACTTGTCAGCCAATTCTTTGGCCACTAACCAAGTTCAACGGCTTGTAATCGAATTGCAAATAAATCCCGGCGGATCATACATTGAACCACCAGAAGTGCCCGGCACGATACCAAACTTTGAAGCTAAACGCTACCGATCAACAAACCTTAACGTCCTCTAAATCCCCAGATCACTTTCAAGTTCATCTAGTGCACCGTCAATTGCACTCACAATGAAGTCGATCTCACCCTTTTTAATGGAAAGCGGTGGGCAGAGCGAAATTATGTCCCCGGCACGGAAGCTAACAATATTCCGGTCGAACAACATCTTGGGCAATTTTTTCGCCAAACCAGCACTCGCTGGGAACGGAGTTTTACTATCCCGGTCTGCCACCAACTCAACAGCAGCCAGCAATCCCAACCCACCGCGGACGTCGCCCACACTCTTGTGACTGTACAAACTCTGCAATTGCTCGAATAGATACGTACCCATCCGCTTCGAATTGCCCACCAGATCCTCGCGCTCGAAAATCTGCAAGTTAGCCAAAGCAGCCGCAGCCGAAACCGGGTGACCACCAAACGTAATCAAATGCTTGAAAGTTTCGTTCGGACCACCAATAAACGCATCGGCAATCTTCTTCGTTGCAATCGCAGCGCCAAGCGGGGCGTAACCACTCGTAATCGCCTTCGCAACACTCGTAATATCAGCCTGCACACCCCAGTTAGTAGGAGCGAACCACTCACCTGTCCGACCAAATCCCGTAATCACCTCATCGGCAATCAAAACCACGTTGTACTGGTCAGCAATCTCTCGCAAACGCTGCCAGTACTCTGCCGGTGGAACCTGAATGCCGTACGCAGCCGAAATCGGCTCAGCGATCATCGCAGCAACAGTGTCGGCGCCCTGGTGTTTGATCACCTCTTCGAACTCGTTGGCACACTTAATAGCAACATCAATAGGATCGCCAGCAAACGGCAATCGGTACGAACTCCAGTTCGTAACGTGAATAGCACCCGGCATCAACGGACCCATCGGGTCGGCAGCAGCGTTACCACCCAGGCTCACAGCCATCGCTGTTCCGCCATGGTAAGAATAGCGCCTGCTAATTACCTTGAACGCACCAGCCTTGCCGTTCAAAATCGAATACTTCTTCGCCATCTTCACAGCGGTCTCAACCGCCTCGGAACCACCCGAAACGAAGAACGAACGCGCACCCTTGTCCGGGTAAAGCTCAGCAACCTTGCCTGCCAGCTCTATCTGCGAAACAGTCGCCGAACCAGCTGGCGAAGAATCGATCGAAGTCATCTGTGCATAAACAGCGTCGGCAATCTCAGTCCGACCATACCCGGCCGACTTATACCAAAGACCCGACATCGCATCCAGATGACGCTGCCCATCGGCAGTCTCCACCCAAACTCCTTCACCCTTCACATACATCTTCAAACTTCCGCGCCAGTCGTTCGTCTGGGCAGCGTGCATGAATAAATGTTCGCCTGCAATCGCTTGCAGTTCTTCGATCCGTTCACCACTTATGGTTGCAGGATTGGTGGTCGACGTCATCAATGTCTCCGTTTACGCGCCAAAATATATCGCACACCCGTCGATGCGCAAACTAATTCTAAATCCCGAATTACCCCCGGTCTATCACCCAATCGGACAATTTAAATGCCCTCCACAATCGACCTAACGCTTTCCAGCATCAAATTCACATCTGACCTATCCTTAATTGACCACTCGCAACCCAAGATCCTGAGCCCCGCCTGCCCTAAGCAACCCGAACGGGCCGAAGGGCCACGCAGTGCCGGAACGACCGACCGAATTTCATGACTCAAGCAAACCAGCGTTTCTCAGAATCCCAGCTCGCCGAAATAAACGAAAAACTCGAAACGTCCACCCCAGAAGAAATTCTCAAGTGGACCAACGAAACATTCGGCAACACCGCTGCACAAATGTCGAGCTTCGGACTCGAAGATCAGGCCCTTTTCCACATCTACAGGACCGTGAACAAAAAAGCACGGCTCATGACCCTCGACACCCTACGCCTGCCAACCGAAACCTACTCACTCTTCGACCAAACCAAACTCCGCTACGGAGTCGACGTCGAGTTTTACTACCCCGATATGGAAGCCGTAGGCAAAATGGTCAAAGACCACGGCAACAACCTCTTCTACAAAGGGCGCGCCAACCGCGAACTCTGCTGCGGGTTACGCAAAGTCGCACCACTCGGCAGAGCACTCGCAACACTCGATGCCTGGGTAACCGGATTACGACGCGATCAGGGAATGGACCGCGGCTCGATCGACATCGTCGAATGGGACGCCGCCCACAATAACTACAAGGTAAACCCGCTCGCCAACTGGACATTCGAGCAGGTTCAGGAATTCGTCAAAGAAAACGAAATCCCCTATAACGAGCTTCACGACAAAGGCTACCCATCACTCGGCTGCGCACCCTGCACCCGAGCCATCAAACCCGGCGAAGACATCCGAGCCGGCCGCTGGTGGTGGGAAGGCGACCCCAACGCCAAAGAGTGCGGCATCCACATAGTCGCCCCACTAGAAGTCTGACCCCAACAGCAAATTTTGGATACTCGGAACATTGGAAGATGTAAAAGCGGACGATAAAGAAATCGAACCTCAGCCAGAAGGGCTTCGGTTGACGGTCGATACTGGCGTTTTATTACTTCAGGCTACTGGTCCAATCGAGTTAACTGTTCAAGCTATCGCATTCGGATTGGCGGCCGCGGAGCAAGCCGATCCAATATCCACGAATGCCGTCGGACAAATACTCCAACTTGGAGATCATGAGCCGGCGCAAATTAAATCTCATTTTCTTGAGTTGGTGCCAAGGGTTGCAGTAAATTCTCTCTGGCAAGATTTCAGATTATTTCTCGATCAATTTGCTGTGGTTGCATCTCTCTATGCGCGACAAAAAGATGTGAGAGGTGAGTGGAGTCAGTCCCAAGTACTTAAAAAAGCAGGGCGACTTCCTCTATACCAACTTTTGATGCAAATAGAACGTGACCTTGAACGCGATCTCCCGGAAGAACTGAAAGTACAAATAACGAGCCTGAACAAAGCCCGAAACTGCATCGAACATCGAAAAGGTCGTGTCGGGGAGCAGGATCGCAATATTGGGTCAATCGGTGAGTCGCCAGCATTGGAACTCACATGGAAAGCTCCGTACGCCCATATAACCGGAAACCAAGAGCCAATACGAGTTTCTCAGGCTCCAGAACTAATAATCCCACCCCCTTGGCGAAATGCGAGTAATACTCGAGCCTCAAGTGAAGTGTTGGCCATTAGCTGAACTACTAGAATTCGAACCGTACGAAATAATTGAAGTTGGGCTCTCATTAGTATTTTTAGCCCAAGCTCTAACTAATGTGCTTTCAAAAATGGCTCCAATTAGGAAGATACGGTCTGAATCGGAGTAACGAAGACTGTCCAGATCACGTCAGAAGGTGATTGATAGCCTTTCACCTTGCAGCGCTACCGTCCCTCCACACCAACCCCAGTACGCTATCCTCCCTGCGGCTCCTGCGCCTACCCCGAGGATCACATAAAAATATGCACGGCATTGAAACCCTCAAAACCCGAATCCAAAACGGCGAAACAATAGTCGGCGCATCAATACGCATGTGGGCAACCAAAGCCGAAATCGAACAAACCATGTCGCAGCGAACCTACGACTACCTCGCCGTCGACGCCCAACACAGCCCATTCAGCGAAGAAAACCTCGCAACCATCTGCGAAATCGCCAACAAAATGGGAATCCCCGTTCAACTGCGCATCAAGCACACGCAATTCACCTTCACAATCGGCAACATGCTCGACCTCGGACCCTCAATGATCGAAGTCCCGCAAGTCGAAGATCTAACCACCGTAATAAACGCAGTCGACAACTTCCACTACCCGCAAAAAGGACGTCGAAGCTGGGGACCCTCAAGAAGCCCCCAAACATCCGAATACCCACAGCGCCTCGAATACGCCGAATGGTGGAACACACACGGCATCCTCTGGATGCAGCTCGAATCGATAGCCGCCGTAGTTCAAGCCAAAGAAATGGCCGAAGCCGGAGCACAAGTCCTATCGTGGGGACCCAACGACCTGGCATTCAACCGCGAAGCCAATCCCGATCACGCGCTGAAAACCGACGACGACTGCATCAACCACGTCCTCGAAGCCCTCAAAGGCACCCAAACAAAGCTCTGCCTGCGCACCTACAGCGACGAACAACTAGCGCGCTACGAACAAATGGGAGCCACCATGTTCTTAGACGAAACCAGCATCGCCTCAGCCCCCGATTAGGCAGTCCACTAACCACAATCATCCCAGCCAACAAATCATTGGCTAGAAAACGCGCCACTGGCGCCTAGCCACCGCTATGTTCAGCGAACACCGGGCTCACCCACGCCATCTCCATATCCTGCTGAACAACCTTCACCCAGTACGGATTCACACCCGGCTTAACACCATCATCCGTAACCGTAAACGAAGCCCGATCCACGCCCGGCTCCGGAGCCAACTCAACCGTCACACTCCTGTTCAAGTGACCCAAATCCACCCGTGCCGCCCGCTCGGCAAGCTGTGCCAACGTAGTCGTAATCCGAACAGAATCCGCCTCAGAAGTAGCCATCCGCCGAGGCGCCACCTCGCCATGCATCCCAAACTGCTCACCAATAATCAACTGCGAATTCAGCACCAACGTAATTTCCGAATCGGCGTCCAAAGAAACATCAGCAATCACCCCACTCGGATATCCACACGCCCAACCATTCAACCCGAGCCGAGACGAACTCTCCCGGTCGAACCGCGAACGAGGACTATCGAAGCGAATCGTAGAAACATCACCGATCACACCGCCAGCAACCTCCAGATAACCATCCCAGATAATCCCCGAATAGCTCGACATCCGACTCGCACCATCCCACAAAACCCGCACCCTATTCCCCGTGGCCGCAGCACCAAACTGCTCCGTGTGAATCAGCTCAAGCCCTCGGTAAACCTCGACCCGCTCCAACGACGCAGTCCCCTCAACATCCACCCGAATTTCGCAGCTCGAACCACACGAATACTTCTCACCAATCAAATGCCCATCAACGCTCACGTCAGCCCGAATACGCGCTCCCGTAGTCGCATAAACCCGCTTCGCCTTAATCGCATCCAACACACCTTTGAGAGTCAACTCCTCAGCGTAAACACCCGTCAAACCGCCCTTGGAATATCGACGTAACTGGTGCCCCGGTCGATCGTCCCCCGGTCTTCCCGTGTGGCAGTCGTTCCCGCCAACAAATCCCATCTGGTACCCACGTTCAAGCGACTCCCGCAAAATCCATTCGAACGAACCGTGCGTCGAAGTGACCTCCACCGCAGGCTCCAACGTCGGATCGTGCCACTGCAAATCGGCGTGCTGCCCACCAACGTGCGGAGTAATCACCGTGTCAGTGCCTCGATAAAAGTTGTGCAAATTCCGCACATGCGGAAGATCCGACTCCCCGGGTCGACCCAAGCTCGAAGCACCGCGCCACCGCTTCATCGGCAAGTCATACCGACCAAAATAAACGTTGTGATGCCCCCCAGCAGCCAGGTTCCCCGACCATTCAAACCCCGGCAATGGAACGAACCGACCCGGCTGGTGAAACCTCTTTTCTTCCACCTGCTGAATCTCGTAAGCGTCAGTCGAGTGCGCACTATCGTTTCGCTGATACCCCGCGAAATCCAATCCAGAAACCTCATGAGCGTAATTGAAATATTTGCCAATCTTCGAAGGATCAGCCACCTGCCCCGAATGCGGATCGCCCCAGAACAACTTCAACGCAGGCAGCTCCTGCGCAATCCGAACCTGGTTGCTACTGGCCGAAAGACCGTTCTCCACATCCTCAACACTGATCCGAGTCGCACCAGCCTCGGTAAACACAGCCCCTTCGATTCGCCGAACACCCCCATCCGAATCGCCAAACGAAAGCGTGTCTCCATCAGGCAAAATCAACCCCGGAGCCGAAATATCCACGCTCCCGCGATACCGCTCAGCCGGATTCCCCCAACGATCCTCCGCCTTCAGCAACAGCGCGAACGAAGACCCAATCTCGATATCTGAAGGAGCAATCGCGGACAACGACTCAGCCTGACCACCCGCCACCTCAACTATCACCGATTCAATCGCAGTCGAAACGCCCTCACCCGTTGGGTCTACCCGGCACCGAAAGTAGTGCTCAGTTTCATAAAACGTCTGCGCCCGAAGCCCATCCCCTGCACCAAGCGAAATCGTCAAACTCTCGCCAGCCGAAACCGTACCCGACTGCACAGTTACAACCAAAGATTTGTGATCAGGAGTGTGAACCGAAACAGCACGCCCATCAGGCGGCGAAACCTTCAAATAATCGTCGGCACCAGAATCCACCACCTGCGGCCGACCCCAATCCGAATCCGACTCCGTGTCGATCAAAATCGAACCACCAGCAGCCAATCCCGCACTCCCAGCCACATACCGCAACACAACAACAGCCAGCTCCCCAGCCTCAACCCGGCCGCCAGAAACCAACTCAATCAACCCAAATTCACTGGCCATCTGTTCGTCACCCTAATCAGAAAAACTGTCCAACCACAAACTGTCGTCTCGACAACGTAAATTGTCATCCTGAACTCGATTCAGGACCTCGAAGCAGTACGAAGTATCTGCCCACTCCCACCGTCATCCTGATGAAAATCAGGATCTGTGAATAACCGCCAACCCACCAACCACATAACATCCCAGCCATCAACGCATTTTTGTCATTGCGAGGAGGCTCTGCGACGTGGCAATCAACCATCAATACCCCTTCAGCCCAATGACTCAAGCAACAAACCAAAGCACCCAGAAAATGTCGCCTCGCGACCTAGAAAAAAGTCATCTAATGACCTCGATCAACCGATCCGCAATCACATCCTCTTGCCCATCCGAAACATTCACCATATTCGCCGCAAGCCCACCGTGATTCTTCGCCACGTAAATCCGCGGACTCCCCTCGTGCAACTCACTCCACACCCGCTCAATCTCGTCCTCACCACCATCCAAAACAATCACCACGTTCGGCACGTGATACGACTCATAATCCTGCTCAACCGTCGCCGAAACACCGGCTAATCCCTGCAAGCGAGAACAAAGATTATTCGCCCGAGCCCGCATAGCATCCTGCCGCGCCTCGTCATCCGACTCGATAAACAACTGCAACGCAGTCACCATCCCGATCATCTCTTCACGACCCACCTTCTGCGGACGGCCAATCGCCATCCCCGGCCCGCTGTTTTCCAGCGCAGCCTCAATCAAATCAGCCCTACCCGCCAGCAAACCAGCCGACTGCGGCCCTCCGATGTACTTCCCGCCCGAAAACGTCACCAGATCAGCACCCTCATCGATAAACCGGTTCAAATTCGAAGCAGGAGGCAACATCGCCGCCCCATCCACAATGAACGGCACACCAGCCGCCCTAGCAACCGCCGAAACCTCAGGAGCCGTCAGCCCACCCCGAGCCGGCCCATACGCATACGTATACAAAATCCCAGCAGTCGAATCCGTAATAGCCGCCGCCAACTCCTCGGCAGTAGCACCACCAGAAAAACTACCTGCGTAAGTCATCACCGCACCCGCATACTCGTGGCACTTCAAATACCCCGTCGGGTTATTCGCCTGAGTCAAAATCTCGATCTTCAACCCGATCGTATTCGGCAGCTGAGCAATCTTCGTAGCATCAGTCCCGGTCATCACCGCAGCCGTCGCCAAAACAAGCCCACCCGCAGCGCCCGAACAAATTAAACCCGCCTCGGCGCCCGTAATCTCGGCAACATACTTGCCCGTAGCCCGCTTCAACTCCACCAAATCGATAAACGATTCCGACGCCAAACTCATCGCCTCACGCACTTCCGGCCGCATCATCGATCCGCCATGAGTCGTGTGCGTGCCCCCGGCGTTTATCACCGGCGTCACACCAAATCGTGCGTAAACAGGGTTGTTTAGTGGGTCGATAGCCATCAGTTCTTTCCTCAATAAAGGTGCCACTACTAACATAAGAAGTTCCCGTTGCCGTCCCAAACAGCGATACCTGTGGTAAAACTACGCCGGAACGAACGAATTCAAATGTTGCACCGGTATATTGACACAAGATGTCGCCATGCAACCACCTCCGGAGGATAAGTTGAGCGGAATCTACGAACAGTTCGGGGTAACACCCGGAATCAACGCACGAGGAAACCAAACCCTGCTCGGCGGCTCAACGCCTCCACCCGAAATTCAAGACGCCATGGACGAGGCGATGAATTCGGGCTACGTTGTATTCGAAGATCTACTTCGAAAAACCGGCGCATTCATCGCCGAAACCCTCGGAACTGAACAGGCGTTCGTTACTTCTGGCGCAGCAGCTGCAATCTCGCTCGGTACAGCAGCAGCACTCGCGGGCAACGACCGCGAAAAGATGGGACTCATCCCCGACACCTCCAGCTTCGATCGAAACGAACTAGTCTTCCAAAAAGGCCAGGACTACACCTACAAACGCTGCTTCACACTAGCCGGAGCCAAGCTCGTCGAAATAGGACGAGAAGACGGCTGCACGGTGGAAGAAATGGAAGCAGCTATCGGACCCAAAACCGCAGGAATCGCCTTCTACGAAAGCGGCCAGTGGGGTCCGGAATGGGTGACGATCGAACAGGCACGTGAACTCGCCGACAAGCACGACATCCGCCTGATCGTCGATGCAGCAGGCCAAATCTACCCACTCGATCAGTTCACCAAGACCGCCCAAATCGGCGACGTAGTTGCGTTCGGTGCCAAGTACATCGGATCACCCCACTCAACCGGCATCTGCACAGGCCGCGCCGAATTCGTTGAATCCGCATTTCTACAGAACTTCATCGGATACGAAATGGCAGGCCAAGAAGGACTCGCACGACCCTACGGACGTCCATACAAAACTGATCGTGGCGAAGTGATCGGTGTCGCAGCGGCAGTCCGACGTTGGTTCACTATCAATCACGAAGACCGCCTCGCAATCGAAGAAGCCAAACGAACGGGATTCCACCGCGGCCTCAACGATATTGCAGGCGTAAGCGTCGACATCCCGAAAACTCCACAGATCGGCCCAAACACAACCGTATTCATCCACTTCGATCCCCAAACGCTCGGATTGGACGGTCACGAGGTGATCAAACGGCTCGAAGAAGGCGACCCACCGATCTGGACTAGAACCCACGACGATGGAAAATCCATCGGAATCGGTGTGCAAATGCTCACCGATGAACAGGTAGAAACCGTCATCCAGCGAATTAAAGCCATCGTCACCTGATCCGATACTGAAAAAGAAGCCGGCGAAAACCAGCCGGCACTCGCACTCCGAAAGAGAGCCTCGATATGCAATGGAACATCCTCATCACCGGCGGACGAGTAATCGACCCCTACTCGGGAATCGATGGCATCCGTGACGTCGCAATAACCGGCACCAAAATCGCAGAGGTAGGCGAAAACCTGCCGCAGGATAAAGCCGATCTCGTTATCGATGCCACTGGCAAAATCGTCACGCCAGGACTCATCGACCTCCACGTGCACAACTACACGGCACGCGGGGCAAAACCCAGCGTCGATTCCGACTCCACCAACATGGCGTACGGAGTGACCACTGCCCTCGACGCCGGAACCGCAACGCCCGACGAGTACCCCCACTACTGGGAATCCGATATCCAGAACACCAAGGTCCGGCTCTACTCCCTCGTACGCATGCCCGACCCGTACGGGCCAACACCGTCATCCGTGGGCGAAGTAAAAGATCTCATCACCAGCTACGACACACTTCTAGGTGTCAAATTCCACCACTCCCAGCACTTCGCATCGTTGCCAGTCGCACGAGAAGCCGCCGACTTTGGTGGCGGAATCCTAATGTGTGAAGCCTACGGAGCCCCCATCCCGCAACTACTCGACTGGATGAACCCTGGCGACATTCTCACCCACACATTCCACGCTGCCTTCCGATTCCCAATCTTCGACCATCGAGGAAATCTATGGTCGAAAATCTGGGACGCTAAAGAACGTGGCGTTTATCTCGATATCGGACACGGCGCACGCGGCTTCGCATTCCGAACGCTCGAGCAGGCGATCTCGCAGGGATTCAAGCCCGACACCATCAGTACCGACGTCCACGTCGGCAACATTGACGGTCCCGTCTTCGACATGCCAACAACCATGTCGAAGATGCTAGCGCTCGGCCTGAATCTAAACGAAGTAATCGAAATGTCGACCCGAATCCCAGCACGCGCCCTTTTCCAAGAAAAAGAACTCGGATCACTCGCAGTAGGCACAGTAGCCGACGTAGTAATCAGCGAAGTCCAACAGGGTTCGTTCGTCTATCTCGACGTACTACATGAAGAACGCTCAGCCAAAGAAAAATTCTCGCCCGAAACCGTCATCTACTCAGGAAACATCTACGACGGCGACAAATTCCAACCCGGCACGATGACCCACAAACACGACGCCCCACCAGGCTTCATCCTCACCGAAACATAAGGGTTGTATAGCTGCCCGAAGACATTTCCCCCTCTCCCAGCGGGAGAGGGTTGGGGTGAGTGAGAATCGTGGGCATCAGCCAACAACCCACCAAAACTAGTTATCAACACTCCCGATCCGCAGCAGCATACTCAAATACCAGATAACGAAAATCTGACGCCGAGAATCCGCTGTGACCACTACGAAAATTCATACGTACTACAAAGTACTTGGGCTTCCGAGTGGTGCAACGCGTCCCAAATCAGAGCCGCCCACAGGCGATTAGCCGCAAAATGGCACCCTGACGTCAATCCATCCCCCGACGCCCTCGCAAGGATGAAACTCATCAACGTCGCTCGGGACACTTTGATCGACATGATCAACAAGCGCCCATTCACTCAGACAACGAGACAACCCGGAACGGGATACAGAGGCGACAAGTCACAAAAAACTACTTGGAAGAAAGACACAAGATCAGATGATGAGATTTGGCGCGGCAGGCCTCCTGGTGACTACCCGGACAACCAATACATGCAGGACGTGCCATGGGATAGGGACACTTGCCTAATATTCGTTGGCGTTGTAATTGTAGGCACCATCATCAGGGCAATCATTGCCGCGGCTAATGGCGAATTCGACTAAAACCTACCCCCGCGGCGCCATCAACGTCGCCTCATTAAAGTACCCGGCAGCAGAAAAATACGAACCGGAATTCTCTGCCGGGTGCTCATCCAAAATCGCATCCACCTCAGCCTTATCCTCAACCGATAAAACCCACTCCACAGCAGCAACATTCTGCGCAATCTGCTCAGCCGAACTAGCGCCAGCAATCACAGTCGCCACAATCGGGTCAGCCAGCAACCAAGCAAACGCCAGCTCCAAAACCGAATGCCCACGCTCCTTAGCCCAACCATCCAATAACCCCACCAGTTCCAAATTCCTCGGCGTAATCCACCGATCCGCCATACCCTGCTCCAGCGCCAACCGCGTCCCCGCAGGAAGAGCCCCACCAACAGCAGCATTCGCCTTCCCAGTCAGCATCCCAGCCGCCAACGGCAAATAAGGAATCACGCTCATCCCCAGCTTTTTGCAAGCCGGAATCATCTCCGCCTCAGCACCCCGAGCCATCATCGAATAAGCAAACTGCGAAGCCGCAAACGGAACAAACCCATTCTGATTAGCAGTCCACTGAGCATCCGTAATCCGCCACGCCTCGAAATTGCACCCTGTCGTATACCGAATCTTGCCGTCACGAACCAAGTCGTCTAACGCCCGCAAAGTCTCCTCAATCGGCATTCGAGTATCGGGACGATGAATCATGTACACATCGATATAGTCCGTCTGAAGCCGAGCCAAACTCTCCTCAACCGACCTCATAACGAACAAACGTGAACCACCAAAATTGTTCGGACCCTGCCGCCGCATCGACCCAAACTTCGTACCAATCAACATCTCATCACGCCGCCCCGCCAGCGCATGCCCGATGTACTCCTCCGACAACCCCGTGGCGTACACATTCGACGTATCGACGAAGTTCACCCCCTGATCGATCGCAGCATGAATGATCGCAGCCGACTCAGGCCGATCCCGCCGACCCGGCATCCCGAAGCTATTCGCCCCAAGCCCTATTTCCGAAACCTCTAAACCAGTACTTCCAAGATGCCGATATTTCAACTCGATACCTCCATCACCCCGGAAACAGCCACGTCATAACGATCTACCGCGTTCTGAACGACCAATTCCATATCTTCTGCCAAAACATATCCATTCCGCACCAGTGCCGCCGCATCCAGCCTCACCAACTCGAGATACTCATCTCGGTTCCCGTACCGTTCCTCAACAGAAAGCCGAGGATCGCCAGCCTCGTCCCGTGCCGCCCTGGTCGCCGCAAACCAGTTCGAGAACCCCAGCATCAAAATCTGCTGCTCAGGCGACCCCGTCTCGGGATCGCGAACATTCCAACCCGAATGCGTCGCCACCGGTCGTGTCAAATCAGGCAACCGAACTCCCGCCACCTCGTTCCCATCACCATCGACCGCCGAAACAAGGCATGGATATGTCGCTCCCTCAACCGACGGATACACACCAACACCCTCATCGGCCCTCGCCCCCAACTCCATCGATTTAATTACCCACAACTTCGATCGATCCGGAGTCACTTGCCCCGGCAACCGATCGAACACATCCAACACAGCACCCTGCGCCACCGCTGTCTCCGACCCAACCTGCGCATGCGCGCTCGCAGGCGGCTCAACACCGTCCGTCACCCACCGCTCCAAATTCACAAGCGCCGCCCTCAACAAAGGCGAATAGTCGACAACGTTGTAGGCATACCTACCTTGCCCACCCTCCGTACTCGCACCCCTCCCTTGCGGCAACGATCCCGCCCCATGCTGGGTGCCAGCAAAGTGATAAGACCGTGTGTCGGCATCCGATTCAAGGTCCCGTCGCCCCTCCGGGTCCGTATGCGCCAGTGAAGCATCACCCCGCCAGTACTCAGCCGAACTATTCGTATAAATCACCTTCGGAACGCTCCCACTCGCCTTCAAACGCTTGAGCAACCCATCCGAACCCTCACCAAACGGATCATCAAACTCCTCATGAGCGAACGGAAATAAATGCCCGAAACTCGGATACGACTGATTCGACGGCTGCGCATAACGATGGTTAAAAGCGCCCATCCTCGCCCCCGCAACGTGAGGCAGCAACCCGTCGTAAACCTTCCGACCCTGCTCATCAACGTTCAATCCCAGATGCAAAAACTGCCGCAACATCCGACCCGTCTGAGAAGTGCCAAACCCAAACGCATGATCAAGCCGACCCACCTCAGGCAAAAGCTCAGATCTATCGAACTTCAACCACGAAGCAACATCCCGCAACGCCAGCAACCCGGACCCAACCACCGGAGAATCCTTCGTCGAATACACAATCTGGTAGTACTTACCCGGCTCAAACCCGGCCGCAAGGTAAATGTGCTCGTCACTCGGCTCAACACCACTCGCCGTCTCACGAGCGAAACTCCACTCCGAACGTGGAACGACCTCATCCACACCGTCCTCGTAATCCTTCACATAAAGGACAGCCCCCGCCTCATCGAGATCACCCACCCGCAGCGGCTTGTGAATCCGATCAGCAAGCAACCAGGTCGATTCACGGCTGTTCGGCCTGATCTCCACCACGTTTTGCCCCGGATCAGCCTCACCCGAAAGATCCGCCATCGGAGGGTCAAGCCCCATCAACACGTCGTCCGCGTACACATCCCACTGCCAACCAATCGACGCAACGGTCCAACCACGGTCGAACAGAAAACCGTCACCCGGCCCTGCACTCGCAGCAGCACCCTTGCCGCTTCTATTAAACGTATCCACAACCCTGCGCCTGCCCCGATTTGGCAGCTCTACGAGCAGTCGATGCGCCGCCCGATCCGGATCCACCGGCCTCACAATCGAAAAATCAGCTGAAAACCGCACACGGCCATCGCTATCACGGGGAGCTAACTGCAAGTCGACTATCGAACTGTTCACCTCAGCCAGCGGATCAACAGCGAACGTCAAAACGGCATCGATCTGCTCATACACACCTGCGTCGCCAAATTCGCGACCATCCGCATACGGAAATCGAGTGACCTTATTCATATCGACGATTGCCATTGAATTCCTCAGTCTGTGTCAAAAATATAAATTGCGGTTTAAGTCTGGCGGGGCGATTATAGACTCGTCCACGGCAAATAGAGACAACAACTTATCGGAGACCGCATGTCACAGCCCGCTCGTCCAAACCTCGTCTACATCTTCACCGACCAGCAGCGAGCCGACACCATGGCGGCATACGGCAACGATTGGATCGACACCCCGAACCTCAACCGCCTCTCCGATCAAAGCTTCGTCTTCGAAAACGCCTACGTCAGCTCCCCCATCTGCACGCCGTCCCGCTCAACCCAAATGACCGGACTATGGCCTCACACAAACGGCTGCATCAAAAACAACATCCCGCTCCCGCAAGACGTCAAAACCTTCGCCGAATTTTTCCCTAACGACTACCACACCGCCTACTACGGCAAGTGGCATCTGGGCGACGAAGTGATCAAGCGAAAAGGCTGGGACGAATGGCACTCGATCGAAGACCAGTACCGCATCTGGAACACCGATCCAAAGCACAACGAAACCTTCAGCGACTATCACCACTGGCTCGTCGGCCTCGGCTACAAACCCGATAAAGAATCTGAGGGCGCAATGGTCTTCTCCCGACCCTTCGCCGCATCGCTCCCAATCGAACACACCAAGGCAACCTACCTCGGCAATCGCGTCTCCGAATTCATCGACAAAAGAAAAGACGAACCGTTCGCCATATGCATCAACTTCTTCGAACCACACCCGCCGTACGTCGGACCAACCGACGATCTGTACGATCCCAAAACCCTTCCGCAGTCTCCAATTTTCATGAAGAACCCGCCAGAAGATGCCGCAGGAATGCACCTGCTCATGGCCGAAGCCCAGCAGTCGAAAAGCGACTCGCCGGGGTCTACGGCGCTTGCTGAAGTTATGGGTAGAGACCTCCCACCAGAGGAAGTCGTCGGCGAAGGCCCAACTGAAAATACAGAAGCCGAGTACCGCCGAATCCAGGCGAGCTACTACGGACTCGTCACGCTAATGGACAAAGCAGTCGGCAAGATCCTCGATGCGATCGATGAAGCCGGAATCGCCGATAACACCGTGATCGTTTTCACATCGGAACACGGCGATCAAATGGGCGAACACAACATTTTCCAAAAAGTCGTCATGTACGAACAGTCGGCCAAAGTCCCCTGCCTGATGAAAGTGCCCTGGCTCGACAACCAGCGAGTACCCGGCCGCTACTCACATATCGACACGATTCCGACACTGCTCGACCTGATGGGCATCGATGTCCCAGAACACCTTCAAGGCGAATCAAAAGCACCAAAGCTCAGAAACGGTGAAACGCTCGAAGACAACGACATTTTCCTCGACTGGAACGGTCGCAGCATCGACCTTAAATTCCCGCTCACCGAACTCGAGCGAATGCGAGAAATACCACACCGTTGCGTCGTAACTGGCGACGGCTGGAAGCTGAACCTCTCAGTGGGCGATCAAAGCGAGTTATACGATCTCAACGCCGATCCCTACGAACAAACGAACCTCTACAACGACCCAACATACTCAGACCGTATCGTCGAACTAGCCAAAAAAATACGCAACTGGCAAATCAAAACCAACGACACAGCCCTAATCCCCGACGTCTACCCCGGAGCAGGCCACGTAACAGGCATGCGCTAATCGCTTGTGCCTTCTAACCCCCTCTCCCTGGGGAGCCGCGTCGCAGACTGGACCCAAGTGCGAAGGCACGCCCGGTCAAAAAAGGAGGGTGAGGGAGAAGTCGCAGCACCAGCAAATAGCCGCACAACATCGCCGCGCCCGCGCGACCCCGCACCAGATCCTTCGACTCCGAGGACTCCGCTCAGGAAATCGGTATCCCACCCACTGTCATCGTGAATTTATTTTCAGGATCTAAAACGCAGGACCACCCTAACCGCACATCCCAGCCAAAGCTAACCATCTGAACAAAACTACAACTGGCACTAAAACCATCTCACTTTGAGACAGGGCAGCATTAATGACTTTCGTGTCCAAGGCGTCCGACGACGCCCGGAGCTAAACGCTAACGCAAGCGCCAATGGCGTTACGGCAAGTTCAAATCTGTTGTCGGCGTCTCGTCCCAGTCATCCTTGCCCATACCGTCGTAATCGAACTGAACCGCACCGTCTTTAATCGTCATCTGGTTAATCAGCCGACCCTCAGCCCTCATAATTCGGTACCCAGTCGGACCCGAATCCGAAAGACCCGCCGGCCGATCCTGAAACTCCAGAATCGAAACATCAGCAAGCGCACCCGGAGTCAACGTCCCCAGCTCAGTGTGATTTATCCACTTAGCCGGCTCCCAAGTCGACCGAGCAACCACCTCAGCCATCGGCATACCCATAGCCAAGAACTTGCTCATTACCTCAGTCATCTGAGCACGAGAAGTGTGCAAACTCGAACGATGCATATCAGTAGAAATCGTGTCAGGCGGGAACCCCTGATCTAAAGCAGGCTTCGCCATCGAGAACGAAAAACTGTTGTTCCCATGCCCAACATCGAACTTGATCCCACGCTTACGCGCATCGATGTAATGCTGCTTGACCTTGCCATCGTTGCCGATCATCGGCTTACCGTAGCCAAAGCAATGAGTCGTCCCATCACCCGGCCGCAACCGCTTCAACATGTCCCCGAAAGTGCGAGTCGGCTTGGCATTCTGATCGACAAGGGCAAACGTACCTGAAAGGCGAGCCGCCTCAACCCCACGGTCAATCGACTCCCAACCCTTGCCCTGAAAATGAGCAATCTTCACACCCACAATAATGTCCGACCGCTGCTTGATCTTCGCAGCCGTGAGCTCAGCATCCATATCCTCGACATCCTGCTCGACATCGCCATCCATACCCTTACCAACGATATTAAGGAGCGCAAACACTCGAACAGCCGACTTCTTAATGATCTCGTCATTGAACTGATCAAAATTGCGCCAACCCGATCCTCCACAGTCGACCATCGTCGTCACGCCGTAAGGGAAGCACATCTCCTCTGGAAACATCGCCCCCGAAAAGACAGCCGTGTGAGCATGAATATCGATCAGCCCCGGCGTCACAAACATGCCCGACGCATCGATCACCCGTCGACCCGCCGACACTGGAATGTCCTTAGCAACCCCAGCAACCACGCGCCCGGCAATGCCAACGTCCATCACCTCATCAATACCGTTTGCGGCATCAATAACATGACCGCCCTTAATCAGCAGATCGTAGCTAGGCATATGAAGAAGTCCCTTCGAACTAAAGTGAAGTTGCAATATGGAAAAGTGGACGAACTATGAATTTAAAACAGCCCAACTGTCTAATCGCGCAACTGGCGCAGTCGTGGGTCAGTTTTATCTCGAATCCAGTCACCCAAGAAGTTCATCGACATCACGGTCAGGAAAATACCAAGACCCGGGAAGAACGAAATCCACCACGCCTCGTCCAGCGTGTCCCGACCATCGCTAATCATCGATCCCCAAGAAGGAATCCGAGAAGGTATCCCAATTCCCAAAAAGCTCAACGAAGCCTCGGTAAGAATCAAGCCACCAACTCGCAAGCTTGCAAGAACCAACAACAAGTTAGTTATGCCCGGGAAAATGTGCTTGTACATCAGTCGCAGGTCCGAAGCACCGGCAACACGGGAAGCATTCACATAATCACGTGTTTTCAAACTTAAAACTTCCGCGCGAATGTTCCGAACAAACCCCACCCACGTCAGCATGATTAACAGCACCATCATGATCAACACGCTCTGACCCAGCGTTATCGATACCACCAGTGCGATAAGTAGGAACGGCAACGCATTCCACACATCGACATAGCGCGTCATCAACTCGTCGAACAGCCCGCCGTAGAACCCGGTCATAATCCCGGCCCACGCCCCAAGAATTGTCCCGCTGATCATCGAAACGATCGCGACCATCAGCGACACCCTGGTGCCAAAAACAACCCGGCTGAACACGTCTCGCCCAAACTTGTCGGCACCCAATATGTGACGCGTCTTAATCGTGCTACCAACACGGTCGTTTTCGTAGTAATCGTCATCCCAGAAAGGACGTGCAAGGTTACTGCGGAGATCCTGCTTGTTGGGGTCGGCAGGAGCGATCAGAGGTGCGAACACAGCCAGAATCACAAGGAATATCAGCACAATAACCGGAATTACCGGCCACCTGCGCATGAAGCCCCAGAATGCCGGAAGAATACGACCAACAGAAAATCCCGATTCCGTTTCGGAAGTGTCGAGTATCACTAATCGTTCCGTCATGAATATCTAATCCTAGGGTCAACGATCGTATACAACAGGTCGGCCACAAGACTCATGAACAGGAACAAGAAGGTGAACAGAAACACCGTTCCAGTTATCAACATGAAATCATTCTGGTTCACGGCTTCAACGGCAACTCGGCCCACACCAGGCCACGCAAATATCACCTCAACCAACACCGCTCCATCAAGGAAGCCCGCCAGCAACAAAGTGGCGATCGTCAACGGCTGAATCAGAGCGTTTCGTAAGGCATGCTTCCACACCACGACACTATTCGACACGCCCTTGGCACGTGCCAACACAATGTATTCAGAATCAAGCACCTCCAGCATCGCCGAACGCGTGATCCTCATATAACCCGCCATTGGGCCCCAACCGAGCACCAGAACTGGAAGCACATAATATTTCACCTGCTCGAAGAACGGCAATCCCGCCCCGCTTCCAAACACAGGTAGCCATCCTAAATAGACAGCAAATATCCAAATCCCAACCAAACCAACCCAAAACGCCGGAAGTGATTGGCCAAATAGCGCGAATCCACGAACAAAATAATCCGTTGCAGACCCGCGTTTCAGCGCGGAAATAATCCCAAATGGAACACCCGTAACAGTGCCAAATATCCACGCAACCAATGCCAACTTGGCCGTCGCGCCCCACTTCTCACCGAGGATCCTCGTAACCGGTCGGCTCTGCTGAACGCTGTCGCCCAGATCGCCTCGAAGCATGTTCCCGGCCCATGTCAGGTACTGAAGCGCAAGTGGCTTGTCGAGGCCCCACTTTGCCTTCAGTGCACCAAGCGTTTCTGGAGAAATGAAATAGCCCGGCTGAATGAACAAATTGATCGGGTCTTCCTTGGCGTGAGCCAATCCGAATACAGCCATAGAGGCAACGATTAACGACAGTAAGGAAAATATAAGCCGACGTGCCAGGAAATTTTTCATAGAACGAGTGTCAGAAACCTAGGAATCTTCTATCTGCTAGAGCAAAAAATGGAGTGCCGGGCCGCCAAAAGCAGCCCGACACTCCATCAAAATTTCGTACTTACTTTACGAGCTTGATGAACTCGGGGTGGTGGTACGCAGCTTCACGAATGTTCAGCGGCATGTCCCATGACAGCAGCTTGTTCGGGTTTGCAAGCGCTACGTTAGGTCGAGCAACTGTACCGATAACCGGCATCCAGTGTGCGAGGAACTCAACGTTGGCGTTTCGCAATTCGTTTCGCTTGGCAATGTCACCTTCAGCGCTCATAGCAACGTAGAAGTCACAGAGCTCTTTGATTTCAATACCAATGTTGAAACCACCTCGACCACGGGAACATTCAGAGTTACCCATGACCGGCCAGTCCCAAGGAGCCTGTGGGCTCTCAGCACCAGCAGAGTGAATCCAAGGAGCTACAGCGGTTCGACCAACCAGGTTCGGCCTGTACGTCTGGTACTGAGCCTTCCATTCCTGCATGTCGATACCGAGCTCTCGCCACATACCTACAACGGCTGTACCGATTTCCTCGTCACCACGGCCAATCCGGATGAAGAAAGGCATCTCGAAACGAGTACCGTCCACAAGCGGGTATCCGGCCTGGTCAAGCATCTCACCAGCAAGTTTCGTGTCGTATGGAGTCGCCCACTTCTCTTGCCAGTTCGGGTTGTTGATGTCAGCACCGTATACGTAGTTAGGCCACGCAGCGCCGGCGAACAGTACTTCCGAAATCAAGTCACGGTCGATAGCAAGTGACAGAGCCGTTCGAACTAGTCGAGCGTTCTCCATCTCTTCTTCATGCTCGCCGTCATTTCGGCCCATCCACGGAGAATCTTTGAACGTTCCGTTGCCGAAACTGTTGTCCAACGGCGTGCCGTCGATGAAGTGCTCGCTCTCCCAGTAGTTACCTGAGAAAGAAATCGAGTGGAAGCTACCTGCTCCAGCACTGACAGTAACGAATCCAGCTTTCTGCATCGCAGTCATATTGCGAAGCGGAACCTGTGAAATGTCAACAGCACCAGTCTTCAAAGCAGCTTCTGCTACAGCTTCGTCAGGAATGGACCGCGCGATGTATATCTTCGCATCCGGTGTGATCCTGTAGTGACCTTCAACCGCTGCAAGCTCCATAACGTCATCACGTTGGTAATTCGTTACAGAGTAAGGCCCGGTTCCGATCAAGTTCTCTCGCGCCCAGTCTTCACCCTTCTGGTCGAACGCTGCCTTCGAGTGAACACCCAGGTTCAAACCTGACTGACCAAGAAGCAGTGTCTGCCATCGTGGGTCAAACGTTGCGATCGTGAATTTCACAGTCTTCGAGTCAACTGCAGTAACCAAATTTTCGCCAAGGAAGGAGATCCAGTTGGACCCACCATCAGTGGCCGATTCCGGGTTCGTTCCCGGGTTTCCTCGGTTGTACGACCAGACCACGTCATCCGCAGTCATAGCGCCGAATCCACCGTGGAACTCAACATCATCCCGAAGAGTAATCGTTACAGAAGATAGATCTGATGCCAGTTCCCATGACTCCGCAAGCAGATCCACAGCGTTACCACCAACGTCGGTCGTAAACATCTTCTCGGTAATACTGCTGCCTAGACCGCCGCCCTCTTCCGGCAAACCGGATAAGCGGAGTTCAAGTCCAGCTCGGACCTCAATTGTGCCCGACGCCGACTTCGGTGCCGGAGCAGTACCTACGTCATCAGGAACCACCGGAAGTGGTAGACCAAAGAATGTCTCGACTTCAGGAGCAGCCGTGGCATTGACCACAACTGTTTGGACAATCCGGTCTCCCTTTACTTCGACAACAACGGTTTCTACAACCGTGTCACCCTGAACCTCTTGGATGACAGTGTCACCCTTTACTTCGACAACAACGGTTTGTACAACCGTGTCGCCCTTAACCGCAACCGCCCTATCGACGACAACCGTTTGGATTATCACCTCGGGGTCAGCAGAGCTACAAGCCGCCATCATCGCTGCCGCAATGGCCGAAACCAGCAGCAGACCCATGATGCGGGTCAATTTCATTTGCTTCATGTTCGCCTCTTTAAATAAACGTATTCAAGCTTGCTGAAGACCTGAGCACCGCATTGCTGCATAGCAAAGACAATTCAAGTAAAAGCCCCCAGATTCGCCACAAGGTATGCAATAGCAGAACGTGTGTCAATTCAATTCGACCTGTTTAGAAGGCTTCCTCTAGGAATTTACACTTAACGAATTTCGACGGCAATCTCACTCAGATAGTCGAAATGCCCTTCTCGCAGTTCCGGCAAACAATGCCAGAGAACACGACAATCACTTGCCTGAACGACTGGAAACTACTGAAAGAACCACAGCGAACACGCTCGAACCGATTGCCGAACCTATGATCACAACCTGCGCTAGTTGTTGATTCAGAATGTACACATCGTGGTTCTTAATATATGTGTCGCCAACGTAATAACCGATAACCGCACCAATCAGGCCACCTACTCCGCCAAGCGCCCAAACTAACGCAGCACCCGACCTCGATTCGTACAAGTTGAACCACGCAACCATTCCACCAGTCGAAGCAGCAAACCCAATGACAAGCGTGCGAACGATAAACGCCAGCTCGTCGCCCGCGCCAGGCGAAGGAATAAGCATGCCGTTAATCATGTTGCCAACAAACCCGGCCACCAAAGCAATAGGCAGCCCAACCGCTACCCGAACGGCAAGAACACCAATCGATCTATTCACTCCGTCTGATTTATATTCGTAGTCCATTTGTACTTTTCGAGTCATTGAGAAACCGATTGCAGCGCAGCGTTGATATAGCCATAACAGTACGCAAAACCAACCCTGCGTGCGTTGCCCCCAGCCAAACCAGGAACATGGTCTGGCATCAACATATATTCGTACCCGACGTCTCTATACACCCTAATCGCCTCAAGCATGTCGATATCGCCCTCGTCGGGGAATACCTCAACGAAATCCAAAAATCCGCCCTTAATATTTCGGAAGTGAACGTTGAAAATCTTCTTGCGCTCACCAAAATATCGAATCACATCGAAAATCTCTTCGCCCGGATTCTCAAGCATCTCCGAAACAGTGCCCTGGCAAAAGTTCAACCCGTGATACGCACTCTCATGCATCGAAATAAACTTCTTCAAGCCATCAACCGTACCCATCACCCTCGCAACACCCCGGTACTCACGATTCCCAATACCCGGATCCATCGGATGACAAGCTATCTGCACCTTGTTCGCCTCGGCAACCGGAACCACCCTGCCTAAGAAATAGTCGATCCGCTCCCACATCTCGTCCGCGTCCGCAGCCCCGCCCTCAAACTCGCCCAGAGTCTGATCCAATTTCGAATAATCGAAAGAAGACAATTGCGCGCCACCACGACCATATCGCGGCTCGGTTCGCATATGACCCAGAATCGTAATGTTGTACCGCAGCGCCCTCACACCAGCAGCGCCAGCCTCCTCGATCAGGTGACAAAGCAGGTCAATCTCCTCGTCACGCTCCTTGCTCGCACCAAGAAACACATTCCCGGAATCATTCTCGAACGCAGAGCGCGAACCCAACGGCATCAACGACATATCGAGCGTAATACCGTACTTCGCTAACCGCTCCTGATGAGCAGCAAACGCATGCCGATCCCATCCGGTCCAAGGACCCTCAGGATCAGACGAAATGTGATTCACCCCAAGCTGACTCAAAACACTAAGTTCATCATCAGTAACCGGCTGCCCCTGTGTACCCAAATACATTGAACTAGTTCCTTTTAATTCATACGTCGATCGAATCTAACCGTTTGTAATCCGCAAACTGTCATCCTGATGAAAATCAGGATCTGTGCAAACGAGCCAACAACTCCACGCCCCAGCTAATAAACGTTCATCTGCCATTGCGAGGAGGAACGACGTGGCAACCACGCCAACCACCCAACAACATCACGCCCCAGCCAACAACTAAGTGGCTAGAAAAAGTGGCCTAGCCACCTCGCAAATTCGCCTGCCGACTGTACCTAGTCTGAACATAAACATGCTCATTCCACGTACCCGGCTCGTAATTCCCATCACCCTCTCGACCCGGAGTCGAAGTATTGCCATGCGAAGGATTCGCAGCCACAACGTCCTCATCGATATCCACACCCAAACCCGGCGCATCCGGCACCTCGATAAACCCGTCTACAGTCGGAATTTCAGGCACAACCTCGTAGCGAGCCGGAACATCGTCATGCAATCGCTCAAGAATCAACGCATTCGGAATCGCAGCCAAAATGTGAATCGCCGCATACTCCGCAATCGGACCCAACGACCCCGAATGAGGAGCAACCGAAATGAAGTGCGCTTCAGCCATCGCCGAAAGCTTCATCATCTGGCTAATACCGCCAATACGACCCGTATCAGGCTGAATCACATCGACAATCTCTTCTTCGATCAATCGACGCACACCCCAGATGTGAGAATGCCGCTCTCCGGCAGCAATCGGAATATCCACATTGTCTTGAACTCTACGCAACGCCTCAACGTTATCGGGCGGCACTGGATCTTCATAGAAAAGTAAATTGAACTGCTCAAGCGACTTACCAACGATGATCGCGTCCTTAGTGCTGTGCCACGGAGGACCATGCGCATCGACCATCAAATCCACATCGTCGCCAACAGCCTTGCGAAGCGCCTCCACCTTGTCGGCAGTGCGATGAACGCCCCCAGTCTTCAAAGCCTTCAACCCGTACTTATCGACCAGCTCAAGCGCCCTCTCTGGCGTACCAGCGTGACCGTAAGCTCGAATCTTGTCTCTCATCTTGCCGCCGAGAAGATTCCACACCGGCGTATTAAGAGCCTTGCCCTTGATGTCCCAAAGCGCCATATCGATAGCATTCATTGCACCAGAACCCGGCGTACCCGTCATACCGTTACCCATGGTGGTAACCAGCATCTTCTGCCAGATTCGCTCGATATTCGCAGGGTCCTCACCCACAACGATCGCTCGCAAATCTTCAAGCGCTGTCTGAACAACACGAGGCCAGCCAGAACCCTCACCAATACCAACAATGCCCTCGTCGGTATACACCTTCACGAAGCACCAGTTGCGTTGACTCCAACCCGACGAACCCTGCGCCTGCGACACGCCAGCCGCCATCAAAAACGTCTTAATATCAGTAATTTTCAAAAGACCCAAAACTCCAAATCAGCCCACAAAACCAACGCCAACAAAACCAACGCCAAC
>Ga0209402_10000852_pt1 | contig 35231 bp, 39 predicted proteins | sample ArcticOcean_MG_C_3_FD_187437 | JGI IMG/M metagenome (GOLD analysis project Ga0209402, IMG submission 187437) | Marine microbial communities from western Arctic Ocean - ArcticOcean_MG_CB8_126 (SPAdes) (version 2) | ecosystem: Environmental > Aquatic > Marine > Oceanic | place: Arctic Ocean... | reverse complement strand
CCCGTCCCGCTATCACTGCCATGCGGGGCGGGAGGATTAACTCCGCGTTTGGCAGTACCGGGAGATGATTCAGATGACATCCAACATGCCGTACAAAAACGCCACAAGCGTCGCACGTCAACTCAGTCCCAACGTCTGGGGCAACATTCCGCTGCGGGCCTGTACGTCCCTGATCGGTGGCAATGGGCGAGTGGCCAATCCGATCTCGATGCCAGGCTGTGCTGGAGCTGGTGTCATGGCCGAAACCGGTGGCGATCTCATCGCTGCCGAGGCTTCCAACACCACTGCGTTGGCCGCTGCTGATCGCGGGTGGCTCATCACTCCGGCAACCAACAAGGCGTTTACACTCGGATTCCCCAACTGCAATGCCGACTTCACGCAGAAGCGTCGTTGGGGATACGAGGTTTGTTTCGCGTTGACCGATGCCGACAAACATGGCTTCGCTGCCGGTCTGACTTCGCGGGCGTCTGCGGGTGCAAGTGCATTCACAGCGAGTGCGATCTTTACTGCCGCTGAAGTGGTCACGACGAATGTGTCGTTCCTCGGATTCCGCAAGCCGGAAGATACCGACGTTGACATTTTCTACAAGACCGATGGTTCGGCGATTCCGACAACTGCGGCAACCGGTTTGCACACGACAACTGCTGCAACGATGCTTGATGCCACGTTCATCAAGCTGGGCATGAACTCCGACGGACGCAACATCCGGTTCTTCATCGACAATGCTCAGATCGGGCTTGCCGTCTCTCTGGACGATGCGTATCTGCCAGCAGAAGCGGACCTGATTCCGTTTTTTGCGCTTTACTCAAACGCCGCGTCGACTGTCACCATGAGTTGGATGGCATTCGCGGAAGCTAACTAACCCGAACTCTCTGCGGAAAGAGGGGTGGGGATAACACAGCCTCGCCCCACCCCTCTTTTTTTTCATCATGGATATGCACACACGCAGCCGCATGCGGCACTTGGTCTGTGGGGATGTTCCCGCAGCCACTGAGAAGATGTACGACCGGATCAAGGAGAGGGTCGACGTGATTGGTGGTGCCAGTCACCCCGATCCCTGGATCCTCGCCCTGATTGCCGAACTCTCGAACAAGCCTGTCACGCAGCCGGTGGTTCCCAGAAAGAAAAAGGTCGAGGTAGTCCCCAGTGGCTGAACCCACCCTAGCGATGTCATGGGGCGAAATTCGCAACCTCGTGTACCAGCAAAGCCTGGGCGGGGGAGCGACCGGGTACACCGACGAGACTGACGCGGACAAGAAGGCGCTGATCGATTCGATGTGCGAGTCGGGTCTGCGCACGGTTTACCAGCCACCGCCGGTTGGCGGAAGGGTTCACGATTGGTCGTTCCTCTACAAGCAGGATTCGATTGTCGTGGAAGACGACTACTCGACGGGAACGATCGCCTACGACCACACGGGCGGTACGAATGAACGCCAGGTCACCCTCAGTGGTGGCACATGGCCGTCGTGGGCCGTCGATGGGATGATCGAGATTGCCGGTGTTGATTACGCGATCACCACGCGGGTGAGCGACACGATTCTCGTCCTGGCCGGCAACAACAACCCTGGTGCCGACGTGGCTGCGAGCACCAGTCACAACCTGCACAAGGACGATTACGATCTGCCGGATGATTTTGGTTCGATCATCGGCTCGTTCAGTTTCGCCCAGAAGGACAACGCCTGGTACGCCTGCAAGGTGGTCGGCGAGAACCGGATACGGGAGTTGCGACAGCGGGACTTCAACCAGAACTTCGCCAGCGGCGATCCGCAGTTTGCAGCCATCAGAGCCAAGAACAAGACTGATGCGAATATCGGCACACGCTCCGAAGTGCTGTTTTGGCCGACGGTGACTTCGACGGCGACGGTGAGTTATCGCTACAGGGTGTCGGTGAACAAGCCGCTCGGAGCCAACGACTACGTTGCCGGGATGCCGATGCACGCTGAAACGATCCTCTACTCCTGTCTGGCCGAAGCCGAGCGACGGATGGACGGAGAGCGTGGCGTGATGTGGGAGAAGTTCATGGAACTACTCACGTCATCGGTCATGAGGGACCAGCAGGACAACAAGCCCGAGATACTTGGCTATAACGCCGACGACTCCGAGGGCCGGGAAATGTTTTCGCATCACCGCTTGCTGCTTTACGGCAGTGGGGTGACCTACAAGGGCCAGGGATCTTAAGGAGAACCGGAATGACTGGAAGGCACAAGGTACAGGATGCGACGGGAGTTGTTGTTAGCGATGGTGATGGGAATGCCCTCGTCAGAGCACTTGCGAGCGCACCGTCTGATTCCGAAGTCGGATTTCAGACCGGGGCGTTGCACCTCGACACGTCGAACAAGCGTCACCACATCAACGTAGGAACTGCTGCGTCGAGTGCGTGGGCCAGGAGCAGTCCGGTTCGCGAGATCATCAACGTGACCAGCGCAGACGCCAAGACATTGGTGTTGTCGGATTCCGGCGCACTGGTGGTCATGGACTTTGCTGGTGCGATGAACATCGAATTGCCGGAAGCCAACTCCGACAACATCGGCTGGTACTGCGATTTTGTCTTCAAGCAGGCTGCCACCGGCACGGTGACCATCGACTCCTCTCGTACCGCCGACCTGTGGTACGGCCACGTTGCAATTGAAGTGTCAGCAGCCTCAACTGCGAAGACGTTCCTTCCGAACATGAGCAGCGATGACAGATTAGTCATTACCTCCGACAACTTGGGGCGTTTGGCTGGTGGCTACCTTAAGCTGGAAATCGCTGCTGCCAACATGATCGTGATCTCTGGAACTCTTGTCGGGACCGCTGCTGTCACGACGCCGTTCACATAACCAAGCGATCTGTGGGTTCTTCTACAACGACCGTCGCGTAAGGAAACTTCAATGCAGATTCTCCGGTATGGCGTGAAAGCTAGCGTCACAGTGGACGAGACCGCAGGCAACTGCACTGAGGTGTCGTATGCGGACATGGCGGGTGGGATGGTTTTCATTCCCAATGGCAGCAGTGTCACCAGCCTGAAGTTCGATGTGGCCCCAGAGTCGGGCGGCACGTTTGAGCGACTGTACGACAAGGATAACGCCGAGGTCGCGATTACCGTGGCGGTAGATCGGGCGTACCCGTTTCCTGACGAGTTGTTTGGGTGCGGTGCGTTCAAGATCATCACGAACTCGATCACAGCAGAGACGATCGATGTAAGCGTGAAGGGGTAGCGATGACGGCACGAGCCAGACTACTTCGCCCGGTGGCCGCAGCGTCTTCGTCGGCAAGCACTTTCGGTCCCACGGCATTGGCTAGTGACTGGTGGCTTGGTGAGGGTACGGCTTTCACCACGTCGCCAGGTACCACGGTGAAGGTCGGTGGTGACAATGATGGAATGGGTAGCACTGAGTGGTATGCGTATGGCATGCGATGGACGAATTTGACAGTGCCGAAGGATGCCACGATTAGTTCGGCAACGCTGACGATTCGCGTGACCACGACGGATTCTTCGGCAAAGGCTTATTCGGCTTATGTTGTAGATGACGACGCAGCGGCTGCAGTCGACCAATCGTCTGGTGAGACCCAGTTGGACATCTGCACCCGCGCCAGATGGAGTACGGACATCTTTGGTGGAAGTGGAGGATCGTCGGGAGCGTTAGCACTCAACGTCAAGGCTCATGTTGAGGCGGTGACCACTCGTGCTGGCTGGTCGTCTGGCAACGCTATCGTGTTCTATCTCGGTGGCGAGGTTGCGGATAACGGAATGGGTGGCTGTGGGGGTAATGCTACCGGTTCCGACTACGTTTCAGTCGCTACTGATCAGAACGGAACGTCGTCGTATCATCCGACCTTGGAAATTGAATATAGTTAAGGGAGCATGGATGCCACGTCGGCAGTTTCGGGAACTGGATTTTCCGGTCAAGGGCATCGTCGAGGGGCTACCTTACGAGGATCAGCCACCCCTGACGACCGTCGATGCGCAGAACGTGCGCCCGTTTCCAGCCAGTTCGCCGGATGTCGCCAGCGGCCTGAACTCGAAGGCATCCGGTCGAGATCGCGGCGGCCAGCGTGCCGGGTTGTCCAAGTACAACTCGACGGCGCATACGACCGACGGGCGGATACAGGACATCGACCACCTGATCTACCCGCAGTTCCAGTCGGTCCAGGGTCGCGGTGACTCGATCATGGCTGCGACCAGCAGCGGATCGGGGATACTCGTCGGCAACGAGGGCACCCAGACCGGTAGCAACCTGGGTGCTGCTAGCGAAACTTACAATCTCTCGGCCTGGGGCCGGGACGGCTACGGTTACCTGGCCACTGTAAATGGATCACACGTTCTGATCCTTCGCAAGTACACCAAGAACGGGACGGCGCTCTGGGAATGGACGAGTGACGCCATGCCGGCGATGCAGCTGACTTCCGCCACCAGGCAGGTGCGTGGGATGACGGTGTGGGGCAACGTCCTGTATCTCTGGTTGTCCAATATCAACGGCGTGAACGGTGAAGCGATTTATAGGATCAACACGTCGACCGGAGCGATCTTCGAGACAACCAGCGGCGATGGAACACAAGCGGATTACTGGAGAGTGTCGCAGGATCAGAGCACGGCGAAGTTCAAGGACTTCTATCCAACGAGCGGGATTACCACCGATCTGCAGAACCTGATGGTCTCCGATAGCGGGATGCTCGGGATGCTGGTGGTCAACAATAGTGCAGCTGCGCGGGCGGTGAGCACCACAGGGACCACGACCGCCACCATCGATGCAACGGCTACAGCTTCCACCGTGCAGACGGCGCTGCGAGGACTCTCGCACTTGGCCGACGACGGGGATGATGTGCGGGTTACCTGTACCGGCGGTCCCCTGAATACAGCTGCGGTGATCGCCGAGTTCACGGGGACACTTGGACTGCAGGACGTGGCGATCTTGGAGAAAGGCGGAAGCATCGCCGGCAACATCACGATTGCCGTGACGCAGACGGGTAACGCCTTCCAGAACACGAAGATCTCGATCACCTGTAACACAGGTAGTGGTAACTTCACGCTGACGCATGACCAGCGGTTGTCGCTGCAGTTGATCGATATCCTTTTGGGTAAGCAGATCCTGTGTGCGGAGTTGATGGCCTACGCCCCCTATGCCTCCGGTCAGGCGGTCAAGCAGACAAACCAGGAGACGGATATTACCTCCGACGGGATGGGGACGTTCTACACCCTGACGCGGACTATCCCAGATATCGCGGGTGCGTCTTCAACCTATTCTCACCAGGTGGCGAAGGTGACATCGGCAGGCGTTGTGTCGAACCCCCAGACGAATGCCGGTACGACGAGGGCCATATCCTACGATCCGGTCAACGGTCGCCTCGGAGCCGTTGGGGGGAATGTATACGGCAGTGGCCATTCATTCGCGACGATCCAGATCTCCGACCTAGCCAGGATCAACTCGCAAGACCCAAACAGCACAACGGTTTGGAACGCAATCGATGCTGACGAAACCGGCGGGTTTCGCATCTTTCGCAACGACGCCAGCGACAACATTGCTCGGATGACAGCGGCGACTACGCCCGCGTTGGATTGGGTTTCGAGTTACGGTGGCAACAAGCAGGAGGGTGCAACCTGTTCGACAGCCTACGCCTTGGACATGGAGCACGCGATTGCCCAGCGGATGACCAAGCAGATTGCCGTCTGCTCTGGCGTCGTCAAAGAGTTCGATGACGAGAACTGGTACACGGTCACCAACGGTGGCGACTTCTCGGCCCCGGCCCTTGATCGCAATGCACCGGTGATAATGTCCGTTCCCGTCGGCCAGAATCTCTTTTTCGCTGATGGCAAGAACGTCAAGTATTTCAAGGGCCAGACGGCGACGATGACCACCTGGACCCCGACAGCCGGTGCGTTGCCGGTGGATTCCGAGGGTCGTTATGCCACGCTGATAGAAGCGTGGTGCAGTCGGGTTGTGTTGGCGGGAGTTTCGGGTGACCCCCAAGAATGGTATATGTCCAAAATTGGCGATGCCTTCAATTGGGATTACTCACCGCCTGTGTTGGCTGAAGATCAGGCCGCAGCGGGTGTGTACACACCCGCAGGAAAATGTCCCGACGTAATTCGTTGCATCATGCCTCTTAGCGATGATGTCATCGTATTTGGTTGCGACCATTCCATTTGGCAATTGAGCGGAAACCCGATGATGGGTGGTCGTTACGACAATCTTGCCGAGGGAGTGGGTACACCCTGGGGCCGACCGTGGTGCCAGGACTCATCTCGCAATTTTTACATCTTCGGTACGCGGGGTGGTGTGTATCGTGGTTCGATCGGAGAGGGTATCACCAAGATCACAACCGGACGCATCGAGGAACGCTTGTCGGCCATCAACCTCGACACGAACCTGATCCGCCTGGCGTGGAACGAGCGTGAACGTGGAGTGCATGTCTTCGTCACGCCGTTGACGGTCGGTGACAGCAGCATCGAACACTACTTCTACGACGTGCGAAACGAATCGTGGTGGATCGACAAGTTCGCCAATACGAATCACGATCCGACGGCGGTGCATATCTTCGATGGTGACGACCCCGGCGATCGAGCAATTCTGCTGGGCGGCAAGGATGGATACCTGCGCAAGTGGGATCTGGATACGACCGATGACGACGGGACCGCGATCAGCAGTCACGTCTACCTCGGCCCTATTGCTGCGCAGGGTCCGACTGCTGTACGACTCAACGAGATCCGTAGCGTGGTCGCCAAGGGTTCCTCGGACGTAACGATGTCGGTGTATCGTGGCGACAACCCCGAGGATGCCTACAACAGTTCGTCAGCCTTTTTCACGTCGAACCTGACAGCCGGCAACAATCCAGCGGAGCGAAGGAAGACGACGGCTCACGCGGTCTACTTGAAGTATGGCAACACGGCTGTCGCCCAGACGTGGGCAATGGAGCACGTCGAGTGCGAGTACCAGGACACCGCAGTCCGTTTTGCGAGGACGTTCTAGATGACCAGTACGATTACGGCAGCCACGCTGACGGTGACAATCACCGAGGCGGTTTCTCTCAATGGCAGCGATCAGGGTGCAAATAACACCCTGACGGTTGCCAATATCAACGAGATCCTGAAGAGGATCGTAACGGTGCCTACGAGCGAAATCGGCATCTACACGACAACCGATACCGTAGCCGGTGGATCACAGTTCAAGTCGGCTCGTGTTCAATACGTCCGACTCACCAACAAGGACGACACCAACTTCATCTGGATCGTCGTCAAGAACGAAGGCAACGATGAGTTCGTCATCATTCTCGCGCCGGGTGAGTCGTGGCTGTCCTACAATCAGGACTCAGCAACTAGCGGCGGTATGAACGCTGACAACGCAGCCATCAGCGACATCACCGCTGGACTGCAAGACATCACACTCGTCTCGGCTCGTGCCGACACTGCATCGAGTGACCTTGAAGTATTCATAGCGAGCACCTGATGGGCGTTATCAACCGAGGATACGAACAAGGCCGGTTCGCCAGCATTGCTGGCGGTGGAATTGCCCGTATGCGCCGAAGCCAGAACAATCTGGCTGGCAAGCACTCTGTGCTGCGGGAATTGGGTATTGGCACCAACGATCCCGCAAAGGCGATGCACATTCTCTCCGAGCAGAGTGGCGGTGCATTGATGGTCGAGAGAATCCAGACGAATGCCAATCCCGCTTCTGTGGTCCTGCGAAAGTCCAGGGGCGATCTCGATGCCAAGATAGTGATTGCGGATGACGACAACCTGGGCGACTTCCTGGTCGAAGGCTACGTCGGAGCGAACAACGGTTACCAGACAGTCAGCGACTTCCGTTTCGAGGTTGACGGTTCGGTAACCGATGCTGCTTTTGGTGCTCCCTGCCGCATGGTTATGAAGCTGGCAAGCGGTAGCGGGTTGGTCGAGCGGCTGCGGCTAGACAGTGCTGGCAACATGGGCATCGGGATGAACGATCCGTCCACAAAGCTGACCGTGGAAGGTGCAGTAACCCTGAAAGAACAAGGGTCAGCCGATGCGGATACAGCAGCCTACGGCCAGATGTGGGTCAAGACAGCCACGCCGAACCAGTTGTATTTCACAACCGATGCTGGAAACGACATCCAGATAACGAGCGGTACGGCATTGGCTGGTGTCAGTCTCAGCGGAACCACGAACAACAACGTAGCCACTGTGACCGGCAGCAATGCCCTGATCGGTGAAGCCAACCTGACGTTCAATGGCAATAGCCTCGCCATCACCACTGGTAGTGCATCAGCCATCCCATGCACTATCACGGGAGCCAGTGGCCAGTCGGTTGATTTCCTCGTGGTCGAGGCGGACGGCGGGGCGGATTACTTCAGCTTGAATCGCTATGGCTCTGTGGTGATGGGTCTGTCGGGAACCAGGGCTATCACCACGAAAGAAGAGACTGGAACCGATACGGCTGGCAAAGACTTGTTGTTCAAGGCAGGAAAAGGCACTGGCACTGGTGCGGGTGGGGCATTGGGGTTCTATACGGCCCCTGCTGCGGGTTCGACGGGTTCCAGCAATAACGATTGGGTTGAAGCGATGTCGATTACGACCGATGGGTCTGTCGTAATGGGTCTGTCGGGAACCAGATCGATCACCACCAGAGAAGAGACTGGAACCAATACTGCTGGCAAAGACTTGTTGTTGAGGGCGGGCAAAGGCACTGGTAGTGGTGTGGGTGGGGACTTGCGGTTCTACACGTCCCCTGCCGGGGGTTCGGGTTCTGGCAGTAACGCCTGGGTTGAGGCGATGACGATTGAGTCTGATCGCACCACTACCATGAAGGGCGCGGTCACCGTTGATGGTGCTTCTAGTATGAAAGAGCAGGCCGCAGCGGACGCGGATGTAGCAGCCTATGGTCAACTCTGGGTCAAGACAGCCACTCCGAACGAGTTGTATTTCACCACCGATGCCGGAAACGACATCCAGATAACGAGCGGCACGGCAATGGCTGGTGGAGGCAGCGGGGACATCACCAGCGTGGTTGCCGGTGCTGGCATGACGGGTGGTGCGGCTTCTGGTGCTGCAACACTGAATGTCATTGGTGGAGACGGCATCACCGCCAATGCTGACGAGATCGAGGTAACGGTGGACGATTCCACCATCGAACTGAACGCATCGGATGGCAGCGGGGCCATAAGGATCAAAGACGTTGGCGTGACCTACGCCAAGATCCAGAACGTCTCAGCGACCGACAGGATTCTTGGCAGGGACTCGTCTGGTGCGGGGGTAATCGAGGAGATCACGCCAGCCAACCTCCGCACGATGATCAACGTGGCAGATGGGGCTACGGCTGGCGGCGAGACCAACGAGTATTCGTTCAAGACGATCTCGGTATCCGGTCAGAGCGACGTGGTTGCGGACGCTGACGATGATACATTGACGCTGGTGGCCGGGACGAACGTGACGATCACGACGACCGCCGACCAGATCACGTTTGTATCCGCAGACACCAATACAACTTATTCAGCGGGAGACGGACTTGACCTCACCGGAACAACGTTTTCGACTGATCTCAAGTCGAATGGCGGAATCGTTATTGAGTCTACAGAAATCGCAATCGACCTTGGAGCGTCGGGAATTACAGGCACGCTTGCGGTGGGCGATGGAGGCTCTGGACAATCAACTTACACTAATGGACAGTTGCTCATCGGGAACACGACCGGAAATACCCTTGCCAAAGCGACTCTAACGGCGGGAAGCAATGTCTCGATCACGAACGGAACCGGCACGATCTCAATCGCAGCCACCAACACCACCTACACCGCAGGAGACGGACTCGACCTCTCAGGGACCACCTTCTCCACCGATCTCAAAGCTGATGGTGGACTTGTCATCGAGTCTACCGAGGTCGCCGTTGATCTCGGAGCATCCTCAATCACAGGCACTCTTGCGGTTGGTGACGGAGGTAGCGGACAGACTAGCTATACCAATGGACAACTGCTCATCGGAAACACCACCGGAAACACCCTCGCCAAAGCCACGTTGACGGCTGGATCGGGCATTTCGATCACCAACGGAACAGGTTCGGTCACGATTGCGGCATCAGGCGGTGGCGGCGTCAGTCTCAGCGGTAGCACCAACAACACCATCGCCACGGTCACTGGCAGCAATGCTCTCATCGGCGAGGCCAACCTGACATACGATGGCAACGCACTGGTGATCAACAATGCGGGAGGTGCTGGAAATATCCCGCTTACAATTACTGCCCACTCCGGTCAGACTGCCGATCTGCTTGCTGTCGAGAACAGCAGCAATGCGGATATGTTCAAGATAACGAACGATGGGGATTTGGAGTTTGGAACCAGCGGAACAGGCATCATCAGGAGAGAAAACGCAACAGGGCCGAATGAGGCAGGCGGAGGGGTCCACCTGCGAGGTGGAAAATCAACTGGAAATGCCCTTGGTGGTGAAGTTCGCATCTATACGTCACCCGCAGGATCATCCGGCTCGGGGGTCAACAATCACGCCGAGGCATTGGTGGTAGATGGAAACAAGGTTGTCGATTTCAAGATCTCTGCGGCAAGCAAGAGCGGGGCTGGGACGGCTACCTCAGACTTCATGAGTGAGGTGGAGATTACCCCGAGCAGATGGCTGGAGATCAAGATCGGTGGTGTACAGTACTTCCTCCCGGCATTTGCGGCATCGCAATTCGCTTGACAAGTAAAGGACCGTAATGGGACAGATCACCCTCAACGCATGGGACAAGGACATCACGATCGAGTTTCCCGACTCGATGTCGGGTGATGCTTCAACGGCGTTCGCGTCCCAGTACGGATACGAGGCTACGGTTCTCGACGATGACGAGAATGAAATTCCGAATCCTCTGAGCGAGGTGGAGTTTACGATCCACCAGATCCTCGATTATATAAAGGATGTGATCCGGGCAGCTGGGATCAAAACGGCGAAGGACGAGGCGGTGAACACGGCCAGGCTAGAGATTGAAGACCAGTTAACTCAGATTGATCTCACGATCGAAGATGGAGGTGCGTGATGGTAAGTCGCAACCAGTCGAGTAGTGGTACGCCGTCGCAGACCCCGCAGTATTACAGTGGCTTCTCTGATCTCATCACGTCGGGCAATACTGGGTTGCAGTCGCAACTGGATTGGTCACAGGGACAATATCCGTCGCTATGGCCATCGGGCGGGAACTATCTGGGCCAACGTCAATACGATGATTTCCTGGGCGATCTCAACCAATCAACACTGTTCGGGGGCGGGACGTTTCAGCCGTTGATCTTTCAGGGCGACCTGTGGAAGACGAGGCAGGTTGAGGGCAACCGGTCGGGGCTTCAATCACACAATGTCAACCAGTACCATCCGTATGGAATGGTGCCGATAGGGGACGCACCCGAATCGGCGGCTCTGCAAAACGTACGGCTTACCACCGACCCGAATTACTTTGGGCAAGATGTCAGCGCTCGGCGGTATATGGATCCGTCGACCGGAGACCCGTTCAATGTCGTGCGACGTGGCGATGTCGGTTTCGTCTACGGTGCCCCAGGCACGCAGCAAAGTCTAGTGACAGGAGACGGTTCGGGAGACGACGACACGACATCTGGTGGTTCAGGCGACGACACCACCACTGGTGCTACCGGTGACGACACCACCACTGGTGCTACCGGTGACGACACCACAACGGGCACCAGTGGGACAGATGACACAGTGGCCGGTACGGGCGGGACCGATGTCGCAACAACCAGCGGGACCGATTCACAGGCGTGGCAGAATCTCTATGGTGGGTGGGGGACGGGAGAAGGTGGGCTCACCTATCAGCCTGGCTTCAATCTTCCGACGCCCCAGTACCCTGTCGCCGGGGATCGGCCCACGTTCACTGACTACACCAATACGCAGATCATCAATGCGCTTCGCGCAGAAAACAATTGGTCGATTCCCGATGACACTGAAGGAACGTATCGGGAACGGGCTGGATGGCAAACCAAAACTGACCAACAAATCTTGGACTACATGGCCGCTCAACCGGCTGCGTGGAACCAGGATATACAGGAAAAGTACCAAGGGGCAGCGTTGGCCCAGATGGGCGAGGACACTGGTCAGAGAAACGAGTTCCTCCAGCGGACCCAAGGCGCAGACCTTGTGAATCTGGCCAACATGGGCTTCCTTGGCTCGATGGGCATGGTGCAGAATTATGGCCAGGGAGCCATGCAGGAGGTGTGGAAGAACTACGAGCGGAACATCGGACGCGGTCGTGCGGGTTTGGCTAGTCGGGGGATGACCGGGACGACGGTTTACGACGCGATGCAGCGTGGTGCTGGCGAACAGTCCATGCAGGACTACTTGGTCGCACAGGACGCTGTCACGGGCAGGAAGATCCAGACGTATCAGCAGGGCATCAACGGGATCACCAATGCACTGAACTCGATCCAGTATCGAACGATGCACCCGATGGAATACTCCCAACTCTACCAGGCGTTCGGTGAAGGCGGTGCCGGTGCAGCTGTACCGGAGGCTCCGAGCACGACGACTTCGGCGCTCCTGGGTGGAGCGTTGGGCCTGGGACTGCCGTTCCTCTTGAACAGCCTGCTTGGTCCTGTCGGTGGTGCGGTTGGCGCAGCGGCTGGAAGCAGTGGTCTGCTCGGTGGCGTTGGCGACTTACTCGGTGGCGCATGGGACTGGATTACAGATCTCTTCTAGGTAATGGCGGGAGCAACTCGTGCCGGTTATTGAGAGTTATCCGAGCATTGTCGGTATTGCGCAGGTTTCGCAAGCGGCTGGTCAGGGCCGGTACAACAAGTGGTTGGCCGAGTACAACTCCCGCTCGAACCAGGCGAGCACGAACGCTGCATTGAGCGGGTTCCAGGCCGGCTCAAGTCTCGGCATGTCGGTCCAGAACATGTGGCAGCAGCAGCAGCAGTTTGCGCAGCGCCAGGGATTCATCGAGAGCCAGGCTGCTCAGACTCTGCAGAAGGACACCGAGCGCGCCTCGGCGATGATCCCGGCGTTGGACCCCTATGTGAAGCAGCTGTACCCGCATCTAAACGAGGAGCAGCGCGGGGCATATATCGGATCGTTGGACGGTCGGCAACTCGATGCCATGACCAACAATCTCGGAAATGCGAGTCGTGCGAAAGCGGCGTATGACCAGTTTGGTAGTCCACAGGCGATAAGACAACAGGCCAAAGCGACCTACGACAAGCTGGTCACTGGTCATCAGTTCAAGAACAAAGCACTCAATGACCGATTGCAACCGATCTTTGACCGGATGCGAAGCAATGATCTCGGCTTGACCGAGGAAGCGGTTCAGACCGAAATCGCCAAAATTCTTCGTGAGACGGGCGAGGCAAAAGAAGGGCAGTCAAAGCAGGAACAGGCGGACCTCAACACGTTTGAGGTCCGCGACGACGACGGGAACTTGTTGGAAAAAGTCATAGAGATGCAACCTGGCAAATATATCCAGGTCAAGAACCCGCGAGCGGCGACGACCGGCACGCGGACGCGGGGAAGCCAGGGTGGCGGGACAATGGAAGACCTCGCAGATCGCAACAAGGTCTGGGGTTACGTCGACAACGAACACAAGCGAATGCTGCAGGAGTGGGAGCAAAATAACACAAGTGGTTATGACGCTCGCCTTGATGAAGACCAGATTGGAACCATTGAGCGAGATGGGACGTACTATCGTCCAATTACTCCCAATGAACTAAAGGATGCCGAAAAAAGCAGGGTGTTGCCCGAGGGTACTCGTTCGCATGAAGGCCAATTCCTGGTGCCAGTGCGGATACCGCCACGTCCAACCTTCGAGGACGCGAAGCAATCAATACTAAGACGCTATCCGGGTTCCGCCGAATTTCTTGGCGCGGGAGCGCAATCGGCTACCGGGCCTGGTGTCACAAGGTTGAAGTTCCCACCGCCACCAGATCACATCACGGCGCTGCGGGATCAGATGGCGGGGCAGGCGGCGCAGGCCGGTGGTGGACAACCCGGCCAGGTGATGCCGCAAGTACCACAGGTCAGGCGACCTGATCTGATTCCAGCGAGAGGACCATCGGCAGGCGGGATGGCAGATTACGGTGCAGCTGGCTTTGAGGAACGCGGTCGTGTGCGGCCAGGCGAGGCGTTGCTACAACCCGACATCGACGCGGCTCGATCGACAGCGTTGCGCGATGAGAATGCGAAGGAAAAATCGGAAGGCATTGCGATTCGGAAACTTCGCAAAGATCACGGGGACGCGGGACAGGTTGCATTGCGCACTTTGATCGGGGTCGAAGGTCTCCCGCCGACTCAGACGACCGCGAAGTTTGAACAGTACATCCGACAAGGCGGTGACCCATCCGCCTTCGACAAAGACTTGCTGGTCGATGAGGAAATGAAAGCAATGGAGAAAGCGATTCCCGGTCTAGAGGGAGACGCAGGACCGATCCGCTACTACCCATCGGATCATGAGGGCGTAGGGGAAGTCGGAACGGAACGGCGGTTTGGACGCGACGACGACCCCGGCATTTCGTGGCGTAGGCGGGCAAAAGTGAAACTCATCGGTCGCGACAAGGATGTGTACTTCGCCATCGAACGATCCTATAGGATGAAACGCGAGTTCGTCTCCCGTCTAGCCGCTGAAGCGATTCGCCATACACCACCGGGACAACGGCCCAGATTGGGCAACATTCCGTCGTATACGATGGGTCAGTTTGATCTCGCAGTCCAGCGCGGCCAGATGAAAGTCGGCACGATGATCATGACCTCGGCGGGGGCGAAGCCCGTAACGACACAGGATCTTCGTGCAGCCCAGGATCGCCTTTACCAGCGTCGGGTTGCCCCTCCCATGAACCAACGGTAACCGATGGCCTACCCTCCAGATCCTGATGCACAGTGGGAACCAGTCAACGGTGATCGCGAACTTGCGATTGAGGACTTTACCGAGAGTCCACCGCCACTGCGTGAGCAGTATGTGCCAGTTGCTCCAATAGCACCGGCACCGGTTTACGAAGAGGACCAACCGTGGGAGGGAATCGGTCCAGCACTTAGCGATCTTGCTCCAACCCAGGAGGAAGTGGAGCGAATGCACAGTGTTGGTGTTCTCAGCGGTCCCGAAGATTTCGCAGATCTCATCGCTAGTGAGATGAAGGAGGTCCGCAAGAAAGAATATGACATCGGTACTCGCGCCTACAGAGGTGCCGAAAAACTTCCGTTTGTCGGTGGTTTCATCTCCGCTGGGTCGATGCTTGGCGTTTACGACGCAGCCGAACGATACAACAAACGCATCTACCACGAAGGCGATGCAAAGTTGCTCGCCGCCTACATGGCGGAAGGGGAGCGTGTTGGCGACTTGAATATGCTTGAGAAGGGCGCTGAAATCCTTCTTGATATACCCGGCTACGCAGCTGAGATATACGCGACGGGCGGCGCGATGACCGCCGGGCGTGCGGTGGTCCGTAAAACGCTCACCGAAGTGGCCGAGAAGTTGGTCAAGCGTGGCGTGATGAAGTCCATCGGCAAGAAGGTCACTGGTAAGGCTGCTCGCAAAGCTGCTGCCTTCCAGGTCAGAGGTGCTGCCAGGGCCGTTCGGGCGGCTGGCGGTGCAGCCGGCCTGGCTGTCGGCGGTGCGTCGATGGCTGCAGTCAGCCCGTGGCTGGTGGCCGAGCAGACGACCGAACACGCCGTCAGGAACGCACTGGCTGGAGACGACGAGGCGTTCGCGAACGCACTCTGGCAGGGTCCGTTGTCGGCGAGTATCACGCTGGCCTCTGAGTTCGCTGGTGGGATGACGGCCAAGGCGCTGAGTCAAATGCCTGGTGTTCGCGATCTGAAAAAACTTATCGCCCACAACTGGCTGCAGCGTAATCGCAGTGCCACACTGAACTCGTTCCTGCAGATGCGAGATCGTATCGGCTGGCACGGAATACTGGGCGAGATTGAAGAGGAACGGATTGACGAGATCCTTCACGGTCTGACCGGTCTCTCCGATGACTACGGCGTGATCCAGCGAGTCTTCAGCGACGATCCTGATGTCGTGAAGGCGGCGTGGAGTCAGCTGGGTTCGGAGGCACTGGCGTTCGGTACGTTCGGTGCGGCCTTCGCACTTCCGAACGCTGCGAAATACGGTCGAGGCATGGACACGCCACGACAGCGGGTTGAAAAGTTCCTGAACCGTCAGAGTCGCGGGAACTACGACAAGATGGAACCAGGTGTTAGGGCACAGCTGCCCCAGCCTGGCGAGACGATCGTGGTCAAAGGCGAGGAAGTTGCCTTTGATCCCAGCAAGGGGACACATCGTGAAGCGATCAGGGAAAATGCAGAGGAGTTGCTGCAGAAAGTGGATCTCGAAGTAGCGGAGATGACCGATGCGCAGAAAACGGAGATAGCCGGAGTCGCACAGATCGTTGTCACAGAGGGGGAAAAGCAGGGAGACCAAACATTCAAGGGACTACTCTATCGGCTGAAACTCCTACTAGCCGAGGACAATCCCGGTGAGGCGATCCTGCGTGAGGGGATCCCGCTGGAATTACTACAAACGCTTCAGGTCCAGGTCGCTGGTGTGCCGGCACTTGAGGGTGGCCAACGTCGAACTCCCGAGCAGTTGCTTCTTGAGTACCCGCAAGCGGCGAGTGAATTATCCCAGGCATCGGAGGTGAACTCCGCTACGTTCAAGCGGCTGACCGGCGCAGGTCTATCCGAGGGCGAAGGCTCCGAGGTGATACTGGAGTACCAAAAGTCCCTGCAGGCAATCGTGATTGGGAAGGCGACACTGGGCCTGGAGACCGCAGCCGAGCAGCTGGAGGCGATTGGGCAGGCCGAGATGGAGGGGCAACCGACTGAACGGTTCGGTCGTGTCGGTATGGGTGGCGTTGCCGGGATGCCGACGATGCAACCGCCGGTTGCTCAGGCAGCGGCCCCGGATGTCGCAGCCCCCGCCCCCGCTGTGGCGGAAGCGCCTTCTCCTGGAGAGTTTGGACTAGGAAGGGCAGCAACCCATGGGTCTCCGTTCAGGTTCACTCTATATCGAGGTGCGGGAAGTGAGGCGAGTGCCGAGGACGCTGGACCCGCAGATGCGCGTTTGGGCAGTGGCGGGTTATATTACACCGACAATCGCCGAGCAGCCGAAATTTATGCTGAACATAGACCGGGCGACGCAGTTGTTTCCGAAGAGGTGGTGGAACTTAGAACTCCGTTTTCTGCCGAGGGTATTGTTGACCAACCGGGAACAACTGGAAACGCCGAGCGCGTAGCACTTCTCAACTCTCCAGAATACAACCAATTGTTTTCCCTGATCGAAGAAAGTCTGGGTCTTGAACTTGGGCAAGGCAGGGAATTCTATCTCAGAACTGCGGAGTCCCATTCGGGTGGCGTATTTGCTGCGTTGCGTGATGCGCTTCGTGGAGAAGACAAAGGGTTCTGGCCAGGTGCTGAAGCAGCACGACAACTAGTTGAGGCTGCGGGGTTTGACGGCATCGTCGCCGAAATGCGCGATGTGCCAGAGATGCCGAACCACGTCGAAGTCATAGTGTTTTCTCGCGAGGGCGGTGCAGCTGCACGCGGTGGAGCACCAGGCGCGTTCGGCGTACAGGATGCCGACACCGGCCCGGCCACCGCAGAGTTACCCACCGGCGAGGCAATGGAACTCTACGGTTTCGCCTTACCGGAACTCGTCGAACTAGCCACCAACCTGCTCGGAGGTCGCGCCCCCGAGATGAGTGAGCGGCTGAGGGAAGCGGCGGCGATCTTCAAGGGAGCCGACGGCCAATTGACTTCCGCTGCGATCCTGATGAATCCGTTGTACGCCAAGAACATCACCGAGGCCACGCAGATCCTGGGCCACGAACTCGGACACCTCATCGACTATCTGCCCGACAGTGCGTTGGGTGAAGCGACGACGAAACGTGGCAACATCCTGGGGCGGATTAGGGGTCTGCAGAAGTACACCGCCGAGTACCTGTCTGGCACGATCGGCGGTCCCTCCCCGTTGTCGGCCAGCGAGAAGGCACGGCTACGGCAGGAGGCCAGGCGACTGCTGACCAATCCCGACATCGAACAGGAGATCATCGACGACTCGGGTGGTGCGTTCAAACCCGAGGACATTGTCAACATCTTCCGCGCGTCCGATGACGCGGACATCAACAAGGTCTTGCTGACTTGGTTCAAGAAGTTGTCGAATGACCGCAAGAGTTCAGTGGTCAAAGCGGCATTGAGCGGGATCCTTCCCGCAGATCTCCCGACACTGACTGGAGCAGTCCAGGCGAATTTGGACGAGTTGACACTCGACGCCGCCCAGTCAGAGATCCTGGCCAAGTATCACGAGTTGCTTGAGGAAGAAATCCGCAAGCGGGAACTACTCAGCCAGGACAGTCTGCGCGAGGAGTTGATCGAACTGTCGTACTGGTGGACTCCTTACGACGAAGCCACAGCGACGCCGGCCTACACAAAATACCGCCACGAAAACAGAGAACTCTTCGCCCAGGCGTTGAGCGTTCTGCTGGTCGCACCGAAGGAGTTGAAGGACCGAGCACCGGAGTTCTGGCGTGGGTTCATGGCGTACATCTCGCGGAACCCCGAGTTCCTGCAGGAGTACCAGGAACTGCAGGACTTGCTGGCCGGCGACTCTGCCAAGCTGATGGAGCACCGGAGTAATAGAGTCCTCGCAGGATACCAGAGCGGCGAGGAAGCGTTGCTGTCGTCTGCAGCGGCACGCCAGGCCGCTCGCATGAGTGGGTGGGACACGCTTGTCCAGTTCGCCACTCAGGGCATCCTCGATCGTTTTGCACCTGGCAAGAAGTTGGCAAAGCGAGCACGCAAACTGGGTGCGACGGTAGATGAATCAAGAGCGTTCGAGGCGTTGCTGGACGAGATGTTCACGATCGACGCCCCGGTACACGCCCTGGTGATGAAAACACAGCGAACGATCCTCGAACCATTGACTGCGGTCGGCGTGACGATGGAGAACTTCGGCGAGTATGTAATGATGCGCCGCATCATCATGGAGCGTTCCGAGGTCTTCAACCCGTTGGGACACACACCGGAGTCGGCTGCGGAGGCTATCAACCATCTCGAGCAACAATTGCGCACCGAGATCACGCATCCGACAAATGGTCGGCGGATGACGCAGTTTGAATACCTCGAAGAGATGTCGCTGGTATGGCATCGCAAGATCGTGTTTCCCATCGTCGAGGAAGCGGTCGAAGCGGGAGTCTACAGTCGCGAGAAAGTCGAGGGGCCAGGCGGTCTTCGCGAGAACATCGACAACTACTCGACGTTCCTGGTGGTGAAGTACATCACCGAGAACGAAAAGATCAGCCCGATGCTTGAGAAGCAGGTTGGCACGTTCGGGGTTGTTGCCAACCCGTTCGTCGCGACGATGCTCAAGCTGGTGACACTTCACCGATTCAACCAGGTCAACCGCACGAAGGGGAAACTGATTGGTTGGATGGAGACCTACTTCAAAGAGGACTACGAGGAAATAATCAAGCGAGACGACAAGGGGAACTTAGTCGAGCCACAAAAATCCGACCTGCCGGACCCAGTCAACCAGGACATCATGCGTGTCCTCGTTAACGGCGACATGAAGTATTACGCCGTCGACCAGTACATCGTGAAGATGTTCAACCAGCATGACATCGGGATGCTGCAGAGCGTGACCGGTCTCATGAGCAGCGCGGTCTACCAGACATTCCACCCATTGTTCGTGACGTACAACCCGAGTTTCATCGCCGGTAACTGGATTCGGGATATTCAGAGAACCCACCGGAACCTCGGGGCTCAGTCCAAACGGCTGGAGTACGAGACTGCTCAAGCGTACCTGCAGGGCATTCGAGACAGGGAGGGCCGGGAACCGAACCAAGTCGAGGTGGCCCAGTCTGAGGTGGCCGGTCGCCGGATGCGGATCGGGCTGCTCGACATCCTCAAGGAACGTCACAAGCTGATGGGCTGGGGGAGAGTGGCTCAGTTCCTAAGTGGCGGCGTACTCAAGCCTGGCCGTGCGAGACGATTCGCTCGCGGTAAACCAGAAGAGGGAGATGTCGAACTGGTCGAACAGATGATGGAGGAGCATGCCTATGCGATTCCGTTGACGGAAATCGAATCGCAGACAGGGCAGATGGTCCCCGGTTTCGTGAACCCAAACTTGTCACCGAGGGAACGGGCGAAGAAGGAAATCGCGAGGCTGAAAGAACTCGACGATCCGACGATGTTGGAGAAGTTTAAGTCGCAGGCATTGCCGGCGTGGGGGCATCTGCTGCACGCCTTCGAGATCCTCGGAGCGGAACGACTGAAGACATACGCCGAGGCTCAGGAACTCGCCGGAAAGATGACCGGTTACAACCTACTGGAGCAGCGTGGCGTCGAGACCCGCGAGCGAGCGTTTCTGACACGCAAGGACTCGGGTACTCCCGACTTCATGCAGCGTGGCCTGGTATCGAGTTTGACGAACTCGCTGTTGATGTACTCGAAGGTTCGCTGGAACGCTTTGCAGCGGGACGCTCAACTGCTCAAGGGGGATTACCCGAAGACCCGTTCCGCCTGGATCATGCACCAGATGGTCTGGACGATAGCACCGACGACATTCGTGAAGCTGGCCGGTTACGGAGCACTCGGTTTTCTGGGTCCGGTCGGTGACGAACTGGAGGAATGGTACAAGCTGTTCTCGAAATACTTCGTCGACAACTACGACGTGATCCCGTTGGGGACCACCCAGGTTGACGGCAAGCGTCATGCAGTTGGGCTGACGATTCCACGAGATGAGACCCGTAGTTTCGTCGCCCAGATGTGGGGCAACGCGATGGATGCGGTCGTCGAGGCAACCACCGATGTGGAGACACCGGCGGGGAGTCCTCCAAAGGCGCTGCAGGACATCTACGATTCGCTGAAATCCAACTCGATTCCCAACATGAATCCGTACCTTGACATTGCGACAGCGTGGAGCCAGTACGGATCGGGCGAGAACCCGACAGACCGTTTCTACAAGGGAGACATTATCCCGCGAAGTAACTGGGAGGCCGGCGGTTGGGAGTCGAACCGGAAGATGCTCGCCTGGACGATCAAGAAGACGGGCATCATCAATACCGTGGTGCATCCGTTCACCGGCCCGATCCTGGGCGATGCCTTCGACGACACGGACGAGCAGTTCAAGACGACCACGGTTCTGAGATCAGCGCCCATCCTTCAACGGTTCCTACGGGTCAGCCAGCGTGGTGCTCAAGACCGTATGTGGGCAGCGATGGGCGATGAGCGGTCGGACGCGGCTGCGTTCCGGTTGCAGCTGCCCAAGACGGTGCGTGAGGCCAACGGTCGGCAGTACCTGATGAGCCACACCCAGCACCTGCTCGACGAGGACGGCAAGCAGGAACTGATGGTGCTCAACAAGTGGCGGTCGATGACCTACATGCCTGCTCGCGAGAAGATGCTGGAAGCGCAAGAGGCGGGTGACGAACAGGCTGTCGAACAGTTGCGGGAGCAGTTGTCGACCGTCACCAAAGAGGTGATGGACAACCCCGTGGCAAACGTGCCTGACCTCTACCTCGGGGCCATCGCCTGGCAGTTGACCAGCCCCAGCTACGAGGAGCCGTTGAAGTCTGACGAGTTGAAGATCCTCCAGGCCAACGGTCGTGGCATCAAGGAGATCGAGCAGTTGATCAAGCAGGAAGCCCTGCGCCGCAGCAACATGGAAGCGGAGCGTACCCAGAAGCGACTGGGTCGTACTTACCGTCCGAGACAGGTGCCACGGATCACCAAGGCGTTGGCCGAACGGCTGAACAGGATGCGCCGGGTCTTCAGGGGCGAAGAGCCTCGGCGTCGTCGCATTGGCCGGGCGGGGGTGAGACGCTGAGATCGGTGACCTGTCACCCCAGACCCTTGGGGGATTTCAGCACCTTCATCTCCCAAGGAACTATTTCGCTTAGTTTTGCGTCCCGGCTCTTCAGGTTCGTCCATCCTTTGCGGATCTCCGCGCACATCTCTCGGATCTCTTCGTGCGTGGGTTCCCCTTCGGGGACTTCCATGTCATTTGTATGCCTTCCTGGCCGCATGTCCATTCTCCACCATTAGGTCGCAGAGTTTCACTCCATCACTAGTCTCCAGGGATGCCAGGAAACGCCCGTATTTGCCCTGACGCGTCCCCTTGAAGGTCTTCACGACACATTCATCGTCCTTGGTATGTTTCTTCAGCAGGGCGATCAGAGCGGCCTTGGAGTTCAGGCCGTCCTCACGCTCGACACCACGAGTTTCAGGAGCGTTGAGGCCGACTCCATCGCTCATGCAGAGACGCAGACGCTCCTTTACCTCTACATGAAACCCAAGTTTTATACGGCAATCGCAGGTATCCCCGTCCAAAACTCTCAGTATGGTCGCTTGGAACTTCCAGTCCATTCAAGGACACCTCGTTTGAGTAGACAGGGCAGTGCGATCACGTCAGCGGGTGACATCTCAGCCGGATCGTCGGTGATATCGAGTTTCACAGACAGCAAACAGTTGACGACGAACTCCGAACAGAAAAACCGCTCATCATTCGTGTCTCGTTTGATCTTCAGCTTGTCGCAGATCCACTTGGTCAGCACGCTGAAGCTGCGAATGAACTGCCAGGGACTGGCGTACCGTTTCCCCCAATGTGAGAGACCGTACTGGCAGATCTCAAAACGACTCAGCTTTTGTGGGATCACCGTTTTGTACCAGACGATCTTGCGTCCCTTGGCCAGCAAGGTGCTCACCGGAAACACCCTGACGCCACGACCCTCCAATGCCTCGATCACGCACAGGCGACCGTAGAATCGAACTGCGATCCCAACGTGACTGATACTGCTGCGTGTCCACAAACGGATCAACTGGCTGAAGAGGGAGTAGCGGACGTAACCAAACGCCAGCACGTCACCGTTCTGAATGTCATCGCGAACGCGTGAGTAGTCCATTACTCGACCTCTTGGATACCGGTCACTTTGAGTTTGCCGTCAACCGTCTCGACGGTGATATCGAACTCAGTGGCTGGAACCACGGCGGCGGGGGGCTGGACATCCGCCGTATGTGCCCGTGAGGAGGGAAGCACACCCAGCAGTTGACTGGCTCCCAGCACACCCGCACCGCCGAGGCCCATGAGAGCCGCAGTCAGAAGACTCGTTTTGACCATACCAGGACCACCACCGTGAATCGTCGTCTCCTCCGACGGGTATGTTCCCACGTCGTAGCTCGGCTCGAGGCCAGCAGAAGCCGCGATCCCCTTTCGCCTGATCTTCATTCGTTCAGCAACGTCATGCGTCCACAGGTTCAAGAATCGATTCCGGCCCTTCAGGTGAGCCCGGAAACCCTCCTCGATGATTGGTGATGCCATTCAGAAACTCCTCGTCGAGTTGGCGTAATTCCAGCCAGGTCTGTTTCGCCGCCTCGCCCAGACGCAAGGCAACGACGACCAACTCCCTTTCCCGCCCGGCCTCATCCAGGCCGAGCAGGCGATCCGCTTCAGCATCAATATCCACTACGCTGACGGTCCATCCTTGGACTGGATCAGCACGCGACTTGCGAAGGCTTCAGCCGTGTCCACCGAACTGTAATTGACCCCGAATGCCCGATCTAGCATCTGCAAAAACGAGTTATTAGCAGCCGATTGCTGCGCCAAACGCTCACCGGCTGCAGACTCTAGCAACGCCTGAAGATCTACTGTACTAGCCATTTCATTTCTCCGTTTGCGGCGCAATCTTCACGCGGATAATCGCTTTGAAGTTGGTACGCCATTCCTCAAGTGATATCAGCCGATCCTTCAGCCCACTGTTTATTAAGCCAACCGGACCCGGATCCCCCTGTGGACCGGGGGGACCGGGCACCGGCGACTGTTTACTCGTAATCAACGCCTCGAGTTTAGACACCCTCTCTTGTAGCAGTTTGATCTCTCGCGTGCGGTCACTATCTCCCCAGCCGGCGAAGGACAGCGGTTGAGCAACCTTCGACGTGAGGAGGGTTGCCTTGGTTTCCCGTTCGGCGTTCCCGAGAAACACCAGCAGTTCCTCGTGGCGACAACCGTAGACCCACTTGTCATCAATCCCGTGTGTCATGACGGAGACTAGGTGGTCCCCGATGAAGATTCCTCCACCGGAGTTTCCGCTACGGAACTCGCCAGTGTCGACACCGAAGACCCATCGGTCACCGACCAGGTTCGTGAACTCGTCTCGACTCGAATACCGTAACGCCAACTTTGAGGGGCCGGTCCCTTCCGGCCACCCGCAGCCGGACACCGGACCCACCGGGATCGATCGCGGTACTGGAACATGGTGAACCGGCTTGTCGATCTTGAACAACGCCAGGTCGCGTACCTTGTCGACTGCCAGCCAACGTCCCTTGCCGGTAGTGGTGTTGTCGAAGCCAACCCAAGAAAACTTCTTGTCCATCTTCGCACAATGGCCGGCACCGACTCCGTAACCGTCAGCCGTGATCACCGTGCCTGAGCAGCCCGCCACCTGAACACTGGCTCGAACCCAACCCGGCTCCGCTGCCACAGCCGGCACAGCGATCAGTGCGAGAGCCACAAGAAGTCGACCAGCTTGAACCCCACCGGCATGAGCACGGCGAGGACGCCTGCGATCGTACGCATCTCGGTGCGAAGCTTGGCGATCTGTGTGACGAGCGAATCTTTGCCGTTGCCACGATAGATCGTGTTGTCGATTGAAGTCAGTCGCTGCGAGTGAGCGTCGATTGTCTTCCATAACTGCCCGTCGAAACCGTCTAGACCAAGTTCGACTTTTAACCGCTCCTCGAGTTTGAGGAGTCTTGTTTCGGTGTCGTCCATGACAAAGCCCGCACGGTCGTTTTAGCGATCTTCAACTGTCGTATTCATCATCCGGTTCACCATCAAGATTGTCAACGGCATCAGTTATCGGCCAGTGTTTGGAACAGGGTCGCGACGAGATCTGACAGGTCTTCCAGCTGTAAACTGACCAGCCATGGCTGGTTGTCTCCGCGATGCAGGACAACGGCGACCCGGCCCTCTGCGGCATCCTCAACCGCCTTGGCGACGATACGCTGGACGTTGATCCGAGCCACCCGCTTGACCTCGAACGAGACGCCTGGCTGGCCGATGATGTCGTCGCTCTCGTCGGATCGACCACAGAACTGCTGGCTCCGACGCATCTCCACGCCGAAGATCTCTTCCCAGGCTTTCGCGGCTTCGAGTTCGCCGCGCTTTCCCTTGTCACGACTATTGATCATTCTCAAACTCCATGATGCAACGGCCCAGGAACTCGACGACCTGGGGGACTACTGCGTTTCCGAGTGATCTAAGTCTGTCCACCCGAGCGGGTATCCCATGAGCCACTCGACCCACGTCGGGTTCAACGAGCCACTGGGCCGATCCTGGTCCTTCGGCAAATCTGCGTAGATGCGCCTCGGTAACAAGTCGGTACGGTCCCGTCGGCTCCCGTCCGGGTTCACAGACTCCAGTGCCATTCCCGGTGTGTCTTTCCAGTCGCGACTGGTCGGCGTCGGGAACATCCTTACCACTTGTTCGAGACCTGTTTGCACCTTTTGTCCCGTCGCTTTGTTGTAGAACCGCTGGTTCGGGTGCGTCGGGAGCGTGCCGTCCTTGTCGACCACCTCGATGTTCTTCCACCCCGGTGGGTTCGCTGTCGGCGTCGGGAAGCCTACCGATGAGCCAGACCCTGTCTCTCCGGTGGAGCGCGCCAATACTGGCAGCCGGTATGCAGTGGTACTCGACACGATAGCCGAGCGAGGCCAGGTCTCGGAGTACACCTCCAAACAATCCGCCTCGTCGTCCCATAGCATCAGGCGCTGAGAGAATAGCCCCGACATTTTCACCCAGTATCCATCTCGGTCGGAGTACCTCGCAAATTCTGAGAAACTCGGGCCACAACCATCGTTCATCGGATTCACCCTTCTGTCTTCCGGCGGCGCTGACCGGCTGACAAGGCCAGCCGCCGCAGATTAAGTCTACCGCCCAGTCCTCCGCTGGCTCAGGCGGAAATGTCTTCACGTCGTCCCACCGCTGGGCATCCGGCCAGTGCTTCGCCAGTACCTTCTGGCAGAACTCGTCCTGCTCCACCTGCCAGGCGATCTCGAAGTCCAGGGATGCCATTTGCAGACCCAACTCGAAGCCACCGATACCGGAGAAGAGGCTACCCACTTTCATCCCTCGCCCCTCGCCACCGCCTTCAACGTCGAATCGAATAACCGAAACAGGCTGTCCCGATTGAACTCCGTCATCTCGCACAGACGCTGCCAGCCCACACGCACTGCAGCTTCCATGACGATCGGGTCCATACCCTCCGCTGCCTTTACCCGCCCCATCAACCCATGTTCGCGAATCGCCACACGCAACTTCTCGAAAGCATCAGCCGAGTTGACCTGGATCGTGACCGTCCACTCCTCGCGATCATCAGCCCAACGCTGCTGGTTGAACCAGGTGTTCGGATGCGGAGTGTACTTGCGGTCGTCGCGGAACTGGCCGTTCTCGTCGACCCGCGAACAGGCATACGCTTCGACGGCTTCCAGCAACTCATCAAACGAAGTCATCTTCAACGACTTCGATATCGCCTTCAACGCTGCGGCACGACCAACCTTACGCGGGTAAGCGCGGTAGATCGCCATTGCATCGTCCGTTCCTGTCATCGTCGACATCCTTGCCCTTTCGCTCTATCACCCCCCTGGCGCTGCAGGGGAGAGAAATACATCTCTCTCTTTCTGCACGACTTCCCTTTGATGCGACGGCCAGGGGGCGTACCACACTCCGTCGCGGGCTATTTGTTCGCAGTAGCTTTCGGCCTCAGCCCCGGTACTACTGCCGTGCGCTTCCTGATCTCAGTCGAATCCGGTCGGATCGCGGCGGCTAACCGTGTTGCCCTGTTAGGTGGGCTATGTCTGCTTGATCATCCAGACGACCGCATTGCGATCGCTGCGTGTTTTTCTCTGTCGTCCTGAATCTATCACCATCCCGTCTCGAACCAGTTCCACGCGACGAGGTCGCTGGGTACTCGGGTTCATGTCCAGTTCGATCTGGGCCTCTTCATCTGTGCAGCCGCGTGTGCCACAACTCTTGATGTAGTTGTGAACTATCGCCTTCAGGCTCCCTTGATTCGGCACGATCTGCCGGGATGCGTCGCGAGATGTCGTGGAGTGACGCTGGTACGGTGGATCTGCTGGATCCGACAACCCGTCCAGTTCAAAACGCAGAGACTTCTGCGCCATCAAAAGGGAACCTCGTCGGTGCTCGGTGGCACAGGTGCCGGCATCGCCAGGATGTTCGCGTCCGGTGCAGCTGGTGCAACTGCAGGTGCTGCAGGGACGCTGCCACCCAGACGGTCCAGTCGCTGTGGGATCGTGCTGTCGTTGGTCAGCTTGGCCTCACGCGGCAACTCCACGTCGAAGTTGTCGTAGAGTTTGTCCGGGTTCGTGTGGCCAGGTTGGTGATGGTTGACCACGTTGATCTCCCGTCCCGTGAAATCCACATAGCCGGGAGTCTCTGGCGACAACTCCGACCAACTCGAACCGACCCAGCCAACGCACGACTTCAACTTCTTCTTGGCGAAGGCGAGTCCTTTGTCTGACGACAACCAGAACTTCACCGCTCTCGGGTACGGGTTCGTGACAACCTCTCGTTCGCCGCCCTGCATGCCATCTACGATGTAGAACGTCGGCCTGATCACCAGCCCGAAGTATTCCGAGCCGTTGACCGTGCGATCGAACCCCTGGCTCTCGACCACCGCGATGTATTTCCCGTTCTTGTATTCAGGCACTGTTTCTGGCTCCCATGATTGCGTTTTTTAGATTTGCCCATGCGTCGATTCCACTGGCACCCATGTCAATACTTTCGGGCAAACCCAGCCTATTCTTCGCGTCGAAGGCCGGTGAGTATTCTGTGTAGAGCACACGACTCTTGCCGCCCTTGCCCTTGCCGTCCTCGACCTCGGTGTAATAGTTCGCGAACAGCACCGCGTCGGACCAGCGTGTGAGGGCTGCGGCGGTTTTCTTGTGCAGGTCAGGCTGGAAGCGGTCGTAATCCTCGCCCTCGGGGTTCGCGAACTTCGCGACCTTCGTGTGACCCAGGAGGACGACGCTCATGTTCCGGTTATCGCGCAGCGAGTCGAGTCGATCGAGCAGGTCGGACCACACGCTTAAGGCGATATCGTAACCTTTGTGGTACGCCATAAATCCGTCCCACGATCCAGAGAACTGGCTGTCGGTGACATGCTCATGGCAGAGCGACTCGGCACATGTTGCAGTGTCGATCGCAACACCCTTGTACGAATGTTCCTCTTCGGCCAAGGCGGTCAGGTTGATCATCAGGTCCAGCCAACTCGTCGCCCTAGGCAACACCGGCAGATCGTTGGGTACGGCTCCAGCCTGTTTCAACAGGCTCCAGGTGTCTTCGCGACCGAACGGCTGCACGACGATGCCGGGAATGTTTCCAGCCAGCGTGCTCTTGCCGATCCCAGGCGGTCCCATGATGAACATTGCCGATGGTCTGTGGACGGCTTCGGTCGTAATCTTGTCCAGTACGCTCATGCGTCAACCCTCACTTTCTCTGTGTTCAGTAATTTCTCCCGCAGGATCTCGATGTCCTGAGGTGCGTCGATTGCCAGCTTGGTTTTTCCGGGCGTGCATCGCCCGACGACCACATCGATCTGTCGCCCGTCGGGCAGCAGCAGTACAACTCGTTCTCCATCTCGCATCCCAAGTGCCAGCATAGGGTGCCTCCTTCTGGTTATGCGCCCGCCCCCGGCTCCGCCGGCTTGGCCAAATCCTTCGGCGGGCGGGGTTGTGGGGGTTTGGACGCCTTGCTCGGAGCCAGTTTTCTGAATTGATCATTCCACGGCCCAGGCGTCCGGGCCGGATTTGCAAGTCCCAGTGCCTCCGCGTCGTCCCAGGTCAGCCGACCTGCTCTGACCTGCGCCGAGCAGCACTGGTAGCAACGGTGGCAGAGTCCTCGCCGTATGCCTGGCCGTGTGCAGGTCAGGCACGTTCGCGGTTCGTCGCTTTTCTCTGTGGCTGCCATGCAGTCCTCCTTTGATGGAGGCACGTTACAGAACGGTTATGGCAATGTCTACGGTCCCGTCTAGTATTTCTAAAGAATCGGCAGGACTGGGCCGATACGAAGGTTGCGTCCTGTCGAGGTGTCTCAGGCGCTAGTGTTGTCTAAGTCACGACGCCTCGGGTCAAACGAAAGGATTTCCATGGTTGCAAAAAGCAAAAACGGTACGCGAGGCGGGGAACTGCCCAACAAGCTGCGGTGGGCCGACGTGAACACCAAGATGCTGCTGGAGTCAGCCGAGACCCTGCAGCGCCACGCGGTGGCTCTCCTGGCCGCTGCGGACGCCATGACTGAACTCGGTGTGGAAGAGATTCACGTCGACTCAGGCACCAAGTTCGCGCGAGCGAACAATCTGCTGCTGACCTACATGGCGAAGGTCGAAATGGCGATCATTTCGGCCAAGTATGGGCAGAGATAAATCGGCGACTGGCTCGGATTTAGCACCAAAACGTACCAGGTTAGTACCAACCCGTACCACTTCATGCGTTTTCGAGCGAGTGGAACTAGCAGCGACCACGCTTCAAAACCCAGCAAAAGGTGAGTGATTTAGCAGGGAGGTGGTTAAGTATTCCATGTTGTTACGCTAACGATCCTGACAACAGAACCGTTACAGACAGTTGAGCTTTATTACTACGGAAGGAATGGTAAATGCGAAAACCAAAACTCGAGCAACTCTCGAACGGACAATTTCGGGTGCGATACAGAATCAGGCCGGGTGCTCCGAGGCTTTGTGAACCGTTTGGGAGTGATCCCGTCGAGGCAGAACGACAGTATGCCGCCTGGTGGGCAATATTCAGTCAAACGATGATCGATCGAAAAATCACTTCGTTATCTGAACGAACAGAGTTTGACGATGCGGCAGGTTTGCCGTCGGTCTCGATGGACGATCTCACTCTGTCGGAATTGGCAGATATGTATTCCGAATGGGCACGGGACTACCACCAGGATGCTGCCATCCCAGGATACGCACAAAACTGGCTGACTTCTCTCGTGATAGAGATCATCGGTGATGTGCATTGGACTGAATTCACGGCGGAACTGTTCAAATTGATTCCCACCGAACTCATCAAGCGTGGCAAAAACCGCCGAGTGATTAACCAAATCATGACCGATACCTGCACCTGGATGCAGTGGTGCTACGACGAAAATAAGATCAGTCGGCGTGTCGATTTGAATCTACGCGCCGTCAGGCGTCTGAGGAAGAACAAACGCGGGGTACTTGAAAAGGTTCCAAAGGTGGCGGTCCTCTGGCAGGAGGCAGAGAAACTCTTTCCGTTTCTCGCCCCATCACTGCGGACAATGGTGACCGCCCAGTTTTGGGCCGGAATGCGGCCTGGCGAAGTGTGCATCATGCGTCCTCGCGACCTGTTGTTGGTTCCCAGTGACACGGCGAAGAAGAACGGTGCTGATGATCTGATGTACTACTTTCCTTGCCATCACAAAAACCTTCATCGAGACGACAATGCGAAACTGATCAAGCTGCTCACCTGGAGGGTTCGCGAATCACTACAGCAGTTCATTGACCGATCCGAACATGAAGACGAGTATCTGTTCAAACCCGTGGACGCCCACTGTTGGGCGATAGATTACAACGTCAAAGAAAAGGCGGACAGACGCAATGAACCCGCCTACGAACCGCCCTCTGCCACGAAGCGTCGCGAAAGACTGGCGGCGACTCGGCGTCAACGGTTGGAAGCCGAGCAACATGAGCGATTCGACAGCCAAAGTTACGCCCGTCGCATCTCGCTGGCGTTTGACCGCGCAGCAAGGTCGGGAGTCGAACTCGAAAGATGGTCACCGAATCAGTTGCGACATGGCGCAATGACGATGATGGGCGATTTTGGGTATGCCAGCGCGGGCTCGTTGCTGCTCGGCCACAAGCACCTGCAAACAAGCCTAACGCACTACGATCATGCCACGTTGCGACGACTCGCCAGAGTCGCTGACAAGCTGGCCGAGATCGATCCGCCTACTTCCGCTTGAGGATCCGCAACACCGTTGCCGGATGCCACTCGTTTGCACGCGGAGGATGCCCTTCGGTCTTCAGCGTCTCGCAGATGGACCTGTACGACGCACCAGCCTCCCGCAACTCACGCATCCGATCAATCGCCACCTGTTCAGCTGCGTCGTGCAGCATCCCGCTGGGCCGACCGTACTCGTTCAACTCGGAGTCGGCATCGCTCCTCCAACCGTATGGAGGGATCGACGACTGCCGGCGACCGTTCCGCTGGTTGCGGAGCATCCCGGCCCGTGTCCTGGCGTTGCGAACCGCACGGTCGAACTCCGCGAAGGCGTGCATGATCGTCCGCATCATCTTCGTGCTCGGATCCTCGTCGCGAGTCACCAGGTCGCCGTTCTCGGTCGCCATCAGGCTACACCCGCGCTGCTTGATCTTCTGCTCGATGACCATAGCCAACGTGGCGTCACGAGCCAGTCGCTGGTAGTCGCGGACGATGAGAATCCAGCCTCGTTTCAACGCGGCGACGGAATCCCACAACCCTGGGCGATCGTAATCCGCACCGCTCAGAGCCTCGTCGCTGAACTCGCCCATCACTTCGATGCCGTGTTCGTCACAATACTCCCGCATCACGACCAGCTGGCGATCAATCGAGTCGCAATCCTGCGAGTTCTTGCGGGGGCTGAACCTAGCGTAAAGAATCGCTCGTTCGCTCATGCTCGCTCATCCAAAACAAAAAAACCGCCGACACTCGGCTTCACCGGGGAGTATTGCATTTACCCAGTGGGCCTCGAAGGGTGTTCCAGTCCCTGTGCCGGCGGCTGTAAGTGGTGTAATTTCCCGTGACACTCGGGTCAAGGTCGCTCGTCCGATGCCGTTACAGGGCATCCTCGAGCCTCAGAATCGCTCGTCTGGCCCCGTTCAGGCGTGATTTGCCCGGATTGGGCATTACTCGTCCTCCTCTTCAAAGGAAGCAAGACGTGATTGGTGATCAATGTAATCAACCATCTTGTGAGCAGTCTCGACCTCTGCCGAAACGCCACACAAGACTGCTGCGGCAACGAGTCCTGTTTGCTCTTCGGTCAACCCAGAGTCCTCTAGGAAATTCAGAACTTTAGAAGCGTATTCCGGTAAGTCTTTCATCGATCGTCCTCGCTAGTATGGGTGTGGGTTGACTCACAGTATGGGTTTGGTGTCGCTCACTCGCTCAGAAACGCGGAACGGTCTTGGTTAATCACGGTGACAGCGCCGGTCGTCGCGTCGATAACCGTGGCGCTCCGACACGGGCGGTAAAAGTCGATCAGCCGCTCGACCTCGCCACGGTATCGGTCGCGATCGTGGCAATCGATCAGCTGCCAATCGCCTTCCGCGTACTGCAACACCTGGAACGTACGCGGATTCAACCAGACGCCAAAATAGGCCGCGTCTTGATCGGTGTCGAACTGCCGCCAACCTTCCGACTGGAAGTCGGTCGCAAAGTCGACCACATATCGGTCGACCTCGTGAATTATCGTCCGCACCTCGCAACCCGCCTTCCCGCTTGCGGTCAAGTCGGGATCCAGAATGGCGGCTTCACTCGTAATCGCTCCCACAAATGTCGTCATCTTCATCGTGCAAATCTCCAAATGGAACAGGGGTTGGTCTCGCTCGTTCAATGTCGTTCGGTGTCGCTCGTTCAATGTCGCTCGCTCATCCGGTCACGCTTGGTTGGTCGCGCAGAAACGGAAACGCGGTTTCCAACTCGACTACGCTGTCCGCACACGCTACCTCCAGGTCTACGGAACCCCCTATCGCGACCGCTGATAGGTCCAGCCAGGCGTGAGTTAACGCGTCAACCTGGGTGCTCGTGAGTTTGTCGTCGTTCGTCATCGTGCAAATCTCCATTTGGAACAGGGGTTGGTCTCGCTCGTTCAATGTCGCTCGCTCTACAATTCCAGTTTGGCCAATTGTTCATTCGTTTCTGCAATCAATCGCAACAACGCGCCAAACTCTCGACCGTTTGCAATGTCGCGCGGTTCATCCATCAACGCACGCAACGCGCCACGGTATCGCGCGAGCGCGCGTTGATGGACTCCCGCCAGGTTGTCACGGTTCTTCATCAGTACCCCAGTATCGGCAATTGAAGGCTCCAAGGCTCAGGATCGACGACAAACCCACTACAATCGGGTTTGGCTTTCCCCTTGGCATACAATGCCAAGACCGATCCGGCATCGTGAACAAACGTGAGATCGTGTTGGTCGCCGTTGACAACACGCGCTCCCAAGAACCAAGTCGGAAAAGTGGCGTTTCGGAAAACAACCGCAACGGTCCCACCATTCCGCAACACGTCTCGACAATCGTCGTCATTGGTTTCGGATCGTGAAAACGTCAGGTGGTAGTTTGGTGGGAATTCACCATTACAGAAACGCAGCATGCGTTTGGGGTCTTTGGTGTAATCGTAGAATTGGAAACCGGAAAAACGCTCGAACAATTCAGGCCGCAACCGCTCGAATGGTAGGTCAGATGTTCCGTTCAACCGAACCGATGGGATTTTGCCGAGACGGTCAGCACGTTTGCCAAACTTCTCTAGTTCGGTTTCGAGAGTCTGCCAGTACTCGTCGCGATTCTCAAAGAACATATGCGTTCTGTTGAGTCTGGCCGTTTGTACGCCATTCGTACGACCACGACCGGCCGTATACAAACACGCCTCACGACAACCGTCACTAGCGAATTGGCATACGTTACGGCCGCTTGTCGATGCGGGTGCAAGGTACTGGATTGCCGAAAGGTAGCCCAAACCGGAATTGTCGCTCTTGATGAGTTTTGGCGAGGATTCGCCCATCGTCAATAGTGTCATTGTGCAATTCTCCGTTTGGAACAGGGGTTGTTTGGGTCGTTCGCCAGGCAACGGGCCGCTACACGACAGTCCGGTTTTTTACCAGCGAGTCGTAAATATCACGCCCGTTGTCCGTCAGGCTGGTTTCGTCTCTCAACAATGGCGACGGGCTGAACCCGATACGGTTCAACCGCCCGAAAATCAAGTAGACTGAGCACGATTGCCCACCATGCCACAACATCGCGAAAACGTAGTAGGCTTCGCAAATGTCGAAACGGTCAAAGTACATCGTGCAATTCTCCAATGGGAACAGGTGGAACAACCAAAACCGCGCTTGCCGAATTGACAAGCGCGGTAATTGTTGTTCAACCCGCTTGGCGTCGTGGGGTAATCCGATAGGAATCACGCGTCGCAATTGCGACGGTTAATCCCGGAACATACGGATTGTCGGTCGAGAATCCCACCACCCTCGCATTGTGTGGGATCCCGTCAAAACGTGCTGCTAGTGCCGAAAGTCTGGAAACCGCGTGACATCGTCGAGCGTATTCATCTGTTAACATTGTGCAAACTCCGTTTGGAACAAGTGGAACAGGGGAGCAGGTCAGTTCAAGAACATTCCGCCTAGGCGGTCACATTCGTCGGACGATTTGTTGTCGGCAACGAATCTCTTGACGTGATTCGCCAGGCTTTCGAGTTGTCGCACGCGTTTGACCATTGCCCAAGCCTCTTCGACTGGGATGATCTCGTCGGATCGCAGACGCGCTCGCAGGTTTGCTAGTTCGTTGTTGGTCATCGTGCAATCCTCCGTTTGGAACAAAAGACAGTGATACCGTTATAGACTCTTATCGGTCACACTGTCAACACTGCCACACCAATAATCGCTAAGAATAAAAAATAGTGGTAGACCTGGAGCGATTACGACATTAACCTACGAGGCGGGCACGGGGGTCAGCCGGAATTCTTTCGACGCCGATTGCCCGAGTGGTATCTATCAGCCAGCGCAATCGAAACGCCTCACAAGCTAACCTCGAGCACCGTTTTGACCGATCTGAGCACGTTTTGACCGATTGCTAGCGATCGGACAACGTGCAGCTGGCCACGATCAACCGCATCCAAACGCGTTGACCTAGTCCAGGCGATCACGCGTTGATACCAACACGTCAGTTAAACCCCGTTCATCACCTATCGTCGCCACGATACAACGACAAGACGTTCTACCATCGCAACAGCTGCACGAAACCGCATCAATCCCGTATAGCGTTTCAAAGGGTCAACCATTGCAACGGGGTGCAGCTGCAGCGTAGTGGCACCAGGGGTGGGGTGCAGTGATGGTGTGGCGACGGTTTAGGGTGTGTGGGTGGGTTGTAGCGTCAATCGATCAACCGCCAGATTCGAACCACGCCCCCGCCCCTCGCTCGCCTCTGGATCCAATTATGTCGTCCGCCGCGCCAGCCGTTTCAGAACTGTTGCGATAGCAAGTCGGTTGGGTTAGGTTGTTTGCGAAGGAGAATGAGTGCAT
>Ga0209402_10000837_pt1 | contig 35499 bp, 37 predicted proteins | sample ArcticOcean_MG_C_3_FD_187437 | JGI IMG/M metagenome (GOLD analysis project Ga0209402, IMG submission 187437) | Marine microbial communities from western Arctic Ocean - ArcticOcean_MG_CB8_126 (SPAdes) (version 2) | ecosystem: Environmental > Aquatic > Marine > Oceanic | place: Arctic Ocean... | reverse complement strand
CGCCAAGACTGACGAAAGCGCGGCTGTGATGTGGTTCGTGTCGTCAAACGATCCCGAGGCCTTGAGCGAGCAGCTAAATGCTGTGATTCCCGTGGCTGAAGCTGAAGTTACTGAAGCCACCAAGGCAGAGGCCTAAGGCTAATTCGAGGGCGGTAGAGCTATTCGCTAAACGTAGCGATTCGTCGCTTCGTTTAGCGAATAGAATTCATCGTCCGCCAGCCGCCAGGTCATTGCCGATGCGTTGTCCGCGGCTTGCTTTGCAGATTTCGCTCCCGGAATCGGCAGCGTGCCCTTTTCGATGAGCCAATTCAGCGCAACCTGAGAAGCAGAAGCATTGTGGACGCTTGCGATATCGTTCATCAGCGAAATCAGTGGTGGCAGCATTTTTAGGCGTTTTCTCGCCCAACGTAATCGTCGAAGCAGCGGTGGAGGATTTTCAGTGCGGTACTTGCCTGATAGCAATCCTTCCGAGAGCGGCCCGTAAGAGATCAGCGATACGCCCAGTTCACGGCACGTATCGAGAACTCCGTTCGATTCGACAACACGGTTCAACAGGCTATATCCGACCTGATTCGATGCCAGAACTACGCCTTTTTTTGCCAGTAAATCGTGCGCTCGCTTCGTTTGCTCAGCAGAATAGTTCGAAACTCCAACGGCCTTCACCAGACCGTCTTGCGCAGCCTCGGCAAGGGCGTCGAGCCAGTATTCGTAGCCGCGTGGTCGAAGCGGAAAGTGAATCTGATAAAGATCGACTGATTTCGTTTCGAGCCGACGTAGGCTGGCGTTTAACGCTCGGCGCAACGAAGAACGATGCAGTCGCCACGGATACGGAAAGAACTTCGTCGCAGCCAGCGGTGCTGGTGTTTCTTCCGATCCGTTGTTGAGTATTTTCTGGCCGTTGATCAGGCGACCGAGAATTATCTCCGAACGACCCCGCCCGTATACCTCGGCGGTGTCGAACCAGTTGATTCCGTGCTCAATGCTCGCCGAAAAAGCACCTGCAAGATCCTCATCGGTGTACGACCGCCCGTAACCCCAGTAAAACGCACCACCCCACTGCCATGTGCCGGTACCGACTGGGCTTACTTCCAAATTCGTCTGGCCGAGTTTAACCCGCGAGCGGGCATTATTTTGAGGACGGATTTCAGTCAATGTTCGGCTATTACTAAGGATTTGAAGAATATGCGATTCACAAGTTACAAAATTTAGCCAAAGGGCGCATCGTAAACAGGCTCATCGTTGCCCTCAAAAAAAATGCCCACTAGTGGGCTTGATAGTGGGTTGGAACTGGCTTAGTCTTCCGGCAGATTCGTCTATCCGCTGGAGTACCCGCCTTGCCAGAAGATTCAAAGCGACCCAACATCGTTTTCCTGTTCCCCGACCAGTTCCGAGCCGACTTCGCCGGTTGCAACGGAGCCGACTGGCTCAACACGCCGAATATCGACTCGATCGCCGAAAACGGCGTGCGCTACACCAACTCGTTCTCGGCATCACCAATCTGTGTTCCCGCCCGAACGGCCCTGCTCACCGGCATGAACGCATTGCGAAATGGCGTGACCGGCAATCTTCACAACCTGCGCGCCGACTGGCGAGACGCTGGACTGCGCACATGGCCCGAAATACTGGGCGAAAACGGCTATTACACCGCCGGCATCGGCAAGATGCACTTCTATCCGTGGGACGAACGGCGAGGGTTCCAGTACCGGGTTATTTGCGAAGACAAACGCTGGCTCGAGGTGCGTGACGACTACTATCACTACCTGCGTCGACACGGTCTGAAGAAGCTGCACGGCAACGAAATGCCCGGCTACCACGAGAACAAGGGCGCAGTGATTCACGAAATTCCGTGGGAGCATTCGTGGGATCGATTCGTAGGCTCGGAGGCAGTGAAATTTATCGAGGAATACGGAGCTGACCAGCCGTTCGCCATGATGGTCGGATTCCCCGGACCACACTGCCCGTACGACCCCGACGAGCGCTTCCTTGAAGGCATCGACGAATCGAAAATTCCCGAGGCTGCACCGGAAGTCCCGGGGCACACGCCGAAGCTGCGGCAGGGCAATGTCGATGGCAACAAGCGACCGTGGAACGGCGTCGACTACTCCGAGTTCCCTGACGACACGAAGGTCACCGTTCGCAAGCACTACTCCGGACTCGTCCAGCAGATCGATTTCGAAGTAGGCGCCATTCTCGATGCACTTCGTAAAAAAGGTCTGCTCGAAAACACCTACGTTGTGCTTGCTTCTGATCACGGCGATTATCTTGGCGATCACAATCTAATCGGTAAGGCGTCGTTCTACGAATCGGCGATACGTGTTCCGATGATCGCTCAGGGCCCCGGAATCGAGGCTGGTCAGGTTCAAGAAGGCATGGTCGAGTTACGTGATGTGACCGCCACGATGCTGGCATGGGCTGGCATCGAACAACCCGGCTGGTACGACGCTCAACCCTTGCCGGGCGAAGGCATGCCGGGCTCCAGTGGCCGAGGCAATATTTTCGGCCTGCTTGCCGATGGCTGGATGAACTTCGATGGTCGATACAAGCTGCACAAATATCGCACCGGCGAGATGCTGTTGTTCGACATGCTGAACGATCCGCAGGAGCAGGTGAACCTGTACGAAAATCCAGAGTTCGCCGACATTGTTCGGAGGCTTGAGGCGGAGTTGATGGAGGAGTTAATGTCGTCTATCGATTCGTCGATGGACGATCGACTCGCCCAAAACGGCGACATGTCGCAAGACCCAACGTTCGGCTACGAAAGCTGGAACCGTCCGTGGCCAAACGCACCCCGCACGACCGCGCCATCGTACGAAAAACCGTGAATAAACATTGGCAAGTGGTCAGATAAGTTCCTTCCCCCTGGGAAGAAGGTTAGGTTGAGGGAGAAGTCTTCCACCGCTTAGTACATGCTATCGCAAATATTCATTTCAACCAACGTCTCTCCCTCGCCCCAAGGAGAGGGGGCCAGAGTCCAAATCCCTAACTAGGAGAAATCGATGCCCGAAAACATCCCATCATCGGCGCCCAAAAAGCCTAACATCGTCGTGATTATGGTCGACGATCTGGGCTACTCGGATCTTGGTTGCTACGGCGGCGAAATCAGCACGCCGAACATCGATTCGCTCGGCTACAACGGCCTTAGATTTACCCAGATGTACAACGGCGCTCGATGTTGCCCGTCACGTGCCGCACTGCTCACCGGATTGCACCCCCACCAGGCTGGCATCGGGCAGTTGACTGCCGATCTTGGTGTGCCCTCGTATCAGGGTTATTTGCGAGACGGCTGTGTGACAATCGCTGAAGTGATGAAGACCGCCGGGTACCGCACGATGATTTCGGGCAAGTGGCATGTTGCGAGTAGCTGGGATGCCCGAGATCGGGATAATTGGATTCTCGGCGACAAGAAGCACCCGATGCCTAAACAGCGTGGATTTGATCGGTCTTTTGGCATTCTGAACGCGGCGGAATCGTACTGGAATCCCAAGTCTCTCATTCTCGAAGATGTACTTATCGACGTTGAAACCGAAGATTTCCACCTAACCGACGCCATCGCCGATCACGCCGTGGGACAGATCGACGAATCGATCGCTATGGATAAGCCGTTCTTCCAGTACGTCGCATTCTCAGCTCCCCACTGGCCGCTGCACGCCCGGGAAGACGACATCGTGAAGTACGAAGGCAAGTACATGGCCGGATACGACGCCATGCGCACGTCACGCCACGAGCAGCAAAAGGGACTCGGGGTTGTCGATGACAAGTGGGACATTTCGCCACGTGATTCCGATTCACCCGACTGGAAAGATGTTCGAAATAAAGAATACGAAGACATTCGTATGGCGACTTACGCAGCGATGGTCGAACAGGTCGATCGCGGCGTGGGGCGGATCATCGACACGCTGCGGGCCCAGGGCGAATTCGATAACACGGTCATCATGTTCCTCTCCGACAACGGTGGCTGCGCCGAGCTGTTTCAGGAGGATGGCGACTGGCCAGATCCATCGCTTTGGGAGACCGAATTAACGCTTCAGGGCGATAAGGTTCGTGCAGGCGACATTCCGGAGCTTCGACCCGGACCCGACACCACGTTCCAGGCTGTAGAGCTGCCCTGGGCGAACGTATCTGACACTCCGTTCCGACTGTTCAAGCGCTGGATTCACGAGGGCGGAATTTCAACACCGTTCATCGTTCACTGGCCTGACCAGATCGAAAAGTCGAACATTCTCGATAACCCGATGCACATCATCGATATTTCAGCGACCTGCTACGAAATCGCTGGCGCACAGTATCCGACAGAGCATCACGACACCGAGATCACCCCGCTCGAAGGCGAAAGCTTCCTGCCAGCGTTGCAGGGTCGCCAGCTAAACCGGGAGCAGGCGATTACGATCGAACACGAAGGAAACCGTGGCATTCGGATAGGCGATTGGAAGCTGGTTGCCGAATGGAACAAGCCGTGGGAGATGTACAACATCAGCGACGATCGTACCGAGCAGAATAATCTGATCGATGGCGAGAAGGACCGTGCGAAGGCGTTTGAGAAGACGTATTTCGAATGGGCTGAACGAGCCGAGGTTCTACCATGGCCGGTCGATCCAAACGTGGTGGCAAAACGCCTAAAAGGCGATCATGCCCACATCACGCAACATAGAGCACCCGCAAACGGTGTAATGAAGTAGCCGCCAAAGACACCCTGCATGCAGGCGTTTTCTCTGGGCGAACATTTATACTGTACGCTCATTAGGATCGATCTTGGGAAGAAGTTTTTGGCTGATTTGAACTTACGAGACAACAGGCTCGTGATTGTCGTCGACTCGCTCTCCTGTTCCGATGCCGCAGGACGAGAGGGATAGTGATTCACATTTCTACGATGTCTTGGAAATTTTCACTCGGACTGGTAGTCCTACTGGTGATCGCGTGCACCTCCGATCTAGACGGCGTGGGAACCACCGAGTCAGAGAGCGTAAGCACTTCGCTGCCGGTAAGCACGAGCACTTTGGTACCGGTGAGTACCAGCACACCTGAACCCGAGGACACGCCCACTTCCGATCCCAACGCCACAAGCAATGGGTTCAGCCGCGCTCTGGAGTTCTTGCCCAACTCCCCCGAAATTCGAGAAGCCATTTGGATTTCCGACAAAGCATTGCAACGTACGCAATTTGGAGTCGAGCTTCCGGGTCGGGGTGCCTCCGATGAGGAAGTGACCGACTACCTCTCTGAACTCGCAACCGACGATAAAGTCGAAGGGGGAATACCTATCTCACGCGGGAGCACTATCGATTCTTTGGTCAGCGGATTCGGACCGGGGGGGGCGCCAGGTCGAGGACTGGCGAGCTTCTCTTGGCTTCGTGGCGTCTAACGTTGACCTGACGATCCTCTCCGGTAGTGCAGAGACCGCCTTCGAGGTGCTTAGAGGAAGGTTTGACCTCACTGAAATTGAACATGCTGTCCGAAATGACGAAACTTGGAAAGAGCAACTCGAACAGGAATCGCGAAAAGGGTTGGACTATTACACTTGGGCCGAGGATTACGCCACGAACCTGCTGGCGCGGAGCGGCGTTCGTCCAACTGGGCGTGGCGGCCGGATGCATGCTACATCCGAAGTCGTATTTTGGACGCACGGTACCGGAGAAATGCACGATCTTATCGATGTAGCTACCGACCAGAGTCTCGCCCTGGCCACGAACGAGGATTTCAGGTTGTTGGCAAAGGCGATGGACGAGGAAGGGGTTTACGCTGGCTTTTTATCCGACGTGACACTGGATGTCGAAGATCATATTTATCCTCTAGTTGGTGGGATCGGCCTTCCGTTAGATACATACTTGGCCTTGCAGGATAGGTTCGAGAGCCTTGCACTTGACCCCTTCGATGCCTTCGGAATTGGCGTCAGCTACGATGGAAGTGATTATTTCGCTGTTATCTCGGTGGTCTACGACGACGAACGCGGCGCAGAAGACAACGTTCTTGCTGCCGGGAGGATATTCGTCGATGGCTTCTCCCTATCCCGTGACAGACGGTGGACCGAGTATTTACGTAACCCGGAAGTCCGAGTCAACGGACGTATCTTGATAGCGACCGCGGAAATGGATAATCCGGCGACGTGGGTTAGGATGATCGACGATAAGGATTTAATTTTCTTCCACAAATAGGGCTTGCCCAACCCGGTGGTGGGATTCGACGTCGGCCGCCGGCTAGCCGGGTTTTCTTTCTGAGCGCGAGCCTACGTCATGGCGAACAAACGATTTCTTGATTCCGAGCAGGCGATACTCAGGTGCGCCGATCTAATCGATCATTTCTTGCCGGGTGACGCGAGCTAACTCGTTAGTCACAATCCAAGCGGCATTAGCGGCCTACTTCGGCCAGGGCTTGCTCGATTTTCACCCGGTAGTCGCCGTAATCTTTCAACCCGCCAATAATCTTGCCGTTGAGGAAGATCGTCGGAGTCGAATTCACACCAGCGGCAATTCCTGCATCGTAGTCGGCCTGAACCTTAGCGAGGTACTTGTCCGAACTCACGCAATCGTCGTACTGGTTCAAAAACAGCCCGGTCATCTCGGCGAAAATCCGAAGATTCTCGTCAGAATACGTGCCTTGATTCTCGCCATCCCAATTCAGGTATACGGTCTCTTCGTACTCGTGAAATCGGCCTTGCTCGGCAGCGCACTCTGAAGATTCAGCGGCACTCCACGACTCATCGCCGATGAACGGGAAATGTCGGAATAAAATGCTGACACGCCCGGTATCTACGTACTCACGAATAATCTGTTGCCCTGGCCCGAGGGCAAATCTTGCACAGGCAGGTCACTGAAAATCCCCGAATTCAACGAGTGTGACCGGAGCGTTAGGATCGCCGATAAATGAACCACCCGTGACGAGTGCCGATCCACTAATATCGCCACTTTCGTCATCCGGCGTCAGAGCAACAAACGCAACAATCACGACTGCAATGAGCACAATCGCGGTGCCGCCCCAGCGCATCCACAGCTTCTGCCCAGATTCGGGAGATTTATTCGAGTTATTTTGGCGACGTTCGCTGCGTGTGGTCAATTGCGATTCTGGTGCTTAGTAAGAGTGGGCGGTTCGTGATGTGATCCAAGGTAGCAGGCTACGTTTTGCGACCGGTGAATATGATGTGGCGAATTCCGCCTTTTCCTTTGTGGGTCTGAATCATGTGCTTCTGAGCACGGAAGCCGTTTCGCTTCATACGAGATATAAATCTTGGCTCGTCATCGGCCGACCATATGGCGACCTGTCCGCCGTTTTTCAGCGCACTTCTGATCGCCAATAATCCACTATCACTGTAGAGCCAGCCGTTCTTTTCGTTGACCAGCGGGGATGGCCCATTGTCGACATCGAGCATGATCGAGTCGTACTCGTTGCGGGCGCCCCTGATGACTTTTGTGACATCTTCCAGTTGGAGTATCGTTCGCTTGTCTTTGAGCGGGTGGTCGGCGAACGGGCCGAGCGGGCCTTTGTTCCATTCGATCACTTCGGGCACGAGTTCGACCTGAACGACCTTGCCGTCTTTTGGGAGCAGGTCGAGCGCAGATCGGAGCGTGTAGCCGAGGCCGAGTCCGCCGATCATCAGTTTTGCGCCAGGCTTAAGTTTCTTGCACACGATTCGGGCGAGTTCGACTTCTGAGTAGTGCATGCGGGTCGACATCAACGGCAAATCGTCGGCTCTGATGATGTATTCGCCGTCATGTTCGACGAGTTCGAGCCGCGTTCCGTCGGGCGACAACGCTTCGCCAACTGTAATCCAAGGTTTCATGCGTTTAAGTTTACGGCTGAATAGGCAAGGATTGGGAACTCACTGAAACTAACCCGCGTACTCCGCGTCCTCGAACGGATACAACGGCACCCTGCGGCGCTTGAACTCGAACGTGTCTAGATCGGCAGAAGTTACGCCAGGTGAGTTCACGATGATGATCTCGGCTGCTATCGGCTGGTACGCCGGTCGTGGTGAACTTACGCCCTTGGCGATAACAATCTTGTACTCCTTAGGGTTAATTCCCATCGAGTACATCTGCTCACGTGCCCCATTTCCGCTTCGCTTCGACGTCAGCAAAATCGTCATGCCGTCGACAGTGGTGAAGCGAACCCGTTTGCCATCGTCGTAGAAACGATTGCCGCCATGAGTGGGTCGAGTCTCCTCAAATTGACCATCATCGATAACCGTTACGGTGCCAATAATATGGACTGGTTCACCGTGCATATCGTCGGTTTTACCGCCAACGTCCAAGGCCAACTCGGCGCCAACGCCGGCAGCTACGCACGCCTCAACCGACTCGGGGTCGTAGAGGCTCTGAAGAAGGCCAGTGATGCCCATATTCTTGGCGACTTTGAGGATATGAGTCGAATCGGCCGATGAGCCACCACCAATGTTGTCGCCAGCGTCCATGAGCACGATCGGTCCCAGATGAGAATGCTCAGACGGTTCATTTTCCGCAAGCGCTGACCCGTCATCAGGCACAAAGTTTTCTACGCCATCGGGCTTTGGGCCAACGTAGCGTTCTAATGCCTGTTCCAGAGCCTCTTCGATACTCGCCACCGGCATGTTGAGATCGACTCGCTTTGTCCACGCCTTCGCTGCCATATCTTTGGCGACTTTTTCAGCGAGCTCTAGATCGTCGTCAGTGATGGCAATCCACGACATCCCCATCTCGACAACGTCAGCGTAGGGGTAGCCTTCGGAAATAGACGTATCGAGCACATTCTGGATTTCGTTGGCTAACACGCAATCGTCAACAAGCCCCTTCATCGGCTCCTGACCGGTGAACTGCTTGACGATGTTGACGAGCATTGGCGGCATTTCGATGAACTGTACTGGCTTGATTTCACCTTGTGCGGTTCGGTAGATAAGTTCTGCAGTCTTGCGACCCCGCAGCTTGGTATCGAGGTGAGGGCAGGTGCGCCAAACGATGCACACGTCGGTATTGGCAACGGTGTCCTTAGAGATATTCGCGTGCATATCGAGCGTGATTCCAACTGGAACATCGGGGCCAACGATTTCTCTGACAGCGCGAGTGAACTCGGCGTCCATGTCGGGAAATTCTTCAGAAACCGCAGCACCATGATTGCTGATCAAAACCCCATCCCACGGTCCCTGATCCCTCAACATTCCAAGCATTTCGCTTGAAAGGCGATCGTAGGCATCTTTCGTGATGGTTCCGATCGGCCCTGCTTTGGCGTGCATGAGCAACTCGACGTCGAATCCGAGTTCTTCAGCTCCCTGCAAATACCCGGCGATCGTGTGATCAGAGGTCGCGTACCTGTCGGCTATTTCCTGACCCCGCAAAATTCCGCGCAGTTCGAACTGCTCGTAGCTTGCGGGTACGATAGAAAACGTGTTTGTCTCGTGTGAAAGGCCGAGAATGGCGAATCTCATAATTCACTCCTGGCTGATAAGCGTTTATTCGCCGTACTCAGGCTCTTCGAACGGATACAGCGGAACTCGGCGACTCTTGAATTCGAACGAATCGAGGTCTGCAGAGGTCACGCCGGGACTATTCACGATGATGATCTCGGCAGCAATCGGCTGATACGCCGGTCGTGGCGAACTCACGCCTTTGGCGATAACAATCTTGTACTCCTCGGGGTTAATTCCCATCGAGTACATCTGTTCGCGTGCAGTGTTTCCAGATCGCTTCGATGTCAGCAATATCGTGATTCCATCGACCGTGTTAAATCGAACCCGCTTGCCGTCGTCGTAGAAGCGGAACCCGCCGTGGGTTGGGCGAGTCTCTTCGAAAGGCCCATCGTCGATAACTTCCACGGTTCCTACGACACGAATCGGCTCGCCGTGCATATCGTCGGTGTGTCCGCCGACATCTAACGCCAGCTCTGCGCCAATGCCCGCAGTTACGCAGGCTTGAACAGCCTCGGGGTCGTAGAGACTCTGCAAATAACCCGAAACGCCCATCTCCATCGCTACCTTGAGGATGTGGGTCGAGTCGGCAGATGATCCTCCACCGATGTTGTCGCCAACGTCCATCAACACGATCGGACCCAAATGCGAGTGCTCGGACGGCACGTTTTCAGCAAGCGCCGACCCGTCGTCTGGCAAGAAATTCTCTACGCCATCAGGCTTTGGCCCAACATATCGCTCTTCAGCTTGCGTTAGTGCTTCTTCAATACCGGCGACTGGCATATTCAGATCGACCCGCTTCTCCCACGCCCGCGCTGCCATCCACTTTGCAGTGTCTTTGGCCGCTTCGGCGTCGCCGTCTGAGATAGCAATCCACGACATGCCCATCTCCCACACATCGGCGTACGGATAGCCTTCAGCGATCGATGTGTCGAGAATGCCAGGACGTTCGTTCGCCTCAACGCAATCGTCGACGAGCCCCAGCATCGGCTCCTGGCCAGTGAACTGCTTGACGATGTTCACGAGCATCGGCACCAGTTCGATGTACTGCACCGGGTTTATTTCGCCCTTGGCCATTCGATATACAAGCTCGGCGCACTTTCGACCCCGAAGCTTGGTGTCGAGATGCGGGCATGTTCGCCACACAACGCAGATGTCTGTATTGGCGACGGTTTCCTTGGAGATATTCGAGTGCATATCTAGGGTCATGCCAACCGGAATGTCGGGGCCAACGATTTCTCGGACGGCACGAGTGAACTCGGCGTCCATGTCTGGAAATTCTTCAGAAACGGCGGCTCCGTGGTTGCTGATTAGAACGGCGTCCCATGGACCTTGATCCCGAAGCATTCCGAACATTTCGGTCGTGATCCGGTCGTAGGCGTCCTTGGTGATCGTGCCGATCGGTCCAGTGTTGGCGTACATCAGCGGTACGGCCTCGAATCCCAGCTCCTCAGCGCCCTGCAGGTAGCCAGAAATCGTGTACTGAGAGTCGGTGTACTCCTCAACGATCTCCTGCCCACGCAGCAACTTGTCGTTTTCAAACTGCTCGTAGGTCGCTGGCACCTGTGAAAACGTGTTTGTCTCGTGCGAAATGCCGAGAATGGCGAATCTCATTATTAGCTCCGGAAAATTAGATCGGCCCCATCTAAGGAACGACCGTTAATCGTCAATTGGTCGAGATAATACCTCGACCCAAGTGGGTTTGAACCCCGCTGCGAGGGCAGTTCGCATCGAAGGAATGTTCGACGCCGAGGTTCCGTAATATGGCAGTTTTCCTTCATCGAGTACGGCTTCCGCAACCGCTGAAGTGAGTGCAGGTGCGATTCCTCGACCCTGATGCTCTGGCGCAACATCGATGCCCAGCTGCCACATGTACGGCGAGTCGGCAGAAGCTCCACAAACTCCAACCACTTCACCTTCGCGCTCGGCGATTGCGGCGATCATGGTTGGGCGAGCGGTCATCGTGGGGTCTTTGTAGATAGCGTTGTGCCACTGGGCGCGCTGGCCGATGCTGTCGGCACCCTCTTGGCCAACGACTCTCACTGAGTAACTGGCTGGCGAATCGACATGAGTCACACTGCTGTGCGAAACGGCAAAACGCGGGAACGGACCGTAAAGCATCAGTCCCTCAGGGCGAACAAGTTCGGCCATTTTGCCCATGCGATCAGGCATGAACAGCTCGTCTCTCGTAGTTCGTGGCTTGGGAGCAAATACCTCTTCAGCCCACGCCAAATGAGGCTCGTCAACGCACACAATTCCGCCGATTCCCAACGACGCAATGCCGATTTTTCCGGGGTGCGGATCGAATAATCTGTGCGCGGGATTTTTGTGCGAGTCGGGTTTGCGAACTGAGATATGGACCTGCCCATCGGTCAGATCCGACTCCGTGCAAGCAAGCTCGGCGCACAGCATCTCAATAACGGTCTCTCGAATATCCTGCAGAGTCTCGATCATTCTTAGACAACCCTATTTTCACTATCGGCTTTTACGTGCTCCGGGTTACGCAATCATACCGATGCGATCAAATCGATGGTGCCAAACTGCTCCAGTCGGTTGCCAAATCGTAGGCGTGCGACAGCTGGAGGAGCGAGAGATCGTCGTGCAATTCTCCGGTGAGCATTGCGCCAACGGGGATGCCGGCATCACCAAATCCCGCCGGAAGGCTGATCGATGGATGCCCAGAAATATTGAACGGGGCTGTGTAACAAGCGTTGATGCCGCGGGAATGCTCGCCGGGCCGACGTGATCGTTCGGCAGTTGCGAACGGCGATGTTGGCGTGGCAATTGCTTTGAGATTCTGATCTTGAAGTAGCTGAGAGAAGTAGGCCTTGAATGCCCGACCAACGTCACCGGCGTTGATCAGATCGGTCGATGACATGAACGCACCCTGAAGCAGATTCACGCGGGACTGCGGGCCGTAAGTATTCCAGTCGGTTTTGACCGTCTTCTGATGCCTTTGATAAGCATTGGAAAACAGGGTTAGGAACGTAGCGGCTCGGGCTTCCGCCATTCCCTGAAGATCGATATCGACCAGTTCGCATCCCAATTCTTCGAGTTTGGCTAGGAACGTGTCGAACCCGTTCATAACTTCGGATTCGTTTGGCGCAGATTCGATGAACACCCGCGGAACACCGATTCTCCAGCCGCTAATCTCGGCGTCAATATTGGCTACGTATTCGGGCACTTCGCCGGCCCAGCTCAAATCATCGGCTGGCTCGTGTCCGATCATCGATTCGAGCATTAACGCAGTGTCGAGCGCAGTGAACCCTAGTGGGCAAATTTCGCTGTGTTCGCTGCGACCTACGCCGGTTCGACTCACCAGTCCATGAGTGGGCTTGATTCCGTACAGATTGTGCGCTCCCGCTGGTAGTCGAACGCTGCCTCCGCCATCGACGCCAATGGTTGCGCTCGCCATTCGAGCCGCCGCCGCTGCACCCGAGCCGCTTGAAGACCCAACCGACATTCGTTCAGGATTCCAAGGATTCCAGGGCGGAGGATTTAGATCGGACTCGGTGGGGCGGGAGAAGAATTCGTTCAAGTTGGTCTTGCCAATGACGATTGCACCAGCGTTTTTCAGGAGGGTGACAACGGGCGGATCATCTTCAGGAACACGATCTTCGAACAGGCGGGAATTAATTGTCCACGGAATTCCCTTTGCGGGGATCGCATCTTTTAGACCGATTGTCACGCCCGCCAACGGTCCAGGATTTTCACCTCTGGCCAGTGCGGCATCGATTCTCGCTGCCTGTTCTAACGCACCTTCGGGATCGACGGCGATGAACGAGTTCAGTTGAGGATTTAGTTTCGATATTTGGTCGAGATGCGCCTGGACGAGTTCGACCGCGGTGAGGGAGCCTTCACGGATAAGCCGGGCTTGTTCGGAGAGCGTGAGCAGGTGAGGGGCGTCGACCATTACGCATCACCATCCATGTTTCGTGACATCTTCGTCACGTCGATCTCGCCGCCAAGTTCTGGCATCAAGCTTTCCATCAGATCGCAGTATTCTCGGACCCCGTTGACCAGATTGATCAAGGGCTCGATGTCATCGTCTGAAACGGGTGCGATCTGGTGGGCTCGAGCTACTACCTGCTCGTAGGTTCGATATTCCATGCGTCGATTTATCCTCTTTTGCTTTGGGCTGAATATTACTCCGGGTAAGATGTCGCCGAAGCGTCGGTGTTACACCAACAAGGATTAATAAATTGCGAACTAGCTCGTCGATCGTCCGTCACGAAGAAATTTCTGCTGAGTCGGGGATGGTTGTTGCTCAGCACGTAACTGCTGCCGAAATAGGCGTTGAGGTGATGCAGCGCGGCGGAAACGCTGTCGATGCTGCGATAACTACGGCGTTTGCTACCGGCGTATTGCTTCCGATCTGGAACGGCGTTGGTGGTGGCGGCGTGATGACTGTGCATCTCGACGGCGGTGGCGGTGGAACGGTCGATTTTGGAATGCAGGCTCCGGGCTCTGCGCATGCCGGCATGTACGAACTCGAAGATGAGCAGGACGTGCAGGATCCTTCAAGACGATTCTCGTGGATGAAGGTAAAAAACAACGCCAACACCGAGGGCTACACGTCGATCGCCATTCCCGGAACGGTGGCGGGCCTAACGACTGCGCTCGAAAAGTGGGGCACGATCGATCTCGATCAAGCTATCGCTCCCGCAGTGAAGCTGGCTCGGGAAGGATTTCCTTTATCGAGAACCACGGCGCTTGCGATGGCTGAAAAGCACGACCTGTTATCTAGGTTCGATGCGACCGCGGCTGTTTACCTCAACAACGGTTCGCCACTTGCAGCGGGTGCGCACTTTGTTCAAACCGAACATGCCGAAACGCTTGAACGGCTGGCTCGCAACGGTGCCTCCGAGATGTACGGCGGTGAGACCGGAGCAAGAATCGTCGACGACGTCGAAAAGAATGGTGGTTATCTGCGGCTGTCTGACCTTGAGCAGTACCAGGCGATAGTTGACGAACAGCCGTTGTCGGGGTCGTATCGAGGATTCAGTGTTTCAGGGGTAACCGGACCTTGTGCCGGGCCGACCGTGTTCGAAATCTTGAACATATTGAGTAATTTCGATCTCGCTGGTATGGGACACGGAACCCCCGATTTCCTACACACACTGATCGAAGCGGTGAAATTAGCTGCGGTAGATCGGTTCAACTTCATGGGCGATCCGGCAATTTACGGCTTTCCGATCGAAGTTCTGGCCGATCCCGAATACGCAAAAAACCGAGCTGGCGAAATCGACCCTGTGCTCGCACAAGAATTTGCTGCTGGCGATCCGTGGTCGTCCGCGAATACAGCTAAACCAGTCGGATTCCCTGCACAGGCAGGTGCGGCTCCCGACGAGGGCACAACCTCGCTGACTACAGCAGATAAAAACGGCAACATGGTCGCTCTGACACAGACAAATCTTGGGTTCAGTGGAGTGGTGAGTCCGGGCGTTGGGGTGATGATGAACAATGCGATGGGCTGGTCGGCTCCTATGTCGGGCACGGTAAATTCAATCGCACCATTTGCACGAGCACTGAACAACATGACTCCGATAATTCTTCACGAGAACGGCCGAGCTGTTATGGCGATAGGCGGCTCGGGAGGTCGGAAAATTTGGCCAGCGGTGGTTCAGGCAATAGTGAACCGAGTCGACTTCGGAATGGGGCTACAAGAAGCAGTCGAGCAGCCTAGAATCCACGTTGAATCGGATGATCCAATGATCGATCCAAGGTTCGGTGATGACGTGCTCGCCGAATTGGCCAAACGAGGGCACCGTTACAGCCTTCCGCCAAAGGAGTTCACCCTGTGGCCGTTCTCGGAGCCGAACGGAATCATCCGAGACAACAGCGTTTGGAAGAGCGGAATTAACCCGCAAACAAAGCCAACTCACGCTGCTGGGTACTGATACAACGAGATAGCAAAACAAACACGAAGGAACCCAATGGCTAACGGAAAACTCGCAGGCAAAGTGGTGCTAATTACCGGTGCCGGATCTGGCATCGGCGCCGCGACGGCACGCCTGATGGCAGCTGAAGGGGCCTCCATTGCTGTAACCGGAATTCCGGAGGATGGCGTAATCGCAGTCACAGCCGAAATCGTGACGGCAGGCGGACAAGCCATCGCCATTCCAACCGATGTTTCCAAACCCGATCAGGTCGAATCCGCCGTCGCACAAACGGTCGAAACGTTTGGCCGACTTGACATCATTGTGCCGAACGCCGGAATCCAGATGCACAACGAAGATCGCAATCTCCACGAGCTTCCCGAAGATGTCTGGGATCGCACCCACGATGTGAACTACAAAGGCCAGTATTTCGCCTGTAAATACGGACTTGCCCAAATGGTGAAGCAGGGCGAAGGCGGCGTGGTGATCATCGTCGCATCGGTGACTGCCCTAACTGGAACAACGCCTAACGTGTCCTACTCAACCGGCAAGGCTGGCCTCGTGAATCTGGCACGTCATATCGCAGTTCACTACGGCGATCAGGGAATCCGAGCTAACAGCATCTGCCCAGGTGCACTCGAACGAACACCCGATCATGACGATCACCCGGATCCCGAAGGTCGAGAAGCCACTGCGGTGAACAGGGTGCCGCTAAACCGACTCGGCACACCCGAAGACATCGCCCCGTTTATTGCGTTTCTCGCGAGTGACGATGCCTCGTACGCCACCGGAGCAAACTTCGTAATCGACGGTGGCCTGACTGTTATATAAAAGTGCCGGTGACACCTAGTCAGATACCTCTACGCCGCCCATGAATACTCGGCCGTCGATTGTCAGCGTTGCGCCGGTACGTTCGCCTTCCGATGCGTCGGAACGATTGTCAGATATCTCGCCCATGGTGATATCGGCTGCGAATTCGATTTTCCACTCGTTTGGCACTCGAATCTTGTAGCCACCCAGCATCACGTCGAGCTCTAGCGTTGCACCTTCTTCGGGGAGCGTTGCTTTAGAAAGATCGAGCGATCCCCCGGCCAGCTTTACTCGAGCCAGGCTTCCGGTGTACTCGCCGTCTACCTTACGTTCGCTGCCGGAAAAGAACTCATCAGAATCGTTTCCCGACATCTCGCGATTACGGTTGCCCCAGCTGCCCCAATCGGAGCGCTTTCCGTGCTTCTGGAACTTCATTTTGAATTTCTTCTTGCGGCTCTTGTGTCGACCGGATCCGAAAATTATCGAGAGACCAACCGCTATTGCGAGAGCTGGCCATAAATCAACAAAACTCTTGTCGTCGACGAGGTTCTGGGTAAGCAGAATCCCACCGAGGGACATCAACACCATGTTGCCCAGTTCAGGACGAAGTCCCTTGCCTACCCAGCCTACAAATCCGATTGCGATCAGAATCACAGGCCAGTAGTCACTCATCGGATAGTCGCCCGAAATGTCGAAGGCATCGAACAGCAATGCTGCCCCAATGACAACGACGATCAAGCCGAATATAACTCTAGGAATACGCATTTTCATTCTCCTATTCGACAAATACTTTGACGAGGTGGTTGTCGACTGTTGCATCGATACTGAGCTCCTGTAGCGCTTCGATTAGTTCGTCGAGCGCATTGGCATCGAGCTTTGAAAGATCAGATTTGAAGCCTTTATTTAGAAGGCTGTCCTGCACCATGTGACCGGCTTCGTTGGGGATCAGCGATGCAAGATTTACGCCTGATCGAACGATCTTCAAAGGCACCCGGATGTTTACGTGGTGTTGCGGCTGATTGCCTGTGGCATTGCCAGAGGGTTCGACCATGATTCGTATGAATTTTGGATTGCGCACCTTTGACGCCACCGCAACTGCGGTAGCTGAATCAGGGGCGGCATCGGCAGCGCCTTGTGTCAGCTGAATAAGTCGTTCAGCCTCCTCGGCTGTCACTTTGCCTGCAGCAAGCATTTCCAATATTTGTTTTCGTTCAGATGTCATTACGTTCTCTCACTCTCTCGCTCTCGTAGCCGTTTTGTGGGCTTCAAGTTGTTCGTGCTTCGCGTTCAGGGCAGGTAAATCTCGAATGTTTGGTCTTCTTTATGTATTTCGATTTGCAATCCCCGTAGCGCACAGACCATTGCGTAAGCGGCGACGACCAATCGCAGCGCAACCCAGAATCGTGATATTCGACCTACGATTGCCATGCCGATGAACACCAGTGGCATGATCAACAGAAGCAGCACCAGTGCTATCGGCCACAACAGAAAAAGTGGAACCCAGATGCCGAACCACTGGATCTTCAGCCACATGACCATTGGCGGGATCACGACATTCTCCTGATGCCTTCTTGGGCGGAAATTTCGCCAGATTCGATCTGGTCGAGAATGTTGGAGTTGTCTGATCGTGGCGGAGCTGACTCGGTTAGCGGCAGACGATCGGCGATTCGTTTCAGGCGGTTTTTCACCGTTGGATAGCTGATGCCGAAGATCTTTTCCATCTCCTTGATCGATCCGCTTGCCTGAATAAACGCCATGACGAAGACCTGATCTTCAGCAGTGATCTGAGCGAGGGGTGGTAGCTCAAATTCGCTGTCGATCGAAATATCGGTACCGACCAGCCTGACTCTCTCCACGAGAATCGGCTCGCCCTGCGTCAATTTCGTTAGTTCCTGCCAGTCGTTTGCCAATCCGATACTCCTTGTTTCTTTAAGTTATGCTGCCACCAATACTTAATAAAATCAAGTTAAATCTTAATAATCTTAATATATGAGTTGGAATGCCTAATGATTAGCCCTTGCAGATAATGCTCATGGCACAACGTCAACCGCACAGTACAAATCTAGGAAACGCTGCACTCCTTTCCCGAGCAAAGCCGAGGGACCTGGCGGGGCGCGGTCGGGCAATGATTGGGTACAGCAACCAAACGCTCATCCCTGAACCATCCCGCTTTGCTCGGGAAGGAGAGGAGTCGGAGCGCAGGATGCATCTGGGATGAACGTAGGTTTGCTGTTCCCGCGCATCGCCAGATCCCTCGGCGTTGCTCGGGAAAGGGAGGGGCTGGAGCACTGCATGGTTTTGGGATGATCGTCGTTTTGTGTTCACGCACGTTGCCGCCCAGTAAACGCGGTACTGCCGCCGCTTGGGTATATGGTTGCCACGCCAACCCGATCTGCTAGCTGTACTAAAAGGATTCGCCCTCATGCTCGAACGTTTCAAGGTTCCAGAAAAAGATCGTGTTTACGTGCCACAGGAGCGGATGCGAGCTGTGACCGAGGCGATGTTCAGGCACAACGGCGTATTACCCAAAGATGCTGAAGTTTCCACCGATGTGCTGATGAAGAACGATCTTCGCGGAAACGAATCACACGGCGTGTCGAACGGCATGCCTCGTTACGTTCGCGAGTACGCCGCCGAGAAGGTCAACCCGAACCCCAAGTACAAAGTGATTCGCGAATCGAAGACGACTATGACGGTCGATGCCGATATGGCGCTTGGCACACATATTGGTCCATGGGCGATGCAGCAAGCGATCGACAGGGCGAAAGAGTTCGGCATGGCGGCGGTGGCGGTGATCAACTCGGGTCATCTTGCAGGCTGCGGTTACTACGCGATGATGGCAGCTGATCAAGGCATGATCGGCCACTGCATGACGGCCGGCAACACCCTTTCAACTGTGCCGACTTTCGGATCGAGACCCGTCATGGGAACGAACCCGGTTGCGTGGGCTGCACCAGCACGAAAAATGCCGCCGTTTCTATTCGATATTGCAACGACGCAGGTCGCCGGAAATAAACTCGGCCTTGCCCGCCGCACCGGTGCGAAAGTTGAGCCGGGTTGGATCACCGACAAAGAAGGCACGCCGATCATGGAGCCGGTCGATACGCCTCCTCCGGGCGAGTACTTCATGCTGCCGTTTGGTGGCACCCGAGAGAACGGATCGCACAAGGGCTATGGTCTCGCTCTCATGAACGAAATTATCTGCAACGAGCTATCCGGATTTGGACCGGGTCCGGTGCACGGGATTCCGGGTGGGCACTTCTTCCAGGCGTACGACATCGAGGCGTTTACCGACACCGAAAAGTTTCTGGACGACATGGACTCCCTGCTCCAGTACATCGTTGATGTGCCGCCCGCCAAAGGCCACGAACGTGTCTTGTACGCCGGTCTTAAAGAAGATGAAGAGGAGAAGTTGCGGTTGAAAGAGGGAATTCCCTACCACTTCGAGGTCATCGACTGGTTCGAGTCCTACTGCGCCGAATCCGGCCTCGATTGCGACCTGCGGTAAAGCTATTTCCAATAAACTGTTGCCGCTGCCGACTATCGCGTAAATTTGCACGCAGCATCTCGCCTCAGCCATCTGTTGAACAAAAGGATTCGCCCCGATGCTCGAACGTTTCAAAGTCCCAGAAAAAGACCGTGTGTATGTGCCGGTCGAACGTATTCGAGCCGCAACCGAAGCGATACTGAGGCACAGCGGTGTGCCTGCCGAAGACGCCGCATCGTCCGCCGACGTCCTCATCAAAAACGATCTCCGAGGAGTCGAATCGCACGGCGTTTCGAACGGACTACGTCGATACGCTGCCGAGTACGGCGCCAAGACCTTGAACGCTACTCCCGAGTACAAGGTGATACGGGAATCGAAGACCACCATGACGGTCGATGCAGACGGGGCGCTTGGCATTCACGTTGGGCCGTGGGCGATGCAGATTGCAATCGACAAGGCGAAAGAATTTGGCATGGCGGCCGTTGCGGTGAAGAACTCGGGGCATCTTGCGGGCTGTGGCTACTACGCAATGATGGCGGCTGAGCAGGGGATGATCGGGCACTGCATGACTGCCGGAGGAGCGAACCAGACCATTCCGCCGTTCGGCGCTAAACCGGTCATGGGAACGAATCCGATCGCATGGGCAGCGCCTGCTCGTAACATGCCACCGTTCCTGTTCGACGTTGCAACCACGCAGGTTGCAAATAATAAAATCGGACTAGCCCGGCGTATCGGCGCAAATTTAGAGCCGGGATGGATAACACAACTTGATGGCGAGCCGATCCTTGACGAAATCGCTCCTCCCGACACGGGCGATTATTACTTGCTTCACATTGGTGGCACCCGTGAAAACGGATCACACAAGGGCTACGGATTGGCTCTAATGAACGAGATTATTTGTAATGAACTATCCGGCTACGGACCGGGTCCGGTTGTCGGCGGTTCAGGTGGTCACTTCTTCCAGGCGTACGACATCGAAGCGTTTACTGACACCGAGAAGTTCAAAGACGACATGGACGATCTGCTTCAGTACATCGTCGACGTGCCGCCGGCAAAGGGATTCGAACGAGTCCTTTATGCGGGCCTGAAGGAAGATGAAGACGAGAAAGAGCGGCTCAAAGGCGGTATTCCGTACCATCACGAAGTGGTCGAATGGTTCGAGTCCTACTGCGCCGAAGCAGGAATCGAGTGCGATCTAAGGTAGGGCCCGTTCGCCCGCTCGTCCCTCTCTCCTCCGAATGACAACACGAGCAATACCTGCGCCAATCGCGCCAAAACCTCGGATGGAAGCATCTAAGATAAGTACGTAAATTGCGATACGATACGCGTTAGCACTAAACACCGATATTCAACTGGAGCAGCTAATGGCTGAAGCCACGATAATCCCCGGCGACGATGGCCCGTACCACGTCAAAGGCGACTTCGTTCTTATCGACGGGAACGGTAAAAAGCTCGAAGTAACCGACGAAACATGGTTGTGTCGCTGCGGCGAATCGACCATGAAACCGTACTGCACCGGCTCACACAACAGCTGCGATTTTGTCGATTCATCGAGGGCTAAATAATGACCGTTGAAATTCGTATTCAAGACGACGACTCACTCGAAATATCAGGCAAGTTCGATCTTCTCGACGAAGACGGAAATCCGTATCCACATCACGGCAAGCTTCGACTTTGCCGATGCGGTGCATCGAAAACCAAGCCCTACTGCGACGATACCCACGTAGAGATCAACTTCGACAGCAAAATCCGAGCGTAGAACGTAAGGCCTCTGCCCCGCGCTCCCCCTCTCCTTTCCCGAGCAAAGCCGAGGGACCTGGCGGGGCTCGGTCGGGTAATGCGCGGGAACAGCAAACAAACGTCCATCCCGGAAACCTCCCGCCTTGCTGATCGTTTATTTCCAACTGCGAACGTATTCCCCGCGCCCACACCAGATCCCTCGGCTTTGCTCGGGACAGGAGGGGGGCAACCTTCCCCAAGGGTCTAAACTTGCCCAACGCTTTCGTGTTGAGATTTTTCGTTATTCGTTGGAGAAAATGCATTGCTGAATGCCGGAGTTGCCCGAGTCGACATAAGTCCAGTTGTGGGCGTAGCTCACGCGGGGTGGGGTGCCCAAACCCACCAAATATCGCTCGGGAACGACATGCCCCTGCATGTGACTGCGCTGGTCGTCACTAAAGATGATGTTGAACTGGCGATTGTCGACGTAGACATCGGGATTTTCACGAATCAGCAAGATAAAGATATTCGTGAACTGATATCAGCTGAATCCGGAATCCCGTTCGCTAACATCCGACTCGCCTACACCCACACGCACTCGGGCCCGATCACGTTTGGTCAGTGGATTAAAGATGGCATTGAACTCGCCAACGAATGGTGGGACACGATTCCTGCTGCATGCGCCAAAGCGGTCCACGCAGCAAAGAATTCTGCCCAGCCTGCTCGCACCGGATTCGGTCGCGGCAGCTGCGATATCAACATCAACCGCCGTCCCGCTCGCGACAACGGTGAACTATTCACCGGCCGCAACTGGGACGCGATTGTCGATCACGACGTTGACGTAGTTAGTTTCGACGATTCCGATGGCAATCCAATCGCGACGATAGTCAACTACGCCATGCACCCGACCATAATGGCCCACGAAAATCAGTGGGTAACCCCCGACTTCCCGGGCCCAATGCGATCGGTGGTCGAACACACGGTGGGTGGTCTTTGCCTCTTTTTGCAAGGAGCGAGCGGGAATCAGGGTCCGGTCGACGGGTTCACCGGCGACCTGCGGGTCTATCGAAAAGCTGGATCCAAACTCGGTGCCGAAGCTTCTCGGGTACGCCTGAACATCGACCCGCTCGAACGTGAAGAGCGACTCGACCAGATTCTCGTATCGGGCGCCGATCTTGGAATTTACACCGATGTACCAACCAACGAATCGGACGACACCGTTGCCGTGAGCAACATACCCGTCGATCTCCCGAGTCGAGATGTGCTGTCGCTCGAAGAAGCGCAGCAAACGTTTGATGCCCGCGAGAAAGATCTCGAATCAACAAGAGCGTCAGGCGCTTCGGAAGAAGAGGTAAGACGTGCTGTTTCGAACGTGATGCGAGCGAACATTCAGTTAAGCGTTGCTCGACTTTCCGACGCCAACACCCGAGATGGGCACATAGAAATTACAGCTCAGTCGATGCGAATTGGTGAGACAGTGCTTGTATCGATTCCGGTGGAACCGTTCGTCGAACTTGCCGATGCGATCAAAAAACGATCAGGCTCGGCAAACACGATATTTTCGGGATTTAGCAACGGACACATCAACTACCTTGCCACCGACATTGCCTTCGAAGAGGGCGGGTACGAGGTAGGCGTAAGCGTGTTCGCACCGGGCTCGGCAGAACTGGCGATCGGTGCTTCGTTAGAAGCGATCGACGAGGTGCTGTAACGATAGATCGAACCTCATAAGGGTCCCCATACCGCACCCCGCAGGTAGCACCCCGCAGTTCATCCCAAACTAGAAACCACCCGTCCTAAAGAAAACGTGGCTCGCCACCAGAAATACCTCTGCGGGGAGACGCATGTAAGCTTTAGCCGACCGAGACTGTTGGCATGACTTACAAGTACAACCCATTCGCCGCTGCCTATCCGTCTGACCGGGGACCGTTAGGCAAAATCTTCCAGCCGGTAATCGACTTTCGCACCTATTTGCGTGCAGGTCACATGCTGCTCATGTTCCCATTGGGCATCGCGTATTTCGTGTTGCTGGTCGTCACATTCTCGGTTGGCGGCTCGCTGATATGGACCCTTGTAGGACCCATAATCCTGCTCGCAGTTCTGTTTGTTTCAAGATGGATTGGCGATTTTGAAGCACTGATGTCAGGATACGCAAATGGCAGCACCGTCAGACGTCCTCCATCGAGATTAGAAGGGGTCAGTAACTTCCGCTCGCAGGTGAAAGTGCGTTTGGTAGACCCCACGACGTGGACAGGCGTTATTTACCTGTTTGCTCAGTTCCCAATCGGGATCGGAGCGTTCGTTGGATTGGTAGTGAGCTACTCCGTAATAGGGTCATTCATCTTCGCTCCAGTAATCGGCGTATTCAACGATGAGCCAATTCACATCATTAGCGATATGGGATGGACTTACTCGGTCGATTCGCCAGTTACCGGTCTCTTGCTTACACCAATCGGTTTGCTAGGACTCGTGTTGGTATCGCACATGGTGCTGGCATTCTCGTCACTCCATGGCTGGTGGGCGAAGTTGATGCTGGGGTCACGGTCGAACCGAGTTTCGAGTCGACCGGTTCCTTCCCCAACACCGACCAGCGACGGCCCGCCAAAGCCTTCGACGAGTGCTGAAGCTATCGCCGAACTCACGGCTCGAGAGCAAGAAGTGTTCATGCTGATGGCTCACGGCGATACGAATGCCGATACTGCTGAGGAGCTGTTCATTTCAGAAGGAACGGTAAAAACGCACGTGAAGCGGGTGCTTTCGAAGCTCTACATGCGCGATCGAACGCAGGTCGTGGTGTTCGCATACGAGAAGCATTTGGTTATTCCGGGAGCCTACGAAGTGGCTTCTCTCGAAAACCGCTCGTACGGCGGGTAGTGCAACTCGCCTACTCTGGATTCTCCAAAATATCCTTGTTCATCGCCCATCTCGGGTATTTGTCGTAGACCTGTTGACCCGGCAAGGGCTGGCCGATCGGCTGTGGTGGAACCATGAACTCACCCTTCCAACTGATCAGAGCTGAGTAGGTGTACTGCAGACCAAGATTGCGTAGATTTCGACCCGAAGGTATGTTCCAGTCGGCTGCAGACGCAAATGGCGTTGCGCCTTGCTCAAGAATCCAATTGCCAGCGGCGGATACTACAGCCGAACCGAGCCCTTTTGCCTGTGAGCCTTGAGTTGCATCGACACCAATTTCGTAAATGTTGTGACCCTTATCGCTGGCCGACGAAAGTGCGATTAGCCGCTCGGCTTCGTAGATGCCCCAGTGTGCAATCGAATCGGGACCACCAGAGTGCCAGAAGACTTTCCAATCGATTTCATCTCTTTGGTCCTGAGTAAGCTTCACGACTCTAGTGTCATCGACCGGCTTCCACGTTTCTTCGTTGGCAACAAAGCAAGGAACAGGACCCCAAACCGCCACGCCGTCGGGAAGCGTTACCCGGCTTAGTTCGTAACTTCCGGTTACAGAGAACAGCAGGTCGGGATGGAGGTTGTCGAGGATAGGTCGTAGATCGTTGTGCCACTCGCTGCGAGCTGAAACTGCTACGACATCGTCGATTCGTACAGCGAAGAACGGCCCGACTTCGACGCCGACCGGAGTCGCACCGAGCGTCGGCGAATCAACAGCCGTTTCCGGCAGCGGGTAGCCGAGTGATGTTTCGATCCATGGACGTACTTTTTCTAGGAGGTTTCGGTCGATCATTTGCTGTGGCTGACTTAGGGGTAGACGGAGTTGAGATATTTCATACTCGACCGAGATCCTGAATCACCGATTTCTACGTGACTCGGAGCAAGTTCAGGATTACGGGTTACGACGTTAGCTGGTAGAAAAGGTGACTCGTCACCCCACCGGCATTGTTCGCTTCGAGTGGGCTCTTCCTACTTCTGCGGTGTCGATACGGTGACCTGCAACGATTCGAACGCCTTCGTCGATTTTGTCGGCGATGTTCTCGGGGGTGCAGCCATCGAGGAATGCCAGACCGTTCGCTTTGCACGCATTTTTCACACGCTCGCGGGCCTCAAGCAAACGTGGATCCATCGGCTTGCTTGGGTCACGCCTAATTCCGAACGACATGTGCAGATCACCCGGACCCCACTCGGCGAATCCCAAACCGGGGACTGCGAGCGACTGTTCACAATTGGAAAGCGCACGCACCGTTTCGATCTTCACACCCAGAAGTAGCTCGCCTTCTGGATTTAGCGGCCACGGATCAGCCTTATCGACATATGTATTGGCATCAACACCCCATACCGGCGCTGAAGTCGGCTGGGAACCCACGCCTCGCGTGCCTCGATCCAATCCGTATCCAACACCTTTCATATTGATCGGGTAGCGGCACGATTCCACGAACGCCCGAACTGCGTCTGGTGTTTCTGCCTGGCAAAGCAGAATGCCGTGTACACCTCGGGCGAGAATCATCCGGAACTGCCATGCGTTGAAACGGATTATTTCTTCTGACGAACCTTCCACTGGCGTTTCGACAATGATCGGCGGTGTGCGATGTCCGCTTGCGGTCGGCCCGCCATCAACCAGACCCCGCATGTAGTTGTCGAGTCCGGTCATATCGAACGCACCATGCTCCATGCCAACGTTTATATAGTCGGCCCAAGTGTGTGCGTCCTCAAGCCCCTGTTCGTAGGTCAGCACATGCCCGGTATGCCCACCGTCGTAGTAGATCGTCTGGTCTTGTTCAAGAAGCTCGATAGCCCGGTTGATTCGCTTTGCCATTTGTGATTTTCGTCCGTTGCGGTAGGTGAATGTGAACGCTCGGCGAATCGTACCTATGATTTTTCGCGCGTGCCAGAAAGTCCTATCTCGGGAGAGAGGATTTAGGTGGAGTGAAATTGTCGATTGGCGTGGATTGCGAGATTGAACGAATCGGCGATCGTTGGGTTCCAGATTCACTCAAGCGTGCCATTCAAACCCCCGCACCCCAGGTCCCTCGGCTGCCGCTCGGGAAAGGAAATCGCGGCCCCAACCCAAAAAATAACCCCGTGAGTCATCGCTGTCACATCGATGACTCATGAGTGCAACAACTCTGCAACTGTTTTGAAACAAAGCCTTTCTAATCTCAAATAAGGCGAGTGAGTGAAGATGCCGATTGTTCGTTAAGGACCGTCGCGCAAGCAAGCCACTGCCCAACGTGACTGTCGACCCAATTCGTGATGGCGGCAAATCACCGGTTATTTGAGAATTGACCAGCTAACACGCTGGTTCGAAAGGAACTACGGGCGATGGAATACAACCCCATCCACCTGGATATCGTGTGGGTACTGTTCGCAACAGTGCTCGTTTTCCTCATGCAGGCGGGTTTCGCCATGCTCGAGGCCGGTGCAACCAGGGCCAAAAACGCTGCGAACATCATCATGAAGAACATGATGGACATATCCATCGGTTCACTCGTGTTCTGGATGGTCGGTTTTGGTTTTATGTTCGGTGCCAACGAAAGTGGTTGGATCGGAACAAGCAACTTCTTCTTATCAGACATTGATCCTGCGACAGATCAGGGAATGTTTGATTTCTCGTTCTTCATCTTCCAGACAGTGTTTGCCGCAACCGCAGCAACAATTATTTCTGGAGCTGTTTCAGAACGAACCAAGTTCGCTGCGTACCTTATTTACACAGTTGCAGTTACCGCCTTTATCTACCCGGTCTTCGGATCTTGGGTTTGGGGCGGAGGCTGGTTGAGCCAGCTCGGTGACAACGGATTCATGGACTTTGCCGGTTCGACCGTTGTTCACAGTGTTGGTGGTTGGGCTGCTTTGGCGGGTGCGATCGTTGTTGGTCCACGTCTCGGCAAGTTCACTGCCGCCGGTAAGCCTGTTGCAATCCCTGGTCACTCGATCACGCTTGCAGCGCTTGGTGTGTTCATCCTCTGGTTCGGTTGGTTCGGATTCAACGCCGGTTCAACTGTTTCCGGTAGCGATACTTCGATTGCGATTATCGCGGTTACAACTTTGCTGGCTGCCGCAGCTGGTGCAATTGGTTCCATGTCACTCAGCTACCTCCTCTGGAAGCGTTTCGACGCTTCGATGACCCTGAACGGTGTCATTGGTGGTCTTGTAGCTATCACTGCTGGCACAGCCAACATGAGCCCGGCTATGGCCGTTCTCACTGGTTTGATCGGTGGGTTCGTAGTTGTTGGAGCTGTGATCATGCTCGAACGCAAGATGAAGGTCGACGACCCGGTGGGGGCTATCGCAGTTCACGGTTTCGCTGGTGCCTGGGGCACGATCGCAGTCGGACTGTTCGCTTCTGCCACTTACGGTGGAGTTGACGGACTGTTCTTCGGCGGTGGAGCCGGACAGCTTGGTGTTCAGGTTGTTGGTGTTCTAGCAGCGTTTGCTTTCGTCTTCCCAACGTCGTTCGTCGTCTTCATGGCGATCGACATGACCCTCGGAATGCGAGCTTCGGATGAAGACCAGATTCGTGGACTCGACATTAGCGAACACGAGGCAGCAGGCTACCCGGACTTTGCTCCGGCACTCCCGCTGGCTAGTTCAACGGCAGCAGTTCCATCCGGTGCAGCGGTCGACGAACCTATCGAAAGCTAACGATATTTCGCTTCCACCCACTTCGATTTAGCCCCCTGAAACGAAATCGGAGTGGGTGGTGAGCCATGTGCGTTAGTTACTAACTATTACTTATTACAGATCGAAACGACTCAATCGAAAACGTTCAGGCGTGATCAAAAGTTACTAAGGGTGAATTGTGGAAACTGCACTCTCCTTAAACAAAAACCTGTTCGAAATAGAATTCAAAGGTAAGCCTTTCGATCTCACTCCACGTGAGTACGATCTACTGGCAGTTCTCATGCAGGAATCACAGCGTGTGGTTGGCAGGGCAGAACTACTGCGTAGGGTGTGGGTAGAAAGCAAGCCTCTGATTCGTGTAGTCGATACATACGTTTGTCGACTTCGTGCGAAACTACAGGGTGCCGGGCACCCCGGTATTGGAGTTGCAAGGAAGCGTGGATATCGCCTCATTGCAAGTTCGAACGAGTCTTCGGTCGCAATTTAGTTCACGGGTTAGTTGCCGGTTTGCACAATTGCACGGCAACCAATTCGTAAAGAAAAGGACGGGAGTCCGATGAAAGAAATTACAGCAATTATTCAGCCAGTACGACTGGGACCGGTGCGTGAGGCACTTTCCCTGGTCGGCGTAACTGGAATGACAATCTCGGATGCACGAGGTTTCGGTTCGCAAGGTGGATCGGTCGATACCTATCGTGGTGTTGAGTACCGAGTCGACTACGTTCCGAAGATCAAGCTCGAGATCGTGGTTAGCGAATCGTTCGTTGAGCCGACAATCGACGCGATTATCGAGGCTGCTCGAACCGACACTGTTGGTGACGGCAAGATCTGGATCAAGGACGTCAGCACGGTAATTCGAGTACGAACCGGTGAGAAAGACGAAGTCGCCCTGAACTAGAGGCAGTGCCTCGTTTTCTTGAGGCTGAATCCGGTTCGTACGTGCGTTCGTTAGTTGTATTGAACGGGTTCTTGAAAAGAGATCGGATTGCCATCCGACCGCTTCATGCGGGTGGTGGTTCGATCTCTTTTCGCGCCCGCTCGTATTCAGCTCGGCGACCTTCGATATAGGTTGGAATCGGAACGTCCCACCAGCCAACAACGGTGCTGCCTGAATTCGGGAAGTCACGGGCCACTTTGACTTCGACGAGCGATGGGCCGTCATGAAGGAGTGCTCGGTTGACGGCGGCCTGAATGTCGCCAGGTTGATCTACCGATTCGGAGTACAGCCCGAATCCTTTGGCGACGGCTACAAAATCGGGCGATTTCTTTTCGTCCCAGTCAGTGGCAATCGCCCGATCCTCACCGAACTCGGCCATCTGTAAATCACGAATCGAGTACCAGCCGTAGTTGTTCAGCAGCACGACTACAACGTTGATTCCGTATTCCATTGCAGTCGCCATTTCCTGCATGGTCATCATGAAATCGCCATCGCCGATTACTGCCACTACCTGTTTGTCAGGAGCTGCAAGCTTCGCACCCAAAGCCGCCGGATGTGCCCAGCCCATCGTTGAAAATCCGCCTGAAGTCAGGTTCGTTCGCGGTTCGTAGAACGGGAACTCCAGTACGCACGCCTGTGCATGGCCGGAAGACGTGACAACGATTGCGTCACGATCCAACACTTCCCTTAACTCTTTATAAAACCTTGGAACGGTGGGTGGAACCGCCTCGGATTCTCGCAGCTCGGCCGTTTCGTTGAGCCAGGTTTGTCGAAGCTTCTGGATCTCAGCGAAGTAGTCGCTCTCTTTGTAGTTTTTCGAATGCTCCTGCGCCGCAAGCTCGGCGTTAATCGCTGCAATGGCCTGCGCTGCATCCGCCTCAATGCCAACGTCGATCGAATAGTTTTTGCCAAGCTCCCGTGAGTCGATATCGATTTGAATGAGCTTCGTTTTATCCGTCGCAAACGTAGTACCCGCCCGGAACGACGAAGCCACCTGATCCGTAAAACGTGTTCCAACAGCCAGAATCACATCGGCAGTGGTGGTCAGTGCGTTTCCGACGGACGTACCTTTGGTGCCCAGATGCCAGCCGTACAGGGGATGATCTTCGGGGAAGCAGCCCTTGCCTTGAAGTGTCGTCACGACCGCTGCCCCAGTTCGTTCCGCCAGTTTTAGGAGCAGAGATTCAGCGTTCGAGAGGGTCACCCCGCCACCAGCCACAATGACAGGGCGCACCGCACTGGCGAGGAGGCCAGCTGCTTGGAGTATCCCGCTCAACGACTCTCTAGAAAGTTCCGGATCCTCTTCGATATTTTGCAAAGCAACCGGCACATCGTCAGATTCCGCCTGGACGTCCATCGGTAAACTCACGGAAGTTGGGCCAGGCCGCCCGGTCGTCATCTCTCGAAATGCGCTTGCAAGATCATCAAATAGTTCCCGCTGCGAACGAGGCCGGTACGCAGCTTTCACCAGCGGTTCGAGAGCTGAAGAAATATCGGCAGGGCGCTTACGTTCAAGCTCCTGAAGAACGCCACGACCCTCCATGTACGTGTGGGTCTCACCAGAAATAACAAGAACAGCCGTCGAATCGACGTAACTGGCGCCAAGTCCAACCGCGGTATTCAACGCCCCTGGGCCTATCGATGTGAACACCGCCAACGGCTTCCCGGCCACCCGGTAATAGCCATCTGCGAGGTGAACTGCGCTCTGCTCATGACGCACCTGAAGAATCTTTATCTGATCTTGAACCGTACGAAAAGCATCGATCATTGCCACAATGCCGTGCCCTGGAATACCAACCAAATACGGCACTTCTTCGGCGAGTAATCGATCTCGGACAATCTCACCACCGGTTCGCTTGGTCAAGTCGCGCAATCCTCACTCTAAAAATATTTTGAGCCGTTGCCCATTCACGGCTAAAACGGCCATTCGCGATACACTGAATTGTGTACGAACCGCAATCGTAACGGTTGATAGGGTTGGAAGTTATTGATGGCAGCAGGAAATTATAGATTCATACGAACGACTGTGTCGTTCGCACTGAATTTCGTCCCCGCCCTGATGGTGATGGGACTTCTTATGCCCTTCGTCGGGCCCGCAGTCGACCACCACTACGTCGATAGATCGCCCGCCCACGCTCACGCGCTTTTGGGCGATGAAACGAATATCCACGAGCACGCTATCGTATCGAGCGAGCACGATCACTCCGGCGGAATCGCAAACGGCGATGGCGTTTCTTTAGCGACGGCCACTGCATCGTCGGCACATGGCCCGCTCACTCTCGATGGCGCAACTCTGGAATCATCCATTCCGAACTACGACCGTCATCTGTTTGCCATGCATTTCGGTGAATCACCGGTGCGCGATACTGAACTAGTTACTCCTCTCGATAGACCTCCGCGGCTTTCCTAATTAATCCGCAATTTTTGGTTTGTCTTGGGCCGATTCACGTTTGAATCGACTCACCATTTGGAGTTTCAGAATGCATTTACTTAGATGGCGCACACGCGCCGCACTGTTGCTAACTGTTCTATTTGCCGTGCTTGGAACGAGCACAGCGCTCGCCCATGAGGGTCGGGATGTTGGCGATTACAACTTTATAGTCGGGTTCATTAACGAACCCGCTGTTGAAGGCATGCTCAACGGCGTGTCAGTTCGTATTACATCCCTGATCGTAGAGGGAACCGATGATCACGACCACGACGCCCATGATCACGCAGAGGCGGAAGCAACGGAAGATCACGCTGCATCAAACGCAGTTGCTGGACTCACCACTCTTCAAGTCGAAGTCACGCACGTTGCTTCCTCTGTATCGCAAGTCATGGACCTCAACGAAGCCTGGAACTCTCCGGGCCAATACAAATCCGAGTTCATTCCAACATCGCCCGGTTCATACAATTTCAGGTTCTTTGGCGACATTGATGGGCAGGCAATCGATGAAAGCTTCGAATCGAGCAACACAACGTTTGATGAAGTAACGCCGGCGACGGAGATTCAGTTCCCGGTGCAACTTTCCGCCCCACGTGAAACGGAAAATGCAGCACGCGGTGCGCTCGACACAGCAAACGACGCTGCGATAGACGCTTCCGACGCCTCAAGCTCGGCCTCCACAGCTACCCTTCTGGGCATAATTGCTCTGATTCTCGGGCTAGCTGGACTGGTGCTTGGCGGACTGGCATTCCAACGTTCAGGAAAAAAGGCCTAATTGGCGCCCTAGGAGATAAGTGATGAACCTGATCTTGTCTGGAAATTCATACATTCCGCTCCTGCACGGCGTGGGCGGACAGTATGACGAGTTGATCCTTTTCGGCGGGATCGGGCTACTACTTCTGGTGCTAGGATATCTTTCGTGGAGAGCCAGCAAAGGTAAGGATGAACGACGTCGCAAGAGAAAGGCGAGGCGCAACAAACGTTGATTTTGGCTGCGTGTCACAACTTTTTGCGCCGGCGACTACTTCTGGCAATAGTTGTGTTCGCCGCGCTCGCCGTAATGATCGGTGCTCCGATCAAATCAGTCGACGCCCATGCGAATCAGATCAGTTCGAATCCCGCTCCAAAAAGCGAACTGGAAACTTCACCTGACAGGGTGATCGTCTGGTTCAGCGAGCCGATTGAAGAGTCGTTCAGCGTAATTACCGTTCTGAACTCCGCCGGCGAGCGAGTCAATCTTGACGACTCAGCACGAGATCCTTCCGAACCGTCTGCGATGTCGGTCGGTCTTCCCCCGCTTGAAAACGGCACCTATACCGTCGTCTGGAAGAACCTCTCTTCGGTCGACGGCCACAAGGTGATCGGATCGTTTGTGTTTGCCGTTGGTGAACCGCTTTCTGCCGGTGCGCAACTGGCAGCCGCTGAACAACCGTTGCTGCAATCCGTGGCCGATCCGTGGCTGCGTTGGCTCGTGTTTCTTGGCGCTGCGATCGTCATTGGCGGGTTGGCATTTGAACTAATCATCGGCATCCCGACCGTATATGGCGATTCGGCAAGTGAGAACTGGCACAGAGCAGGCCTTGCGATGTCGGCACAGTGGTCGAGGCTCGGCGTAGTTGGCCTTGGCATTTTGATTCTGGCGATGCTGGGCCAGCTACTGCAACAAGCGAGTTTGATATCTGGAAACTCGGCATTTGCGCCCGATTTGAATGTGTTGCGAGCGGTCGCATTGGAAAGCGGTTGGGGGCGTTTATGGACCTACCGTCTGATCGCTGCGATTGGTATCGGGGTGCTGTTCTTTGTTGCTCGAAAGCAGAGCGAACCAGGAACATTTGATGATAATGATGATGATGACGAAGACGGTGGCTTGATCGGTGATTCTGTCGTTGCTCAAGTCGCCACAGTTCTAGGCCTGGTCTTCTTGGGACTGGTAGCGGCCAGCAGCCACAACGCAGCGTCGGCGGCCGATATCAAGATATTCGCAATAGCCACCGACTTCGCTCATCTGGTCGCCTCGATGATCTGGCTTGGCGGTGTGATCTATCTGGCCTTCACCGTTCCGACGATAATCCGTGAACTTGGCGGAGCCGGGGCGTCTGATTTGCTCAGCGCAGCAATTCCTCGGTTCACCGTACTCGGCCTACTCAGCGCGGGCGTGCTCGTAACTACCGGCATATTTTCGAGCTACATGCAGGTCACGATTCCCGCCGCAACAGCCACTCCGTACGGCTGGTTCTTGGTTGGAAAGCTGGCTTTGATTCTCCCGCTGTTCGTACTTGCAGGATTCAATGGATTCAATCTGGCGAAGCGATTTGGGTCTGGCGGCGAAGACCGATTCGGTCGTTCACTGTTGCTCGAAGCCACGCTTGCGGTGCTGATTCTCGCTGCTGTCGGCTGGCTTGCGAGCCTAGAACCCGCACGCCAGTACGCAGGTCGCACTGGCATCGGTGCCCCCGATAAGGCTGCTTATCAAGATCAGGCCGACGGCACCGTTTTCGATATCAAGATCAACCCGGCTGAGGTTGGTGAGAACGATGTAATTGTCCGCATTACCAAACCCAACGGTGAAGCGATTGAAAACGCGGTCGATGTGAGGGTTCGCCTGAAATTCATTGGCGACGATCTTGGCGAGCCGTTAATTTCGCTCGAAGATACCGGCGCTGGAATCTGGCGACTCAACGACACGCCTTTGAACATCGCTGGCGAGTACCAGGCCGAAGTTGTTGTGCAGCGCCCCGACGCATTTGACGCTCGTACAGCGTTCCGCTTCGACGCTAGGTCTACGGCAACAGCAGCCGATGCGATAAAGCCGGATACCGACACCACCAGCCTGCTGTTCGGACTCGAACTGCTGATCATTGGAGGTCTCGTGCTCGTGTTGGGGGTTCGAGGCAAAGTAGTGCCTTCGTTGTTTAAAGATGTTCGATTGCAGAGGGGCTTGGTGGCACCGGGAATCCTCATTGCGGTTCTGGGGCTACTGTTGGTGCTGAACGTTCAGGTACTGCGAATTGGGCTTGCTGAGAATCTGCGAAATCCGTTCCCGCCAACCGCTGAATCGGTAGTAATCGGAAAGCCGGTTTATGCGACCGCTTGTGTGGCGTGTCATGGTGTCGGAGGGCTTGGAGACGGTCCCGCTGGTGCCGTACTTCCAAAACAACCAGCCGACTTGCTGATACACGTTCCGCTCCACAGCGATACGATTCTGTATGAGTTCATCCGAGACGGAATTGCGAGCGCCGGAATGCCCGGTCAGGCTGACAACCTGACCGAAGACGAAATGTGGCATCTGGTGAACTATCTCAGAGCTGAATTCGACGGACGTTAGGGCGTTCGCTGGCTACTCGAGTTCGACTCGAAGAATGCTCTGGCAAAGCTGGCGTAGGCCACCGATTCGCAAATTCCCGTCAACTGCAATTACGCTGTATCGGTGAACTCCGAATCCAACAAGCACATTCATCTGCGTCCTATTCTCGAATGAACCAGCGTACGTCGGAGCACTACAGTCTTCCATGTCGATATTTCCGCCTGAGCCGCCAGACGTAGGGCCAGCAACATGTGTCACTTCAACGTCTTCAAATGGGTTGCCACTAACGCTAATGGTGAACTCTTCAGGATCAACGTTTACGTGTCTGTATTGCACGGAAAAGCCCTTGAGGTAGGGATCGTCAGGAAGCGCTCGAACACCGGCAAAAACACCGATCGCTGCATAGTCCTCGGGAGTGTGCACTGGCGAACTAGATGGCGCGCTTGATCCGTTTGAAACGATGATTACCGAGCCTGTCGTGATTCCATCGGTTGGCGTGCCGATGTCTATCGCCTTACATGCGAGTGTGATGTCCCGGACCCGAGAAACCGGGAAGAAGGTAGTTCGATCCATCGTGTAGTGCGCTCCGACTACCGCATAGCCCGCTGGGCACTGTGCCCGAGCCGTTGTGATACCAACAGTGACTCCGACGTCATACGGTGACTGATAGAGGCTATCGGTATCAATCATCGGCCCCAACTCCCAGCCATACAAAACTGGCACGGGGGTTGCTGTGGGAAGAATGCCAGCGGTACCGCCCGGTACGCCGGGTGTCGGAACAACTCCAGCCGATCCGCCGCCAGGGGGAAGCACAAACCCGGGGACGTTGGTGGCGGTTGGGATGTTAACGAAATTGCCGAATGGCGGTGGTGTTGGAGTTGCTGTTGGAGTTACGGTTGGGACGAACGGTACTGGAGTTACGCCCGCTAGAGGGGTTGGCGTGATTGTTGGCGTGGGCGTGGGCGTTATTGTTGGCACCGCTGCAGGAGTGGCTGTCGGGGTAGGTGTGGGAGTCGGTGTAGTTGTACTCGTTGGTCGTG